>Ga0272449_1001239_pt1 | contig 27048 bp, 19 predicted proteins | sample YNPCB0241_FD_198679 | JGI IMG/M metagenome (GOLD analysis project Ga0272449, IMG submission 198679) | Hot spring sediment microbial communities from Yellowstone National Park, WY, United States - YNP-CB-024-1 | ecosystem: Environmental > Aquatic > Thermal springs > Hot (42-90C) > Sediment... | reverse complement strand
ATGCTCGGCGCTACCAGGAACGCTTGGACTTGGTATGCCCGGGCTGGTCGAGCCATATTGAGTTGGCGGCGAACGGACAGGTGGCGAAGGTGGCCATCACCATTGAGGGCGTAACCCGCGAGGACGTGGGTGAGGCCTCGGCGGAGGAAGCCAACACGGTGACCACGGCGGTGGCGCAGGCCTTCAAACGGGCGTGCGCGGCATTTGGGTTAGGGCGCTACCTGTATTTCCTGCCTCAGCAGTGGTGCGACTACGATGCCGAGAAGCGGCGCATTATCAACCCGCCGACCTTACCGGAGTGGGCGCTGCCTTCGGGTGAGCGGTTGGAGCGGCAAGTGCAGGCAGCGGCGGAGCGTGAGGCCCAACTGGAAGGGCGCGCCGGGATGAGCGCAGGGCCTGAACCTGCGGATGAGCCCTCTGGCGTGGCAACCCTGTCCAATCCTGGTGAGTTCGTCATGCCAGCGGGTAAATACCAGGGCAAGACGCTGGCGGAGATTGCCAAAACCGAGGATGGGCAGGACTACCTGCGCTGGTTTGCCAACCTGGACGGGAGGGGCTACCAGGGCAAGGGAGCGCGTGAGGCGCAGTGCATGGTGCGCGCTTTTCTGACCTTGCAATCCGCCTATGCGGGCTAGCCTGCGTGACCCAGCGGGAGCAGAGCCGGGCTACCCAGCCCGGCTCTAATTGTGGGTTGGAAGTGCATTGATCATGTGCTTTTTGTTTGGGCGCGTCGTAAACCAACGCTAGAGGGCAAGATTGGATTTCTCAAAAAATCCCCCCGCGCGGCGCTTGATTTTAGTCGGGAAAATCCCTATAATGAAAGCAACCTGCTCACCCGCACCTTAACAAGTGCATAGGTCGAGGACGGTCGCGAAGTGAGATTACGGGGAAACACCCCTAAAAAATGCCCGCGAGGGTTCAGATTGTGAAAAATATCACTTTTGCGTGACCCCCCCTCGAAAACGCGCAAAAATGGGTCATTTTGGAGGGGGGTCGCGCAAAATTCAGGGATTGAATATTAAACTCCCACCGAGAGGGGTAAAACAGGCTTGAAGATGCGCCGAATCTCCCACTATGACCCCCAAAACAGGGGCAAAGATGCGAAGTTTCTCCCACTTTCAGTTGTCTAGATGTCTGCAGTCAGAATCATCGAATGCCCGGAAGGGCATTAAGCCGTCCTTGAAAGCGAAATTTCAGATCGGGATATTGAGTTATGTCAGAATCATCGAATGCCCGGAAGGGCATTAAGCCCTTATCATGAAGCTGCTCCAAAATTTTAACATCCCTAATACGTCAGAATCATCGAATGCCCGGAAGGGCATTAAGCCACCGTCTTTTTTGTCAAGGGTTACGTGATCACGGCGTAACCCTCGTTTTTTGCCCCTAGGCCACATCACCCCCATCCCCGCGGGCCGGAGTGCTTGCCCGTGGGGGTTTGCTTGAGCCTCACTTGTCCGTGCCCCCTATCGGCCTAACCCCGCCAGGGTTGGCGGTCACGCAGGATCGCGTTCAGCCACACCAGCAACTTGCGCATCGCCGCCACCAGCGCCACCTTCTTCGGCTTCCCCGCCTCCACCAGCCGCCGATAGAAGCGGCGCAGGCGCGGGTTGAACTGCACCGCCGCCAGTGTGGCCATGTACAGCACCTCCCGCACCGGTTGCCGTCCGCCGCGGATGTGCCGCGGCCCGCTCTTCGTCCCACTGTCATCCGCCAGCGGCGCCACCCCCACCAGCGCTTACGATAATGGGTTTTCAGCCCACCTGTGTGATCCTAGAGGATAGACCGGGCTGGATAGCCTAGCTTGTTTTCAAAAATATTGCTAACCCAAGTGAGTCACATTGTGTTAGGTTGACTTTGATATTGCCAAATAAATTTGTTCAGCAGTAACTTGAATGTCCTCCTCGGTTGTCATCCGCCCAAGGGAAATCCGGACAGAAGAAGATGCTTGTTGGCGAGTAAGTCCAATGGCTTGCAAAACGTAAGAGGGCTCAAGGGCACCGGTATTGCAGGCCGATCCTGTACTCATCATCAATTGGGGTAGTCGAGCCAATAAGGCATCAGCTTCTTCTCCCTCAAACGTTAAACTAATGGTATTCGGTAGGCGAGGTGCATAACGAGCATTGATTCGAAGATTTGAAATGTTCTCCAAGAGATTTTTCTCTAATTCATCGCGTAAAGATTGTATTCTAATGGCCTCGGTAGGCATTTCAGCAATGGCTATTTCGCAAGCCGCGCCGAAACCAACAATTCCTGGAACATTTAAGGTTCCAGCCCGTAGGCCGTTTTCCTGTCCACCCCCTTCTAGTATAGGGCGAATGGGGATTTTCCGTCTTCCTCCTCGCACATAAAGCGCGCCAATGCCTTTTGGGCCGTACATTTTATGAGCGCTAATAGAGAGTAGGTCTACTTCCCATTCATTCACATCCACAGGAATTTTTCCGGCTGCTTGAGCCGCATCTGTGTGAACAAGAGCACCGTAATGATGAGCCATTAAGGTAATATTTGAAATAGGTTGTAGAGTACCAATTTCGTTGTTAGCACTCTGAATAGAGACAAGAAAAGTATTGTTATCAAGGGCTTTTTCTAGATCGGAAAGCCGCACCATGCCATTCTCATCTACGGGTAGAATTACAACCTCAAAACCCCTTTCTGCCAGACGTTTGCAAGGCTCGAGCACGGCCTTGTGCTCAATGGCACATGTAATGACTTTTCGACGTGAAGCAGGAGCAAACTCTGCAGTTCCTAAAATTGCAAGATGATTACTTTCAGTAGCGCCAGATGTGAAGAAGATTTCATTTGACCGAGCTTTTATTAAGTTTGCAACCTGTTCACGAGCAGTTTCCACAGCCAAAGCCGCTTTGCGTCCTAACACGTGCAGTCCATTTGCCGGATTCCCATAAATTTCCGTAAAATACGGCAACATTGCTTGCACAACTCTAGGATCGCAAGGTGTGGTTGCGTTGTAGTCAAGGTAGATTGGTTGTTTTACGGAGTTCATATTATTTCGTATTCTAATCTTTCATCATATTGTCGATACTCGGAATCAAGAATATATAGCTGTTCCCAGACTAATTGCCGCAACTCGATAGCAGGACGAACACAAAAGATTTCAAATTCTTCGGTAGTGATTTCTCCGTGAGGAAATTGTAATTTCATCAAGCCACTTGCAATAAGACGTACAGCATCCTCATTACGCTTGTACAGTCTGCTCCCTTTCAAAGAAAGCCTTCGGTTTACATACTCATTTGCAGATACTTCTTCGCGTAACGCCAACAATGCGTCCCCGAAGAAATCGGATTTTAGTCCTACCCCTTGTGCGAAAGATTCACTACTCAACTTGCGAATTTTCCATCCCGGTATAATCCCTCGAAGGCGATCAATGAAGGCTGTTTCTTGCAAGAATTCAGGCAATTCTTTGACAATCGGATAATTGATTGGCTGCTGCTGGTTATCCAGAAGTATGTTTGCTAACATCACCAAACTACATGAACTAGCCGTTTCATATAGCCCCCCTCGTGTTAATCTGCCATTTGCTAAAAATCCCTTTAAGCCACCTACAATTTCCTGCGGTTTTTCAAATTTTAGTGTTTGAACTTCATCTAACACAACTACAGCGAAACGAGCCAATAATCCCCATTGTCCAGAAGCATTGTTGACAAATAACACTGCAGGCGAGACATTACCACCACTTACGAGGCGGACACGAGGACTGATATTTTCGTAAAGATAACTCTTCCCGGTTCCTTTTGGGGCAAGTTCCAATAGGTGAAGATTCTTTTCCACTAGAGGAAGCAAACGACAAAGTAGGTAGGTCTTTTCGCGTTCGTCGAAAGCCCAGGGATTGTATCCCATGGAGGTCAATAGCAGAGCACGCCACTCATCTAAAGTAAAAAACGTTCTCTTTTGCTTAAACAACTCTAAATTTAATATAGCTTGCATTGGCTTAAATGAAACGATTGTAACCCCTTCTTTTGTTGCAATTAGTTCCACTACTCCCCACATTCCTTGTTTAAGCAAATCGGGATATTCCTCCACAATTCCATCATTGATGTAGACATCATGCAATCCAAGAAGTTTTAGCTGTGCTACGCGTTCCCTCACTTGTCGTCTAAGAATAACTTCTACTTCTACGGGAGTTAATACCTTAACAACTTCCCCATTTAGCAATCGGTTTTTTATAATGTTTGCCTCATTAGGAAGGGGCAAGTAATGATTAGCCCAGGATTGAATTTTGTCTAGTTCTTCTTGCGTAACTTTACCCTCGCCAGGGGCAAGGGTATCCAATACCCATTCCGCCACATAAGCCGGAACGTTTCGCCTCGTCAGTTGACTACTGGGTAGGCGTCTTTTATCTATTGCCAATCGCCCAAAAACGCTCTTTACTTTCTCGTTTAGAGATTCTTGTGTAAAGGGGCTCATAAGTTAAGTTCCTTGAATAAATCATCAGATTGTTGATATAGAACCTGAACTTTCAAATCAGGCGTAATCTCTTTGATAAAAATCCTACCATTGGGTAAAGAAAATACTATTCTAGCGGTCAAGTTTCCTTCATTCGACTTCTTGGGCCAAGGCGAAAGATCCTTGTCGATTTTTTTTGCTTGCAGGGGAGGAATAATTTCATTGATGCTAATCTTACTGTGATAGTTTTCACCGGAGGAGAATTCTATATCCTGACATACAATTGTCATGTGACTGGAATTGATGATCGAAACTGATAACTTACCAGCCATATCTGCCTCACCGTCACCATGGATGGAAATGTCGGGTTCGGGCGTTTTGGCATCACGTTCAAACAAAAGCCAAGGAACAATGACTTCCTCAGGGAACAACCCTCCATGGGGATAGGCTTCGTAGCCACTAGCACTGTTAAAACATGACTCGTTCCAGGCAATATGTAGTTGCAAGTTGCGCCCTACCCCAAAGCGTTCCCCGTCAAGTTCAACCCACCCCTTGTCTTCATTAACCACAAAGCCTGTTTCTGGGAATGAACGTTTCGATGGTCCCCATGCGGCGCGTCCGTGAACGTTCATCCTGTCTTCAACAGGCAGTTGGCGTGGTGAACGACTGTTCATCAATCGGCCGTGGTCACTTGTAATCAAAATATTTAGGCGAATCGGATCAGGTACTTTTTTCACAATTTCTTCAATTTCCTGCGCTATTATTCGAAGTTCAGAAGAGACTTTTTTCTCGCGTTTGTGTTCTTGTTCAAAATGATAGACTTTATCAGGCTGTTCTACCCGCCAGAACCAGATTTTTCCAGGTTGAATTTGTTGTAATTTTTCCCCTGGGGAACAATTACTGGGCAAGGTTTCACCAAGCAAGCCCGCTTCATCCACAAGATACGGCGGAACGCCCCTTAAGAGGGCTTCCTTAGCGAATTCAGTTACCGTGGGAATTATTGAGAAGCAGTACGATTTCTGTAGAAGAGTCAACCGATTGGAAATCTCAGATATCATTTGGAGAAAATCTTCTACATTCCACACGGGCATTCCGTCTAAAATGATACAGAATGTGACTGCGTCAGAATCAGAAACACATGAGGGTAGTTGCGCAAATTTTTGATAAGTTATGTGTTCCCCTCCAAGTAGCCATCGTGGATAACGTTCAAGCAACCAACAGATAAATTTATGGGCATGCTCGAGAACAATTTGGCGTGAATTCTCATCTCCATAGGAAGCCTGCCAACGGCGATATGGAAAATACTCCTTCTCAAACCAAGAGAGAACAGCATTTTCTTCCTCTGGCACGGGCGAAGGAACAGGAGGCGGAACGTACTTTTCAAGTTCAGAAATTTTTTGATTGGACACAAAAGGTTGTATCTCTTGTAGAATTTTGCGATCAAGAACTTGTGGGTTCTGCTCAAGATATTCCGCGGTCAAAAGGGCTAATTCTTTACGCAAAGATAAAGGAAGCGGGAAATTTTTCATCGTGGTAAAAAAAGCCCCTTGGCTGGAGATTATGAACTTCCTCCAAGCCTGTTTGATCTCTTCCAACCGTTGACGAGGCAATTCGATAGGGAATTCTTCTGTGCTTCTCATGAAGGGTTCTTCTGCCCCAAGCCATCGCCATAACAGGGTCCTTGCCTGTTCAGCACTGGTTGCCCGGTAGAGACTTTTCACATTCTCATCTTCTACACTCTGCTCCAATATAGAAGCAAATTTCTCCAGAATAATTTTTTCGGCTTGGGTGGGATTATGCTCTAACCACCAGAGCAACCAGCGAGCAGCATGTTCAAGAGAGGGTTCACCATGCCACAGAGGATAGTCCGTTGGAAAACAGGCATCTAAAATGAAGACGACAGATATCTCCTCAGGCGAAACAAATTCCTTGTCAATTTTTTGAGCAACCTCTCTGGCTTGCTCAGCCGTTAATTCGGGGAAAACCCGCCTCAAAACCTTAGAAGGAGATTCAATCATTCGTACCGGGACTTTGCGCAAACTATAAAAGTCTTCTGCCCATGCGCACAACTCTTTTCCACGGATTAAGAGGTTTTTCCCCGAAGTAGCATAACGAAGGAAATCCACCTCGGTCTCGACAAGAATGAAATCACTCGGGACTGGGAGATCGCCTTCAAAATCGAGGAGAATATCCATCATCGTTATAACTTCTCCATTAATTCTTGTAATCGTTTCAGGCATTCCCGGCGCGCTTCGACATCCAACTCCAAGAATAATGCCTCTATTTTCGATATGGTATCCTTTTCTGCCTTATCCCGTAATTCTATGACCAGTTGGTTCAATTTATCCCGGTCTTCGATCGGGAGAAATTCCGGAGGATTCAGAATGATTCTTAATAATTCATCAGGTTTAGCGCCGCTGGTATAACGGCTGTTAAGATCTATTAACCATTGACGGGCTTTTTGCTCTTCCTGCTGGCGAACAGCGGCTACCTTCCTTCGTTTTTCTTCGAGTATATCCCGCTGTACTTGACTGAGAATATTTGAGTATTGACTTTCTATTTCATCTATTCGTTGGGAAATCATATCCAAATCAGACGGTGTACGATAACGAATAGCGTCAAGATCACGCAGGTCTTCAAAAAAGCCTTCAAGACGCTCAATCTTGGTCTGAATTTCTAAAAATCGGTGATATAAGGAAGTACCTTGCGTTTGATCTAAATTCCTTAATAGGATAGCCTTTTCATTCTGCAATTCAGAAAGATGCTTTGCCGTTTCAACTGCCCCAGGGAGAACCTCGACCAGTTGCTCAAATTGTCGTATCCGATTTTCAATCTGCTCGAGTTTGCTCTTTCGCAAACTTTCTGTTCGCTGGGAAAGGTCATTCAGTTCATTCAACCGTGCACGGTACTGATATAACTTCGCCAGGCTTGCTGATGGCTCCATACTATTGATTTCAGCCACAATGGGTTTTTCGTCCTCTGCCTGCTTGAGTTCCCGATGGCGTTGATCGAGTCGCTCCAGAGCGCTTTGAACTTTAGAAATAAGAATGGGGTAATCATTTACCTTTTTTAGTGCCTTTTGCAGTTGACCTTTGTTTGCTTGGTAATGGCTCAAATCAGTGAGTTTGGAGTACCGTTCGCAATAAAAATCCAGTTCTTTCTCCAGATATCTCTCCCAATCGCGTCTCAAAATGTCTGTGCGAGGTTCTGATGGGGTTACTAGATCAGGAGCCGAAAATTGCCGCAACTGGTCCCCCATTTCGAACAATTTTTCAATATCAGCCGATTGCAGTTGCGACTTCCACTGTCTAACTTGTTGATCATATTCCTGCGCTTTAGTAAGTTCTTGTTCTAACAATGAACGACGCGATTCGATTAATGCCCTTCGATTTTCGGGTAAATGGGGATTCAACTGGGCTTGATTGAGATTCGATATGGCTTGATGGGCTTCATCAAAACTGAAAGGCGATTCTTTCTTCTCAATTCGCTCAATGATTGTATTAATTTCCTTAAACTGTTCTTCAATGTCTATACGGCGAATCGTAAACCCTTGAGTGACCAATGTATCAAGAAATCCTTTGGGACCCTTCGCGCTGTCAAAGATTTCTTTAAGTTCCCCTAATGTCTTGACCCTTCCTCCAAGACTCAATTGGATTTCATAACGGTGGAAACCGATCCACGCTGCAAGGAGCAAAGTCAGGGTATTGTAATCATGGCCGTAAGGAGGATTGAGGAGTTCGACAAGCACCTCTTTGACTGAGGTTTCTCTGCCACCAGGAGGGAAGGTGCTTTCTAACCGATTCCAGGCTTCACGCAGTGTGCGAGAGGTCGGGGGTTGAATGATAAAGTTGTTTTGCGCATTTAGTAATCCCCACTTGTTCGCCAGATAATTGACGGCAATATTATATTGCATATCCTGGTTTCTTAAGTTTCTTATGCTCAGTCCTACTGCATCCTCGAACAATGCGCGAGATATATTTTCCACCGCCGTCCGTAATTGGTTTACTCCTCTCCCCAAGACCGGTTTATTTATAAACTCTACGCGATATGAATAAGCCTGACGGTAGCATTCTGATAAGACTTCTTTGATAGAATGTCTCTTGAGGGTTTGAACTGAGGCCAAGTACATCCTAGGTAATGCATATTCATGTAATTGACGATTTATGTCAAAACAATATTGCAAATCGCCCAAAAAATGAAAAATTCCTTTCTTTATTTCTTCCTCAGTACGACTTTTTTCATTATTCCAATAAATAGAGCCTATTTTCTCACGTTCACTCGGACTTAAACCCTCTAGGGCTTTTCTGCGTTGAACCGCGTTCAACAGATTTGAGTTCGCTTTCTGTGGCATTACAATTAAAACAGGTAGTGGATGGGGATTCTCGCCCAGAACCAAATCTAACAGCGGTTGAGCATTTTGGCGTAACCAATCTTTTTCCTCTTTACTTCTTGCCAATAGCCAGATGACTACCCCGCGCGGACTTCCTTCTATTCCGTTCGTGCCAACATGATATAGGGAAGTTAATTCTCGAAGCGTTTTCTCGTTGAAGTCATCTTTTGTCAGCACCGCCTGGCGAGGTGCCCAATCTTCTGGACTTCCAAATCCAATTGTTTTAGGAATTTCACAAACAGGAATCTCTTGGGCAATCTCCTCGAGCAGGGAACGATCTATTGATGTCCTTTGTACCGCTTCTTCAATAATTTTTTGAGCCTCCGGAGAGCGATACCCGGCGGGAATAAGCGAATAAATATTGCCGCTTCGTTGGATGATCTGATTTTTGGCTAGCTCATACAAAAGTGAGGTTACTTGTGCATTACTTAATCCAGACAATGCGCTCAACAGCTCAAGTTGGTCATCCCGATCCCTCACCATTCCCAATTCATTAACTGCGTGCTGAAGCAATAAGGCCTTCAACACAGCCTTATGTTCCTCACTAATGTCCATTCCAGGATTCTCTAGTGCCTCCTGGTAAGCCTGATGCCATTTTTTAGAGATTTGTTCTCCAAAGAAATCCACCAATTCAATGGCAAAAATGAAGTTGGGAGTCCCATCCTCGCGTTCGGCTGGTTGATCGGGAATGCCCTTTTCCCAACGATCGCGCACAAAGTGTAACGCCGTGCGCGAGTTTTCTCCTGCTCCGGCTTCAAAAGTGTGGGAAGAAAGGATTGCCGTGGTTAATGGATGAAGCGGATAACATCCACGCACAATAACCCTTTGAACCGTCTCATAGTCCCAGTTTAAGGTGGCACTATACCTCTTTGGAAAATACGTGAAGAGCATTTCGCGATTGCGAAACATTGTTTTCCGTATATTTTCCTTGTTCTGCCAAGCATTCCAGGCAACACTATCTTGTTTGAGATAAGCGTCCAACACTCCTTCCATGAGTGAGAAAAGGCGAGCACGTCTTGTTATTCGACCTAATTCTTTTTTAACATCCTCACGTCGTTCACCTTGGGCATATGTATTCACAACACTTTCAATATCTATTTGGGTAAACGCCAGAAAAGCGCTTTCACCAGGACGGTCACTGATGCCATTGAGTAACTCTTGTAACTTTCCAGGGCTTTGAGAGATAGCGTATTTCTGGAGAAATAGACTAAATTCATCGAACAGAATTAACACCCCTCCTAAGTGATTGGGTTTGCATACTTCGTCGACCGCCCATAGGACTAACTCTTTTAGATTAAACTCACGTCCAAAATCCGGGTAGAATCCAACAACAGATTTGATGGCTTCACGAATAAGGTTGTAAGCTCTAGTTTTTCGAAAATCTTGGCGCAAAGTGGCCAAGTCGGTATGTTTGCTGGCTAAAAAAGCCTCTATCTTCTGGAGAATTTCTTTGCTCTGATTATTTAGCCATTGCTCTGCTTTAAGATACCAAAAAGGCAAGGTAATATCACGAGTGCAATCATGCTCTTTTAACGCTTGTTCCAAAGCCCTTAGAAAGCCTTCTTGTAAATCATCTATATCATCGCCTCGCAAACGTAATACTAGAAATTCCCCCTTAGACTCTTTAAGTTCTCTATATGCTCTCAATTTGGAATCGTCGTTGAGGGCTTGCTTTAGTCGCTCAAAGATGATGTCCACTTCTTTAGAATTGGCTGGGCGGCTGAATAAATTGGCCAATACAAGTGCTAAATGACTTTTTCCTTGGCCATAATTGGCCGTGAGGGCTATCCGATTATGGTCGGAACCGGCGCGGTAAGTTGTGAAGGCAGTCTTTAGCATATTAAGAACGCCTTCGGCTGAAACATCGCGCCCTGCTCCACTGGTTTCCGGTGCTTTAACTGTGAATATGTAATTTTCTAATAATTTGCGGTTAAGATCTGGAATATCATAATCGCTCAGTTGAACATCCGAACGAATGTCGCCATGTTCGTCTATATGGACTAAATCTTTAATTTGCATTAGATCCCTCCTGGTCAGGCATTACAATTTTCCCCAAGCTATCTGAGAAGAGAAGCGATATATATCGTTGAGTAAAAAAGAGGCATCCTCCGTGAGAGTTATTACCAACTTTGTCCTCAAATAAGGAAGGTTTAATGCAACCGGCCAAAAACGTTCACGCTTGTCAACGTCTAAGCCCAGCAAGAGCAAATCAAAGGTGTAAATGAGCAGGCAATCTCGTGCATATATGTTTCTCCCCAAATATCGAAGAAAATCGAGCAATTTATCATGCCCGTTTGGGGTTGTTAACCCAGAAAAACGGGTTCCTTCTGGAAGGTAATCAAGGTATGCGTCTCTTGCATCAATCGGTGCCAAGTTAAGCCTTGCCGCGATGACGGTTTCTTTCCCAATATACTCGGTGGGGAAAAACCATACCCCCACACTAACCCGCCCGGGTTGTCGAAGTCGCTGAATGAGGTCATAAATAGTGAGCGTGTATTCCATCATAGATTTTATTATTGTACAATCGCTTTAGTGCAAATTCCGGACTCGGCTGAAGTAAAACGACTTGATAAGGACGAGCCACACGATATAAGTCAATTATCCCTTCTTGTTTGAGTTCGATAAGTAACTCGGCTAAGCCTTCTTCGCCCAAAAGGAAAAGCCCGGCAAAGTTTTTACCAATCAAATCATCTAGGTTGACGGTCAGCCGCTCTCCATAATATGCCTGCCAGTAATCTGCCAGGGCATAGCCTAGCACCCAGACAGAAGGCCGGGCCACTTGTGGTACACGATAAGTCCCTTTTTCAGTTTCTTCAAGCAAACCGAGACGCTTCAGCCCATCGCTTTTGAGGTACGTGCCGACAAAGATGGTGACGGTACTGCGAACTGAACGGGGAGCAGGGGTTTTTCCTGTATGATGCTGTAAGAAAATCATTAAATCTTCTACAAGTTGCTCGGCTGTGAAAGTATTGCCGGGAATGAACCAGCGGGTTACCAGATGATGCCAGAAGGCTGTAGGCTGGTGGGGAGCAGACAAATGATAATGTAACAGCCACTGGGTGCCGGTTTTTTCCATGTGTGGGTCATATTCTGCCACAAAGGACCCGAACAAGGTGAGGTGATTTTTCTGATTCAGTAACCCTGCCCGTTTGGCGTATCGGGGCATGGCCTCCTGATAAATTGTGCCTAAATCCGTATTGGCTGCTAATTCTGATCGCCTGAAACCTGGATTCTTTTGGGCAATGTCAAGGACCTTCATCACTGATGAACGTGAAAAAGAGAACGTGCGATGGAACGTGAGGTTCATTGTGTTTGTCTCCTTATAGATGACAAATCAGGCAACTTTCCCCATCGGTTTCTTCGGCATCAAATAAATCAATCAATGCTAATTTAGATTCCGGTCGCTGTTGACGTGCCTTGCGGCGCTCAAATTCTTGCATAACTGATTTTTGCCGCTCTGGAGAACGCAAGTCTTTTAAACTCTCTTTTGGCATCCATGTATACCGTTCACCAGTTTCTGGGTTCTCCTTTTCATAACTTTCTGCTTTTTCGTACAAATCAGGGTGATGTCTAAGTAATCCAAGCCATTCGTTTTTTTGCTGAAAGAAACAGAAATAACAACCAGAACGCGAGCGCCATTCATAATACGCAGGTAGTCCTAAACCGCTTTCTTCTAATATCCTAATAACCTCCTCTTTTTTTATGCCATCCTCAATGAAAGGGTAATGAGGGATGATATTGGGCTTGGTAGAAATATAGCCTTTACGATGAGCTTCATCGGCGCGAATACCAATATAGTTATGACAAATGCTATCTCCCACAAACTCTTCAAAAGGCTTTATTTTGAGATATTCTGTACACCAACGGACCTGCCCGGACGGTAAAAAACCCCCGCGAGCTTTGAGCATATCTTCGAAGGATTGACGTGCTCTGAGTTTCTTTATCTCTTTTCCAAGAAAAACCTCCAACCTATCCAAATACTCATAAGTTTCCGGAAGTTCTTCCCCGGTATCGCAAAAGACGTACTCCAAGTCAGGAATGCGATCACGTAGGTAAATGGCCAAGGCCGTGCTGTCTTTACCTCCCGAAAGCGAAACAATATGCCGCACAAGTTGTTGGCTGCTCATATAACACCTCGAAAGACGATACAAAAATTTTCCATAACCGTTATTCTCTTAGGCGCAGCGTAAGAATTTGCAAAGCGGCCCGAAGGACCTGCGTGTTTGACTCTCGGGCTCGAAGATAAGTTTCTAATTCATCCGCTATCTTCTGACTGCGTTCGCGCAATTCTGGCGGTAACGAAAGATCCTCTGCTAGCCCTGCTTCAACACGCCACAATGCACCCAAATGTTCCGCCTGGGCTCTGAAACGTTCGGCATCGGTATCGGTCCAGGTGCGAGGTGAACGGCTAGCGATAAAGGCTAGAACACTCTCCAAAGCAGTGCGTGAATCAGGGGCGTCTGCCGCGCGTTTTACTAATGGAACCAACTGAGGATGTGTTACACGCACAGCCATTTTCTGGCATTCTGAGCGAAAAGTCTCCCAGCCTTCTTCTCCATTGGGTAATCCACAAGAAGTCAGCCAAACATCCCGTGCCCATACTAGCAAACGTGGGGTGGCATTGGCCAACGCTTCTAAGGCAAGATTCAGTCGCTCAAAAAACACGTCAAAGCGTTGATGATCAAATTCTTCCTCTTCAAAGGGCGGTAATCCCAATGCCTCAGGAATCTCCACAAAAAGAAATCGTTCTGGAGAGCGAGCCTTTTCCACAGCCTGACGCAAGTTTAGAGCAATATCTGGGAGGTTTCGTGTCCGCTGGGTGTATTCGGGGAGGGCTTTGAGGCGTCCAATTAAGGAGCGCACGACTGGCATGACATAGGGTTGAACATGCAAACCCCTTGCCATTCTTTCCAGGATAGCGGCACGTAAACCGCTTACCCGGCAACCTGCAATAGAAAATAGTTCCGGTCGCCGCAGTAGAACTTCCCAGTCTGCAACGTTTGGATCAACTATTAGTGTTCCATCCTTATATAGTGTAATTTCATTTTCGTTCACCTTATAGTACAAGGCTAACAAAACTGGCGCTAGTCCTAGAGTTACGCCATAAGGAGGAGCGGATAGAATGTTATACAAATCAGTCAATGGACGCGGTTCAGGCAAACCGCCAAAGACGAAATGATTTATTGCTTCCCAGGTTGGGCGTAAGTTAAGCGGATCTTGTTGCGCGGGCGGGCCGATTTGCCAAACATCACCCAACTGACGATGCAGTCCGCCTCGCTTCAAGAGAGTTTCATACATGCTGCGTTCTGGAGGAAATTTCTCAATCCCCAGCAAGGGTTCATCTACGCGGGTTAGAATCGCTTCGATTAGTCTTCGCCGCGCTGCAGCACCCTGTGTAGTCAACTCCCGGCGATTGAGAAGCTCATTCCTTATCTTGGGTGAAGAAGGATAAAGTGCATCACAGACATCCGATAGCAAACCCGAGAGACCGCGGCGCGATTTGAGTAAGACCTCTTTTCCTCGGTGATACCACTGACAACCTTCCGAAGTGTAACCTTGCCTTAGATTGAAGGCATGATCTAATTCTGTGCGAATAGCGTGCTCAAGGAGAGCCATTCGCGTTCGCCATTCCTTTCGGGCTACAGGGTCATCGCGCAGTTCGGGCGTGTTCTCCTTTATCCAGTGCAATGCCCGCAATTCGCGTACAAACTCCAGGAGTTGGATAGCACGAGAGGCAATTCCCACAACCAGATTGAGTCGCTGAGAAATTTCTTTGCTATGGACCCATTGTTCAAATTCTTCCTTTTCTGGTATTGAACCTGGAAGACATAACAAGACCACGCCGCTATTGCTTTGAGAGGCATCTAGTGAGATTGTGTCTTTGTTATGAAAATCTACATACTTTACCTCAAAAAAGCGTTGAGTACCCGTCATGTAACTATGGCGTTGGGCTAGCAAAGGACGAGGAGGGAGATACCGCTGCAAGATCTCTGCGATACTCAGAGTGGTTTCAACTGTAGAGCGAGCTATCTGCAACCGCTCTTCAAGATCAACATCGCTGCCCTGCCAAACTGCATACATGTGGTTAAATCGGCGATAAGTAATAAACGATTTATGCTGAAGTGTTTCTAATGCCGTGTAAAGTTCTGATTCAGGATATGCAGGGGTAAGGGCACTAATGATCGTCCTCTCCGTGGCCTGTATTGGACTGATTTCGCTCAACCAATTGAGCAAACCTATTGTCTTAAGCAGGTCTTTTTCTATCTCTCTCAGAGACGGGGTATTTTCTAATCGCTCTAAAACTTCAGTTAGGGGTCGCGCGCGTCCCGGGGAATAGATATTCGCTTGATAATTTGCTGCAAGGTAATCAAACAAATTGGGCAAACGCAGAATGTCCCCAGACTTATGAGTGGATAGAAACTCCTGAAGCCCGAATGGTTCTTGAGAAGAAAGGTAGGTGAAGAGAGAACGCTCGTTTTGAGCTAAACGGCGAAATACATAAGGCAGAGCCACAAAAACGCTAGGGTGAAGCGGATATACCTTTTGGCAGAGTCTCTCAAATTCATCTATATTCATGCTAGGGGGACACCAGGCCATTAGGGTAGGCTTCGAAATTGGTAAAGCCACAGAGTGTTCCCCAAAAGCATCAGCAAGAAGCCTCATCTGCTGAGCAGGGGCCTCATGATAAGGAATATCCTCAAAGCGCCCCTGAACCTTTGACCACTCCCGTTGGGTGGATTGACTCAGAAAGGCTGCATACGCTTCAAAAGCCTGATGCAATATGCCAATAAACACAAACGGATGCGAGTTGCTACGAGCGGCAAATTCCGCCAATTCTTGAAGGAGATATATATCACTTTCCTGTGAATTAGATGCGGCATGCTCTAGAACTTTGCCCATTTCATCAAACAGAATCAACACGCCATTGGTATTATCTCTGATCTGACTTACTTGTGAAACGAAAGTTTTTACCCAATTCAAGAAGGTTCTACCGTCACTATGCTGGGCGTTTTCCAGACTTTGCTTCAGTCCATGGAGATGGTTTTCCTCTAAAACTTTTGAGAAACCGCGCACCAAACATTCCTGTAATGAGGCGCGCGCTCCAGTTACCACCACGCTCAATATCCCCCCGTTTTCTTTCAACACCTTTTGTATTTCGGCCGCTATCACCGGGTCTACCCTCGAGACCATTTTCCAAGCCATAGCGTGGCCAGAGCGGCGTGGGTCAAGCAAATTGGCCAAGAACAATCCAAAGAAAGATTTCCCTGAGCCATAGGGACCGGTAAGTGTCCATGCCCTTGAGTGGTTAGTTATCCCTTCTGTAATGCGTTTTAGGGTATTGAGTGCTTGTGCAGTTAAGGTGTATCCACCCAATACACTGCTATCGGAGATATCGTCTTCGAGTCGAATTGCTCGTAGATAGTTGGAACGGATACGAATAATGTTACTTAATAAGGTTTCAGACATAGTACTCTTTTAACAAACTCCACCCTAAATCGTTTGATACAGAATGAATGTGAACCTGGCGTAAACCAGCTGTTTCGTGCAATCGTAGAGCGCCATGAGTGAGAGTTTCTAAGTCCTCCAAGTAGGAAATCATGCTACTTTCATCCAATTTAAAAATTTGACCAGGGCTACCTGGAGCGTATATGCATTCATCAAGTCCCACTGTTCGCTGATACGATAACTTTTCTTCAAGAAAGTCAAGCAGAGCGTACCCGACGACAGCGGTAGGTAACGATGGTTTTGCACCTACATTAAAGCGGTAAACTCCATCTTCTGGAACAAATTGAATTAGGTTCAAGTCCACTAGTGGACAATCTAGACTTTCCTCCTTCTCTTCCTTTCTGCTTTGCACAGGTACATAAGTGTGAATAAAAACGTTTAATTCCCGTTCAATCATGCCTTCTGTGGTTTCAATTCCTCTCTGTGCTAATTGATGCTTTAAAAATTCCATCAGATTGGTTTTATGGAACTCAATGTTGAAATAACGAGAGAAAATTAGATACCATACTAATCCGTATTGCTGATTGCTTGCAAGTTGCCAATGTAATAACCAAAGAGACCCTATATCTTCTAAATAAGGGTCCCACCCATCGTCAGCGAGTAAGTGCTGCCCCAAAGGTGTGGGTTTCAGAGAACCAGGGCGTTCCGAGGATTTCTCGCATAAACCCAGGCAAAGCATCCAATATCGGATAGATGTAGCCATATTTTTGCCAACCCCCAAAACGACAAAGGCATTCTCTCGTAAAAATATTTCAGGATCCTCCAAGATAGCATCTAATCCTTTTTTGAGCCAACTATAACGAAAAGTGAATTTCTCATGTCCACCAAATAATGGACGTGTTAAGTGTGGAACCTTATTGCTCATAGTATCATTTGGATGGATATGAATGGAATCATAAATATCATAAAGTGTAATCCCCAATCAGTTAATCCGCCCGCGCATTGCGGTCAACTTGCGCGGGCGGCAAAAGTTTGCTATGCTAGATTCTGCCGCAACGCGCCGCGACCGCGTTGCATCTCAGCCTCGCCGAAGCCAGCGGCGGGGCTGAAGTTTTTGTGTTGAGACTGAACTTAAGTATAGCAAATTTTGGTGTTTTCAAACCTAAAAGGAGTGGCAGAATCTCGTCAATTAAGACAATCTCAAAACATTGTGGAGGGTATCATGACGCTCAATCGCAACTGCCACTCGACTGCAACCATTGGCGAATTGGTAGACTCCTTTTTACGTGCCAATCAAGGCTTTATCTCTGATCACACCATTGAATGGTATTACTACTATTTGCGACCGTTAAGAGAAGCAATTGGGGATTTCGAGATATCGAAGATCAGCACCGATCAGCTGCTTAGTGTATTTCATATGCTTGATGATGGAGAGCATTCTCGATATACGTTATCGAATTATGTGCGCTCATGGAGAAGATTCTTTCGATGGTGCTTGGATGAGGGTTTTATCCATCATAATCCTGCTCAAAAACTTCGCAAACCACCTCTTCCAAAGAAGTCACCGGCCGGAATAGTCTGAAGACGACCTTAGCCAGCTCCTTCAGACGGCGCAGTATTCGACTTTGCCTGAACGGAACACGGCTCTTATTCTGTTTCTTGCTGATACGGGAGCAAGACTTGGTGGAGCCGCTTCTCTAACCCTTGATCATCTTGACTTGGTAAATCGCCGTGCTTTGGTAACCGAAAAGGGGCGAGGTGGAAAAAGGGAACGCATTGTTTTTCTCAGTCCACGTGTCATAAATGCTTTGAAAAAGTGGCTTGTAGTTCGTGGGGAGCAAGCGGACAAGCGCGTTTTTTTACTATCACCCAATGGGATCTATCAAGTGTTGGAACGTTTGGCTAAGAAGGCCGGAGTCAAAGGTAGATGGAATCCACACTCTTTCCGTCATGCCTATGCGCGAAAGTTACTAAGAGAAGGGGTTAGTATAGGGGTGGTAAGTCACTTAATGGGTCATTCGAGCGTTACGGTTACGCTGGATTTCTATGGCCGTTTCTCTGGCGATGAACTCCAGATGATATATGACAAGGTTATGAAAGATTAGTGTAAACCTGCCATCGCCCAAGCAAACGGGGCGATGGACTTCGAATCCAGAGGTTGCGGGTTCGAGCCCCGCCGGGGGCGCTGATTGGGGATCATCAATGACGCCTGGCAAAAACTAGTGCCAGGCGTTTATGCTTCCTATTAAATTTTTCCCACTCACCCCGCAAGTCTACGTAAAAAGCGCAGCACCGTTTGGATATAAGTGCGGTAAGCCTCGCGGTGAATACTGTGACCAGCGTCGGGAAAGTGCACTACCTGCACCTGTGGCCATAAGGCTTTGACTTCTTCGGCAACCTCCGGCGTCACCAGCCCGCCGCGCGCGGGATCTGCAGTGAGCAGTAAGCCCGGACAACGCAGTCCGCGTACTACTTCGCGCCAGGGACGACGGGGCTCCATCCATCCGTTCAGGGCTTCGGGGCGGAATTCTTGTTTGGCTTTGGCCCACTGAAAGTATTCGCTCTCATCCCAAGTGGGATGGCGCTCTTTGCACAGCGCCATCAACTCGTCAATGGAACGGTGCTTGTTGGCCAGTAGGTCGGCCTGGAGTTGGGCATAAAGGGGAGAGGTAGGATCCAGGGTATCAAGCGGGAGATTATCCCCCCAAGGCGGATCCTCCAGCACCAAACCGCGCACCAGATCGGGGCGGTTAGCGGCTAGGCGGGCGGCGACGTCGGCGCCCATGGAGTGACCGATGACGATTGGCCTATCTAGATCCAGGGATTGGATCAGGGCTTCAATATCGCGCGCTTGCACCTCAGGGCCAAGGCCTTCTGAGCCGATGCCGGAAGAACCATGACCACGGGCATCGGGGAGGATAACATCAAACTCTTCCTCTAACGCCAGGGGAACGCGGTTCCAGCACAGAGCATTGTCGGTAAACCCGTGGAGCAAAATGACCGGCGGTTTCTCGCCACCCGTGCGGTAGTAGGTCAGGCGGGTCTGCCCCTGGGTAATATGGCCGTAAAACAGGCGCGGCATGGTAACCCTCCAAATTGGATTAGATCTATTTTAGCATATGCGGTTGCCGCCGGTTGAGGGGGAGGTGTACCAACCCTCTTGACGTGAAAATGATTTTCAATTACATTATAGGCGATGAGCGAGAAAGTCAACGATCTGGTGAATGAATGGTTGGAGCGACTGCAGGCTAACGGTTATCGGCTAACCGAGCCACTGCGTCATATTGTGGAAACCCTGGTGAGCAGTCCGCGCGCCCTGGGGCCGATTGAAATTTATGACCTGGTGCGCACGCGTTATCCTAACCTGGGTTTGGTGACCGTGTACCGTACTTTGGAAAAGTTAGAGGCGTTGGGATTGATCCAACGCGTGCATCAAGATGACGGTTGTCACCGCTACTTGCGCGCGACGCAGGGACATCAGCATCTTCTGGTCTGCACCCGCTGTGGGCGAGTGGTGTACTTTGCCGGCGATGATCTCTCGCCCCTGATTCAACGCACCGAAGCCGAGACCGGCTACACCGTTGAAGATCACTGGCTGCAACTCTACGGCCTTTGCCCGGCGTGCCAACCGTAAGAGCAAGTTTTAGTTTATCCGTTGTTGAAAATGATATTCATTACATAAACAAGAGGTGTGCGATGGTAAAACGTGTGTTGGTTGGGATGGTCTGGATGGCAACCCTGTTGCTTCTAACTTCTTGCGCCGGCTCTATCCAATCCTCACCGACGTTGCAGGAGGGTCAAAAAGTGCGCGTTGTGGCTACCACCACCCTGGTCGGCGATGTGGTCAAGCAGGTCGGCGGTGAATGGATTGATCTGCGTATCCTGCTGCCGGTTGGCGCCGATCCCCATAGTTTTGAACCGGCGCCGCAGGACGCCGCCAAACTGGCTCAGGCTGATCTTGTTTTTGCCAATGGTTTGAATTTGGAGGCTTTTCTACAGCCCTTGATTGAGAGTGCGGGAGTAGCGGAGCGGGTGGTTTATGTGTCGGAAGGGATTGAGCCTCTCTCATTAGCCGAGGAAGAACACGGACATACCGGGGAGGCGCATGCCCATGGTGAGGAGGACCCGCACGTGTGGATGGACCCCAATAACGTTATGGTGTGGGTGGATAATATTGAAAAGGCCCTAAGCGCCCATGATCCGGCCCATGCCGCCGATTATGCGGCGAATGCCCGTACTTATCGCCAGGCACTGCAAGACCTGGATGCCTGGATTCGCGAGCAGGTGGCGCAACTTCCCCCTGAAAACCGCAAAATCGTCACCGATCATTTGGTTTTTGGTTACTTTGCCCGCCGTTATGGGTTTGAACAAGTGGGGGCAGTGGTGCCGGGTTTCAGCACCATGGCGTCGCCTTCGGCGCAAGAGTTGGCGGCTTTGGAGACACAGATCCGTCAATTGGGTATCAAGGCCGTGTTTGTGGGCACCACTGTTAATCCGGCCCTTGCCCAACGCCTGGCCGAAGACGTTGGTACCAAGGTGGTGACCATTTACACCGGCTCGCTAAGCCCAGCCGATGGACCGGCGGCGACTTACCTCGACTTTATGCGCTATAATGTGCTTGCGCTGGTAGAAAACCTTAAATAAGCCTTACTTCTATAGGAAAATCGGCCAGAAGGGAATAAAGAGATATGGCCCTGATCCGTGAAATTCGACAGGCACGCTGGTCGCTCAACGGCTACCGTGCCGCCCACGATAGCGGTCAGCCCATCGTACGGGCAGTGGACCTGAGCGTGCGGTATGAAAGCGGCTATGCCCTCGACCGGGTGAGTTTTGAGGTCTATAAAGGGGAGCGCCTGGCGGTAGTTGGTCCAAACGGGGCCGGCAAGAGTACTCTCTTCAAGGTGATTGCAGGCATCTTGCCACCCACCGGTGGCCGGATTGAGATTTACGGTGGTGCGCCTGGAGAACATATCTGCGTGGCCTACGTGCCACAGCGTTCAGTGGTGGATTGGCGCTTCCCGGTCACCGTTTATGATGTGGTGATGATGGGGCGCGTGGGGCGCATTGGGCTGCTCCGCCGCCCCCGCCGTGAAGATCACGAGAAAGTGCGTCAGGCCTTGGAACGGGTGGGGTTGAGTGACCTGGCGATGCGACAGATTGCCCAACTTTCAGGAGGGCAGCAACAGCGAATGTTTCTGGCGCGGGCATTGGCTCAAGAAGCCGAGTTAATGCTTCTCGATGAACCCTTTACCGGACTGGATCTCCCAGCCCAAAATGAAATCTTGGCCCTGCTGGAGCAATTGCAGGGCGAAGGGATCACGATCATGGTTTCACTCCATGACCTGAATCTGGCGGCGCAGCAGTTCACCCGTATTTTGTTGCTTAACCGCACGCTTATTGCTTTGGGAACGCCCCAGGATGTTTTGAATACCCAGACGCTATTGGCGGCCTATGGAGGGCATTTGCACATATTGAGCGAACCCTCCGGTAACCTGGTTCTGGGGGATACCTGCTGTGAGGGAGGGGGAGATGTTTGAAATGTTGTTGCAACCTTTCCAATATGCATTTATGGTGCGAGGGATGCTGGCCGCCGTGTTAGTAGGGATGGTGTGTGCGGTGGTGGGCACCTTTGTGGTCCTGCGCGGCATGGCTTTTTTCGGTGATGCGCTGGCGCATACGATCCTGCCCGGCCTGGCCGTGGGTTACCTAGTAGGGGGCGGATCGCGTGAGGCGCTGTTCTGGTGGGCGCTGGGCACTGCGGTGGTGAGTGCCGTTTCTATTGGCACCGTCAGCCGCAAGTTGCGTCTCAAAGAGGATACGGCGATTGGAATTATCTTCGCCGGGATGTTTGCCTTGGGGGTGGCGTTGATTTCTTCGGTGCGGAGTTATTCGGTGGATCTGGCGCATTTTCTTTTTGGCGATATCCTGGCCGTGCGCGAAAGCGACTTGGTGCGCAGCGCCGTCTTCGGCGGGCTGGTTTTGGTTTTGATTTATGCCTTTTATAAGGAATTCACGTTGCTCTCATTCGACCCCATCCTGGCGGCCACACTGCGTTTGCCGGCCCACCTGTTGGATTTACTGCTGGTCGTTCTGATTGCCATCACCATTGTGGTCTCACTGCAAACGGTGGGGGTGGCGCTCATGGTTGCAATGTTGATTACCCCGGCGGCAACGGCGTCGTTGATCACGCGTCGGTTGCCCCTAATGATGTTTTGGGCGGCGGTGATGGCGGCGCTCTCCGGCATTGTCGGGCTATATCTTTCGTATTATCTCAATATCGCTTCCGGCGCGGCCATCGTGCTGACCTGCACAGTAGGGTTTATGCTTGTCTCGGTGGGGCGCAGTCTGCGCGAGCGGGTTTTTCGGGTAACGACGGCTTAGAATTTGCCTTTTCCGAGCCCCAAGAATGGCGTCAAGCGGAGAGATGCCCCATGGATGCTTCAACTCTGATCATCGCTTTTTTGTTTTTTCTGGCGGCTTTGCTGTATGCCTCGGTGGGGCATGGGGGGGCGTCGGCTTATCTGGCGGTGATGACATTGCTGGGAGTGTCACCCGCGGTGATGCGTCCTACGGCATTGATCTTAAATATGCTGGTGGCCGGGGTAGGGGCGTATACATACATTCGGGCCGGGCGTTTTTCCTGGCCGATTTTCTGGCCGTTTGCGCTCACGTCGGTGCCCATGGCTTACTTGGGGGGACGCATTCACCTTCCGGCCCACTATTTCGAACTTTTGTTAGGAATAGCCCTGCTCTTTGCCGCGTTGCGCTTATTGGTTAAACCCGGTAGCGGAACCGAACCTCTGCGCCCCTTTAGATTCGGCTGGGCGTTGGGAATCGGGGCAGTGTTGGGTTTCGTTTCTGGGCTGATCGGTATTGGGGGCGGCATTTTTCTTAGCCCGATCTTGATCTTTTTACGTTGGGCCGAGACGCGCCAGGTCTCCGGCATCGCTGCTGCCTTTATCGTGGTCAATTCGGCGTCTGGGTTTTTAGGCTTACTCCAGAGCCATCCCCCTCTGCCTACGGTATTACCCCTGTGGGCAGGGGTGGTTCTGGCCGGCGGCTGGATCGGGGCCGAATTGGGTAGCCGCCACCTTACTGCCCCTTGGATTCGGCGTGCATTGGGGGTGGTATTAGTAATTGCCGCCTTGCGAGCACTGGTGGTTTAAGGCATGATGGCTTCAGATCCATCATCCCGTTTCGAGCAGGCGGGGCAAGATATGGCGCTCGACCTGCTGATCATTGTGAGGGGTGGGAACCTCGTCAAATAAGTACCAATCTTCAACGTGCTCTAGGCTTGCGCCGGGCGACAAGCGCGTTAGCGGGCTAAGCGTTTCGAGTTCCAAGAAACGATCATTGACGAAGACCTCAACCGTACTACCCCAGTCTGGATAGGTGGCCTCAGGATGATACTCAAATCGCTTCAGGAACAGGTGTCCGCGGCGGGCGTAAGCAGCCCATCCGAACGGTGTGTGCAAGCCAATCTTTTGGGCAGTGGCGCGCAGCGGATCCTGACGGGCCAGGATATAGGAACGTCCCAGGCTCCACCGCGGGTCGCTTAGGTCGGTATAAGCCCAGAGCACCAAAGCGCTCACCGGCAGAAGATGGGTCTCGTGGGGCGCTTTGGGGGGTAGGGGTAAGATAGCGCATCCCCCCGGGGCCATCACGCTCAGCGCCCATGCTGCGAGTTCGATTTCCCACATGCCCTGGTTACACAGGCGGTGAATCACCCGCACACGGCTGCCTTCAGGCGCCAAAGCGACTTCGAGGCTTTTCTGAATCCCTGTCAAAGGTTCTACCGGCTGGGTGAGACGCACACCGCCGGGTAAAGACTCATAAGTCACGGGTTGGTTATCCGGCATGTAAGTGCGGGGACGTGTCTCTGGGGCGTGCCACAGACGATGCCCACCGTAGATATGCCACTGGGTGGGATCAAGCGGTTGGGTGGGGTCAAGCAATTCGGCAAACTCGTTTTCGCCTTCGATGAAGCCGTAGCGAATGATACGAGGACCAAAGGCTGTTGTGATCAGCACTTCGACTTGGTCATTGGCCAGGCGGAGACAGGGACCAAAGGGGGGATAATCTATGAGATTCATGATGGAATAAGACCTCGAGTTGGATGAATCTGAATCCGATGATTTATCTTGTATTATTATCCCGATAACCCAGGGGTAACGCAAGGCGTTTAACCTAAAGTTCAGAGAGGATATTGTCCTACGGGAAGTGTCCGAATCGGCCCATTCAAATTCAGCCCGGCCAAGATCGGTATGAGCACTTATCCGTCATCTCCATCGTCCCGTCTAGCGCCTCGACCACCGGCGGGAGCATCCCCCTTCCAGCACCAGTGCCGGGTGCGGGTACTCGGCGGAACCACATCCACCACCTGCCGCCTCGCCATCTGCTCCACCAGGCACTCCGGTTCCACGTACAAACCAACCCCCGCATCTACCACCTCTTGGTCAGCGTATACCGCAGGGTATACCGATGACTCGGCCCCGCACCACGACTCCCTACACAGCCGACGTTAGCGTGGAACGCCAGACTCGGACAGACGGGAGTGAAACCCGCCGTCCGAACCTTAGAAGTGCGTCATACGCGGGCCGGGAAACGCTACCCCCCGCCGATCGCACGACCACTGGGAGGCTTGCAGTGGGTTGTTCTCGCACGCTACAATCGTGCCTGTGGTAGCCGTTGCGACCCGCCGGCTCGACCGTGACTGTGGGAATCACACGGTTCACGGAGCGCCTTGTCGGTTATATAGGCTACCCGTGAGTCCTTAGGAGCCTCATTTATTCCCAATTCCGACCCTTTCTGATGTGCACGCTTCGGATACGCCGGCAAATCCACTTTGCGGCGTGCCTTTCCTTTTGAGGCTTCAAGAATTTGAAATCCTAGGCGGGACTTGCCAGGGGTAGGTCAATACCCCTGGCATATCCCGGTTTAAGAACAAAGCCCGTCAACCGGCGTCTTGACGGGTTTAGAATTAGCGGGTTGATAAGGTTCGAATTGGAAGGTGACTCACCGGGGACTCGAACCCCGAACCCGCTGATTAAGAGTCAGCTGCTCTACCTATTGAGCTAGTGAGCCGTTGTGCCTCTTTCGGCATCCTTTATTATACCGATTCTGGGCAGCATGTCAATGCAGGCCGCCCATCGAGCGGCTGGACAAGGGTAAAAAATGCCCGATTCCAAGGGGCTGGAGAAGCCGCCGGCCCCCGAGGGTGCCACTCCGTAGCGCTACGGCGATCATCTGTGGGGATGAGTCACCATAAAGGCCAAGAGGGGCGTGGAAAAGCCTCTGGCGGTGACGCACTCATGTAATACCAGCCAGGGTGTTTTTCCCACCGCAATGCCCTCCCCGAAGCCCTGAAACAGCGTGAAAACCTGCGCCCAGCCTAATCCAATAGCAGACGCGCGCGTTGGAAGCGCCGGAAACACACCCCCAATACCCCCACATCCAGCACCAACAACACCCCGCCCAGTGCCAGCATCATCCCCCGCCAATCCAGGCGCAGCAGGGCTTCCAGGATGCGCGCCCGCAGGTCGGCGGGGAGGAACTGGATCATGAACGGCAGGAAGTAAAACACCAGCAGGATCAGGCTCAAGCGCTGGTAAGCCTGGCGGGCTGTCGCCGCGCGCAGCGAAGCCAGCACCCCCAGCGCCGCGAACAGCACCGTGCTGAGCAGGCTGAATCCCAACGCCGCGGCGAAAAATTCGGGCGCATAAAAGTATGGGCCGCCTTTCAGGCTGAGGTTAAGGGTCAGCGCCGCCACCAGCAGGCTGATCACCGCGATCCCCCAGCCGTAGAGCACGGCAGCCAGGATCTTGCCCAGCAGGATGGCCGTATCGGGCAGGCGGGTCGCCAGCAGGGTTTCCAGCGTATGGCGCTCGCGCTCACCGGCGAACGAATCGGTGACCATGCCTAAGGTCAGAAAAATGGGCATCCAGGCCCATACCACCACGGTAATAGGTTGGGTGAACCAGTCGGCGCCTGATTGTAAGGGCATGAAGACGCCCAGGACGAAAAGGATGACCAGGGTAGAGAGCAGGGTGCCCCGCCCGGCACTGCGGGAGGTAAAAAGCTCCTTCCATTCTTTCCACATCATGGTGTACAGATCATGCCACATGGTTGTTCTCCTGAACCAGGCTCAAGAAGACCTCTTCTAAACTGGCGCGTTCGCGCTGAACCTCTTCCACGGCCACCCCATGTTGCACCAGGTAGGTGACCAGCGGGGCAACGGACGTCTGCGCGCCCAGGTTGAGCACCAGGTACCCGTTTTCAGGGGCGGCTTGGAGCACCTCGACGCCAAAGGTGGTGCGCAAGCCGTCCAGCACGGCCTCGGAAAGCCCGCCGGCCACCAGGCGCACCTGCTCCCCGCGGCGGCGCTGGAGATCGTGCGGACTGCCCACCGCCAGCAGGCGCCCGGCGCGGATGACGGCCACCTGCTGACAGAGTTTTTCGGCTTCGCTGAGGTTGTGGGTGGTGAGGAAGATGGTGATGCCTTCCTGGCGCGCCAGGTTGGCCAGGTCTTCGCGCAGTGCCGCCGCTGAGACGGCATCCAGCCCGGCCGTGGGCTCATCCAGGAACAGCACCTCAGGACGGTGGAGCAGGGCGCGGGCAATTGCCAGTTTCTGCTTCATCCCGCGGCTCCAGGTCGCGACCGTCTCGCGGCGGCGTTCCCACAAGCCCAAATCGGTGAGCAGTTGGCGAATGCGCGCCTGGCGCTCGCCGCGGGGCAGGCGCGCCGCGCGGGCAAAGAACTCCAGGTTATCCTCGGCGCTCATGCGCTCGTACAACCCGGGGTGCTCCAATAAAGC
>Ga0272449_1001237_pt1 | contig 27066 bp, 21 predicted proteins | sample YNPCB0241_FD_198679 | JGI IMG/M metagenome (GOLD analysis project Ga0272449, IMG submission 198679) | Hot spring sediment microbial communities from Yellowstone National Park, WY, United States - YNP-CB-024-1 | ecosystem: Environmental > Aquatic > Thermal springs > Hot (42-90C) > Sediment... | reverse complement strand
CATGGTGTAAGTAAAGATAATTTTGTTTATTATCTAAAAGAGCTTGAATTTAGATATAATTTTAGAGAGAATATTGATGATAATTTGTATGTATGTTTAGGTGGAATATTTTGAGCAATCACCAAATAATATTTATATTTTCCGGATTAACTCCTTCAAAATTTTGAACTTCTTTTATAAAAACTTCTTTTTCTCCAAATTTTATTTTTGGAGCAAATAAATATTTTCAGATAAAGGATTTAAAAAATTATCCCTTGTTTTTTCAATAATATTTACGCTATTTACAAAAAATATGAAATTTCTATATCCAAGTTTATATAAATAAAGAATATTTGCTGCCATTATTAAAGTTTTTCCAGATCCTGTTGCCATCCAAAAAAGAAGGTGAGTAGGAAGTTGTCTTTTTTTATACTCCTTAAAATAAAAATCAAATCTTCCAAGTGCTTCTTTTTGATAATCTCTTAATTTAAAATTAGGATTTAAATTCTGAATTATCTCATCACTTAATCGTGATGTAAAATAATCCTGCCCAAATGAATCTTTAATTGAATTAAAAGTTTCGTATAGCATAATTTTATATCACTAACCAAAATTTTAAAGGCATTCTAACAATTTTATCGCTTACTAATTCTAAATTAGATTTTTGACTAACAATAATCCCATAATCATATCCACCAATATTTTTTCCAGTAATTTCTATTTGCCTTACACCTTCATTTTCTTTTCTAAAACCAACTTCAATAATAATTTTTTTATTATTTCCAATTCTTAAAACAAAATCAGCACCACCAGAAGAAGAATCATACATTATATCAATTCCACCATTAAATCCTTTACCCTTTTGTTTAAAATCTTTAAAGAGTACTAATGCTAAATAATCCTCTAAAATTTTACCCATAATTTCCGGTGGGATAATACCATTTAAAAGGCTAATCCTTAAAGAAGGGTAAATAAACAAAAATTTTATTGGCTTTCTTACTTTTACAAATTTTTGTCCATAACTTTTAACTTCTACCAAAATTCCACTTTGAACTAAAGCATCTAAAACATTTCTTACAGGTCTATAATCCAACCTTAAAGTATTACATAATTTATCAATATCTGTAGTATCAGAACTTGCTATTAAATAAAGGAGAGCTTTTATTTTAGAAATAGTTTCTGAACTAAATTTTTTCATTTCAAGCAAATCTTTAGTTATTAATTTATCTATTACTCCGGAGATTAATTCAAAAATAATAGATCTTTTGTTTTTTAATCTTAAAACAAAGGGAAATCCTCCAAAATATAAACAATCATTTTCAACTTCATTTGGTAATTTACTAAAGTATTTAGAAATCTTATTTTGTTTACCTTCAAAAAAGTTAAATAGTTTTTTAGCATTTTTGGAGTTTAAAATTGCTTCAGTAATACTATCTGATAGTCCTTCAATTAGATAAGCATCTTTTTTCAATAACTGACCGTATTTTAAAATTACATATTCACTAAATTTAAGAGGATATAATTCCTCTAAAAGTGATCTTCGTGATAAGTCCGGATTTAGTTTTATTTTCAAAGCAGAGGAACCAGTGGCAATAATTAAAATATTTTTATGAGCTTTAGTAGAATCAAAAATATTTTTTAAAAATATTCCCCATTTTTCATCATAGTGAACCTCATCTAATAAAATAAGTAGTTTTTTATTCAAGTCGACAAACCTAATATTGTTTATCTCTTGATAATAATTAAAGAATTCGGTTAGAGTTATATTTTCTGCTGATAATCTACTAACATCTAAATGAATTTTTTCATAATTTTGCAAAGTAATATTTATAAATTTTTCTGCATAATAAAGCTGAGCCAAAAGTGTTGTCTTTCCTACCCCTCTTATTCCAGATAATAAATTTATTTTTTCTATTTCCTCTAAATTACTTTCTGTAAATCTTTTTAATAGGTCTATATAATGAGAAAAAATATATCTTGTTGGATTTAGATTACCTTCTTCGTCATAAATGTATCCAGAAAGGAGTTTATCTACTTCTAAACTCCATAATCTATAAAAACTTTCTATTTTTTCCCTATCAGCCATATGCTTCAATTGTATTAAAATCCAATCAAAATGTCAAGTTCAATTGTATTACAATCCAATTGAAAATCAACATAATTAAATAAATCTATTATTGAATTAAAAGTTTTCTGAAGCATAGTTAATAAATGTTTTTTATTATTTTTTCAACACCATTTATCAAGTCTTCTATCTCTTCTTTTTTGGTTCTCTTTGTTTTTTATGGTCGCATAAATTTCTTAAATCTGCTAAATATTGAATTGAACGCCATGTAGGTATATCTATTATTTCATTGTCTTTAAGAAGGGGGATTTTGATTTATTTGTATGTAAAAATGAATGACTTATTCCCTAAAAAATCGCAGAGTTTGGGTTTGTAAAGGAGGGATACAATTCATAATTCAAAATCCAACATTTCTCACAGTTCTCACTTTTTGCTTCTTACATTTTCACGATTCTCACTTCTCACCTCTCACTGCTCACTTTCTTAATTGGTCAATTTAAATATATCTCCTGTGATGTTTCCTGTCTTTATATCAACTTTCCATACACTTTCAAGCGATGCGACACTTGTATATGGCTTTCCATATGCCTCAAGAAGTGCTCTTGAGACGGTATGCCCTTCCTTTATTTTTTTGCAGAATTGATAGAAACTGTCTCCTTTTTGTATGGTTATAAGAAAGTATACCACTGAAAAACTTTGGGCATACCAGAGTTTTACGCTTTTTTCATCAGCATCATCAAGTGTTTTTATTTTTATAAGATCACTTAACTGATAATATGAACCTTCCCTGAGTTTAATTATATACTCTTTTAACCAGTTAGGATATTTTTTTCCCGCTTTGACCTGAATGTATACCGCCATTCCTTCACTAAGCCATAGAGGGCTTTTATCATAGCCCCCAAAAAAACTATCAAAATAAATATGTGTGAGTTCATGTGCAAGTATTGAGTACCATTCATCGCTTTCATAAAGATATATCTTTCTTTCTTTTAGATTTGCTGCTCCACCTGACCAAGCAGGTCTCTTTGAAATCTCCTGATACTTAATTGCTGACCTTGCAAGATAAATCGAAACTTTCTCATCCCTTGTCCATGGAGAAAAGGATATCAGGTCGAGCATTATATCACCATGAAGTTCCTCTATTTTCTTTGCAATTTCACCAGCATTTATTCCCTCTTCAACAAAAAGATGAAAATGTCTTGTTTCTCTATATATAAATCCTTTTGGGATTTCAGAAATCTTATGGTATTCTTTTTTTTCCTCAACTTTTGTATTTATGGTTTCCTCATATTTGTAATGTTCATCGTGGACAAAGATATCAGTTATATAAGTCCCTGATGCAATCAGGACCCTTTCTTTTTCTTTGGGTATTTGTATCGGTGTTAATTCTTTATTTTCTGATTGAAAGTTCTCTTGATTTTTTTTTTTGCAGTTTTATTGGTAATTTTCTTTTTTCTGATGTATTTAGGATTATCTTTGTCGATTTTTCCTTTTCAATATCTTCAGAAATATATTGGTAAAGATATATCCCCCATATTATCAATACAAATGTCCAGAAAATTATTCTTAACTTATAAATTATATCCATTTATTTTGTGGTTCTTAATTTTATCATTGTTTGTGAAATATTATTAACAAATACTGCTGTTGCAATTATAAAAAGGGCTTGAGTAAGAATTATTGCAACAAAATTTATTGAAAGTTCAGAATCAAGTATTATATATGCTCTAAACCAATACACAAAACTCATCATAAATGATGAAACAATAGAAACAACAAATGTTTTTTTAAAATCAAAAGATGTTGCTCCAAATATTGCTGGCATTGTAAAAAGAAGCCAACTACTTGCCCAGTATGCTGTAATAAAATAAAATACAACAGAAGTAGTTAAAATATTAAAAAATATCAAAAGAAATCTTATTTTAGTAGGGTTTTTAAAATGATATAGATTTTTAAAAACATAGTAATTTGTAGAAAACTGAACAAAGAGAGTAATAACACTTATTATAGTGTCTTTTTGTGGAAGGTTTGAAAATATCACTCCAAATAATACAAGTATTATTCCAAAAGGTGTAAAAATATAATTAAAAAAATGCATTTATTTCCTCCATATACATAGAGCTCTTTTTATTCCGTCTTCCAAATAATAATTATATATAAAATTTGGTTGGTTTTGATACTCTTGGATATCCTTAAAACTCATCCAAGACAGAAAAAATCCTTCTTCTTTTAAAAGTTTCATTGCAATCGGATATATTTTTTCAATCCTTCCACTTGCCCTCTGTATAACCATATCAAATAATATTCCTTCATTTCCATTTATCTCTCTATTTAAAATATCAATATTTTTAAGTTTAAGTTTTTCTTTTATCCACAAAAGAAACATATACTTTTTTACTTTCTTTTCTGCAAGGGTTATTTTCATCTTATCATTTACTATAGCAATAACTATTCCTGGAAATCCTCCACCGCTTCCAATATCTAAAACTGTAATCATTTCGCTTTTTATAAAATCAAGTTTAAAAAAAATAAGTGAATCAATTATATGTCTTTCAATTATTCTATTTTCATCTTTAGGGGATATTAGATTTACTTTTTTATTCTTATCAATTACTTCAGATGCAAAATCAGCAAGTTTTTCTATTTTTTCATCGCTAAGAGATATTAAGTATTTATCTATCAGAATTTTTATTTTTTCCTTCATATTTCCTTTTTTCAATCAAAATCCATATCAACTGAACATCAGATATTGTAATTCCGCTTACTCTATATGCTTGAGCAAGATTTTTTGGCTTTACTCTTGAAAGTTTCTGTCTTGCTTCTATTGAGAGTTCATTTATCTGATTGTAATCAAAATCATCAGGGATTTTTATCTCTTCAAATTTTTTTACTTTTTCTGCTTCTTTTTTATATCTATCAATATAGACGGAATAAAACCTCTGATTTTGTGCAGTTGTTCTTGCATCCTCAATTCTCCAAGGTGATATATCATAATTCTTTATTTCTTTATCAGGATTTTCAAGGACTTCATTGTATATTTCTTTATATCTTTCAAATTTTTCTTTAAGTTCTTGTGGAAGTGTTTTTAGTTTGAATGCATAATCTGTTAGTCGTAAATCTGCATTATCATATCTTAAAAGTATTCTAAACTCGGCTCTTGAGGTAAACATTCTATAGGGTTCATCAACACCTTTTGTTATAAGGTCATCTATCATAACACCAATATATGACTCTTCTCTTTTTAGAATAAAAGGCTCTTTTCCATCAAGTTTAAGTACTGCATTTATCCCAGCAACAAGTCCCTGACCTGCTGCTTCCTCATAGCCAGTAGTTCCGTTTATCTGACCCGCAAGAAAAAGTCCTGGAACAATTTTTGACTCAAGTGTATAGTTTACATCAAGCGGGTCTGATAGGTCATATTCTATAGCATAGCCAGGTCTAATTATAGGGGCATTTTTTATTGAATCTATTGACTTAACTATTTCTATTTGAACATCCTCGCTTAAACTTGTTGAAAGACCATTTACATAGTATTCAAGTGTGTTAAATCCTTCCGGCTCTAAAAAAATATGATGGGTTTTGTGATGAGGGAATTTATGTATTTTATCCTCTATTGAAGGGCAGTATCTTGGTCCTATGGTTTTAATCCTTCCAGAATAGAGTGCGCTTTTGTTTAGATTTGAGTTTATTATATCAAATGTTTTTTCTGTGGTTCTTGTAATCCAGCAATCAAGATATTTTCTTTTTAATAATTCATTTCTATCGCTAAAGATTGAAAATGGAAATGGAGGGTTATCTGATGGTTGTTTTGTGCAGAGTTCAAAATTTATGTATCTTCCATTTAATCGCATCGGTGTTCCTGTTTTAAGTCTTTTTATTTTAAGCCCAAGTTTTCTAAGTGAGTCAGAAAGATATTTTGCAGGTGACTCATTGTATCTTCCACCTTCTCTTGAAAACTCACCTATATGTATTACACCATTTAAAAATGTTCCTGTTGTAAGTATTACAATCTTTGCTTGGTATAAAATATTTCTTATGCTTATTACACCTTTGACTGAGTTGTCGGATGCAACTATCTCTTTTGCCTCATCCTGAATTATATATAGGTTTTGTGTTTCTTCAAGAATTTTTTTTGCATATATATGATATAATTTTTTATCGCATTGTGCTCTTGGAGAGTGAACTGCAGGACCTCGTGATGTGTTTAACATATGATAATGAAGTGCTGATCTATCAGTAATTATTCCCATTGCTCCACCAAGAGCATCAATTTCTCTTACAATCTGCCCTTTTCCAACACCTCCTATTGAAGGATTACAACTCATTTGGCCTATTGTATCTAATGATTGGGTTATCAAAAGTGTTTTTTTCCCCATAATGGCAGAAATTCTTGATGCCTCAATTCCAGCATGTCCTCCACCTACAACTATCACATCAAATTTTTCTGGATATTGGAAAATTGCCATAGTTTTTTACTGATACAAAATCAGTTTGATTGTGTTGGATGAAAAAAGGTCTGCTTTTGCGAGTAGAAGCCCGAATATAAAGGAAACTATTAAGGGAAAAATTGAATAGATTATTATCTTTGGTATAGATATATCAAATCTTGATTTTATCATTTTTATATAATAAATCAGATACGCTAAAGAGGATATCAGATTTGTGATTATGTATATTATCTCATTTTCTGATACCTCACCAAGATATATGAAAGGAGAAAACACAATTGTAATTATATGAAGTGATATTGATGTTTTTAAAAGATAGAGATATTCCTTTCTAAATATTTTTAGTGAGAATATAAGAAATAACAAAGGAAGAATTATAAAAAAAATAGAATAAACTGCCTTAATTTTTATCATAAAAGGTATTGCTGCAAGAATTGTAAAAATTATGTTTGTCAAAAACATTTTTATAAATGAAAACTCATTTTTTATATTAAAAGATAGAATAGGTATATAAATGAGAAAAGAGAGGTAAAGGGAAATAATTGATGAAAGGATATATTCTAAAAGTGTAGGTGATGTTATCCCTGCTTTTTCAAATGAGAGTTCCTCAGGAAATGTATGGGGTGATATAATTAAAAAAAGGTTTTTTATAACAACTGATAGAATAATTATCTTAATAAAAAAAGCAATTTTTTCTGCCTGCATCATTTCGGAGTATTTCTTATTATCCTTAAAAAAAAGTTTTATAGAATATAAAATTCTCATATTCCCCTCCCTTAAGTTTTTATTTTCCAACACAGAAATTTGAGAATATTGTTTTAAGTATGTCTTCGGGTGTTGTTTTACCGAGTATTTCCTCTAAATTACAAAGAGATGCTCTTAGGTGTTCAGCAACAATCTCATAATTTTCTATATCAATTGATTTTATCTGTATAAGTTCATTCACACATTCACAAAGACACTTGTAATGCCTCTCTGATACCATTATCTCGTCATATATCTCGTCTGTTATCTTCTCCTTTATATCACATAAGATTTCTATCAATTTATCTATGTTTTCTCCTGTTTTTGATGAGACCTTTAAAATTCTATCATCTATTTTCCTTTGAGGTTTTAAATCCGATTTTGAATAAACTTCTATCAATCTTGCATCTAACTTTTTATTCTGAATAATTTTTTGATATATTAGATTTTCGTCCTCTGTTTCTTTAGTTGATATATCCTTCAGAAATATTATGATATCTGCCTTTTTAATTGAGTTTATGGTTCTTTTGATGCCTTCCTCTTCTAATCTATCGTTTGTATTGGTTCTTATACCTGCAGTGTCTGTGAATATGAATTTTATTCCTTCAAAAACCACACTCTCCTCTATGGTGTCCCTTGTTGTTCCAGGTATTTCTGATATAATAGCCCTTTCATATCCAAGAATTTTGTTTAAAAGCGATGACTTCCCACTGTTTGGAACCCCTACTATAGATACCTTTATGCCTGTTTTTATATACTTTGCACTATGATATGTCTCTTTGAGTTTATTTATCTCATCTATTATAGAATCAAGTTTTTTTATATACTTTTCCTTATCAAGTTTCTCAACCTCTTCATATGAGTCATCAATCCTTACCTCTACTTCTGCAAGGATTTCAATAATCTGTTGCTTTATCAGATTAAGTTTTTTTGAAAGTTTCCCTTCAAGTTGATTTATAGCTATGAGATGTTGTTTTTCTGTTTCTGCTTTTATAAGTTCATTTATTGCTTCTGCTTGAACAAGATCAATTTTGCCATTTATATATGCTCTAAAGGAAAACTCACCCTTTGTAGCACTTTTTGCTCCGTTTTTTATAAAAAGTTCAATTATTTTTTTTACTATAAATGGTGAGTTGTGTGCAAATATCTCAACCATATTTTCACCTGTGAAACTTTTTGGAGCAATATAAATAAGGACTACTACTCTATCTATCACATTTTTATTTTCATCAATAATTTTTAAGAAATATGCATTATTTGGAAGCGGGTTTTCAAATGCCTTTGAAGGAATAAAAATTTTTTTACAGATTTCAAAAACATTACTTCCACTTGCTCTTATAATGCTAAGCGCTCCATCTGGTCCTGTTGCTGGTGCAACTATTGTATCTTTGTAATTATACATCTCGCCTTTTTTATTTAGCTCTCAGTGGTCTTGATATTTTTTTCTTGCTTGTTTTCTTGTGTCTGATTATTTGTTTTACTAGTGTTTTTCTTTATTATTATTCTTCTCATCTTTCCTTGACCAATTGAAAAAGTTGTATAATCAGGATATTGATTTTTAACTATATCATGAACAATCTTTCTCATCACTGATGGCATTGGTTTCATCTTGTAAGATTTTTTCATTCTGTTTATGAAATCTATTGCATGTTCAACATCTTTTTTTAATCTGCTTTCTGTTTTATTCCAGAATTCTTCGGTATCTATCCTTACGATGATTTTTTTATCGCTTAATCTATTTACTATCATGCTTATTATATGCTGTAGTGATATAAGTCCTTTTGCATTGTTGTATAAAAGAAGTCCTGCGTCCTTGCTCTGAAAGTTTATATATACCGTTGATGTTGTCTCATCATAGGACTCGTTTAAGATTTTAAAATCAATTCTTGATAACTGAAGTATCTCTGAGAGTACTTTTTTTGTTGTTTCAAGCGGATTTACATAATCTATCTTTATATCCTCAAGTTTTAACTCAAAAGTTTTTGTCTGTGGTTTTGTTTCTTCTTTATTCCATGACTTTTCTCTTATTATGACACATGCTGTCTGATCTCCTATTCCAAATATTCCCTTTTTTTCTTCCCTTACAATCTCAACCTCAACCTGTTCCCGTGTTAGGTTTAGTTCTCTAAGCCCTTTTTCTATTGCTTCCTTTACTGTTTTTGCCTCAATCTTTAACTCCTTCATCTATCCTCCTATATCATAGAAGTTTTTTTAAGATAGTAGTTTTGAATTATTGAAAATATGCTGTTTACAATCCAATACAGTACAAGCCCGCTTGGAAATGTTAAAAAGAGAAATGTAAATATTATTGGCATCCATTTCATAATAGCGGTTTGTGTTTGATCTCCAGTTGTTTGAGGTGTTAAATAGTTTTGAAGATACATCAATGCCCCCATAATTATTGGAAGAACATAATATGGATCTTTTGCAGAAAGGTCTTTTATCCAGAGTATGAATTTTGCACCATGAAGGTCCCAGGAGTTTCTAAGTGTTGTAAATAGAGCAAAAAATATTGGAATCTGCAAAAGCATTGGCCAGCATCCTGAAAAAGGATTTGCCCCGTACTCTCTATAAAGTTTCATCATCTCCATATTCATCCTCTGTGGGTCCTTTTTATATCTTTCTTGTATCTCTTTCATCCTTGGTTGCATCTTTTTCATTATAGCCATTGCCTTATATGATTTTATTGAAAGAGGAAGCATAATGATTTGAACTATTATACTCAAAAGTATTATTGAAACACCATAGTTGTGGGTGTATTTGTAAAGCGTTTTTAATAATGAATTTGCAATCTTTGCAAATGGCGCAAAAAAACCAAAGTCAATGCTTAGATGAAGTCCGTTTTTAAAACTTTTTAAAAGTTCATAATCCTTAGGTCCAGAGTAAAATTTTATATTCATCTTTATACTTTCACCAGGATTTATAGTTATTTCCCTTGTGGTTGGCGATATAAATGGTGCTTTTTCATCGTTTACTTTCTCTTCGCGGTATTTTATAGAATCAAAGTAATTATTATCGTTCATCACAGCAAAAAGAAAATACCTGTTGTCAATTCCTGTCCATAGAAAATCAGGAAAAGAGTAATCACTTTTTATTTTCTCAATTACAGGATTTTTTCTTCCTTCCTTTCTATAAGAATATATCGCTCTCCATACATTTGAATTTTCTTTCTCTTCACTTTTAACAGTTCCAAGTCCAGGTCCAAGCGTAAATTCAAGTTTTGGAATTTTAACTGTCTTTTTTGTTGGATTTTTAAACTCAAGGATTAGTTCATTCATATAATTCTTTTCTGATATCTTTATGGTCTTTGTTATCTCTATTTCTTTTTTTGCTGATACTACTACAGAGTATTTATCCATCGAGACCTTTTTCCACGGTAGTTCGCAAAGAACAGATAAAAAAGGTTTAGATTTATCAATAACAAGATTTACATCCTGAACAGGCCCTCTATAGATTACATCGATAACTGAGAGGTCCTGTGAGAGTATATATCTTGCCTTTTCGTTTTTAAGTTCAAATACCTCTGATGGGATATTTTTTGAGGTTTTAGAAAATGAGATTTCTTTTATTTCTTTTTTTGCCTCAGGTATTGTTTGAGTGGTATTAGAAAGTTGTGATGTATTTGGAGCAGGTTTTGGTGGTGGAGAAATCCATGTGAACCATATTATATAAACAAGCGATGAGAGAACAATTGCAAGTATTAAGTTTTTCTGCATTTCACCTCCGTTTATTTGAGCGGGTCATATCCACCTTTTGAAAATGGATTACATTTAATTATTCTTGAAATGGATAATAATGATGCCTTTAATGGATTATATTTTTTAAATGCGTCTCTTGTATACTCAGAGCAACTTGGATAGTATCTGCAGTTAACAGGTCCTATTATTATTCTTACTGATTTCCACAGATACCATAAAAAATCAAGTATCTTTAAATAAATTTTCTCTTTTAAAAAAATCCTTAAATTCATTTTCAACATCCATATACTTTTCAATAATACATTTTGGTTTCGCTTTAAAAATATATATTCCGTCTTTAATCATATTACGGTGTAATCTAAAAAATTCTCTTACTAAACGCTTTATTCTATTTCGCTTAACTGCCTTTGGGCAATCTCTTGATACTATTACTGCAAACTTAAGTTCTTCATTTAAAAGAACATATATATAAAAATTTTTTGTTTCAAACCTCTTTCCTTCCTTAATCGTTTGAAGAAAAAAGACACTGCCCTTTAGTTTGAGATCTGAAAAACCAAATTTTTTCACATTAATCCGGAACTAATTTCCATCTTCCTTTTTTTCTTCTGTTTTTAAGAATTTTTCTACCAGCATTAGTTCTCATTCTAACTCTAAAGCCAATTGTCTTTTTTCTTCTTCTTACATTTGGTCTATATGTTGGCAACATAGTAAATATATTATATCAAAAAATTTAGATTTATTTTTTTTGAATTGAATAAAAAGTTTTATCACTTAAGAACCAGAAATTAAACAAAAGATTAATAGTTCAAAATTATGCCCCTAAAAATATTTAAATTATTCAAAATACTAAATCCCCCTCTTCGTTTCCCCCTTTAACAAAAGGGGAATTTAAGGGGGATTTTGAGTTTATTTTTATATAAAAATAAATGACTTATTCCCAAAAAATGCAATTTTTGGGTTGATAAATGAATGTAAGAGGATTTGATTTGTTTTTATTTTTACTTATTGATTTACAATCCAAAAATTTACATAAAAAAGCCGATCGGTCAGATTTTGTTAATTTTTAAAAATTTATAGAATTAGAACTTTCATTTAGTGTCTTTGCTCACTATTTAAGTTTTTTGCTTTCTTTATTTGCAAACATAAATGTTTGCCCTACATCATTATTTTTTAAAATGTAGGGCAATGCTTTAGCATTGCTTTTTAAAAATCCCCATAGGAGGGATTTTTGGTTTATTTTTATTTAAAAATATGAAACTTATTCTTTAAAAAATTACAGAGTTTGGATTTTTAAATAGAGACATAGTGGGATTTTAATTTATTTTTATTTTATATGCAAAAAAGTTTATGGAAAAATTATGTATAAAAACTTATGAAATAAAAATATTTGAATAGATAATAGTTATGCATAGGTTTAAAGGACTTTCTGAACTAACGGATATTATCTAGATAATATTTTTCTTTTGAAAAAATTTGAACTTTAATAATCTTTTTTTCTTAACTGCTTCAATAGATGAAAAGATAGGTTTTATTTTTATAATCTTTTGTTTTTATTTTTATCATTCGTTTTGCTTGTCCTTTCACCTAAGTTCCTAGCATAAAAGAAGCCTAGCAGTTAAACTGTTTAAATCAACAACTAATCCTGAGTTACTTCACCACCTTGCACTTTTAAAAATAAGTGCTGGGTTTGGGTGAATCCCGATGAATATCGGGACGAACCTTTTACCCGCCTGCCAAAGCAAAGTGGTGGGCAAGTGCTGTGTTAGACAAAGTGACGGGTTTTCATTTAAAGTAAATCCTTTCCTCATTTCATCTCAGCCTCTTCAATACTGCTTTTTGAATTACAGAAAATCGGTCTTTAACCCCGAAATCCTTGTAAAGGCTTTCTGTTAAAGAGCCTTCTGGATAATTTGTTTTCTCCTGTATTGCCATAAGTTCTGTCACAACAAGTAAAAATTCTACCGTAAATTCCCCCACTTTATCTAATTCTTTGAATGGCTCAACATGCTCTGGTTTGAAAAACTGAAGACTGGGTGGGAATGAATTTACAGGCTTAATCTGGGTAAGCATTTTTAAGATGTGTTCTTTCAGTTGCAATGTCAAGGAAGGATTATGAGCGTGTTTGACATACATTTCTACAATTAAATGGACATGAGCAGGTGTGCGTTCTCGCTTGCCAGGTTCCCTGAATTTAACAATGAAATCATAAGGTGATTCTGGTTTTCTGCCAGGATAAACTCCAACTTGAACATTTGCTTTAGTCGTGTAAACGATATCGTCTTCTTGTAACCGTCGGACTTGCCATATCTTATAAGAGGATTGCAAATAATAATAAATCGCTTTTAAAAAGTAAAACGGGTTTTTCATGTTTTTACCTCATATACGAGAAGATACTGATGGACTATTTTTAGGAATTCTCCAGAGTTCTGGAAACTTGAATTTGTTCCTTCAGGTGTAGCCACTACGATCTCCTTAAGCCACAAATTATCAAATGATAATGTATCTACAATTTTTTTAGCGAGAGGTTGCACATAACCATCAGTTCTTTTATCCTGAGTTTGAATAACCAAAAATCCACCTTTATTTATATTCGGTAAATTTCGTTTTACAATCTCTTTAGTCTCCTTTAAATAATATTCAATGTCCATGAGAGAAGGTTTATCTTTCAAGAATGGTGACTTAATAAAAAGCAAACTCAGACGTTTTTCTCCATTGTCCTTGTAAGAAATTGTTTCATTTTTGGAATGGGTGGTGAAAACAATGGTTAAATAATTATTTCCGTCAGAATATCTATCAATTATATTCTTATTTAGTTGTTCTTCAAACTCTTTTTCAGGGAATATCCATACTGTTGTAGTCTCAAGTTCATTTATTTTTTTCAAGCGAGGTTTTTCCAACGCCGGAACGACGTTACTATAACCTGGGATATTTTCTCTTATTAAATAAGGGTGAGAAGATTCGGTTTTCTCGAAGATTGGCAGATATTCATGGGCTAACAGAAGAAAATTATATTTTATACTTTTTTCATACCAGAATCCTGTAGTTTTGCAGTTGTGCTGGCGTTTAATTGCTAATTCTTTTAATTTAAAACCCGCTTCTAAAAAGATGTTAATTATTTGAAATCCAACTGGAATGACGTGCTTATGTCTTCGGATATCTCCTATAAGTATTACACATTTTTTTCCCGGCTTAAGAACGCGATAACTTTCGGCTGCTACTTTCTTCATCTCCTTTAAGAAATTCTCAATGCTGAGTTTTGACAAGTCTCCATCAATATCTGAACTGTAATTAATTATTCCTGCATAAGGCGGATGTGCACAAATCAGGTCTATACTGTTATCTGATATATCTGATAAATCCCTTGCATCTCCTACCCTCACATCAGGCTCATATATAGAAAATGGAAATAGTGTTTGTGGAGGTGTGAATTTTAAATTTTCTAGTGTCAAGTTAACGCATGCTGGATTGATGTCTCGGGCTATACACCTTCTACCCAATAATTTTGCCTCTATAGCGGTGGTTCCACCTCCAACAAAATAATCTAAAACTACATCGCCATTTCTGGAGTATTTCAATATTACATTCCTCGGAATGTAAGGAGACCAATTTCCCCTGTATCTTCCATCATGAGTTGCCCAATTCCCCCTTTGCTTAAAACTCCAGACACTGGTGGTTTCTTCTCTAAAATTTTTTGGTTCCCAATATTTTAATTTTTTTGGTTTTTTAAGATTCGAAATGTTTATCCCATAGGTTTGGGTTATAATCTCTTCCAGTTGCCTGAAACTAATGCCAAATAATACGCCAATTTCTTGGTCGGGAATTCCTCTTTCTTTTGCTTTTAATACTGCTTGTTTGAATTCCTGTTCACCATGTTGAGTTCGGATATGCTCTCCCAAGGATCCATCAAATGGTTTTCCACATATAGAGCATTCACTTTTTGTCCTGTCCATGTTACTATTCATCATAATATCTCTTCCATATTTAAATATCGCAACCTGCCGTTTCACCTAACGGCTTGCGGACATACGAAGTGCGAGGCGTAGCCGAGCATTTGGGTGGAGCGAAGCGTAGCCGTATGTCCGCTGTTAGCAGAACCCGAAGGACAACTTGCGAAGCAAGTTGGTATGACGCAGGGGGCACTCCCTCATCATTCCTTTCTAATGTCATTCATTCTCCCTTTGGAATCTGTTGAACGCTTTATTCATAATTGACTCAAAATTCCGTATGCTTGTTTTGGAACTTAATCTAGTTACTGCATCTTTGGTTTTAAAGAAAGAGCGTGGCTCTTCTCGTGCTGGTATAATCTCTCTACCTATTCTAAAAGCAAAACGACTATAATCAAAGACTGCCTTCTCAAATTGGTGGGATTCTATAAAATTAATCCAGATTTGCCATCCTAAATTAAACTTTTTTCGTTTCCAATCTATTAATTTTTTATAGATGTCAGCTAAAACAAACCATTTCGTATATTGAAAATATTCTGCATCTCTAACAGGTAACTCAGCCTTTTGAAGGAGTTGGTCAATGTTCCAACAAGTAACATAATTAATTACTATATGATTCCCAGAAAGTTCCTTATTAATTGCGCCTTCATCAAAAATCTCATTATACTTATTCTCTTCTTCAAATAGTTCTTCCACATTCCCTCTTACACCTTCATGAGGAACATTTTTCTTGCAAACATAGTACCTTAACGCAAGGTTTCTCATTGTAATTGAGTATCGACCGCTTTTTGCTTCTTTTGCTCTTTTCCTTAGATACCTATAACCATCACCTATACTTTTAAATAACTGTTCTAATCTTACTTGTCTTGGGTCTGTCGATCTTAGGTCTGATGGATCTATTTTGTTTTGCGAATTTAAGGCGGATATTATCTCAATACTTCTCTTATAAGTCTCTGTGTGCTCGTAAGGTAACCGATAAATTCTTAATATGACCTTTGCAGAGTTATCACTTCTATTGTTTTTATCGTAAACAGAAAACAAAGTTTTTAGCGTCTGTCCTCCATTTACAACCTGTGGATTTCTTAACACAAGTTCCATTTTTGTTTTATCAATAAGTAAATTGTCTGCAAAGATAATGATGCCGTTATGTTTATACCAAAACCAAGTTGGAGCTTCTAAGTAAGATTTTGCAATTGCTTTATTTATTTTGCTTGCTTCACCAAGAAATTCTCTAACATTTTTTTGGAGGAATCTATCAATTTCGTTAGAAGTGCGGAACCATTTCAGAATATCGTTTACATTCGCTGTGCAAACAACTGAGTGTACACCTGTTTCTTCCCAAGTAGTTTCTATCCATTGCCCCTGCTCCAATTTTAATATTTTCTTACCAGTATAAGGGATGTATCCATGCTTTACATCATAAATTACACTCTCTAAAACATTTTTATCAATAGCAACAAAATCTATCCCTAATAACCAGCCATTTTCTTTTCTCCACGTTTCTAAATCGTTTTGGATATCATCCCTTACAGACTGTTCTACAATATTGGTGGTCAGCCATAAAACTTCAAGAATTGCGTCTTTATTTCCGGTATCTCTCTTCAGCGAGTTTACAAAGTCTTCAGCCTTTCTATTAGGGTTCTGGGTAGTCAAAGTATTCTTGAGTTTTCGGATTTCATCAAATATTTCAGAACTACTCACTTTCTTAGGGCTTCCAGAAAACTTTGTTTGAAAGATAAAGAAAGTGCGATGATCTTCGTTATGATAAAAATCAATGCCGCCATCATCTGCTCCGTCAGTATACTGTCGGTTGAAATCTTCTGGTCTTATTTTAAATCTCGCCTCAGCATAAAATTTGGTTAGATTTTTTGTTGCCTCGGTCTTATTCCCAAGTGATAACTTTCTGATTAATTCGTCTGTGTTTTGGTATTCCATCTTAGCACCTCTCTAATAATTGTTAATACATAGGGCTTTATAACGCTTTTCTTCGTTAGAGTGCCCCCAAGTAATATTTCTGCTAACTCGTTCATAGATGAACTATTTCGCTTTTTGTCTTGAATCGGGAGTATAGAGGAATATTTGTATGTCCCAACTCTGGATGAAATTGCCATAATTTTTCATTTTTTTCCTAACTTAATCATTCAACACATTTGTCTTTCAAAATTTTTAATTCTTGTAATTATTATTTTATAATATTTTTAATCAAAATCAATCAAAATCAAATTGTTATAATTATCCATAACATAATAAACTTTTTTGAGTTTTGATAACATTATCGTCTTTTGTTTAGTTTTAATTTATTTTTATACTCTCTTTAATCCAAATTTTTAGTGATGAGATTGTTATTATAAAAGCAAGGATTAGAATTATTACAGTTAAAAACACATTTATATATCCTGTAGTATTTCTCATCGGTAGATAATTATCTTTTATATTCATTATCCCTGCTGTTGCCGTTGTTGTAATCATAAATATAAACGGAACAAGTGTTACAAGCGAGTATATCTTTTTTGTTCTTTTAATTATATAAGTTGTTGCAATAGCAAGAGCAATTGCACTTAAAAGTTGATTTGCAGTTCCAAACATAGGCCAAATAGTTCTAACATTTCCAGCAATAAGCATCCATCCCCATAAGAAACTCACCAAAAAACTTGTAAATATCACAGCACCAAAATTATTTATATCGCCAAGTGGTTTATATATTTTCCCAAGTGTTTCTTGGGTAAGATATCTTGCAACCCTTGTTCCTGCATCAATAGTTGTTAGTATAAAGAGTGCCTCAAACATTATTGCAAAATGATACCAGTATGAAAGAATATTTTTCATAAATGGAATCTGTGAAAATATCTGTGCCATACCAACAGCAAGAGAGACAGCTCCACCAGTTCTTCCTTCAAGTTTTTCACCAATTTCTGCGGAAAGTTGTGGCAAGTTTGTTACTGAAACTCCAAGTTTTTTAAAAACTTCTGGTGGTGTATTTATTGCAAAATAATCACCATAACTTAAAACCGTTGCTGCAATCAGTGCCATTAAAGCGACAAATCCTTCTGTAAGCATTGCTCCATAAGCAATTGTTCTTATTTCTTTTTCATTCATTATCATTTTTGGGGTTGTTCCAGAACTTATTAAGCTATGAAATCCCGATATTGCTCCGCAGGCAATTGTTATGCATACATAGGGCCAAATCTTTCCTGGTATTATTGGACCACCTCCGTTTATAAACTCTGTAAATGCAGGAAAATTTATTGTTGGATTTACAAAAAGTATTCCAATTGCAAGAAGTGCCACCGTTCCTATCTTTAGATAGGAACTCAAGTAATCCCTTGGTGCAAGAAGCAACCATACCGGAAGAATAGATGCAAGCATTCCATATAAAGCAAGTGAAACTGAAATTGTATTTTTTGAGTATATAAAATATTTTGCAAGATCACTTTTTGCTATTTTTTCACCATATATAACTGCTAATAAGACAAGAATAACTCCTATTATTGATGCTTCTGTAATTTTTTGTGGTCTTATTTTTTCCATATATATTCCAACAAACATCGCAATTGGTATTGTTGCTGCTATTGTAAATGTTCCCCAGGCGCTTTCGCTTAAGGCATTCACCACTACCATTGCAAGCCCTGCAAGAGCAGTTATTATTATAAAGAAAACTGCAATTCCAGTTGATGTTCCAACAAGTTTTCCTGCTTCATTTTTTGCAATCTCTGTAAGAGAACTTCCATCATACCTTACTGATATAAAAAGTATAACCATATCATGAACAGCGCCTGCAAGAACCGCTCCAATAAGTATCCATAAAAATCCAGGAAGATATCCAAATTGTGCTGCAAGAACTGGTCCAACAAGCGGTCCTGCTCCGGCTATTGCTGCAAAATGATGTCCAAATAAAACCCATTTATTTGTTGGTTTATAATCATAATCATTTCTAAGTTTAAACGCAGGTGTTTGTCTTTTTGGGTCTATAACAAGTATTTTTGAGATTATAAAAGAGGCGTAAAATTTATAGAAAAGTGCATAGACACATAAAAGAATGATAATCAATGTAATTGCTTTCATTTTACCTCCTAAAAATAAATTTACATCTTTTTAGTTTATAGAATCAACAATCTTATGATAGATAATTTTTGAGTTTGATTATTTAGATTATAGGTTTTGCCTCTATAACCTCATAAACTTCAACAGGTGTGTTCCATCCACGAATATTGAAAGAACCTAAGTTTTTGTATTCAAAGGTCTCTTTTGTTTCTTCAAAAACATTTGACGGAACGATTAAATCGGTACCGATTCTTTTATTCAATCCCTCAAGACGAACTGCCAAATTTACAGGTTCCCCAATTGCTGTGTACTCCATCCTTTCCTTACTTCCGATATTACCTACAACGGCTATTCCTGAGGTGACACATATACCTATTTTGATAGGTTGATTTCCTGTTTCGATTCTTGTTTTATTAAATGAGTCAACAAATCTTTTTATCTCAAGTGCAGAGTTTATTGCATGCACAGAAGCGGATTTGAGTTGCACTGGAACCCCAAATATTGCAAGAACACCATCACCTATGTATTTATCAATAATTCCATTGTTGGAGTATATAATTTTTGATACATTGGAGAAATAGTTGTTGAGAAGTTGAACCACCTCTTCTGGCTCTGATGTAGTGGTGATTTTTGTAAAATCACGTATATCTGCAAAAAGTACAGATATTTTTCGCTTTTCTCCTCCAAGTGAGATGCTTTTTTCTTTTAAAAGTATTTCCACTATCTCTTTTGATATATACTTTCCAAAGATACTTCTTATATAATCCCGTTCCTTTAAACCTTTTATCATTTCATTGAATGCCTCAGATAGATACCCTATCTCATCATTGCTTTTGATTTTGATTTCCACATTCATATTCCCTCTTCCTACCTCTATTGCTGCTTTTGCTAATCGTGGCAAAGGGCTTATTAAATAGTTCACGATTATTATGGTTCCGGCTATTGCAAATATCAGTGCTAAAAGTGAAATGAGTATTATTTTGTTTCTTGTGGTGGAAAGTGCTGCATCTATTGTATTTTCATCCAAGACAATTACTGCGGTTGCTATTCTTTTGGTGCCAAGTATAATTGGCTCTATGATACGGTAATGTTTGATTTTGTTTTCTGTATAATTTTGAATGGATGGCGTTTGCAGTTCTGTCATGGTTGCAGTTTTAAAACTCTGCTCAATCTCACCTATTTTTTGAGGAAATGAGTGTGAAATAATCTTTCCATCCTGATCAATCACCATAGCATATTTGACAGATTTTTGTTTACTTATTTCTTGGACCTGAAGGTGTATGGCAAAGAGGTCAATTTTTGGAGAGAATGCCTCTCTGATTGCTCTTGCAAATGATTCAGCACCAAGCCTCATATCTGATATAAGTGAGTTTCTTGCTTCTTTCATTATTAAATGTGCCATTGTAATTATGATTATTAGGATTAAAATAAAAGAGAATATACAAAGTTTTATTGAAAGTTTATTCAGTTTTTTTATCATTCCTTCTCCTTTTAGTATAGTACTGCTATCTTAAGTTTTTGTGTTTCGCTTCCACCTGAATAGTGCTTTATTATTACTCCAATATAGCCCCCAGGTTCAACTATCTTTCCTTTTTCATTTCTGCCTGACCAAAGGAATACATGATTTCCCGCTGAATTTTCATACTTTGTTTCCTCATAAACCTTTTGTCCGCCAAGTGTGAATATTTTTAAGGTTACTCTGGCAGGTTCCCTTAAATTGAAACCTATATTTGTATCTTCTTTATGTGGGTCAAATGGATTGGGCCAGTTGTATGGCTTTAGTATTGCTGGTTCTGTTTGTGAAATCCAGACAGAAACACCAGGACCTGGCTCTGAAAATTCACTAAAAACCCCAGCTGAACTTTCAGCACGTATTCTTGCATAATAGGTTTTGCCTGAGAGAAGTGTATTTGTAGAGTATTCAAGTATCTCCCCAGGTATAGGATAGTTGTAGAGAAAATCTCTCTCACCAGGTTGAGTTCCTATCTCAAGCCACCAGCGATATACATTTGGCACAGGATACCATATAAATTTTGCATAACCATCATAAGAATACTTTGAAATGGGCCAAGGAGGTTGTGGTTTTGGAGGTGGTTCTTTGTTTGATGAGCCTGGAATTGTTGAAACAATAATTGAATAATCTGTTGGAACACCGTTTCTATTTAAAGCTCTTACCCGAAGAAAATAAATACAGCCAGGATCTAAATTTTTAAACAACGCTATATTTGAGACCGTAAATGTTTCATAAAATACAGTTAGAAAATTATCGCTTGAAATCTGAACCTGATAAATGGTTGATGGTGGATTTTGCTCTGTGCTCCAGGTTACAACCATACTGTCTATATATACTGAAAGAAAACTTGGATTTGCGGGCTTGATTGCAAGTGTTGCTGTTGAAACAATATCAGAAAAAGATGTGTAGATATTGTTTAATCCCAAAGCACGAACCCGAAAATAATATGTGGTATTTGGAAGTAGACCTAATGATGTGGATGATAGTCCTACAATAAAATCTGTTGTTGAAACGGAAGAACTAAAATCCTCAACAGTTGATCTGCTTACTTCATATATTGTGTATGGTGGGTTGTATTTTCCATTGATTGGCCCAGATGACCAACTAAATGTTATAGAATCAGTTCCTATTTGAGAGAATGCGGTTTGCTTGAGAACTTTTGGGGGACAGGCAAATGTATAGGTTGAGACCTCGTTTGAAGGCATACTATCACCATAATCTGTAAATGCTGTTAAGAACCTATATATTGTTGTGTTTGGTGTTAGGTCGTTTTCTGTGACGGTAAAAACATCGCTTGATGTTGAGAGAATAAAATAATCTGAGAATGGCATTGCAGGTGTTGAAGAATACAATCTAAACTGATATGTGGTAAGTTGTGGAAGTTGCAAAACCGGTCCTCCCCATCCTGAAGTTTTCTCGTCCCAGGAGTATGTTACCGATGTTATAAAAACTTTATCAATCTTAAAACCTGTTGGTGATGATGGAAGAACTCCAAATGAAACAGTTCCCAAAGAACCGCTGTTGGCATATGTTCCCGAGAAATCTATTTCTCCTCCTCTTCCTGGATTTGTTGAAATTATAAAAGAATAGGGTCCGCTTTGATATGTGTTATATAGAATTTTAACTCTTCCACCGCTACCACCTCCTCCAGGATTTAAGGGTGGATTTCCGTATAAACACATAGCAGAACCTCCATTACCGCCATTTGCTGAAATAAGTGAAGGTGAGTCGTTTGATACTACTAAGTTCTTAATTGCCTTTATTAAAATTCCTCCACCCGAACCACCACCTCCACCTCCAGGATTTCCAGTACAGTCATCAACATTTATTCCAATTCCTCCTTCAAGTCCATCAGCGGTAATCGTTCCATTGATTACGATATATTTTGCCTCAAGATATATACTTCCTCCACCAGCCCCACCTGTTCCACCAGTGTTGTTATTACCACCTCCGCCACCTCCACCACCCGAGCCCATATCTATATCATCAGGAGAGATTGGAACTGATTGTATTGCTATCGTTGAACCATAAACACTACCACCCAAACCTCCTAAATTTCCATATCCGCTTCCACCACTTCCACCATATCCACCGCCACCTCCACCCGAGCCGGTAGCAACATTTACACTGAACTCACTTCCTCCACCTTTTCCATATCCATTACCAAATCCATTTTCTCCTCCTGATTGTATCGCTCCACCTATCCCACCATTGCTTCCTCTACCAATAGCATTGAGTTTTCCATATATCGTAATTGTGGAAGCATAAACAACCAGTTTTGTTTGTGGGAAGACATAAACAGTTGTATTTGGATTTATCCTAAACTCCCCTACATTTATAAATGTCCCTTTAAGAATATCATTGTCGTTTGGAATTAAATCTGCTCCGTTATAATCTCTTCCAATTATCTCAACTGAATATGAAAAGCTTGAATATAGTATTAAAAGAAAAAAAGATAATTTTAGTTTCATTCCTTGGTTCCTATATTCTTGAGTTTTTCTTCCAACTTCTTTGCATTTTCGTTTAATGGGTCAATTTTATATATTTCATCAATGTATTTCTGTGCCTCTTTGTATTTTCCTTTTAAATAACTGTCAACCGCCATATAATAAATCTGTTCAATTTTTTTTCTATCCTGAGATGATATCTCGGTTTTCCATGAAACTTTGCAGAAATTACTTCCTTCTTTAACCTCTTTGTTATCGGGGAATTCCTTTAAAATGGATTCAATAATTTTGAGTCCTTCCTGTATCTTGTTTTTTTCACATAGCGAAATGGCTTCTTTGAGTCGTTTCTGGATTGAGAGTTTCAATCCATTTTCCGCTATAGAGATTAAAGAAAGAGCCTGAGTATTTGAAGGTGAGATTGTGATAACTTTTTTTGCCTTTGATATTGCCTGAAGATATTTTTCATTTTTTAGAAGTTCTGATGCTTCTTGAAGCAGTAATGAGACCTTTCTTGATTTTTCTTCTTCTGCCTGATGCTTTAGTTTTTCTCTCTCCAATTCGGTTATCTTTGTATCTATTTCTTCAATATATCTTTGGGCCTCAGTGTTTTGGGGGTCAATTTCAAGAACACTTTGCCAGTATTGTCTGCTTGTTATATAATCGCCTCTTTCGTAATACTCTGTTGCAAGTAATCTGTTTTTTTCAATCATTTGAAGTGTCAGATTTCTGTCCATCTCCTCATTTATTGATTTGAGTCTATCGGAAATCTCCTGGTTATAAGGGTCAAGTAAAGAGGCATTTTCAAGGGATTTTATTGCTTGAATATATTTTTTTTCTTTATAAAAAACCTCTGCCTGCTGAAAATAAACTCTTGCAAGTTTTGATGCGGACTCTCTGTCAAATTTCCTTATACCCTTTTTTATCAGGTCCTCAAGTTCTTCTGCTGTAATCCCAAACCTTATGGTAATAGAGATTGTGTTTATTGGCGCTATTTCATGAAAAACAGCAGAATAATCTAGTAGATAATTTCCTAATTTTAAACCAACACCGCTTGAAAATCCATTTTCAGTTTTTCCAAAACGCACAAAAGCAGTGTCAGTATAGTTCAATTCACCTCCAAAAGAGAATTTTAGATTCTGATTTTCATATTTTGAAAAACCGATATTTCCAACAATTTTAATATCCCTTAGAATCTTCTGCCTATAGGATAGCGAAAGGTTTGTGCCAAAAGGGTATTTTATCTCCCTTGAAACAAGAAGTATTTTTGGCTTTAAAATATTGTGAACCGCCAATCCAAATGAGGAGTTTTCAATCGGTTCTGTTATTAAACCTATATCAACTCCAAATCCTGTATCGGAGTAGTTATCAATTGTATATCTGACAGTTTTTAATGTAATACCTGCATCTAAAGGGAGTTTTTTTAGATTAATTTTTGCTCCCATTCCAAGAAGTGCTGCATCATTTGAGATTGAAAAATTCTGTGGATGGTCAAAAGGATTAATTCTTTTTTCATATCCTTTGCTTGTCTGATTTATGTATGCTCCTGTAATACCAATTGATTTTTTAAATGGATAGGAAAAAGCGAGAAATGAGTATTCTGTATCTTCAAAAAGATATGAGCGAGACATATTTAATTCAGGTTTCAAAATTCTGCTTATTCCTGAAGGATTCCAAAGAACTGCGGTTGAGTCATCAGTTATTGAAGAATAACCTTCCCCTATAGCACTCCCTCTGGCTCCAGCAGGTTGTGTTAAAAAAGAGCCTGCAATCCCATTGTCCCAAGTTGCACTAAACAATATGGATGAACTAAAGAAAAAAAGAAAGGCAACTATTCCCAAATTTTCTTTCATTATTTCAGTAATAATAATTATATCAAAAAATATAGTTAAATTTTTTCTTCCCGCATTAGATAAAAACTTTTGTCCCCAAAAATAATCTGGATAGATCAAAATTATGTCACTAAAAATATTTCAATTATTCAAAATACTAAATCCCCCTTTAATTCCCCCTTTGTTAAAGGGGGAGATAGGGGGATTTTGATTTGTTTTTATTTTATCTGCAAGAAAAAGTTTATAGAAAAATCTATGAGATTAAAGGAAAAGAAAAATAGTGAAGTAATAGTAGAGGAGTTAGAAGTTTATACATAGATTTCAGGGACATTTTTTGAACTAATATCCTTTCATTTGAAATCATAATTTTTAAAAAATTTGAGTTAGGAAATATTTGGTGCAATTTTTGTAAATAATATGTTTTAGATTTAAAAAATGTATAAATTTTAAAGATATTTTTTGGGATCTGAACCCTTGACAAATGATATATTTGTGCTATACTATAATTAAGAGATAATGAAAGGCAAACCCCGATGAAAATCGGGGGACGCAAAACCGCGGGGCTTAGGGACCAGAGTAGTATTTAGAGAGGGTCCCTGCCAGCCGGTTGCCGGAAAGTGAACCGCAAGAGTGGAGAAAAGCGGTTTACTTTTCGTATATTATGGAACTCTTAAAAAAGAGAGTTTCAAAATTAGCTGTTATTTTAACGGTCTTCCTTTCTTTTGTCAAATTTCTTAATGCAGAGTTTTTGGAAACAATAAATCTTCCGCAGGCACTTCTTTCACATACAGCAATAATCTATCAGAATAGAATCTATGTTGCGGGCGGTGTAAGTGATACCGGAGGAATAAGAGGCACAGGTGGTTTTTTGAATAATGTTTATTATTCTGCTGAGATAAATGCGGATGGAACATTGAGTGAGTGGAGGGTTGCAAATAATATGCCAGAATTTCTTGGGCTTGGCTTACATAGTTCTGTGGTGTATAATGGTATGATTTATGTGCTTGGTGGAACGAATATGTTTGGACCGCGCAATGTTGTATATTATGCTTCAGTAAATTCCGATGGCAGTTTGGGCGAGTGGAGAACAACTATTCCGATGCCAAACAAACTAATGGGACACTCCGCTGTTCTTTATAACAACAGGATATATGTAATCGGTGGAATTATAAGAAGTGTTGGTGCTACATCTGATGTTTTCTGGGGAGAGATTCTTCCTGATGGCACAATTGATGGATGGCAGAAGACAACCCCGCTTCCTCATCATCTTTTCGGACATAGAGCAGTTGTTATAGGTAGAAAAATTTTTGTTATCGGTGGCACTGATGCTCATACGCTTTATAACGGTGATGGCACCCCACCTTCAGATGTTTCAGCAGAGATTTACTCATCTGAGATTCTTTCAGATGGAAATTTAGGTGAATGGCAGAAAGTTTCCGAACTTCCAAAACCGCTGACATTTGCCGGTGTTACAGCAACCTCGAAAAATGTTTATGTTATTGGTGGATATGATGGAACCGGAATTTCAAATGCTGTTTATTTTGCTCCAATTATAGATGCTAATACTCTTGGTGACTGGCAGTCATTGGATGCTTTGCCAATGGCACTTATGTCTCTTGCATCTGTTTCAAATGAGGAGTATGTTTATTCTCTTGGTGGTGGAATTACATACATAGATGGTCCTCAATCAAAGGTATATTATATGAAGATAAAACAATCCCTTAAAGCATTTGTAAAGATTGTTCCTCAAACCATAAACAAAAAATCACATGGAAGATGGATAATGGCAATAATTGGCCTTCCCGAAGGAGATGTTAAGGATATAGTACCTACATCTGTCAGAATAACTGAAATAAACGGTCAGGCGATTACACCTATCTATGCTGATAGATGGGTTGAGAAAATTTTTCAGGATAAATGTGATGATGAGGACTGTGATGATGAGGATGGAAGTTTCAGAAATGAAAAACTTTATGGTCATAAGTTTAGAATGTTTAAGTTTAGTCGGCAGGAGGTTGCAAAGATTATTCCTGAAGGAAATATAACATTAAAAATTGAAGGAAGTCTTAAAGACGGGACAGAATTTTATGGAGAGAATACAAACTGGGTTATAAATTTGGTTAAGGTTCCTAAAAAGGTGCTCAATATAAGGAATGGTGTTAGAAAAACTCCGTATGGTATAGAGGTTGATATACCTGCTTTGGCATTTCCTGGCAATCCTGATTTGATTCTAACGGTTGAACCTGAAAACCCTGGTGAAGTTTCAGAAAATGAAAAAAATAAAAGAAAGTATGACAGGATATCAAAAGGGCTTGTTGAGATATCATCTCCAATTGTTTTTGGTCCGCATGGAATACA
>Ga0272449_1001236_pt1 | contig 27066 bp, 17 predicted proteins | sample YNPCB0241_FD_198679 | JGI IMG/M metagenome (GOLD analysis project Ga0272449, IMG submission 198679) | Hot spring sediment microbial communities from Yellowstone National Park, WY, United States - YNP-CB-024-1 | ecosystem: Environmental > Aquatic > Thermal springs > Hot (42-90C) > Sediment... | reverse complement strand
CCTGCGGCGGGCGCGGGAGGTGCTGGCGAATGTGCCCGATTTCAGCGAGGAGTCCATAGAGCCGCCGTTGCGCGCGCTGGTGGCGGAGTTGGGCCTGAACAATCGGCAGGTCTTCGGCCTCATCCGCATCGCCACCACCGGCAAGGCCGTCTCCCCGCCGCTCTTCGGCACCCTCAGCATTCTGGGGCGGGAACGGGTGCTGGCCCGCCTGGAGGCCGCCGAGCGGCAGTTGGCCGGAGGCGGATAAGCGTCATCTTTCGGCAACCCCGGCAACAGGGGTTGGGGGTGGGTAGACCATGCGATGCCCACTCTCAACCCCTGTTTGCTCTCTGTTACAGGTTCGTTACGGGAGCGTAGTTCCCCTGTTTTTCCTATTGACGCACGGCCATGTACCTGTTATAATCAGGTTGGAATTTGGTTTGAGGATCACACGATAAAGTCGGGAACACGGGCGGGAAGGAGGAATGGTGAATGGGATGGAGGAGTGAGGAAACCGAAGTGGTCGCCGTGATCCCGGCGTATAACGAGGCCCGGTTCATCGGCAGCGTGGTCCTGCAAACCCGGGCTCGGGTAGATCAGGTCATTGTGGTGGACGATGGCTCCACCGACGGGACGGGGGAGATTGCCCGGGCGGCGGGTGCCATCGTGGTCCGCCACGAGCAGAATCAGGGGAAGGGCAAGGCGCTGCGCACCGGTCTGAACGCGGCCCGCCGCTTCCGTCCCCGGGCGGTCGTCCTGCTGGATGGAGACGGTCAGCACCTCCCGGCGGAAATCCCGTCCCTCCTGGCGCCCATCCTGGCCGGGGAGGCGGATATGGTCGTCGGCTCCCGCTACCTGAACGGGTCCTCACGGGTACCCCTGGCCCGGGTGTGGGGGCACCGGTTCTTTAACCTCCTGAACAACCGTACGTCCGGGGTCCATCTGACCGATTCCCAGAACGGCTTCCGGGCCTTCTCCGGGCACGTCCTGGATGCCCTGAAGTTCCACTCCAACGGCTTCTCCGTGGAGTCCGAAATGCAGATGCTGGCCCGGCAGCACGGCTGGCGGGTGAAGGAAGTCCCGGTGACGGTCCTCTACACCGACAAGCCCAAGCGCTCTGCCTTCCTCCAGGGCCTGATGGTCCTGGACGGCATTCTCCGCTACATCGGTCAGCATCACCCCCTGATGGTCTTCAGCCTCATCGGTTCGCTTCTCCTGATCACCGGGATGGGCTGGGGGTTCTGCGTGGTGGAGATTTACCGCCGGACCCAGATGCTGGCTGTGGGCTATGCCCTGATCTGCGTGATGCTGATCATCATCGGCTCCATCTGTATCTCCACTGGATTTATTCTGCACTCCCTGCGCGGGCTGATCCTGAACCTCCTCCAGGGCACGAGCCGGTGATGGGAGCGGGAGACGTCGGTCGGTCGGGCATCGGGGACCAGGGGGTGTCACTCTCTGCTTCGCTTTCCCCTGCCGGGCAGAATGCGGCTGCGCCGGTGCGGGCCAGCGTGATCATCGTCAACCACAACAACTGGGCCCACCTGGAGCGCTGTCTTCCCTCCGTCCTCTCCACCGTCCGCCCGGAGGACGAGGTCATCGTCGTGGATAACGGTTCCACCGATGGCAGTCTGGACCGTATGGCGGACCGGTTCCCCTCCGTCTCCCGGGTGCGGTCTCCGGAGAACGGCGGCTTCGGGGCCGGCTGCAACCTGGGTGCCCGCCAGGCGCGGGGGCAGTATCTGGTCTTCCTGAACCCCGATACCACAGTGTGCCCGGGCTGGCTGGATGAACTCCTGGCCTCCCTCTCCGACCCGTCGGTGGCCATGACCACTCCCTGCATCCTGCGGATGGACGACCCGGCGCGGGTCAACGCCGCGGGCAACGAGGTCCACCCGACCGGACTGGCCTTCTGCCGGGGGGCCGGGATGCCCCGGGCGGCGCTATCTGACCCGGCAGACGTGGCGGCGGTCTCCGGCGCCGCCTTCGCCATCCGCCGGGAGACGTGGGACGCGCTGGGCGGGCTGGATGAGGCTTTTTTCCTCTACGTGGAGGACACCGACCTCTCCTGGCGGGCCCGGCTGGCCGGATACCGGTGCCGCTACGTCCCTCATTCGGTGGTCCACCACGATTACGCCTTTCGCTTCGGGAAGGATAAGTTCTTTCTTCAAGAGCGCAACCGGTATCTTCTGCTCCTGAAAAACCTGCGCTGGCGGACCCTGCTGGTCCTTCTCCCGTCCCTTCTGCTGGCGGAGGCCGTCACCTGGGGGTTCCTGCTCCGGTACTACCCCCGTCGGTGGAGGGAGAAGGTCCGGGCGTACCTCTGGGTGGTTGGGAACTGGCGGGCCATCCGGGCCCGCCGACGGGCGGTCCAGGCTGTCCGCCGGGCCCGCGACCGGGACCTGCTGGCCCTCTGTGTCCCCCATCTGGCCTACGAGCAGACGGGACGCACGGCCGCGGCCCACTGGGCCCACCGGTGGCTGGATCCCATGTTCCGCCTGTTGTACCGGATGACCCTTACCCTGGTTCGGTGGTAGCGGATGCGCATCGCCCACATTACGGCCACGTTTCCACCCTACTACGCCGGGACCGGCCTGGTCTGCTACTACCAGGCGCGGGAACTGGCCCGGCTGGGCCATTCCGTCACCGTCTTCACCGCCGCCGACCCTTCCGGCGAAGCCCCCTCTCCGGAGGGGGTGACGGTGCGCCGCCTGCCCGCGCTCTTCCGGATGGGAAACGCTCCTTTTTTACCGGGGTTGCTCGCCCTTCGGGATTTTGACGTCCTTCACCTGCACTACCCGTTCATCTTCGGGGCGGAGATGGTCCGCCTGGTTTCTGTCGCCCGCCGCATCCCGTATGTGCTGACCCACCACAACGACCTCATCGGCGACGGGGTCCGGCGGTATCTCTTTGACTTCTACACCGCCGTCTGCGCGCCGCCCGTCTTCCGGGGCGCGCGCAAATATCTGGTCGTCTCCCGGGACCACGCCGCGTCATGCCGCCTGGCATCCTTCTTCCGGCGCCGTCCGGCCGACGTGGTGGAGGTCCCCAACGGGGTGGACACCGAGCACTTCCGTCCGGACGTGGACGGGACGGAAGTGCGGCGCCGGTACGGCATCCCGGAGTCGCTTCGCCTGGTGCTGTTTGTTGGTTCTCTGGACCGCGCCCATCCCTTCAAGGGGGCCGGGTACCTGCTGCGGGCTTTCGCCCGGATGGGGGACCAGGGGGTCGGGCTGATGCTGGTCGGCGACGGCGACCTGAAGCCATCGCTGGTGGCCCTGGCGGAGACGCTGGGCATCGCCCGGCGGGTGTGGTTTGTGGGGACGGTCCCCCATTGGGACCTGCCGCCCTACTACGCAGCGTCTGATCTGGTCGTGTTGCCGTCGTTTCTGGAGTCCTTCGGGATGGTCCTGATTGAGGCGATGGCGTGTGGGCGTCCCGTCCTGGCCCACGCCATCCCCGGCGCCCGTTCCGTCGTCCGGGATGGGGAGGACGGCCTGCTGGCGCGGCCGGGGGACATGGACGACCTGGTGGAGAAGATGCGGGCACTGCTGGAGGACCCATCGCGGCGGGCGCAGATGGGGCGGCAGGGACGGGCGCGGGTGGAGGCGGAGTATGCCTGGCCCCGGATCATCCCCCGGCTGGTCCAGGCCTACCAGGAAGCACTGGAATCGGACACGGATAGACACAGATGGACACGGATTTCATCTCTTACGAGACATCTCTGCCGGGCGTTCTCCCGGACCTGCTCCATCAGACGGCCTTTAATCTCTGTGCGGCGCTGGCCTGCGCCTGGGGCCGTCCCGTGCGTCTCATTGCCGGCAACCGCTTCTACCGGGCGGAACTGGCCCGGCGGCTGGAACTCTGCCCGGACGGGGAGGGGGATGGGCGCCGTCCCGTCCTGGTCTGGGCCGACCCCCGCCCGGAGGCCCGCGCGGAGGTCGCGGACTCGCTGGGGGCGTTCCTCTCAGGGGGCGCCGTGGTGGTCCTGGCCCGGGGGCGGGCCGGGGGAAGGAGAGCCTTCGGCGCGGAGCACCCCGGGGGCCCGGAGTCGCCGGAGGGGCGTCCGATGAGGCTGGAGGAGGCCCTCTCCTGGCTGGCGGCGCAGGGGTTCCGGGAGGTGGCCCGCTACGGGGTCGGCGGGCCGCGATACCGGTTCTGGAGTCGCCTGGCCCTGATCGCGGCGTTGCTGGGCCGTGAGGACCTGTCCGACCGACTCCGCGCGCGGGCCCGGTCGGCGCTCCTGGTGGAGGACGGAGGGGCCCGCGCGTCCCTCCTGGCGCTGGCCGTTGTCAGAGGGTCTATGTAGGGCAACCGCAGGAGCCGAACGCGCACCGATGCGCTGACTGAAGTCAACTTTCCTGGGCCTGCGACCGATGGTCGGCGTGCCCAGGGAGGGCGATTCTATCGGCGTAAGAGAGGAACGATGACCACAGACATCTCCCGGCAGGTCCTGGCCTTTGCCGCGCTCCGGCTGGAGTCCTGGCTGGAAACGATGCGCGGACCCGAAGGCTACGGTGGGCCCGTGGTGCACTGGTGGCAGGATAACCTCCTCTACACGGGCCCCGGGCTGGACTGGCGGTACGAGGGGATTATCCTGGGCTATCTGAACCTGTACCGGGGTACGGGTGACCCGCGCTGGCTAGATAAGGCCCGGCGGGCGGGGGAGGACCTGCTCCGGGGGCAACTTCCCTCCGGCAACTTCCGCGCCTCCTGTTTTGAGGCCAACCCCGGTACAGGCGGCACTCCCCACGAGGCGGCCTGCGACGTTGCTCTGCTCCGCCTGGCGCAGGCCCTGCGGGACCGGGGCGACCCGGCCTGGGAGTCCTTTGCGGAAGCCGCGCGGCGCAACCTCTGGGGGTACATTCTCTCTGCCCTCTGGGACGAGGACCGCCAGGCCTTTCGCAACCTTCCCGCCGACCCGACCTTCGTCCCCAACAAGGCGGCGACCATCGTGGAGGCGCTGCTGGCCTGGGCCGACCTCACTGGAGAAACGGAGGTCGTGGACCGATACGTCCTCCCGACCCTGGACGGAATTCTGGCCGCACAGGTCCGCTCTCCAGGTTCTCCGCTGGACGGAGCGATTGACCAGGGCGTGAGGCACGAGAGGGGGACGGGGCGGTACTTCCCGTTCTACATCGCCCGCTGTGTCCCGGCCCTGTTTCGGGGATACGAGCGGACGGGGCGGGTGGCCTGCCGGGACGCGGCCCTGGCGGCGGTCTCTTTCATCCTGCGTTTTCGGTTCCCGGACGGGTCCTTCCCTCAGGTTGTGTACCGGGATGGGCGGATGAATCGCTATCCCCAGTGGGTCGCCGGGGTGGGGGACATCCTGCGGGCGATGGAAGAAGCCCGCCGGTACGGGATGGAGGTCCGCCTGGAACTGACTCAGGCCTGGCTGCTGCGGGGGGTGCAACTGCACGGCGGGATCGCCACCGCCCACGGCTTCGGGGCGATGGAGTCCCAGGGGCCTCCCCCGGGCCGCCCCGACCTCCGCGACATGCTGCCGGTCTGCGGCTGGGCCGACAAGGCCTTCCGCTACCTGACCGGTGCGGTCCGGGGAACCCACTATCTGCCCGACCCGCAATCGCCGGTGGAGGTAGAGATGGATTGCATCTTTCGCGGGGAGCGTTGCCTCTACCGGGAGACGACGGCCGCCATAGAGGTTCGCGGCGAGCGGGGCTGGCGCTACCACTGGGTGAAGGGCACCCCCTGGGCAGAGATTGGCCCGTCACCATCTTTCATCGCGGAGAGCGCAGCGAACGCAGAGAAAGGGAAATTACGAAGGAACTTTAGCCGTCAGGGGGTAATTACCTACCCTGAATCGTTTGCAGATAATGTAGCGTAGGCTTTAGCCTGCAAATACAGGCCTGGCGGCCTGCGCTACAGGGGCATGCCTTCGCCGCGTCTTTGATAGCGCTTGCCCGGGGGCTCCCTGGTAGGTAGTTACGTCAGGGGTCAGTTGTTAGGGGTTAGCCTGTTTTCTATAATCATTGACCCCTGACTGCTTTGTGGCAGGTCATTACGGATGAAGACGGATTTTGCCCTGTTTGGTGATTCTGCTCCCCGGGTCAGCATCCTTCTGCCGGCCTGGAACGAAGCGGAGTACATCCAGGACTGCCTGGCGTCCATCCGCCGCCTGCGCTACCCGGACGTGGAACTGGTCGTCTGCGCCGGGGGGCCGGACGGGACGCTGGAGCAGGCCCGGCGCGCGGCGCCGCCCGGCGCAGTGATCCTGGAGCAGCAGCCCGGCGAGGGCAAGCAACGGGCCCTGCAGCGGTGCCTGGAGCGGGCCACGGGCGCCGTCATCTTCCTGACCGACGCCGACTGTGTGCTGGATGATGAGACATTTGAACGCACCCTCTTCCCCATCCTGCGGGGCGAGGAAGTGGCAACCACAGGCTTCCGTCGGCCTCTGGAGAGTCAGCGGGACCACCCGCTGGTCGCGTACCAGTGGTCCCACCATCTCTGGATGCAGCAGGCAATGCCCCGGTACGTAGAGACCCTGGACGGCGTCAACGCGGCGGTTCGCCGGGACGTGCTGGAGAGGGTGGGCGGTTTTCGTGTGCCGGCGCCCATCGGCACCGACTATATGCTCTCCCGTCAACTGCGGGACGCCGGATACCGCATCCGTTTCGTCCCGGAGAGCCAGGTGCAGACGGCGTACTGCACAACCCTGGCGGAGTACCTGCGCCAGCGTTCCCGCTGGTTCCGTAACCGCTTCCTTTATGGCCTGCGCGACCGGAACTGGCGGGATGTGGGGACACACCTCTGGGCGGCGCTGACCGGGCTGGGGATGTTGGCGGTCCCGCTGACCGGCGGCCTGGGAAGCCGTCTGCTCTGGGGGCTGTGGCTGGCGGCGCTGGTGTACCTGGTCCTCAGCCAGGTCCGTTTCACCCTGCGGGCCCGGAGACACGGGCTGCGCCTTCCCCACCTGTGGCAATACGGGCTGTTTCTGGCGTACATGGTCGTCGGCTGGGCGGCCAGCGTTCGGGGCCTGGTGGAGTCCCTGCTCCCCGGACGGCGGTGGAGGTGGTGAGATGTCGGCGGACACTGCGGGCATCAAGGGCGTTTTCGCTCCCAACGGCCGTCGCCCGGCATCTGCACCGGCAGGTCTCCCTTCCGGAGGACAATTGGGCTGGGCGGACCCGTTCCTGGATTTGACGTGGGAGGAGGGCCGGGCGGACTTCCAGGTGGCCCAACAGGGGGACTGTCTGGTGGGCTGGGATGGATACGTCTATCGCTGTCCCGATGGACTCCGTCTCCGTCCATCGGACCTGCTGGCGGGGTACCAGGCGGAGGGGGTGGAGTTCTTCCGGCGTTTGGGTGGGTCCTTCGTGCTCTTCATTTATGATGGGCGGCGATGTCAACTGACCCTGGCGAGTGACCGTCTCGCTTCCCGTCCGCTGTTCTACGCCCGTTGTTCCGGCGAAGTGGTGTTCTCCACCCACATCCGGGCCGTCCTGATCCATCCAGGCGTGTCCCGTCAGTGGGATGAGCGGTCGGTGGTGGAGTTTTTGCGCTTCACGATGATTCTCGGGGAGCGGACCCTGTACCGGGATATTTCCCTGCTCCCTCCCGCCTCCGTGATGACGGTGACGCCGGAAGGGGGCCGGATAGAGCCGTATTGGACCTTTCGGTTTGACGAGTGTTGGGACCTATTCGGGGAGGAATACGCGAAGGGGCTGGCGGAGCGGTTCGTTCAAGCGGTGCGGCGCCTGATGCCGGAAGACGGGGCAGTGGGCCTGATGCTGAGCGGCGGACTGGACTCCCGGATGATCGCGGCATCCCTTCTCTATTTGGGGATGCCGTTGACGGTGGTCACCTTCGGCGGTTTTGAGAACGATGAAGTGCGCCTGGCTCACCGCGTCGCTCAGGTAGCGGGTTTCCCCTTCCGATTCCTGAGAAGAAAACCGGAGTATTACCTCCCGCTTCTCCAGCAGGCGGTCCGTCTCAGTAACGGGCTGTACGTCTTTTACCATGCCCACATGCTGGACCAGGGCCCCGCGCTCCGGGATGCCGGACTGGATACTCTGATTCACGGCTGGGGGCTGGACCTGCTGTTCAGCGGGAGTTATCTCCCGCGCCGTCGGGTCCACCATTTTCCGGGACGCTCCTTCCTGCTCCTGTGCCTTCAGGCCCTGCGCAGCGAGGAGGACATCGTACAGAATCTTCTCCAGCGGCTATCTCTTCCGACCGATTCGCTGGTGGCCCGTTTGCCCACTCGTCAGTGGCAACCGAAGTTTCAGGATTGGCCCCGCCAGGTGGTATCGGAGTGGGTGAGCCTCTCGGGAGAATATGCCCAATCCCCGTATAACCGGTACGAATGGGTCCTGGTCCGCCAGTTCTCCAAATTTCGCAGTTTCCTGTATCCCCTCAGCGTCCGCTGGCTGGTGCGGGAACGGTGTCCCCTTTACGACCCGGACCTGCTGGAATGGTATCTGAGAATGCCGCCGCATCTTCGTTTTGCATCCCGGGCCTACGGTCGGGCGCTGGCCTGTCTCAACCCTGCTCTGGCCCGGCTCCCCTACTCCAGGCTGGGGTGCAGTATTCTGGCTCCACCGCTCTGGCAGAACGTTTCCTATGTCCTGTTGCCCACCATCCAGCGGGTGCGTCTGGGCGTGCGGCGGATTCGGGGGCTCCACCGCGATTATCCTGCGGAGACTTTTGATTCCTACCCTCGTCCGGACCTTCTGTTGCGCCAGGCCTCGTTCCGGGCCCTACTGGAGAAGGAACTGCGGGGAGGGCCTCTGGCCGATGGAGGGGTGATCAACCCCCCGGTGATGCAGGAAATGGTGCGCTGCCACATGGAGGGCCGGGCCTCCTATGGCGACCATCTGAGCGCGCTGTTGAGTCTTCATCTCTGGCTGTCCGACGCGGAGGGGTAACCGCTGTCTCAACTTTGGCTTTTTGCCCATGGCTTGCTGCATGAGCCCCCGGTTGCCTCCACAGATCTAAAAAGTATTTTCTTTTTTATTCGCTGGAGGCGGGTTTTACAGATTTTTACATCCGCTTGGAAAAAGGCCAAACTTCAGGCTACAAGTGGAAGGGCACAGATGGAGATTTCCCGGACCGGACATCTTCTTCAGGAATCTGGTGCCAGCAACACCGTACCGACAGCGCCGCCGATGTCCCTCTGGCTGGGGGCCTTGTGGCTGGCCGCCGGAGGCGTGGCTGCTCAGGTGCTGGCGGCGGTGGGCGGGCTGGTCCTGGCCCGTTGGGTGGGCCCCTCCGGATATGGATTCTACACCGCCGCCTTTGCACTCTCCTCCGTCTTCGCCTACGCCGCCTCCCTGGGCCTGGATTCCATCGTCCCCCGCCAGATCGCGCGCCGCCCCGAGACCGCCGGGACCGTCACCGTCAGCGCGCTGGGCCCGGTGCTGACCTGGTTGCCGCTCCTGGTGCTTCTGATCCAGGGGACGGGCTTCCTGCTGGGCTATTCGCAGGAGGTCCTGCCCCTTCTTTTCCTGACGGCCTGGATCACGGGTATCCGGGGACTCGTCAATCTCCTGCGAGCGGTTCTGCGGGGGAAGGAACGGATGGACCAGGACGCCGCCGTTCAGGTGGCGGAGGGCAGTCTGGTGCTGGTTGGGATGGTCCTGGGGCTCTGGATGGCCCCCACGGTCTGGAACGCGCTCCGGTTCACCCTCCTGGCGGAGGTGCTGGCGGTGGCCCTGGTTGGCCTCTGGGTAGGGCGAGGCCTCCATCTCCCGCGCTGGGACGGTGCCCTGGCCTGGAGAATGACGGTGGAAGCGCTACCGCTGAGTTTGACCTTTACCCTGATCGGACTGGGCATCCGTCTGGATACCCTGGTCCTCTCTCTCCTCCGGCCAGCTTCCGAAGTGGGGCTCTATGGGGCCGCAGTGGGCGTAGTGATGCTCACCCGTTCGCTCAGCACGATGGCCGCCGCGTTCCTCCCCCGCCTCTCCGCCCTGGCGGCCTGGGACCTGCCGTCCTTCGTTCAGGTTCGGGACCGGGTGTTCCGCTGGATGTTGGCGATGGGGTTGGGGTTAGGACTTTTCATCACCCTGCTGGCTCCCCTTCTGATCCAGGTGCTCTACGGTCCAGCCTATACGGAAGCGGCCCCCGCGCTGCGGGTTCTGGGCTGTATGAGCGCCGTCCTGTTTGTGAACACCGGCTTCTGGCAGGTCCTGATTGCCCGGGGAGACCAGCGGGCCATCGTCGTTTCGGCGGGAGTGGCCCTGCTGGCCTCTCTGCTCCTGGCCGTTGTCCTGATCCCCCGCTGGGGGGCCATGGGGGCGGCCATCGTCGCGCTGAGCCGGGAGGCTATCCAGACGGTCCTGCTGGCCCGTCCCGCGATGAGGAGTTGAAGGGTGAAATTGGCCAAACCTGTGCTCCTGATCCTTCTCTGGCTGGGGGGAATGCTGGCCCTGACGCCCGGACCGGCCCGCGCGCAGACGGGCATCCCCGTCTTCGGCGTCGCCCAGTCCGACATGAACGGCGACGGACGGCCGGATATGACCGTTGTGGACTGCGCCTTCGCTTCCCCTCGCGACCGCATCCTGATCGTGGACCGCGCCGGGGATATGGGGAGGGGGACCGACGTCCTGGCCGTCGCTGACTTCCGCAACGACGTCTGGATTTTTGACGTCGGGGCCGACGGAACGGCCCAACTGGTCCTGATGTTCTTCCAGGATGGGGACCTTCGTCTGGCCGACCTCTACGATGACCGGGACGGCGATGGGCAGGTCTCCTACCGCGTCCGCTACCGCGCGGTGGAGGTCACCGAGTCCACCCACTGGCACGTCCGGGCTATGGCCCGCTCCGATTGGGTTCTCCCTGACGGGCGGGTGAACCCGTCCCTGGTCTTCCAGATAGACGGCTACATCCTGCGCTACCTGGAGTGGGGGGAGGCCGCCCCGGCCCCCGAATGGGCCCGCCGGGGGGCAGTCACCGACGGCGGGGTGGACTGGGAACTGGAAGTGGTGGATGCCAACGGCGACGGTGTCGCCGACTACCAACTCCAGCGGATTCTGGCCCTCTCCCCGCCAGATGCCAACATCTTCCGGTCCACCCTGTACGTCAACCGGGGGCCCCGCCACCCCGAACCGTACCCGGAGGCCCTCTTCTGGCCCCTGCTGGTGGGCCAGCACGACTACGAGGCGTACAACTACTTTGACCGCCCACCCGCCATCGCGGTGGATTGGGCCCGGGCCCAGATAGACCGGGTGGGCATCCTGGGGTACCCGATAGAACAGGGGTATCACATCAACAGTCGGGCCCGCTGGAGGAAGGGAGAGGTCAACTACGCCAATTTTGAGAACCCGATGGCCTACTACGACCTGGCCGGGGACGCCGATGGCCGTCCTGAACTGATGGTCCGCTTTGAAGTCTTCGCCGCCGGGGACGCTTCGTTCTCCCCGGAGGTGGCGCGGTCCGGCGGGCTCTCCCGGCCCTTTGTGCAGGCGGACTACTCCTGGGACCAGAATAACGACGGCCGCTGGGACTATGAGGTGAGCATGGCCGGTTTTCACCCCGTCACCGACGCGGTCGCCTTCCCGGATTTCGCCGTTCGGACGGTCCCCTACGAACGGGTCCCCGATTGGGTGATGGAGCGGGAGTGGGCGGTTGCCACCTTCGTGGCGGCGGAGGGCGGCGGATACTGGAGCAGTGAGGGGATGGGGGATTGGGACGTCAACCGGGGCTTCCGGGACGGTAGACTGGTGGAGCCTTCCGGTCTGCGGGACTTGTATCTGTTGGGTTTGATCTCCAAGCCGCCGCTGGAGAACTACGCCGACATCCGCTGGGGGATGCGGGGGGAGTACGCGACGGAATGGGTGGGCCGTCCAGCGCTGTATTGGAGTCCGGTGGACGGTCGTCTCCACCTGCGGGGCGCGCAGGGGGGCGTCTGGAACGTGGACGGGCGGACCGCTGTCCACTACGCGGACCGGAACCGGGACGGGTATCTGGACCAGTGGCAGGTCCGGGCACCGGATGGGACCGCGCGGCAACTCAACGTTCTCTGGGGGTTTCTCCTGTACGCCGGGGATGGGGAGGTCATCCTCAAGCGGGCGGACGTGGCGCTGGCGGCATTTTCCGTCCAGCCGCCCCGGAACCGGGCCGAATGGCAGGCCCTGCAGCAGCGTCTGGAGTCGCTCCCGGCGCCGGTGCCCGCCGATGACCTGAAGGGCATCCTGGACCGGTGGGAAGGCCCTGAGACGCGCATCGCCGGGGCGGCGGTCCGGGACCTGCAGGTCACCCATGGGGGATTTCGCTTCATCCTGGAGATGGGGCCGGGCGCGCGGGTCCTCTCCGGCGAAGTGGAGGGGTTCTCCCCGCCCTCATCTCCCGGAGATTACCGGGTCGCATGGGAGGCGGGGCGCTGGTCCGTGCGCCCGCTGACGCCGGCGGCGCCGGGCCTGGTGGCCCTGCAGGTGGAGGCAGGCCGGGAGGGGGAGGAGGCGACGGTCCGGGCTGTCCTGCGGAATTTCGGGCTGGAGGACGTCCGCGGGTTCCCCCTCTGCGCGCGGCTGGAGGGGCCGGGGGGCGCCGGGCAGGTCCTCACGGCCACTCTCTCCGTCCTTCCGGGCGAGGGGGAGCGGGAAGTGCTCTGGGGATGGCGTCCATCGGTGGCAGGGACGTGGAGGGTATCCGTCCTGGCGGATTGTGAGGGGACCGGGGGCGGGCCGGTCCTGCTGGGGGAGACGGGGGTGAATGTGGCCCGTCGGCCCTCTCTCTACCTCCACTCGTTTCTCGCCCTTTCGCCCCGCGCCCGGGCCGCAGTGGCGGGCCTGCTGGCGGTCATCGTCCTTCTGGCCGGGGGGATGATGGCGATGTGGCTGCAGAGATAATGGGGGTTTGGGGGCGGCGGCGAAGCCGCCGCCCCCAACCCCCCTTCCCAGAAACGTCCTGGCAATGAACAACCCGAGAAGAAATGCCCCAACCTCTCTGTATCTCCTGCTGCTGGCGGGGTATGTGTTCCTGGCGGCGGGGTACATCGGCGCGCGGTTCCTCTGGAACTGGACCTCTACCGATGACGCCCGTCTGACCGTCGCGGCGGAGTACGTCTATGCCGAGGGGACCATCGTCCCCACGGAGACGTATCCCTTCGGCTACGCCTACCCCGCGCTCAACGCGTTCCTCTCCCATCTGACGGGCCTGTCGGTCCGCACCCTGCAGGTCTTCGTCCAGCCCTTTCTGGTTATCCTGCTGGTCCCGCTGGCCTCCGCCGCCTACCGCAACCTGACGGGAGACCCCGCGACGGGCGTTCTGGCCTGTCTGATGCTGTTCCTGCAGCCGGAGTTTCTCTTTGAGGCGGCGCGCAGCAGCCACGCCAAACTCACCTGGGCCATGGCGCTGGGCCTGCTGTATGCGCTCGCCGCCAGTTTTCGTTGCGCGGAGGCCGGAGAGCCCATCGGCCGGTGGGTGGTGATCAGTTACCTCTTTGCCTTCGGACTGACCACCAGCAGCGCGTTCTTCGCGTCCAGTTACCTCTTCGCCATCGCCTGTGCGTTCGGGGGATGGCTGTTGTGGCGACGGTGGGGCCATCGGCAGGCCCGCCGGGGGTCTCCCCTGACGCGCCTCCTATACGTGGTGCTCTCCTGCTCGGTCCTGCTGTACATCGTGATGTACCACATCTACCCGCCCGCCGGTGGACAACTCTCCATCCTGCGCTCCATCGTGGACCAGGTCGCGATGTTGCTCCTGGGGGTGGAGGAGGCGACGAACCCCTATCGTTACGTCCAGGTTGCCTGGGTCAGCGAGCAGGTGTACATTTTGCTGACCCTCTTCAACTGGACTGTCCTGGCGCTTTCGTTCTTCCACTGGACGCTTCAGGCAAAGCGGATGGCGGAGGGGCAGGACGAACTCCCGGCCAACCAGTTGTTCCTGTGGCTGCTATATGGCGGTTTCGGCCTGTTCCTGGCGATTTCCGTGGTGCTGGACCTGTCCGGCGCCCTTTCGGCCAACATGCAGGTGCGGGCGTTCCCCCACCTGATGGTGGTGGCGATTCCCCTGGCGGCGGAGGCGCTGACGGGTATGGTCCGGCGTGCGGGGCGGTCGGTGGCGCGGGCGCTTCTCTCCGGAGGACTGGTGCTGGTGGTGATGGGGTTCTCCCTGGCCTCGCTGCTGAAGGTGACCAACGAGCCGTTCCTGAGTTACAACTGGGTTTTCTATGCCGACCCGGAACGTCAGGCAGTGGAGTGGCTTGGCCAATATGGAGAGAGCACACAGGTCTGGATGGGGTTGGATGAGCGGCTGGTGGCACTGGCGGAGGCCAGCGACCTCTGGAAGGCGCGTCGCCTGAAGGCGAAGTGGGGCCGGCCCACCGACCGGACCGTCTACTTCATCCTCTCCGAGGCGATGACCCTTCGGGCATGGAGGACCGGGATGGAGTTGCCGGAGGTCTTCCCGTACAACCGGATTTACGACAACCATTTCGCGGCGGTTTACCGTCCCCGGGCCAGCAGCCCGTATGGCCGATAAGGAAAATTTTTCGTTGCGGCGGCGCAGCCGCCGCAATGAAAAATGTCTTGCGCTATGAGAGCCAGCATCATTCTCGTCGTCCACAATGGACGGCCCTATCTGGAGGGCTGTCTGGATTCGCTGCGGCGGACTCTTCCAGCAGATGCGGAGGTCATCGTCGTGGACAACGGGTCCACCGATGGTAGTGCCGCGTTTGTCCAGGCCCGCATGCCTGAGGCCCGACTGCTGGTCAACCCGACCAACCGGGGCTTTGCCGCTGCCTGTCGCCAGGGAGCGGAGGAGGCCCGGGGAGAGGTGCTGGTGTTCCTGAACCAGGACACGCGCGCGGAGTCCGGCTGGCTGGAGGCCCTGCTGGAGCCGTTCCAGGACCCCCGCGTGGGCCTGACGACACCGACCATCCTCTGGATGGACGACCCGGAGCGGGTTCAATCCTGCGGCCAGGACGTCCACTACACGGGGCTGGTCTTCGCCCGGTGCTTCGGCGCCCCGCGTTCGGCCCTCGCCGATGCGGTTCCCACCGACGTCGCGGCGGTCTCCGGGGCCGCGTTCGCGATCCGTCGGGATGTGTGGGAGGAACTGGGCGGTTTCTCCGAGACCTTCTTTATGTACTACGAGGAGACGGACCTCTCCTGGCGGGCGCAGCGGGCCGGGTATCGCTGTCTGCACGTGCCGGCGTCCATCGTCCACCACGCGGGCCGTCTGGACCGTCCGTCGCCGCTGGCGCTGTACTATTCCTTTCGCAATCGCTCCCTGATGGTCTGGCGCAACTGGGGAGGACGGACGTTGCTCCTGCTGTTGCCCGGCCTCTTGCTGGCGGACCTGATGGAGTGGGGACTGGCGCTCTCCCGGGGATGGCCCGGGGTTTCGGCCAAGGCGCGGGCCGTGTTCTGGATTTGGGGGCACTGGCGGACTCTCCGTCATCTGCGTGCCGGGGTCCAGCGGACCGGTGGGGTGGGGGATGGGGCCCTTCTGGCGGCCCGGGAGTGGCGCCTGCATCCCCGGGTGGCCACTGGCGGGCCGCTGGGATGCTATCTGACGGCTTTCTGCGCGGCCCTGTTCTACCTGAACTGGCGCGCGGCTTTGGGGAAGATAGGGGGTTTGGGGGCAGCGAAGCCGCCGCCCCCAAACCCCCGTACTCCGCTGGAGGAGGATTGAACGTTCAGTTGCTGGTGCGTCCGTATGCGCATCGGATCGGGCTGGCCCGCTACACTGCCTCGCTCTGCGAGGCCCTGGAGCGGGCCGGGGTCCCGTTCCGCCTGGTTGTCCCGCGCCATCCCTGGCCTGTGCGGGTGGTCCATCGCCTGCTGTGGCCTCTGGGGTGGGACGTGCGGACCTTCTTCACCACTTACCCCCTGGCGGCGGACCTGGAGATGGGCGTACTGACCCACCTGACTGCCCAGCAGATGGCGACCCTTCTCTGGCTCCGCCCCGACCTGCATCCGGTCGTGGTGACCGTCCACGACATTGTGCCTTACCTCACCCGCCGCCAGAGGGACCTGCAGGCCTACGGGGGCATCTGGGAGCGGTGGCTGGACGCCCTGGTGACGCGGGCGCTGGCCCGCGCGGACGCGCTGATTGCAGTCTCGGCCTATACGCGAGAGACAGTGGTCCAGGCTCTGGGGTATCCGGCGGAGCGCGTCTGGATCGTCTTGGAGGGCGTAGACCACGCCCTCTTCCATCCCAAGAAGGTCCCGCCCGATTTTGATGCCCGATATGGCCTGGACCCCCGCGGCCGGTACGTGCTGTACGTGGGGTCGGAGAACCCCCGAAAGAACCTGCCCTTCCTGCTGCGGGCCTTCGCGCGCCTTCGCCAGGCCATGCCCGATGTCCGGTTGATCCGGGTCGGCGCCGTGCAGTACCTTCCCCAGGCCCGCGCCCTGCAGGAACAGATAGAGCATCTGGGCCTGTCCGACGCCGTGATTCATTACCCCTCGGTGCCCGACGAGGACCTGGCGCTCTTCTACAACCGCGCGGACCTCTTCGTTTTCCCGTCCCTCTATGAGGGATTCGGTCTGCCCGCGCTGGAGGCAATGGCCTGTGGGACGCCGGTGGTCTGTTCCGATGCCGCTTCCCTGCCGGAGGTCGTCGGAGATGCCGCCCTGCGGGTATCCCCAACGGATGAGGAGGGCTGGGCCGAGGCCATGCGGCGGGCCCTCACCGATGTCTCGCTGCGGGAGGAACTGCGCGCCCGGGGTCTGGAGCGGGCCCGCGCCTTTACCTGGGAGCGGACGGCGCAGGAGACCGTGCGGGTCTACACCGAACTGTATCGGGAACAGGACGCGGATGGACGCGGGTGAACGCAGATTGTCCCTGCAGGCTGTCAGTCTGCTGCAGGCCTGGCGGTCTGCGCTACGGGGGGCATACCTTTTTGGGTAATTACCTACCCTGAATCGTTTGCAGATAATGTAGCGTAGGCTTTAGCCTGCAAATACAGGCCTGGCGGCCTGCGCTACAGGGGCATGCCTTCGCCGCGTCTTTGATAGCGCTTGCCCGGGGGCTCCCTGGTAGGTAGTTACCTTTTTGGTCATTTTGTCATTGGTCATTTTGTCATTGGTCATTCCCATGGTCCAACTCTCACTTCTTCTGACTATCCTGCTGATGGTTCTATCTCTTCCGGGCGGACCTCTGCCGGTCCCGCTGGGGGCGGCGCGCCTCCTGCTGGGGCTGGTGGTGGCCCTCTTCTGCCCCGGATACGCGGCGCAGATGGCCCTCTTCCCCCGCCGAAACACGCTGGATGGCGCAGAGCGGCTGGCCCTCTCCGTCGGCATCAGCCTGGCGCTGGTCCCTCTGCTGGCCCTGATGCTGGACCTGCTGCCCTGGGGCATCGGCCTGGGGACGGTCGTCGGCGCTGAGGCCGGGGCAACCCTGATGCTGAGCACGCTCGCCTGGGCGCGCTGGTGCCGTCTGCCGCCGGGGGACCGATGGGAGTGGAGCATTCCCTGGGCTGAACTGGCGGGCCGGTCGGCACCCCCTTCCCATTTCTGGCTGAGAAGTGGCCTGGTCTTTGTGCTGGTCCTGGGGCTGATGCTTCTGCTGGCAGTGGCCCAACTTGCCCGTTGGGGGGAGCCGGTCACCGAGTTCTACCTGCTGGGCCCCGAGCGACAGGCCGGGGGGTACCCGTACCGGGGTGGGGTGGGTGAACCGGTCACGGTCACTGTGGGAATCGTGAACCGGGAGAGAGTGCCCGTGGAGTATCGTCTGGAGGTGGCCGACGGGGAACGTCTCCTGGGCCAGGCCGGACCGGTGCGGTTGAGCCCCGGCGCGGCCTATGAGGGGCCGGTCTCGTTCATCCCGGCGCGGCCCGGGGACCGCGTCCGGGTGACCTTTCTCCTGTACCGGAACGGTCTGCCGGTTCCGTATCGGACGCTGTGGCTGTGGCTGGAGGTAGAGGAGTGAGAGAGAGCAACGGGGAGTGGCAAATCCAGGCGGCGACGGCGGCCCTGCGGTCCGGCCAGCGGGTTCAGGCCCGGCATCTGCTGGAGGAGGTCCTTCGGACCGATCCGGATTCGGAGCGGGCGTGGTACTGGCTGGCCCAGTCGGTGGAGACGGTGGAGGAGCGGCGGTTCTGTCTCTCACGGGCGCTGAGCCTCAACCGCCGCAACGCGCTGGCCCGGCGGGAACTGGAAGCACTGGGCCCGGGGCCTGCCTGGTCTCCGTTGGGGGAGGCCGTCCTGGGGGGCCGGAGGGGGGCGTCCTGGTCCCTCTCTCTGGGGTATCTGGCCCTGCTGACGGCAGCGGAAGCCCTCACCGCGCTGGTGGACCCCCGGGCTGGCCTGGTCCTGCACAGTGTCATGCTGACCAGTGCGTTGCTCCTCAGCGCCCGGTTCTGGGATGGGCCCGAGCACCGTTTCTGGATGGCGGTGGGCCTGGCGCCGCTGATCCGTCTGCTGAGCCTGGCCCTACCGCTGGGCCCGATCCCGATGATGTACTGGTATCTCATCATCAGCGTGCCCCTCTTTGTGGCCGTTTTCGTGGTCCGGCGGGTGGCGCGCCTTTCCTGGGATCAGGTGGGGCTTCACGGCAGGGGACTCCCCGGGCAATTGTTGCTGGTCTCCCTGGGTCTGCCGCTGGGGATACTGGAATACCGCATCCTGCGGCCGCCGCCGCTGATTTCGGGGTGGAATGTGGGGGAGTTTTTACCCGCGGCCCTGATTTTGCTGGTCTCCACCGGCCTGGTGGAGGAACTGATTTTCCGGGGGGTGATGCAGAAGGCGGCCCTGGAGGCACTGGGCCAATGGGGGGTGGTCTATGTGGCGGCCGTCTTTGCGGTTCTCCACCTCGGCCACCGTTCGCTGACCGACGTGTTGTTCGTCTTCGGGGTGGCGCTCCTGTTCGGCGGGTTTGTCCAGCGCACCCGGTCCATTGTGGGGGTCTCACTGACCCACGGGCTCATCAATATCTGGCTCTTTCTGGTGGCGCCGTTCCTGTGAGCGGGCCAGACGTGCCGGGCACTTTTAAAGGGCCTGGCACATCAGCGGAGAATTTCCACAATCCGCAGGGCCACCAGTGTCAGGAATGCCAGCAGCAGAGGGATGATTCCCACGTTCAGCGCCCGGTCCAGTGCGCGGGCCCAGCGCTCCCGGGCAGAGGTGGCGACTTCTTTCTGGACCAGCAGGGTGAACAGCGTCAGGATGGCGATCAGAGCCAGCGAACTGGCGACGGCCACCGTCGTCACTGTCATCACGGTGGAAGTGGTGACAGTAGAGACCATTCTTCCTCCTGAAGCCGGATTTACACCTTCATGATACCACATTGAGTCCTCCTTTCTGTTTCGCCCGCGTTACTATCTCGTTTCCGGCGCGTGACAGCAGGCGTGTTGAAGCGGGACTTCCGGTCACTGGTATTCTCCCTCCGGGGTGTTCAGCGCCTGGAGGATGCGCTGAATGCCTGCTTCTGCCCACTCCAACACCGATTCGGCCTCTGCTGCCAGCGTGAAGAGGTCCGCAATGAGGCGACGCGCGGAGCCCGTGCGCAGGAGAAAGGGATATACCCAATCCTCCAGCCGGTAATACAGCCAGGTATGGGTGGGGGGCTCTTCCGGTGGGTCGCCGACGAGCGCGGCCAGTTCCGGCGGCGCCACCCGCTCCAGGTAGTCCCGGACGTCTTCGGAGACAATCCCTCGCAGGAGTTCCAGCAGGTCCGCCAGGGCATTCCGAACGGCCGGGTCCGGGCAGGCGGCCAGCGGCTCCAGCAGGCGCAGCGCCAGCCGGGGGCGACGGCCATCCAGTGCGACAAACCGCATCTCCCGCAGGTAGTCCATCGCGAAAACAGCGTCTCCTCTCTGCAGTTTCCTCTGCACCACCTCCCAGACGGGTCCTTCCTCTACCGGCAGGCGGACCGCGTCCCGCGCCAGAATATAGGGGGCCAGTCCCGTTGCCGGTCCCGGCAGCGCCGCCGGGCGACCGGGCCGGTAAGCCCGCAGGGCCTCATGCCAGGTTGGATACCCGGAGAGGATAGTTGTCAGCCCCTGTTCCAGCGGTCTCCAGACCTCTGGCTCATCTGTGGGGGAGCGGCGAAGAAGTTCGCATATTCCATAGGACATCGCCTCCGCCCATAGGGGGCATGGCGAGGTGGCCATTTCGGCCAAGATGCGCCGGACTTCCACCCAGCCCTCGGAGGGGTTCCCCATCCCCTGCTGGACGATGGCCAGGATGGTGATCCAGCCAGCGAGGAGGCTCCCCGTCTCCAGGGCTCCGATCAGGTGCGCATGGGTTTCCGGGCGACTGAAGCCCGGCGTCTCCCAGTCCACGTAGGGAGCCAGGGCGCGCAGATGGGCCCGCTCCTCGGGGGAGAGACGGAAATCCCGGTCCAGATCGCTGCTCAGGTGGGCTTCCGCCGCCGCCCGTTTCAGCCATCCGGTGAACCATACGGCGGCCAGGTGCACCAGCAGGCGTCCCCGCAGGCCCGCTGTGGCCCGCCGGGCCAGGTCACGGATCAGGCTCCCCAGGGAAGCCAACACCTCGGGCCGGTCCCCGTAGTCAAACAGGGAGAGCAGAAAAATCTGCCCGAAGAGGGTGATGGAGGCCATGTCGGGCAGGCCGGGAGGGCGGAAGAGGCGGCGGGCCAGACCGTTCAGCAGCGCGGCGGCCGCATCCGGGTGGGAGGCCCAGAGGTCTTTGGCGACAAGGATCCCTGTGGACCGGCTGGCCTCGTCGGCAGCAGGGAGGAATTCCAGGAGCAGGTCGGATTCTCCCAGAGTGCCCGCTGCCGTGAGGAGCGCTCGCTGGAGGCTCCGCTGCCAGGGGGCGGGCGCACGGAGAGGGGAGCGAGTCAGCCGCCAGAGGGCCTGCAGGAAGGGGACGGCCTCCTCAGGATGAGCGCGGCAGGCATCTTCCAGCGCACCGGCCAGGACTGGCAAAGGGAGGGTGGCCAGGGCGGCCCAGAGGGGCCGGGCTCCGGACGGTGGGCCCGCGCGGGCAATCTCCTCCGCCACCAGGCGGCGCAGCGGCCCGTGCAGGAACCAGGGGACGTTGCCCAGGCGGGCGTAGAAAGCGGCGGGCTCCGGCGCCGCGTCCCGCATCTGCCGGAGCCTCCGCTCCGCGAAGTGCTCGTAGAAGCGGTCGTGGGCGAAGCGGATGGGCTCGTCCAGCCGCCCGTTGGTGGAGGAGAGGATGCCTGCATCTGCCAGGCGGGTGAACGGGTGCTGGATGGGGAGGACCGTCCCTTCTGCCACCATCTCCGCCGTTGGAATGCTGTTTCGCCACCGTCCGGGGACCACCATGCGGGCGACCACCTGTTCCTCCAGAAAGCGGATGTCGGTGTGCCCCAGCCGTCCCCGCCGATACAGACCTTCCAGAAGGTGCTGGATGAGGTGCTCTTCCTGCAGGGTCTCGGGGATAGACTGACCGGCCCATATCTCGGCCACAAGCCGGAGGGTCAGCGGATGGCGCAGGTGCTCCCGCAGCGCGAGGGAGAGGGCAGGGAAGGGGGGCTGGAGGTGATAGGCCTCTCGGTAGCGCTCGTAGACCGGAGGAAGTTCCGCCGGGGTGAAGGGAAGCAGTCGGTAGGCGGGCGGATCGTGGAGGAGGCCATCGGTGTCCGGAAGGAGCGGAGAATTGTAGTAGTGGTGGGTGGATAGTTCCAGCCCGTGGCGCAGAATCTGGAAACTCTCCGGTCGGAAGGTAAGGAGCACTTTGAGCCCGTCTGTCCGGAGGAGGACCCGGTCCACCTGCCAGGTCAGGCGAACCATGTCGGGGCTCTCGTTGACGCCGTCCAGGATGACCAGCAGCGGCCAGGAGAGGATGGCTTCGCCGGGGATGAGCGGAAGGTCGGGGAGCAGGGAGGCCAGAAGTTCCGGGAATGGGCGCTCGCCGTCCACGATGCCGGCCGGGCAGGCCAGGACGATGCGGCCCTGCACGGTCTCCTGGCGGGCCAGCCAGAGGGCGAAGGCGGTCTTGCCCATGCCGGAGGGGGCGACCAGGAGGAGGCCGGGCTGGTCGGAGGCCAGGAAGTTGTCCAGGAGGGTCAGGAGGGCAGGGCGGGGGGCGTGGAGGGTGGCGGCCTCCAGCCGGTCGCGGCCCCAGAGGCGGAGGTGGGCCTGCCGGCAGGCCTGAGGCAGGTGGGGTGGGGGCGCCGCCTGGGGGAGCATGGCGGCCAGGTCCGAAGGTCCATAGTCGCAGGCCCGCAGGAAGGAGTGGGCCCATACGGGGGACATCCCCGCCCGGACGATGGCCCAGCGGACCAGGCCGGGGATGTGGGCCGGCGAGATGGGGTACCCGGACCGCCATTTCTGGACGGACGCCGGGGAGACATGGAGGGTTTCAGCCAGGTCCAGTTCGGCAGCGGCGATGGTCACTTCGGGGTGACGCTGGCGGAAACCGTGAATGGCCTGGTTCAGGAGGCGCTGCCTCAGGTCGGAGCGGGCGCGCATGGTCAATGACCAGTAAAAATGACCAATGACGGAATGACCAATGACGGAATGACCGATGATGAAATGACGGGAATGGTCAGTGACCGACGGGGATTATAGCACAGGGGGTGAGGGATGCAAGTGGGGAGCGGCATGATGTGCGCGTCGGAGAGATCGAGTCGGCGAAGGCCGACCAAAGGCCTGAGGCCCGGGAAGGGTGACTTCAGTCAGCGCAATTTCCGGAAAATTTCCGAACTTTCGGAACAGGTTTGTGGTAGAATGGTGCGTGAAACATGTCCCAATCATCCCCAACACCAGAAGGAGGTGTCAGATGAAACGGGTCACTTATCTCTCGGCGGCCTTCCTGGTCGCGCTTCTGGCAGTGGTGCTTCTGCTGGCGCTGCCCACCCGGGCTGCCCAGCAGACCTCGCCTCCCCCGTCCGCCGGTACCCAACCACCACCCCCGACGCCTCCACAGGATTATCTGCTTGCCCTGCCCATCGCCCTTCCAGACCCGGCGGATATCCCTGCTCATCTCTCCCCCGAAGCGGCAACCGAATATGCCCGCACCCTGACCGAGCGGCAGGCCGGACCTATTCGGGCCGCACTGGAACGGTTGCGGGCCGAAGGGCTTATCGCTGGTTTTGAGGTGCGGCCCGACCTGCACGGCGTGGTGGTGAGCGGTGCCAAGCCACAGGCCCTGGAGGAACTCTCCCGCCTGCCGCAGGTGGCCGCCGTGATGCCCTATACAGCCGACCATCCGCCTGCCTGTGCCCTTGCCGCCGCCCAGGCACTCCCCGAGCAGGTGCTGGGCCTGAGCCGTATCGCGGCCGGGAGCGCCCCGCGCCTGCAGGCCGCTGGCCTGGCCCCCCAGGCCACCGACCCCAGCATTGATGCTTATGTCGTCCCGGGGAGTACCGGGAACTCATCCTCAAAAGTTTCGGGCCGGACGACGGCCAACACCTCTGTCACCATGCGCATCCTGCGTGGCGGGCGGGTCATTGCCACCCAATCCACCACCAGTTACAGCGATGGCCGGTATTCCTTTTACTCTTCCTGGCAATCGTGCCCCACTTCCGGCTACAACTGGAGTTTGCGCCCCGGCGACGTGGTGGAGGTGACCGCTCATGGCAATACGGTCAGCACGGTGATTGTGGACCTGCGGGCCTGGGTGGACCCGGACACGAACACTGTGGCTGGCCGGACGGCCCCCGGCCGTTCGGTGGAGATATGGCTGAAATACCCCGGCGGTGACCTCTGCTCGTGGAATGTGGTCTCTAAAACCGTTGGCACGGACAGCAGTGGTAATTTCACCGCCAACTTCGGCGTGGACTTTAACCGCACGGCTTCTGCGGCTGTCTACGCCCGTGATGCCAACGGCAACAGTACGTACTATGACGACTTCCGTGCCTACCAGATTTTCGGTTACTTTAACAGCAGCACTTTCCAGGGCTCCCTGAAGCCGGAGGTGGATTTCACCGCCACGTTGAGCCGCAGCGGGAGCATTATCTCTACCTACCGTGGCCGGAGCGACGCTACCAATTACTACTGGGGCTGGTTCACCGATACCATCCGCGCTGGTGATGTCATCTCCGTCAGCGGCGGCGGGGTGAACATCCAGTACACCGCCACCAGCCTGAGCGCAACGCTGGACCCCGCCAACCATCGGGCCACCGGCACCACCGGCGCGGGCCGGCAGGTGCGGGCAAGTTTCTACAAGCGCACCAGTGGTAGCCTCTATACCGCTTGCTGGTGGGGCTCCGACTGCGCCAGTACCACGACCAGTACAACGGGCGCGTTCACCCTGACCACCAACCTGGACCTGGTGCGCGGCGACTATGCCTACTTCTACGTTTACGACGCCGGGGGGAACTACCAGTACGGTGGTGTGCGCTCTGTTCCGGCCATCGTCGCTGATGTGACCGGAGGCAGAGTTTCAGGCTACTGGGGCAACCCTGATGCCGGGCATGTCACCGTGATCCTCAAAGACATCAGCGGAACGGTAAAGGCTACCAACTCCTGGGTGGGGGTGGATTCGTGGGACGGCAAGTTCTCCACCGGTATGGGGAGCACGATTTCTCCCACCGACATCATTGAGGTGACGGACGGCGCGGTCACCGAGACGATGACGGTGCAGAACCTGACCGCCCGGCTAAACGGGGCTACTGGCCATCTGACCGGGAATGCTTCTAACGGCCACCTGGTGGCGCGACTGTGGGACTTCCGGCGCGAGAGTGGCTACTGGTACGGCTACTGCAGCGAGACCAATGTCATCACTGGTTCCTACGACCTCACCTTCGGCGGGGCACAGGTGGGAGGCCAGGATTATGTCTGGGGAATCTGGAATACCGGCCCGGACGGACATTATACGACCCTTGGCCGCACCTTCTACGCTTTCACCGTCAATGCCAGGGAGGGGGGTGACTACGTTTATGGCTACAGCGAGACGCCGTATACCCCGGTCACGGTCACGTTGCAGCGCGGCGGTAACCAAATTGCTGTCTACACCACTACATCATATAGCGATGGTTACTACTATGGTTATCTGAGCAGCAGCACGCCGGTAACCATCACCCCGGGGGACATTGTGCAGGTGCAGACCGGCGATGGTGTGAGCGTCTCGCTCCCCATCCCTCTGCTGACGGCCAACGTTGACGGGACCAACAACCGGGTGTACGGAAAATCCCCGGCGAATGAGCCGGTCCGGCCGGAGGCGCGGCGGCGTTACAACTGGGGATACACTTATTATTCCCAGATTGTTACCGCCGATGGCTCCGGCAACTACAGCGCCTCGTTCAATGGGCTGTACTGGTGGGACTGCTCGTCTGTGAACGTTGGGCATCGGTGTGTTCAGCCAGCCGTCCGTTACTACAACGCGGCGGGCCATCAGGTCTGGATGGAGGGGCCGTATCCGCTGCCCGTCGGCCCCGACATCTACGAGAGCGACGACATCTCCACCACCGCCCGCGCCTACAAGGGCATCCAGTCCCACACCTTCCACACCGTCACCGATACCGACTGGGTCACCTTCACCGTCTCCCAGGCGGATGTGGACAACGGAGTATCCTACCGCATTGAGACCTTCAACCTGGGGTGGGGGATGGCGACGAGGGTGACTCTCTACGACGCGAATATGAACCGGCTGGGTGACTGGTGGGGCTACGAGTATCGGGGGCGGGGCGTTTCGGCCCGGTGGACGCCCTCGGCGGCGGGGGTCTACTATCTGGAGATTGCTCCGCCATCTTCTGACTATGGCGGCTACTGCGATGCGGTCTACGACCTGATGATCCTGCCGGTGCGGGGGCAAATCTACCTGCCCCTGGTGCTGCGCAACTACCCGTAGCCGGAAAGGGCCGGGGGCGGGCCGAAGGCCTGCCCCCGGCCCAGCCCGGCCCTGGAAAAACAGAGGGGCGACGTTGCGTCACCCCTCGGCGGGTGTTGCCTGCATCTACGCGGGTTGAATGCCCACTGGTTTGCTGATGGTACCGGCCTGACGGCCAGCGCCACACCGTAGCGCGGGCTTCAGCTTGCAATCGCCCGTAGCGCGGGCTTCAGCCTGCGACCGCCCTGCGGGCCAGATACAGGATGGCCTCCAGCACGCCCCCGCCGACCGCCAGCGCCTTATCGGAGATGGAAAAACAATGAGAGACGACGGCGCGGGGGTCCACATCCCCCACCTTCATCCCCGCGGGGACGGTCAGCCCGTCGTGGAGCAGGCCCCGCAGGACGCCGTCCAGTTGGGAGACCACGGGGGTGTCGTCCACGTAGGCGACCACCTCCCCGGCCCGCACCCGGTCGCCGATGGCGCGGATGGACCGGAAGACGCCCGCCACCGGCGCGCGCAGGACCCGGCGGGCACTCTCCCCGCCCACCTCGCCAGGAACGCCCGTATCCGGCTCGGCGCTCCCCTCCAGAATGACCCGCCCCAGGTTGTGGCCCCGGTTGGTCTCCACCACGGCGTGGCAATCCACCCCCGCGACAAACCCCGGCCCCAGCGCGACGACAATGGGCGCGTCGGTGATGCGGGTGCCGGTGTTCTGCTTGGCCATGATGGCGTCCACCACCGCCAGGGGGCGCAGGCGCGCGATCCATTCCGCCTGCGGGTCCACGACGACGGGGACCTCATCGGCATCCCAGGCGGCCCGGATGCCGGCCTCGTTCTCCACAAGCCGCGCGGTCACCCCGTCCACGGTGATGGCCCCCTCGTAGACCGCCGAGGCGAAGGCGACGGCCCGACGGATGACCGTGGGCTGGGCCGTCTCGGTGACCAGAACGCGGAATCCGCAGCGGTGCAGCCGCCAGGCGACACCTGTCCCCAGGTCGCCGCCACCCTTGACGACCACCGACCACGGACCACTGACCACGGACCACTGACCACGGACCACTGACCACTGACCACGGACCACTGACCACGGACCACTGACCACGGACCACCGACCACGGACCACTGACCACGGACCACCGACCACGGACAATGGACCGCCGTCCATCGTCTGTGGTCTGTCGTCCATCGTCTGTGGTCTGTCGTCTGCCGTCTGTGGTCTGTCGTCCGTCGTCTGTGGTCTGTCGTCTGTCGTCGGTGGTCTGTCGTCTGTCGTCGGTGGTCTGTCGTCTGTCGTCGGTGGTCTGTCGTCTGTCGTCGGTGGTCTACCGCTCATAGCACGTCTGATAGTCGGCGCCGATGATCAGCCGGAAGCCGTAGGCGGTGCCCCAGTTGGGCTGATAGGAGACCCGCTCGTCGGGAATCCCGAACATCCGCTTCAGGTCCTCCACCCCCGTCCCTTTCGCGTGCTCCC
>Ga0272449_1001235_pt1 | contig 27076 bp, 32 predicted proteins | sample YNPCB0241_FD_198679 | JGI IMG/M metagenome (GOLD analysis project Ga0272449, IMG submission 198679) | Hot spring sediment microbial communities from Yellowstone National Park, WY, United States - YNP-CB-024-1 | ecosystem: Environmental > Aquatic > Thermal springs > Hot (42-90C) > Sediment... | reverse complement strand
GTTGAGAGATATTTAAGATAGGAAAATTAGAAAAAGGTATAGGGATCCAGCCTGTGCCATCAATGTTTGTTGGTGTGGCTGAACATCTATAAGACCAGCCTGAAGGAAGAGAAGGAAGTTGAGAGAGTCAATTAGAACAATTAGTATTGTTATCTGGTAAAGAAATACAGACAACATTAGATGAGGCATAATTGAGTTCATTAAAAGTATATTCTGTAGCATAGATAGCATCCATTATTTTTTCAATATTTTTGAGGTCATTTATTCTTTTAGTATCTCTGGCTTTTGAGAAAATAAGACCTGGTTTGATGGTAAGTATTAAGATAGTAGCCAAGATAGATATTAAAGCTAATACAATCAAAAGCTCAATTAAGGTGAATGATTTTGAATTTTGGCTTAGCATATTAAGATAATTATAACAAAATTTTATACTTTTATGACTACTGGAATAACCACTGGTCTTCTTTGAGTTTTTTTAAATAGAAATTCGGCAATTTCTTCTTTTAAATTGTATTTAATTTGCTCTTCTTGAATTAATGGCGATTCATCACCTAAAAATCTCACGTTCCTTTCAACAATTTTTTTAACTAATGCTCTAACATCTCTTAAAAGTTCTTTAGATTCTCTTAAATAAACAAAGCCTCTGGAAATAATATCGGGACTGGTTCGTAATTGTCCAGTTGAAGAATCGATGGTAGCAATAACAACAAAAATACCATCTCGAGCTAAATTTTGTCTATCTCGAATAACAACTTCTTCAACATCACCAACACCTAAACCATCGACATAAATAATATTGGCCGGAATTCTTTCATGAGTAAGAAAAACTTTTTCTGGGGTCATTTTCACAACTTGTCCATTTTGAGCAATAATAATTCTTTCCGGGGTCATTCCCAGATTAAGACAAATTTCTTCTGTTGCTTTCATCATAAAATAATATCCATGAACAGGCATAACATATTCAGGTTTAACTAAATTGATAAAAAGTTTTATTTCATCAGCAAAAGCATGACCAGAAGCATGAATATCCATCATTTGATAATGATAAACCCTAGCTCCTTGTTTTTGAAGATCATCTTTTAATTCTTGAATAATTCTTTCATTGCCAGGAATAACCGAGGAAGAAAAAATAACTGAGTCATCGGGAATAATCTTGAAATATTTATGTTCTCCGGAGGCAATTTTCATTAAAGCTGAACCTTCTTCAGCCTGTGAACCAGTGCAAATAATAGTAACCTGATGAGGAGGAAGATGGAAACTATCCTCGGGTTTAATAAAAATTCCCCTTGGAGTTTGGAGATATTTTAAGGCTCTAGCAACTTCAACATTGGTTCTTAAAGTTCTTCCATCTAAAACAACTTTTCTTCCATAAAGACCAGAAAGCCAAACAAGCTGTTGAACTCTTTCTAAAAGTGAGGCGAATGTTGCAGCAATAATCCTTCCTTGAGCTTTACGAAAAATAAGTTCTAAGTTTTCCATAATAGTTTTTTCTGAAGCAACAAAACCTGAGTGATGAGCATTAGTTGAATCAATCATTAAAAGTCTTACTCCTTTTAAAGCTAATTTTACAATTCTGGAAAGATTAGCTGGTTTATCAAAGAAAGGAGTGAAATCAATTTTAAAATCACCAGTATGAATAATATTACCAACCGGGGTTTGAATAAAATAACCGATAGAATCGGGAATGTTATGGTTAATGTGAAAATAATTAATTAAAAAGGAACCAAGCTGAAATGGTTTAATTTTATCTTTTCTAATTTCATGAATTTCTAATTTTGGCTGATTAGGAAAATCTTGTTGTCTTTTTAAGATTATTCCCTTAGAAAGTGGTGTGGCATAAATTGGGGGATTACCAATTCTTTCAATTATATAAGGAATGGCACCAATATGATCATAATGTGCATGAGTAATTAAAATACCTAAAATTTTATCTTTGTTTTTTTCTAAATATTCAACATTAGGAATGGTAAAATCAATACCAGGCATTTCTTCAAAATAAGGATAGCCCAAGCCAGCATCAATGACAATAATTTCTTTTTCATTAAATTCTAAAGCTGTCATATTACGACCAATTTCCTCTAAACCACCTAAAGGAATAATTTTCAGCTGTCCTTTGTAGGGGGAATCTAATTTCTTGAGCATTGTGTTAGACGCAGACCAACGCGGACAAAACGCAGACTCAGGCAGACAATTATTCGTTATACGTTGTACGGCATCACAGCCTGTATCGTCATACATTATAAGTTTTACGTGACGTAAGACGATGCCGTAAAAAGATACGGGTGTCGACGCCGTATAACGAAAAAACGATAAACTGTCTGTATTTGTTGTGCTCCGGAGAGGATTCGAACCTCTACGGCAAAGCCACAAGGCCCTGAACCTTGCGCGTCTACCAATTCCGCCACCGGAGCGTATCAATCACGAACCAATACGAACTTAGAACGAACCTACACGAACACGATTCTCGAAAGTTCGTCTATAGTTCGTGAGAGTTCGTTACAGGTTCGCGAAAGTTCGTATGAATCATTTTTCTTCAACCTCAAGATTAATAATTTTTCCTGAAGAGTCAATGGTGGCTGTGGCTGATAAGATTTTAGAAAGCGTTGGCAAAGTTAAATTAGCTTGAACATCAATTTTTTTTGTTACCGCATTAATATTACTTACTGAATAAATAAAAGAACCTTGGGGCATATTTACTTGAGCTGAACTAGTTGTAAAATTTGGATTTTGATTAATTTGGTATAAGGCATATCTTAAGCCACTAATAGCTAATGATCTTAAAGAAACAAAGCCTTTAAATGTTGAGGCAAATTGAAAAGAAGATGTGGTTGTATTTCCTAAAATTATAACTAAAAAAACAAATAAAGTCAAGACTAAGCCAACAATAATAAAAATTACTTGTCCTTTATTTAAATGGTAAAACAATAACTGTTTCACTTTGAAGATAACTTCCTCCCGGACCTTGAAGTTTAATTTCGACTTTAAATGAACTTCCGACCTGGGAAAATTTTAAATCTTGAACAAAAACTCTTGGATCAGAAATTAAATCAACATAATAAGGATAAGGATTCTTTTTAGCTAAATAAACTCTTCCTCCTTGTCCATCAAAAATTATCCAACCTAAATTATCATTCCAAGCATAACCATAAAGATAATTATTGTTTTCAATGACTTTGTAGTTTGAACTAGCGCAAACACCAGTATCAAGACAATTAAAAGAAAGCCAACCAACAATATCATTATAAGCCCAACCTCTTAACTGACGATTATTATCTTCGCAAACTCCATAACTAATAGCTTCACCACTATCATTTCTAAATTTTATCCAGCCAATATTTGGTGACCAAGCATAACCAGAAAAAGCATAAGTTGAAGAAACATTGCTCGAACCAATTGAGCAAGTTGATGAAGAATTAAAATTAACACTATAATTATCACCACTAAAACTTATGCTCCCAACAGATAAATTATTAGCAAAGCCTTTTAACTTAGAAGTTTTTTGATCTAAATAAACTGGCTGGGTTAGAAAAAAAGCTATGGTTTCATTTTTTTGTTCAAACAAAACTTCCCAATCAGTCAAAATATTAATTGCTTTTGATTTTATGACTTCCCTTTGCATTCTTAAAAAAATATTTCTCACTTCAGCAATCAAATCTATTTTTCCTTTTAAAGAAAGATAATTGGTCAAAGTTGTGGTTAAAATTGGATAAACAGTGACAATAATAAGTAAAAATAAACCTAAATAAAGTAAAATTTCAATTAAAGTGAATCCTTTTGACTTTTTAATAACTAACATTTAATTTTGGTAATAAAAAATAATCTTCGAAAATCAAATTTAAATATTTAGCTGTAGTGGTGACAAACTTAACAGTGTTTGTGCCATAATTACTAATTTTAAAACTAAATTCATAAGCTTCATTGCCAACAAAAATCTCTTCACTACCGGTAGCAATTTGCCAAGAACCTGAAGTAGCAAAAACATAATAAGACTCTGTTGAAGTTAATGAATCGAGAAGGCTCCAATTTGTCTGAGATAAAGAAATCAAAGCGTTGCGGTATTTTTCGAATCCAGAAACTGCCACTCCTTGATTAAAACTTTGATATCTCTGTGACCTTAAAATAACTCCGGTAAACATGGCTAAAATGCCCAAAATCATCACCAATAAACCTAAGCCAAGAACAATCTCAATTAAGAGCTGTCCTTTATTTTGCATTTATCTTTGTGTTTTCAATTATAACCTGAGCTAAGCCCGAAGGCAAAGGTTCATAATGTGAAAATTCCATCAAACTTGTTCCTCTTCCTTGGGTCAATGATCTTAAAACTGTTACATAACCGAACATTTCTGCTAAAGGAACTTTGGCTCTAATAACTTTAGCCATACCACGATCAAAAACTTCTTCAATTTTAGCTCGTCTTGAAGACAAATCACCGGTGACATCTCCTAAAAATTCTGGAGGAATAACAATTTCTACTTTCATAATTGGTTCAAGCAAAATTGGATTTCCTTGTTTAACTGCTTCCTGAAGAGCAATAGCACCAGCAATTTTAAAAGCAATATCTGAAGAATCAACTTCATGATAAGAACCATCAAACAAAGTTACTCTAATATCTTTGATAGGATAACCAGCTAAAACTCCTTTTTCCATTGCTTCTTTAACTCCTTTTTCAACTGAAGGAATAAAATTATCAGGAATGATACCACCTTTAATAGCATTAACAAATTCAAAACCTTTACCCCTTTCTAGGGGTTCAACTTTTAACCAAACATGGCCATATTGTCCTCTACCACCACTTTGACGAATATATTTTCCTTCAGCAATAGCTTCTTTAGTGATTGTTTCTAAATAAGCAACTTGAGGTTTACCAACATTAACTTCAACATTAAATTCTCTTTTGAGTCTATCAACTTTAATTTCTAAATGAAGTTCGCCCATACCTCCAATTAAAGTATCTCCGGTATCTGGATTTTGGGTTAATTTAAAAGTTGGGTCTTCATCAACTAAAGCTTTAATAGCTAAACCCATTTTTTCTTGATCAGCTTTTGTTTTTGGCTCAATTCGCATCCAAATCACAGGTTCGGCAAATTCAATCTTTTCATAAACAATTGGTTTTTTGGGCTCACACAAGGTATCCCCGGTTTTTAAGGTTTTCATACCAACAATGGCTCCGATATCACCAGCAAAAAGTTCTTCTATTTCTTCACGATGATTAGCGTGCATTCTTGCTAATCTTCCCACCCTAAAAGTCTCTCCGGTAGTTGTATTTAAAACTGTCATGCCTGTTTTTAAAATTCCTGAATAAACTCGAAGATAAGATAAGGTTCCCACGTAGGGGTCGACCTGAATTTTAAAAACTAAAGCAGAAAAAGCTTCTTCATCAATTGGTTTTCTTTCTGTTGGCTGATTAGTTAAAGGATCGGTTCCTTTGGGTGAGGGTAAATCTAAAGGAGAAGGAAGAAAATCAACAACACCATCTAACAAAAGCTGAACTCCTTTATTATTTAAAGCTGAGCCAACATAAACAGGAATAAAGTTATAACTTAAAGTGGCTCGGCGAATAGCTTGACGGATATCCTCTTCATTGAAATTATGAGAAAAATATTTTTCCATAAATTCTTCATCTCTTTCTGCTAATTTTTCTAAAAAAATATGTCGCCATTTTTCTACAAATTCTTTTCTTGAAGAATCAATTTCCTTATAAACAACCCTTTCTCCCTTTTCGCCTTCAAAATAAACTTCCCTCATAGTAATTAAATCAATTACTCCTTTAAAATTTTCTTCTTGACCAATTGGCAAAGTAATTAAAACTGCATCTTTTGTTAATCTTTCCTCAATGGATCTTAAGCAAAATTCAAAATCAGCACCGATCCGATCAAGTTTATTAATAAAACAAATTCTTGGTACTTTATATTTATCTGCTTGATGCCAAACTGTTTCTGATTGTGCCTCGACTCCTTGAACCCCATCAAAAACAATAATAGCTCCATCTAAAACTCTTAAAGATCTTTCTACTTCAGCAGTAAAATCAACATGTCCAGGAGTATCAATAATATTAATTTTGTATTCTCCTTTAATTCTTTCTTCTCTTGTTTGAGGCTCTTTTAAATAACTTTGCGTCCAAAAACAAGTTACCGCTGCTGAAGTAATCGTTATCCCCCTTTCCCTTTCTTGAGGCATCCAATCAGTAACAGTTGTCCCCTCATGAACTTCACCAATCTTATAAGAAATTCCTGTGTAATATAAAATCCTCTCAGTTGTTGTTGTCTTTCCAGCATCAATATGAGCAATAATTCCAATATTCCTTGTTTTTTCAATGGGGTAAAGTCTTGGCATTTTTAGATAAGATTTTTATTTTTGTTTTCGATTCCACCAGCCAAAATGTGCAAAAGCTTTATTCATTTCTGCTAATTTATGCATTTCTAATTTTCTTTTATAAGCATCACCTTCTTGTTGTGAAGCTAAAATTAATTCTTCAGCTAATCTTTCGAACATTGGTTTTCCTTTTTTATTTCTGGCAGCCTCAATTATCCATTTGACTGCCTTAGAAAATCTTCTTTCTGACCTTACTTGTCTTGGCACCATAAAAGTAGCACCACCAATTCTTCTTGGCCAAACTTCAACAAGGGGAGCAACATTTTTAATCGCTGATTGGAAAACTTTCATTGGATTCTCTCCTGTTTTTTCTTTGACAATTTCCATAGCTTTATAAAAAATTTTTTGAGCTTTTGTCTTTTCTCCATTTTTCGTTAAGTTATTAATAAATCTTGTCACCATAATACTATTATAAACTGGGTCGGGATTCCATTCTCTTTCAATTTTTATTTTTCCTCTTGGCATTATTCTTTAGGTTTTTTAGCACCATAAAGTGATCGACCTTGTTTTCTTCCTTCAACACCACCAGCATCATAAACACCACGAACAATATGATATCTCACTCCAGGTAGATCTTTCACTCTTCCTCCACGAACTAAAACAATTGAATGTTCTTGTAAATTGTGTCCAATTCCAGGAATATAAGCGGTAACTTCTCTACCATTAGAAAGTCTTACTTTGGCTACTTTTCTTAAAGCTGAATTAGGCTTTTTTGGTGTCATGGTATAAACTCTAATACAAACACCTCTTTTAAAAGGTGCTGGCAAATATTTTTCTTTTCTTTTCAAGGCATTATAATAAAAAAGCAAAACAGGTGAACGTGATCTTTTCTTTATCTTCTCTCTACCTTTTCTGATTAATTGATTAATTGTTGGCATTTTAATATATTATAACATAAAATTATAGAAATGGTCGATTGACCTAATGACTAATTAACCTAATTGACCTAAATTTCTAATTGAACTAATGAAAGTTATTTGGACGAAGCATTCGGAAAGGAAGTTAAAAGAATATCAACTTTCTAAAAGTAGGATTTTAAGAATTATTAAAAATCCTTATCGAATTGAAGAAGGCATTGCTCCCAATACTATTGCTTTAATGAAGCCTCCGAAAATTAAAAATAAAACTTGGAAGCAGGAAATTTGGACTATGATTCAAAAATCAAAAGATGGTATTAAAATAATTTCTGCTTGGCGTTATCCTGGCAAAAGTCCAAAGCAAAATCCTATTCCTAATTATATTTTAGAAGAACTTATTAATGAAGGCCTTATCTAAAAAGACCAAAAAATAATTCTTTTAAATTGTCAAAAAAATCTTTAGGCCTAAAAAGACGTTGAAAATAAAAAATTGAGCCAACAGCATTTAAAAAAATTCTTTCCTCTTGATTTAAATTTTTATAAAGATCTGTTTCAATTTTTGTTGGATAACCAGAATATTTTTTAAAACCAAGATTAATTTCAGGAAGATAAGAACCAGCACCAATTAAATAAACTCCTAGGGGCAAACGATAATTTTCTTTTATTTTTTTAAATAAATCCTGTAGGCCATTTTTCTTCCAATAAAAAGAAAATTTTTTATCTAAAAGTTTTAAAAAATTATGATAAGTCATTTTTTGTTTACCAATTTTTATTTTTAATTTCCCGCCTGACGTCGGGGCAGGTTTTTGTTTTTCATCATAATCTTTAATTTCATCAAAAATTGAAAGCACTTCATCAAAACTTAAACTAAAATCTAAAGCCAAATCTTCTAAAATGTCTCCTAAGCCAAATTTTAAATTTTGATAATAAATCAATTTTCCTTCTTGAAAAATGCTGATATTAAAAATTCGGTAGCCAAAATCAACTAAAATCACTCCTTGTTCTTTCTCTTTTTTAGGAATTAAAATAAAAGAAGCTGGTAAAGGGTTAGGCAAAATCAAAGATATCTTCAGGCCATTTTTATTAAAAAAATCTCTAAGCCGAGAAATAACTGACTTTAAACCTTGAATCACCAAAAAATCTACTTCCAAATTTCTTGCTTCCATACCTAAAGGATCTCTAACTTTAATATTTAAATTATCAAGAAAATAAGCTATTGGTTCTTCAAACAAAATTTCATAACTCGTTGAAGTTAAAGAGGCTTTAGCTAATAAATGACATTTTCTAATATCTTCATCAGTGACATATCTTTCACTTAAAGAAACTCTGCCTTTAGCTTTTTGAAATTGAAAATGGGAAGAGATAAAAGAAAGAATTAAATTTTTTGGTTCCTCGCCAATTTGATAAGCAACATCTTTTAAAGTATTAATAACCTCTTCCTCAAAAGCTTCTTGATCGATAATTTCTCCATCATTGAAGGATTCGATATTTTTAGCTAATTTTGTAAGAAGATTTATTTTTCCTTGTTCATCTTCTTCGCCAACACAAATTTTCAAAGCTTTATTACCTAAATCAAGGCTAAAAATTTTTTGTTTCATTCCTTACCAGGATATTTAATCTCGCTAATGTACCTTTTACCTAATTTATAAGCTTTTTCAAATGGCCAACCTTCTTTCATTTTTTGATTAATAAAATATTGAAGTTTCAATCGATAAAGTTTTGCTTCTTTTTTAGCTCTTTCATTGGGCTTTTTTTGACGATACATTTTTTTTCTGACCTCAGTAACAACACCACTTTTTATAAATCTATCCAGAAATCTTCTTAAAAGCTGACTTTGTGATTCCCCTTGTTTTCTTTTAACTTTGACTCGCATCTTTTAATTTTTGATAAATTTCTTCTAACGACTCTTTTGGTTGATTAAGAACGACCGAATGAACCGAACCTCCACCATCATTTTTAAATCTTGGCATAATATGTAAATGGAAATGACTCACAGCTTGGCCAGCATAAGGACCTTCATTAATGCCAAAAGTAAAATCTTTTGTTTTCAAAGCTTTAGAAATCAAAAGAGCAGTTTCTTTAACAATTTTAATAAATTCTTCTCCAAGATTTTCTGGTATATCTAAAAATCTTTCATAATGATCTTTAGGAATAACCAAAGTATGACCTGGAGCATGGGGATGAATATCTAAAAAAGCTAAAAAATTTTCTGACTCTTGAACAATATAAGCATTGATTTCTTTTTGAGCAATTTTGCAAAAAATACAATCTTTCATTTTATTATCTTTTTTAATTCCTTGACTAAATCTTTAACTTTTAAAATTTCCTGACTGCCATATTCCATATCCTTTAAAATAATTTCTTCTTTACCCAATTCTTGAAAACCTAATATCAAACTATATTTTACACCATATTTATTAGCATATTCAAGTTGTGAAGAAAGGCTTGGTTTAAAGAAATTAGCTAAAGGATGAAGACCAGCATTTTGAAGTTCTAAATAAATATCAAAGGCTTTTGTTTTAACTTCTTCAGAAGAAAAGGCCACAAAAATTTTGGGCCTTGTTACTTTAAAAGAAAAATTGATTTCATCTAAAATAATTTTTAATCTTTCCAAGCCTAAACCACCACCAACCGAAGGTAAAGATTGGTGAGCTAAAATTTCTCCTAAATCATATCTTCCTCCACCAGCTAAAGCAATATTTTCTCCTTCTGTGAAAATTTCAAAAACAGTCCTTTGGTAATAATCAAAACCACGAACCAAAGTTTTGTCAAGTTCATAGGAAATTTTAATATGATCAAGATATTCAATTACTTTTTGAAAATGATTTTCACAAGAGCGACAAAGATAATCCAAAACATTAGGAGCATTATTTTTATATTCTTGATCTTTGAGATTTTTGCAATCTAAAACTCTTAAAGGATTTAATTTAAGTCTTCTTTGACAATCTTTGCAAATTTTATTTTTAAACTTTTTATAGTAACGTAACAGATGTTTTCGATAACGTTCTCGACACTTTTGACAGCCAATTGAGTTTAATTTTAAAATTAAATTTTCTATTTTTAATTTAGATAAAAATTTGTAAAAAGAAAAAATGATAAAAAAGTCAGCAAAAGCATCTTCAGTGTTTAAAATTTCTAAGCCCCATTGAGTATGTTCTCTTAACCTTCCATGTTGAGGTCTTTCTCGACGATACATTTTTCCTATATAAAACAAAGAAACTGGTTGAGGTAAACTGGCCATCCCATTTTCAAAATAAGCACGAACAATACCAGCTGTTCCTTCTGGCCTTAAAACATAGCTAGTTCCTTTTTCCTTGCCCTTAACAACAAACATTTCTTTAGAGACAACATCTGAGGTCTCTCCCAAAGAAAGAGTAAAAGTTTTAATGTCTTCAATTACTGGTGTTTCAATATATTTAAAGCCATTGAGCAAAGAAAAATCAATAATTAATTCTTTAATTTTTAGATAAAATTCTGATTCAGGATCAATAATATCTTTCATTCCTCTTGGTCTTTGAACCTTAAGTTTCATCTTCCTAAAGCTTGGGCTAATTTAACTAAAGAAAATTGAAAAACAACTCGGCCGACAATTTTTTCTCTCTTCACTGGTCCCCATTTTCTTGAATCATAACTAACCTCACGATTATCTCCTAAAACAAAATATTCATCTGTACCTAAATTAACTTCGATTTTGCCTGAAGTATAATGATTTTGAAGATAAGCTTCATTTAAAACAAAACCCTGTGGGTGTTCTTTATTAAAAACAGTAATTTTTGATTCTTCAATGACTAATTTTTCTAAAGGAAGACCAACAATTCTTTTAATGTAATAAACTCCATCTTCAATGGGTGGTCTAAAAACAATGACCTCTCCTCTTTGAGGTAGGCGTAAATGATAAGTTAATTTATCAACAATCAGATAATCAAAATTATGAAAATTTGGTTCCATGCTTTGACCTTTTACTAAAAAGGGTTCAAATAAAAAAAATCTAATTGGCAAAACAACAATCACTAAAAGTAAAATAATCTCGATTGAACTTAAAAGATATTCTCGGTTCATTTTATCTAATTATAGCATAAATTTTAGAAACTAAAAAGAAAATCGGGAATGAGGTTAAGATTTGTTCCTAATTCAAGCCTATTTTCATCATCGCCACCATCATTAGAAACTCTATCAGCACTTCCTCCTTTTTGAAACTCAGCTGACTCAAAGCCAGCAGAAATTTCATATTGAGGTGGTTTACGTTGAAAAGCATAAAGATAATAAAGGCCAGATTGAAGTCTATTAATTGGGTCAACGGGCAAAGATGATAAGCCCGGAAAATTTACTTCGAGAAAATTAATAGGAATCCAACCAGAACCATTTATTTTTTGGTAATCATTTTTATTGGTTTGATAAATATAATAAGTTTTATTATTGGGATAATAAAAGCAAGTTTCAGGAAATTTATCTGTTTCTGCTGGCACAGAAACAAAAATTGTTGGTACTGATTCATCTACACCACGATCTTGAAGATTTGGGCCATCAGGATCAACAAAAGTAGCATTTTGAAAATAAAAATTTAAAGCACTATTTAATAAATTTAAATCTTGCAATCTTTGTAAATCTCTTGTGGTTTTAAAATAATTTTGAACTTTAATAGCTCCACTAATGATACCAATAATTACAGGAATAAGTCCTAGAACAATCAAAAGCTCAATGTAAGTAAGTCCTTTCATGAGCCGGCAGTGGGACAAAAAAATCTAAAATCGAAATTCTAAAATCTAAAATTATTATATCACAATTTTAGATTTTGGATTTTAAATTTTAGATTTCTTTTGAGCCGGCAGTGGGATTCGAAAACGGTAAACTCCACACTCTTTGGTTAACCGATTATTTTCCCGCTTTCGGTCAAATTCTGTGCTTATTCGACCGCTGGGTTGACGTGGGTTCTCGCCCACTGCCAACCTTGAGCCGGCAGTGGGACTCGAACCCACAACCCTCGGTTTACAAAACCGATGCTCTACCATTGAGCTATGCCGGCAATAATTGTTTTAATATTATAAAAGACATTCGCAAAAACAGCAAAATTTTGATCCTTGCTCATCGCTTGACATTTTTGGAATTTTATTTTTTAAAAACCATCTTCCCTTTAAAGGAGATAAAAATTTTAAATTATTTAGATTTTGTGTGGTTTTTGAAAACATAACGATTTGATTTCCTCCAAAACCGATGCCCTGAACCAGTGCAAAGCACGATTCAGGGCTACCCCGCACCGTGCTTCGCTCTGGTGCGGGGTGCTCTACCATTGAGCTATGCCGGCTACTAATAGAAATGAGCAGTGAGTATTGAGCAGTGGGATTTTTTATATTATATCACAAAATTATAATTTTTCTGTTTCGGGTTTTTTCATTTTTTCTAATTTTTGACCTGCCCAGGTTTCAATTTTTAAACCCAAAATTTTTATTCTCCTTAAAATCTTCTCTATTAAATTTGACCAAAGATAAATTAGCTCTTCTTCGGAAATTTTAACTATTTTAAAAAATTTATTTTTCCAATCTTGGATTTTTCTTTCCAATCTTCGCCAATAAAGCAAATCTTCTTTAGTTAACTCAGTTTTTCTGATTCGATAAAAAGTCAAAAGAACTGCTAAAAAGATTAAAAAATAACCAAAAATTAAAATTAAATAATTATTCATCCCTACTGAGTCTGACAAATCTTCTTACCTCAATTTTCTCTCCAAATTTATTAGCATATTCATTAATCAAATCTCTGATTTTCATAGTTTCATCTTTAAAGTAAGGCTGGTCTAAAAGACAAACTTCTTCTGACCATTTTTTTAATCTTCCTCTAATAACTTCTTCTCTAACTTTTTCTGGTTTATCCATAATATCTTCACTAAATTCTTTTCTTTTTTCTTCGATAACTTCTTGTGGAATTTTTTCTAATTCTAAATATAAAGGATTCATAAAAGCAACTTGCATAGCTAATTCATGGGCTAATTTTTTAAATTCATGGTTTTGAGAAACAAAATCTGTTTCTGATAAAAGTTCAACCAAAGCACCAACTCTACCATTAAAATGAATATAACCTTCAACAATACCATTTTTAGTTTCTTTTTCTTTTTTCTTTTCTAACAAATTTTCACCGATTTTTCTTAAATAAATTTTTGCCTTTTCCAAATCCCAATTTTCTTTTTCTAAAGCTTCTTTACATTTACCAATTGGTGCTCCAGTTTCTTCTCTTAATTTTTTAATTTTTTCCAAAAGTTGTTGCTCCATTATTTAATATCTACCCGAATAACAACCGAATAAACTACCCGAATGAAAAACCGAATAATGAATCATTTGGTCAAAATTCGGGTAAGGTATTCGGTCAAGATTCGGGTAATGATTTAATTTGTGTTATTAAATAATCGATTTGCCAAGCAATACTTCTTGGTGCCTTATCGTTTCCTGGTACAAACAAAAAAATATTAGAAACATCATTATCTGAACCAGCTAAAGCCACAATGGGGATTTTCATTTTTAAAGACTCCCTTTGTGCTGTTTTATGTTGTTTATAGGCTAAATTAACTATAAAAATTATATCAGGCAAAGAATCTAAATTAATAACTCCAGAATAAAGATTTTTCAATTTTTGTAATTCTTTTTCTATTTTTGATCTTTGATGGGGAGGTAAATTTTTTATTTCTCCACTTTCTTCTTTTTTTAAAAGCTCTCGGAAATATAAAAGCCTTGCCTGAATTGTTTGAAAATTAGTTAGAAAACCACCCACCCATTTGTAATTAATATAAAACTGATTTAAAGCTTCAGCTAATTCTTTAATTTTTTGCTGACTGGCTGGAGTTATTCCTACAAACAAAATTTTTTTATTTTCTGCTAAAGCCTTTTTCAAAAAATCAGATGTTTGATTTAATCTTTCTAGAGTGAGTTTTAAATTAAAAAATTCAATATTTTTATTTGACTTTAATAAAAAATTTCTCATCGAGGGATGAGTAAATCTTTTAGCTCTACCATAATGAACACCGGCCTTCATCATTTCTTCAAAAATCTTTTCTTGATCTAATTGTTGAACTTTTTCTTCATTCATGATATAATTATACTATGAAAAAGAAAATTCATCCACAATATTTTTTAGCAAAGGTAAAATGTGCTTGTGGTGCTGAATATGAAATTCCAGCAACAAAAAAAGAAATTTTTGTTGAGATTTGTCGAAATTGTTCGCCTATTTTTACAGGTAAAGAAGAAACTAAAATTGTTATGGGCCAAGTAGAAAAATTTCTAAAACGAGCCGGAAAGAAAAAGTAATTTAATTATACCAAAAAATGGAAAATATGCAAACAATTTATTTCGAGATAAGACAGGGGGTTGGTGGTGAAGAAGCAGCTCTTTTTGCCAAAGATCTTTGGCGAATGTATTTAAGATTCTTCGAAAAAAACAGATTCAAGGTAAAAATTTTAGATATTCAAGAAACTGATTTAGGAGGTATCAAAAGTTTGATGGCTGAAATTTCTGGACCAAATGTTTATGATTTATTAAAACAAGAAGCAGGTGTCCATAGAGTTCAAAGAGTGCCTATCACTGAAAAAAGTGGTCGAATTCATACCTCAACAGCTTCAGTGGCTATTTTACCAAAGTTAAATTTACCACAAATTCAAATTAAAGATTCAGATATTGAGATCGAATTTTTCCGGGCTGGTGGTCCAGGAGGTCAAAATGTTAATAAAGTTGAAACCGCGGTTAGAATTTTACATAAACCAACAGGAATTGTTGTTAGTTGTCAGACAGAAAGAAACCAACAAAGAAATAGAGAGCTGGCTATAGAGCTTTTAAAAAATAAAATTTATCAACTCGAGCAAGAGAAAATTTATGGCAGTTTAACTGAAGAAAGAAGAAAACAAATAGGATCTCAAGAAAGAGCAGAAAAAATCAGAACTTATAATTTTCCTCAAAACAGAGTTACCGATCATCGCCTTAATAAATCTTGGCATAATTTGGAAGAAATTATGGATGGGAACCTAGAGCCAATCTTAAAAACTTTTCATACTCAGCTCCAGAAGGTTTAAGAAAAGATTCATACAAAACTAATTCATTAAAAATTACTTGCCAGTTAAGTTCTTCTTTAATTTCAGGAAGATCTTTAATATTTTTTAATCTTGCTAAATTAATATGGGGTAGAAATTCTCTTTCTTCATAATGATAAGAAATTTTTTCTTCTTGTAGTTTTTCTTCAATTAATTTTTTTAAATTTTCTAAATCTTGATTTTTTTCCAAATAAAGCCAGATCATTCTTTTATGACCCGGGGGTCCATAATCAATTTTTTTAATTTTGGCTTCGATTCTTTTCTTCCAATTTAAATTTTTAAAAATTTCTTTTAATTTTAAATAGTCTTCATAATTTAGATAGCCTAAAAAAATTATTGTTAAATGTAAATTTTTAAGCGGTAGCCAAGGAAACTTTCTTTTTGTTTTTTCTTCAATTCTTTCTTCTAAAAAAGCAATTTTTTTCAAAAGCCCAGAACTCAAGGGTAAAGCAAAAAATAATCTTTTTTTCATTTAACTTCAGTAATCAAATCTGCTAAAAGAATATTTTTATTATCTCTTTTCTGTAAGGTTCCGACCAAAAAATAAATTTTTCCTTCCTTTAAAATATCAAAATAATTTTCATAAACCTTAGGAAAAAGCATAACCTCAATTTTATCAGTCAAATCTTCAATTTCTAAATAAGCAAATGGTTCTTTGTTTTTAGTGATCATTCTTCTAATTTCATTTAAAACTCCAGCCAAACTAATCTTCATTCCCTCTTCCATTTTTAGCACCTCTTTTATGTTTTTGGTTTTGCCATTAAATCTTGGAGAATATCTTTTATAGGGATGACCCGAAAGATAAATACCCAAAAGTTCTTTTTCCCATTTTAGAATTTCTAATTCATCTATTTCTTTTCCTGGTTTTAAATAAAGATCATTATTCGAACTTCCAAAAAGAGATAAACTGCTATTGAAATTTTTTGTTTTTTGAGCATAATCAAGAAGATAATCAAGATTGGAGATTAAACTACTCCTCGGGGCAAAACGATCAAAAGCACCGGCCTTAATCAAACTTTCCAATGATTTTTTATTTAAATCTTTATGTTTAACCCTTCTTAGAAAATCAGCTAAACTTAAAAATGGGCCGTTTCTTTTTCTTTCTTCTTCTATAAACTCAATTAAAGGACCACCGATATTTTTAATTGAACCCAAACCAAATCTAATTGTTTTTTCATCAACAATGGTAAAATAGAAATTACTTTCATTAATATCGGGTGGTAGAATCTGAAGACCATAATTTTTCAAATCCTGAAGATAAATTTTAACTCTCTCAATATCTTTACCTTCATGAATTAAACAAGAGGTTAAAAATTCTACAGGAAAATGTGTCTTCAAATAGGCAGTATAATAAGCTAAGATCGCATAAGCAACAGCATGACTTTTATTAAAACCATAGCGAGCAAAGGGTTCAATTAATTTAGCAATTTTTTGAGCAATTTCTTTATTGACTCCATTTTTTATCATTCTTTCAGTTAATTTTTTTATTTCCTCATCTAACAAACTTTTTATTTTTTTACCAACTGCTTTTCTTAAAACATCAGCCTCAAATGGAGAATAACCAGCTAATTCTTGTGCCATTTTCATTAATTGCTCTTGATAAACCATAATTCCATAAGTTTCTTTTAAAATTGGCTCTAATTTTGGATGAAGATAATTTATTTCTTCTTTGCCAAATTTTCTTCTAATAAAAGAAGGAATAAGCTCTAATGGACCAGGACGATATAAAGCAAGCAAAACAACAATATCTTCTAATTTTTCGGGTTTTAATCTTTTTAAATATTCAGTCATTCCCTTTCCTTCTAATTGAAAAACACCAATTGTTTTTCCTTGCCGCAAAAGCTCAAAAGTATTTTGATCATCAAATCTATCATCAAAAACGATTTCCTTTCCTCTTCTTTGCCAAATTAAATTTCTACTTGTTTCAATAATGGAAAGGGTTCTTAAACCAAGAAAATCCATTTTTAAAAGTCCTATTTCCTGAATAGAATACATATCATATTGACTAATAATAACCTTTTCTTCACCAGGAGCAAATTGTAAAGGCAAATAATCTAAAATTGGTCCGGGAGTAATAACAGTACCACAAGCATGAACGCTCGCATGCCTAATTGTTCCCTCCAATCTTTTAGCTGAATTAATTATTCTTTGATAGTCTTTATTTTCTTTAAGAATTTTTTGAACATCATTAAGTTTTTCTGTTTCTTCTAAAGACAAATTAGCTGGAATTAATCTTGCCAGTCTATCCACAAAAGAAAAAGAAAAACCTAGGGCTCGACCAGCATCACGAACCGCAGCTCTAGCTGCCATTTTTCCAAAAGTAATAATTTGTGCAAATCTATCTAGACCAAATTTCTTCTTAACATAATCAAAAACAATCTCTCTTTTTACATCAGAAAAATCAATATCAATATCTGGAGGTTCATATCTTTCAGGATTTAAAAATCTTTCAAATAAAAGTCCATATCTTAAAGGATTGATCTCGGTGATATCCAATAAATAAGCAATTAAACTGCCGCCAACCGAACCTCTTCCTGGTCCAACCATTAAATTATTTTCTTTAGCAAAGTTAACAATATCTTGAACAATCAAAAAATAACCAGCGAAACCAGTTTTTTCAATAATTTTCAATTCATAATCAAAACGATTCTTAATTTCTTCAAAATTAAGATTTCTTTTGCTTATTCCCTTCTCAGCTAATTTTCTCAAATAACAAATTTCAGTTTCTCCTTCTGGCAAAGGATATTTTGGTAATTTCAGTTTGCCAAGCTCAATTTCTAAATTACATTTTTCAGCAATCTCTAAGGTATTTTTTATTCCCTCGGGAATATCTTTATGCAAATTAAAAATTGTTTCATAGTCAACCAAAGAAAAATCATCTTGTCTCATAGTTAATCTCTCTTCTTCATCAATATCTTTGCCAGTTTGGATAGCTAAAAAGACATCATGAACGGGAGCATCTTCTGGATGTGGATAATGACTATCATAAGTAACAACTAAAGGAATTTTTGTTTCTTCTGAAAGCTTGATTAATAAATTTTTTAATTTTTTTGAATCTTCAATTTTAGGATGATAATCAATTTCTATATAAAAATTTTCTTGACCAAAGATATCCAAATATTCAAAAGCTAATTTTTTAGCTAAATCATAATTTTGATTCAATAAAGCTTTGGAAATTTCACTGCTTGGACATCCGGAAAGACAAATAAGACCTTCACTATATTCTCTTAAAATTTCTTTATCAATTCTTGGCTTGTAATAAAATCCCTCGAGCCAACCTTTGGTCACTAATTTAATAAGATTTTTATAGCCTTTTTCATCTTTAGCCAGCAAAGTTAAATGATAACTTTTTGAATCAATTTTAGCTGTTTTATCAAATCTTGTTCTTGGAGCTAAATAAACCTCACAACCAATAATTGGCTTGATACCAGCTTTTTTAGCTTTTTTATAAAATTCAATAGCTCCGGAAAGGGTTCCGTGATCAGTTAATGCTAAAGCAGAAAAGCCAAGCTCAGAAGCTCTCTTTATTAAATCATCAATTTTGGAAAAACCATCTAATAAACTATAATGAGAATGGGTATGAAGATGGACAAAACTCATCTCAAAAAAATTTTAACTAAGAAAAAAATAAAGTCAAGTTTTTGGAAAATCGAAAAAAATTTAATTCGTCGTCATAAAAATCTTGTGGCTATTGACGAAGCAGGCAGAGGAGCTTTAGCTGGACCATTAACTCTTGGTGCTTTATATTTAGACAAAATATCTTTAAAAATTTTAGAAAAAAATAAAATTTTCTTTTTTGACTCAAAAATTTTAAAACCTGAAGAAAGGGAAATTTTTAAAAAAATAATCAAAAAAATTGGCTTAAAATATAGAATTTTTTCAATTAGCAATGAAAAAATAGATAAAATGGGAATGACTGAGGCTTTTCTTTATGGAGTTAAAAAAATATATGAGTATTTTGAACCAAATTGTCTTGTTTTAGATGGCAAAAAGATAAAAGGTTTAGAGTTTGATAATGTTTATTTTTTCATCAAAGGAGACCGAAAACTTTGTTCATTGGGTGGAGCTTCTATTTTAGCAAAAACTCATCGAGATAGTTATATGAAAAAAATTAGTAAAAAATTTCCAGAATATTTATTTAATATTCATAAAGGCTATGGAACAAGAAAACATTATTTGATGATCAAAAAATATGGCCCCTGTCCTTTGCATCGAAAAACTTTTCTTAAATCTTTAATTTCTTTTTAATTTCTCGGGGATGAAGCTTGCGAATAAAGTAAAGTTTGGCTCTTCTGGCTTTTCCTTGTTTTAAAATTTCTATTTTTTCAATTGTTGGCAAATTATAAGGATAAGTTTTTTCAATCATTTGACCAGCAGCAGAACCTCTAACTGTAAACATTTTTCTTGTTCCTTTTTTATTTTTTACAGAAATAACAATACCTTCAAATGGCTGAGCAAATTCTCTTTTCTTTTCTTTAATTTTCTGCCAAACCCTAACCAACATTCCAGGTTTTATTTCTGGCAAATCCTTTCTCGAATATCTCTCTTCAACAAATTGAATCAACTGATGAGTCATAATTTAATTATAACATAAAAAATTAATGAGTTAAAGAATTAACGAGTTGGGGGGTTGAAAAATTTTATTGTGATAATTTCTCAATTTCTTAAGAAATTGAGAAGTTAAAATTAATAAATTTTTTCTAATTCTTTATAAATTTTATGTGGACCAATTCTGTAATAGATCACTTCATCTTGATTTAAAAATCTAAAAATAACACGATAATTAGCATCGATATAAAATGACCAAAAGTTTTTAAGAATGCCTTTTAATTTATGAGTTTTCAGATTTGGATGGAAACAATTTTCTTCAAATAATTTAATTTTTCTTTCTGCCTTTTGACGAATATTTTTAGGAAGATTAAGAAAATCTTTTTCAAATTGAGGAGTGGTATGAGAACGAGAAATTTTCATTTTTTAGAAAGACTTTTTAAAAATTCATCAAAACTTCTCGTCTTCTTTTCTTTTAATAATTTTTCGCCAACAAAAACACTTTTAAGCAAAATCAATAGCTCATCTAAATATTCCTTTTTCAATACAACAAACTTTTCTCCCATTATTTCAAAATTGCTTACTATTTTACCTTTATTATTTTTTGTAATAACTGCCATATTTTTATTATAACATAAAAAGGGAAATTTTCAATGTGAAGACGTATGACGTCAGACATACGACGTCCAAAGATTTTCATTTCTACTAAAATTTACGATCCCCGCCTGCCGGCAGGCAGGGTAAAAGTTGGTAGAAGTGAAAAGTTAACTTATAATTTTTGGGATTTAGGATTTAAAAATTAGGAATTTTATCTAGAGGCGTCGTACAGGACTTTGATTTCTGAATCAGAGAGGGCGCGATTGTAAAAATTATTTAGTTGCGTCATAAAGAGCTTTTATTTCACTATCTGATAAAGCTCGATTATATACCCTTACCTCATCTAAAAATCCAAAAAACCATGAAGCAGAACCATAATCTCTTCTTCCTATAAGAAATCTCCTATTATTATTAACGGAACCATATTGAGAAATTACTGTTTGACCTATTAAAACATTGTTAACATAGCCATAAAAATATCCATTGGTTCTATCAAAAACACCGCTTATTAAATACCATTCTTCAGAAGAAAAAGGATAAGGATATGTAAGTTTGGTCCAAACATTTGTTCCATCGCCTATCCCCCAATCTAAACCACTATTAGTAGAACTTACCGCAGAAACATGCCATCCCGCATTTTGATTTGGATCCCCTGTTCCTGTAACCATCATTTTTGAAATAGCCCTCCCACTGCTAGTACCGGCTGGAATTTTTACCCAAAAAACTACAGTAAAATTTTGGGTTCCAAAATTTAAAGACGGTTTATCTCCAATATCCACATAATCATCCACTCCATCAAAACTTAAAGCACCACCGACTTTGCCTGTTGTCCAAGTTGCTCCATATATAGTTCCATTATTTCCATTTCCTGAATAATCTTTAGCAGTAGTTCCACTTCCTTCATCAAAGGGCCAATAGCCTACAAGTCTTTGAGCTTGATCTATTAATCTTTTATCAGTTCCTGCTGAATATAAATGAGGATAATTGTCTCCATCATTTTTAGAGGCTTGATTTTTAGGATCTTCAAGTTGGGCATAGACAGCATAACTTCCTCCTGCAACAAATGAATAGTAATATGGAGGTTTATTAATGGGGTCAATAAAAAGTTGAGAGATATTTAAGATAGGAAAATTAGAAAAAGGTATAGGGATCCAGCCTGTACCATCAATATTTGTTGGTGTGGCTGAACATCTATAAGACCAGCCTGAAGGAAGAGAAGGAAGCTCTGAAAGCCAAGAACCACAGGTTGATGATGAATCTGGTAAAGAAATATAGACAACATTAGATGAGGCATAGTTGAGTTCATTAAAGGTTTGTTCTGTAGAATAGATAGTATCCATTATTTTTTCAATATTTTTGAGGTCATTTATTCTTTTAGTATCTCTGGCTTTTGAGAAAATACCTCCTGGTTTGATGGTAAGTATTAAGATAGTAGCTAAAATAGCTATAATAGCTAAGACTATGAGCAATTCGATTAAAGTAAATCCCCGCCTCGACTCGCCGAGTCTAGGCGAGGCAGGGGTTTTTGAATTTTGGTTGGACATATCAAGATAATTATAACATAAATATCGAAAAATCACATTATCTTATTTTTAAAATTTTTAATAAAACATCATTTGGAATTTTTACTTTACCTTTGCCAAGGTTTTGTAATTTCTTTTTTCCTTCTTTTTGTTTTTGCCATAATTTCATTTTTCTTGTTCTATCACCACCATAAAGCCAACCAGCAATATCTCTCCAAATAGCAGGAACAGTTTCTCGAGCTACAATTCTGCCATCAATTTTAGCTTGAAGCTTTATAGGAAATTCTTCTCTGGGTAAACTATTTTTGAGTTCTAAAAGTATTTTTCTTGCTATTTTTTCAGCTTTACCTTTATGAATAATTCTTGAAAGGCTTGGCTCTTTTTCTTCAGCTATTAAAATTTCTAATTTCACCAAATCAGATTTTCGATAATCTAAAAATGTTCCTGAACCAGTGCCAAGCACGGATTCAGGACTACCCCGTACCGAGCTTCGCTCTGGTACGGGGTGCCATCTTAATGAAGCATAACCAGAAGAGACAGATTTTAATTCATCATAAAAACCTGAAATTAATTCTTCTAAAGGCATTTCCCCAATGATTTTTATAAAACTTCCCTCAATAATTTGCTCTTTAACTTTTCCTCGACTTTGACGAATTAAATTAAAAATATTTTCTAAATAATTTAAAGGAGTGAAAATTTCAATTTCAATAAATGGTTCTTCAAAAAATAAAACTTGGGAAAGGTCAATTTCTTCAGGATTTAAAATTTCTTGATAATTTTTTGATTTTAAAAAAGCACGGTATTTTATTGAAGGTAAAGTTAAAATAACATCAGTTTGAAATTCTCTTTTCAGTCTTTCAGTAAAAATTTCTAAATGCAAAAGCCCCATAGCGCCAACATTATAACCTTTTCCTAAAAATGAAGAGTTTATTTTTTCTAAAACTATTGAGGGATCATTAAGTTGAAATTTTTTTAGACTATTTTCAAAATTTTCAAAACTTATATTTGTTGATGGAAAAATTGAAGCAAAAACAACCGGCTTTGGCTCTTGATAACCTTCAATTGGGGGTGTCTCTAAATCAAAAGTCACTGTCTCTCCAATTTTTAATATTCCCGGATCTTTTATGCCAGTAGCTAAATAACCAATCATTCCTTCATCCAAAGTTTCTGTTTTATAAAGCTCAGGTTTGAAAAGACCAACTTCTAAAATTTTAAATTGATATTTTGCCTGTCTTAGATAAATCTCATCTAAAGCTTTAAAACCACCACTGAAAACTCTTAAATGTAAAACAATGCCTCGATAAGAATCAAAATGAGAGTCAAAAACTAAAGCAATTGATTTATCTTGATCTAAATCGCCCCGAACCAGAGCAGAGCACGATTCTGGGCAAGGTGGAGGAATTTTTTCAATAACAGCTGAAAGCAATTCTTCAACTCCTGTACCTAATTTTGCTGAAATTAAATAGACATCTTTTTCGCCTGTAAGTTTATAAATATCTTCTAACAAATCATCTAAATTTGGGATATGAAGATCAATTTTATTAATAGCTGGAATAATAACTAAATTTTCCTTTTTTGCTAATTCTAAATTATGAACTGTTTGCGCTTGAATTCCCTGAGTTCCATCAATAAGCAAAATCACCCCTTCGACTGCTTTTAAAGCTCTGGAAACTTCATAATTAAAATCAATATGACCAGGAGTATCAATTAAATTCAAAAAATAACCTTTATATTCCATTGTCACTGGCTGCATTTTAATAGTTATTCCCTTTTCTCTTTCCAAAGAAAGTCTATCTAAATATTGTGGCACTAATTTATCTTTACTGACAGTTCCAGTAATTTCTAAAAATCTATCAGCCAAAGTTGATTTGCCATGGTCAATGTGGGCAATAATGGCAAAATTTCTAATTCTTGTCTTTTCCATTCTTTTATTATATAATTAATAGAAAGTCGGAATTAAAAATAATTAAAAAATGAAAAATTTTTTACCAATAGTTATTATTGTTGCTTTAGTTGTAATTTCTGGCTATTTTCTTTTAACAAAAACACAATTTACAAGCCAAAAACCCCGCCTAGACTCGGCGAGGCCGGTTGTCGAAGTTCAAACAGGCAATTTGCCACCACTAGGTAATCCTAATGCACCAATTAAAATTATTGAGTTTGGAGATTTTCTTTGTCCTTTTTGCGCTCACGCAGTTACTGATCTTTATCCTCAAATTGAAAATTTAATTAATGAAGGTAAAGTTGTTTTATACTTTAGAGACTTTGTTGTTCATCCTCAAGCTATGATTATTCATAATGCTGCTCGTTGTGCCAATGAACAAGGAAAATATTGGGAATTTAAAAAAAATGCTTTTCAAAAATTCTTGAATGGAGTTGATACTTCGAAAAAAGAAAATCTTTTAAACTTAGCGGAAGAATTAAATTTGGATCTTCCAAGTTTTGAAAAGTGTCTTGATGAAAATAGATACAGTCAAGATATTCAAAATGATTTTCAAGCTGGAGTTAGTGCCGGCGTTAGAGCAACGCCAACTTTCTTTATTAATGGTCAAAAAGTCGTTGGTCTTAATATTTCTAAAGTAATGTCGATAATTAATCAATTTAACAAATGAAAAAAATAATTATTTATACAACATCATATTGTCCTTGGTGTCAAGCAACGAAAGAATTTTTGAAAAAACAAGGATATGAATATGAAGAAAGAAATGTGGAAACAAATAGTGAATGGGCAAATGAAATGGTAGAAAAATCAGGACAATATGGAGTACCAGTAATTGATATTGAAGGAAAAATAATTATTGGCTTTTCTCCAGAAGAAATTATGTCTGCTTTAAATGAATAATCTTTATGATTCAATTGTTATTGGAGCTTCAGCAGCGGGGATGAGTGCTGGTATTTATTTGAAAAGACAAAATTTGAGTTTTTTAATTTTGGCAAAAGATATTGGTGGTGAAATGGCTCTTTCAGGAATAGTAGAAAATTATCCAGGTTTTCCTTTAACAAATGGAGTTGAACTTACGCAAAAATTTAAAGAACATTTGGAAAAATATGGCATTGAACCAGTAATAGAGGAAGTAATAAAAATTGAAAAAGAAAATTTTTTTAAAGTCACTACTTCCAAGAATGAATATCTTTCTAAAACAGTTATCATAACTACTGGTTCTAATCCAAAAAAATTAAATGTTCCTGGAGAAAAAGAATTTTATCATAAAGGAGTAAGTTATTGTTCTGTTTGTGATATGCCTCTTTTTAATAAAAAAATTGTGGCTATTATTGGTGGAGGAAATTCTGCCTTAGAGTCAGGAATTTTAGCTAGTAAAATTTGTCAAAAAGCTTATATTATTAATAAAAATCCAAAATTTAAAGGAGATAAAGTTTTATTGGAAGAAGTTAGTAAAAAAGAAAATGTAGAAATTATTTATAACGCTTTGACTCAAGAAATTTATGGTAATGAATTTGTTAAAGGCATAAAATATTTGGATCAAAATACTGGAGAAATTAAAGATCTAAAAGTTGATGGAGTTTTTATTCATATTGGACTGAAACCAAATACTGATTTTGTTCCTGATGAATGGCAAATTAAAAATGAATATGGGGAAATCATAGTTAATGAACTCTGTCAAACAAAAATTCCTGGCCTTTTTGCTGCCGGCGATGTTACTAATATTCCTCATAAACAAATTGGCATTGCTGTCGGCCAAGGAATAATTTCTGCCTTAGAAGTAGTAAGATATTTGAATAGTCAAAAATAAATTTTAAAAATAAAAGAAATTAAATTTTTTTAGACAATTCAAAATATAAAAATTCATAGGTATTTCCTGGTTAACACATTTCTGCTCTTTTGTGGAAAGAATAGTTATGGCTATTAATTTTAATTAATAAAACGATTGTATCTATTTAATAATACTAAAATAAGCGTCGCTCTGGTCTACAACCCAATTCATATTATTTCCCTCTACTATTATTTTATATTTTCCGCTATTTACTATTTGGGCAAGACCACCGCCTTCTATTAGGGTCTTGGTATCCCAAGGATACTCTAATACGCTATTACCCGTACTTTCGGCTCCGGGCATAAATCCTGTTACAATTTTTGAGCCTACACATGGAACCGGTGTACATTCGGACAAATAAATATTAAATCCATAGGGAAATTTACCCGAGAATTTCCATCTTATAAAATTTATTGTTCCATAATTCCACACCTCTCCTCCATTTGGAGAAAGAAGAGTAATAGACGGTTGGTTAATTGAAGATTGAGACCCTGAAACAGTAAATCTAACCTCATTTGAACTGACGCCTCCTATAACCTGATTATTTACTAATGTTCCGCCAACAACCATCCACTCTATCCATTCTCCTAAAAGAGATTCGTTATTATTCCAATTACCTCCAAGAGACCAATTGCCATTAGAATCAGTGGTAGCTAATCCGCCATAAAATTGAGCGGTGTTACAGTTGGGATTTCCATTATTATGAATTAAACAAATATAAACTTGTTGATTTGGTGGTGCGCCTCTTAAATTTAATTCCCAATTATCAGTTAATATAAAATTGGTTTTATTTATTGATAACTGCGGTGTTGAGATGTTTTGTTCATTTGAAACCTCAATTTCAACATTTGGAGTGAATTCTCCAAACCACTCTACACCATCCTTAACCATTCTCCATTGAAAATTATATTTTCCTAATCTTGTTGGAGCGATAACACCAAAATTAAATGTTTTTGTTTGACCTGGAGCAATAACCTCATTATAACCCAACAATACCCTAGCTGTTCCCCAAATTGAATTATCTTGAGGATTTTGAGATCCAAGTCTAAATAAACCTCCTTCTGTCCAACTTTCTTGTCCTGTATTTTTCATTGTTATAGAAACAGTATATTTTCTACCAGCAATCATTTTTGTTGGAACGTTTTGAGAAACAAATTGAGCGTCTCTTGGTTTTTGAACCGGTGTTGGAGGGACTAAAATAAATTGATGTATACTAAATGGTGCGTCGGATTTATCTTCTACGGTACCCCCATCTGATTTGTATCCCAAAATATAAATCTTAAATATATTCTTACCAAAATCGTTATTGCTTATTACAGTATTTGATGGAAGCCAATCATA
>Ga0272449_1001234_pt1 | contig 27080 bp, 24 predicted proteins | sample YNPCB0241_FD_198679 | JGI IMG/M metagenome (GOLD analysis project Ga0272449, IMG submission 198679) | Hot spring sediment microbial communities from Yellowstone National Park, WY, United States - YNP-CB-024-1 | ecosystem: Environmental > Aquatic > Thermal springs > Hot (42-90C) > Sediment... | reverse complement strand
GTTGCTTTTGGAGGCGTGGGACGCCGAGGGGCATCGCACACAGAAGCGCCTCTACGACAGTTGGGGCTACCTCCAGCAGGTGCAGGACGCTTTGGGGCGCGGCGGCGAGGTGCTGCAGCGCAACGCGTTGGGCTGGACAGAGCGCGTGCGCAACGCCAGAGGGCAAGCGATAGAGTACCGCTACGACAGCTGGGGTCGGCTGCGTGAGAAGGTGCTGCCCAACGGGCGCGTGGTGCGTTATCAGTACGACTTGGAAGGGCGCCTCTTGCGAATGGCTGAGCCTGGACGGGAGACGGTGTGGACCTATCAGGATACCACAGGCTTTCTGCAGAGCGTTGCCACGCCTGAAGGTGTGGTGGAATACGAGTGGCAGCAGGGCTTGCTGCACAAGGTACGCATCACGCCTGCTGGCGGCACGACGCAGGAATGGCGATACAGGTACAACGACGCGGACGAGCTGGAGAAGGTGTACCGCAACAGCAGCAGCGACGCCGACCCGCCTGAGGTGGTCTATGTGCGCGACGGCTTCGGTCGGCTGCGTCAAGTGCGATATGGCAACGGCACGGTGGTGGAGTATACCTACGACACCGCCGACCGCGTGCGACGGGAGGAGTACAAGGCGGGCAGCGTTGTCTATCGGCGTGTGGAGTATGTGCGGGATGGCTTGGGGCGCATTCAGCAGAAGCAGGAGACGGTCTGGTCGGGCGGCACACCGCAGACAGCCACCACCACCTACACCTACGACCATCAGGGGCAGCTCATTCGGGAGGCGCGCACAGGGGCGAACCCGTATACGATTGACTACACCTACGACTTGGCGGGCAACCGTCTGACGCGCACGCGCACGGTGAACGGGCAGACCTTCACGGATGTGATGGCGTACAACGCGGCGAACCAGTTGGTGTCGTTAAATGGTCAGGCTTGGGAACATGACGCGGACGGGAATGTCGTGGTGCGTCGTGTGGGGAATGAGACTTGGTTGTTGGGCTATGACGCGGAAGGGAACTTGGTGAGTCTGCAGAAGGAACAGGACAGTGGCGTTGGCTGGGTGTACGAGTATGACGGGTTAGGTCGTCGGGTGCGTGCAGTGCGCGGAAGCTGGGAGGTAGTGTACCTGTATTCGGGCGACACGCTGGTAGCGGAGGGCAGTCGGCAAAGTAGTAATGACCCGTTGCAGTGGGTATACTACGGCTACGGTGGGTCGATGTATCAGCAGGCGAGCAACGCGGGCACAGAATACAAGCACTGGAACCTGCGGGGCGACTTGGCAGCGACCAGCAGCCCGACAGGCGCGTACTCGCCTGCGCCGATAACGGATGCGTTCGGCGACACGATTGCAGGCGCACAGCAGACCTACGACTGGAACGGCGCGTGGGGCTATCGGAACGAAGCGCTGACGGGTGGCTTGCAGAAGGTCGGCGTGCGCTGGTACGACCCGACAGTGGGCAGGTTCCTGCAGCAGGATCCGTGGTTGGGGTCTATCTATGCGCCACTGACGCTGAATGCGTATGGGTATTGCGTGAATGACCCCGTGAACGCGGTGGATCCGAGTGGGATGAGGGTAAACTGGAAGGAAGTTATTCACCGAGGCTATGTAGGAGCTTGGGGAGCCGCTGGGGGATTCGTAGGTGGAGCAATAGGAGGCGCTTTGGGCGGACTTGCAGGTGGAGCTGGTGGAACAGTAACTTTGCCAATCGTCGGCACGGTTAGTGGCGCCGCTGTGGGTGCCTTCGTTGGGGGACTGATAGGAGCTACCATAGGAGGTGCTACAGGTGGAGCCCTCGGAGAACTAACTTGGCAGTGTTGGGTTGAGCCAATAGTGGACAATCCATTTGCACTGCTTCCACGTGTCATTGATGTACTGAGGCGTCAAGGACCAATAATATATTAATATACCCACCACTTCTATGAGCGACTTTACGCGAGTGAATGCCATGAAAAGACTTTCGAGACAGAGGAAGGGACGGATGATATTTGCACTTCTGACAGCAGGCTTTTTCGGGGGCTGTTTCGGTGTCCTGCTCGGCATTATCATTGCAAATCTCTGGTTGAGTGATGGCAGTATCCAGCAAGCCTTGAGAGAAACAGTAGAAGATAAAATCTGGATACCTGCCTGTGGTGGTGGGATAGGTGGAGCAATAGGTGTCTGGTGGGGTTGGAGTATGGTACGTCTCAGCAGGAATGATATTGATAAAACAACTGTCTGAGTCTGGAGGTAGTGTATCTCTATTCAGGCGACACGCTAGTGGCAGAAGGCAATCGGCAGCGTAGCAGTGAGCCGTTGCAGTGGGTATACTACGGCTACAGTGGCGCGATGTACCAGCAGGTAAGCAACACAGGCGCTGAATACAAGCACTGGAACCTGCGGGGCGACTTGGCGGCGACGAGCAGCCCGACAGGTGCACATTCGCCTGCGCCGCTCATCGATGCGTTTGGTGACTTGTTTGCAGGCGCGCGTCGGGCTTAGCGTCCGATAGCCCTTCGCGGGGAGTTAGCCCCGAATGCACTTGAGTTGCTCTTGCATCCGCTCGGCGAGTTGGCGCGCCTGTGCGTCATATGCTGCCTTGTCCTGCCAGGTGTCGCGCGGGTGCAGCAGGTCGTTCGGCACATCAGGCACGGCGTCGGGCACTTCCAGTCCGAAGATGGGGTCGGTGTGATACGAGACGCCCTCTAATGCGCCGTTCAGCGCGGCGCGGATCATCGCCCGCGTGTAGCGGATGGGGATGCGATGCCCAACGCCATACGCGCCGCCCGTCCAGCCCGTGTTGACCAGCCACGCCTGCGCCCGATGCTGCTGCAACTTCTCGGCGAGCATTTTGCCATAGCGCGTCGGGTGCATCGGCAAAAACGGCGCGCCGAAACACGCGCTGAAGGTCGTCTGCGGGGTCGTAATCCCGCGCTCCGTGCCCGCCACCTTCGCCGTGTAGCCCAGTAAAAACATGTCCATCGCCTGCTCGACACTCAGGCGGCTGATGGGAGGCAGCACGCCGAACGCATCCGCCGCGAGGAAGAAGATATGGCTCGGATGACCCCCGATGCTGGGCAGCACTGCGCCGTCAATATAGTCCACAGGGTACGCCGCGCGCGTGTTCTCGGTAATCGAGGCGTCCGTGTAGTCAGGCTCGCGCGTGTCGGGATGCACCACCACATTCTCCACCACGCTGCCGAAGCGGATGGCGTTCCAGATTTGCGGCTCATGCTCGCGCGAAAGGTTGATGCACTTGGCGTAGCAGCCGCCCTCGAAGTTGAACACGCCCGTGTCCGTCCAGCCGTGTTCGTCGTCGCCGATCAGGCGGCGTTCGGAATCGGCAGACAGCGAGGTCTTGCCCGTGCCGCTCAGCCCGAAAAACAGCGCGACATCGCCCGACGCGCCCACATTCGCCGAGCAGTGCATCGGAAACACCCCCTGCAACGGCAAAATAAAGTTCAGCACCGTGAAGATGGACTTCTTGATTTCACCCGCATAGCCCGTGCCTGCAATCAGCACGATGCGCCGCGCGAAGTCCAACGCGACGACCACCTCGCTGCGTGTGCCGTCGATGGCGGGGTCGGTCTTGAAGTTCGGCGCGTGCAGCACCAGAAAATTCGGGCGGAAATCCGCCAGCTCCTCGCGTGGCGGGCGGATAAACAGCTGCTTGGCGAACAGGTTGTGCCACGCCATCTCGTTAATCACGCGCACCTTGAGCCGATAGCGCGGGTCTGCCCCCGCGTAGCAGTCCTGCACATAGAGCGGGCGGTTCGAGAGGTACGCCGTGACGCGCAGCAGTAGCCGCTCGAACACCTCGGGCGCCATCGGCTGGTTGACCGCGCCCCAGTCGATTTCCGACTCAAACTCAGGGCGGCGCACAATGAACTTGTCTTTCGGGGAGCGTCCCGTGTAGTGCCCTGTGGCGGCGACCAGCGCGCCGTTGGACGCCAACAGCGCCTCTCCGTGGCGTATCGCATGCTCCACAAGGCTTGCCACAGAAAGGTTGTGATACAGGGGGGCGGCACGTCCTAAAAGTGTATCTATCTCCCTATTGTTCGCTTCGGTCGTCCAGTCGGTGTGCATACCCATCGTTCTGTTCCTCCAGAGTTTCGGCTCAGCAGTGAGCGTCCCGCAGGCGGCGCGGGAACGCCATAAGGATACCCGACGACGGCAGGTACAATTGCCCCGCCTATGAAAACGCTGCGTTTATCGGAGTCCGCCGAACCAAACCTATTATCGGAAGAGAATGTTGCTCGCACAGTGTGGCGGTTGGCGCTGCCGACGATGGCGGCGTCGGTGGTGCAGTCGGCGAACAGTTTTCTGGATCGCATCTTTGTGGGGCGTCTGGGCGCGGAAGCGTTGGCGGGCGTGGGCGTCGGCAGCCAGTTGCTGTTTCTGACGATGGCGCTGGCGATGGCGGTCTCTACGGGCGCGACGGCGATTGTGGCGCGGATGGTCGGTGCGAACGACACGCACAGCCTGCGTCAAGCCGCGCGCCAAGCGCTCGGAATTGCCTGCGTGCTGGGCGTCGCGTTCACCCTGCTGGGCTACCTGCTGCTGCCGCAGATTATCCGCTGGTACGGGCTGGAGGCGGGGGCGGACACACAAGCGCGCCAGTTCCTGACGCTCGCGCTGCTGGGCGCGCCTGCCAGCTTCCTGATGATGGGGCTGAGCGGCACCTTTCGCGGCTTGGGCGACACCCGCTCGCCAATGTACGCCAGCATCGTGGCAACGGTGGTGCATATCGTCGGCGACTACCTGCTGATTTTCGGCAAGTTCGGCTTCCCCGCGCTGGGCATTCGCGGCGCGGGGATCGCGATGGCGCTCTCGTTGTGGGCGGGCGCGGGGATGCTCTGGGCGCAGCTGTGGTTCAGCCGACGGCGCGAGTTAGCGTATCCTGCGCTACCCGTGTGGTCGTGGTGGAAGCGCATCTTGCGGATTGGGCTGCCCGCCTCCGCACGTACCTTCATCTACAGCACCAGCTCGGTGATGTTCACAGGCGTCTTGGCGGCGACGGCGGCGGGCACGGCGGCGGTCGCCGCGCTGCCGATTGGCTTGACCGCCGAGTCGATTGCGTTTATGCCTGGCTTCGCGTTCGCAATCGCGGCGTCCGCGCTGGTGGGGCAGGCGCTCGGCGCGAAAAACGAACGCTTGGCGGAACGCTTCGGCTGGGCGGCGGCGTGGCAGTCGTGCGCCGTGATGACCACGATGGCGGTCGTGTTCTACCTGTTCGCGGAGCAGTTCGCGGGGCTGTTCACGACCGACCCACAGGTGAAGGCGTTGGCGGTGGCGTACCTGCGCATCAACGCGCTCACAGAACCGCTGCTGGCGTTCGGGATGACGCTGGCGGGCGCGTTGCAGGGTGCGGGCGACTCGCTCAAAGCGATGGCGGCGACTTTCCTGACGCAGTGGGTGGTGCGTGTGCCGTTGGCGTACCTGCTGGCGTTCGGGCTGGGCTGGGATGCGCACGGCGCGTGGTGGGCGATGGCGCTCAGCTCGGGCTTCAGCGGGCTGCTGATGATTGCCCTGTTCCGCCACGGCGGCTGGAAACGGGTGAAGGTATGAGTAGCGCGAGAGTTTAGCCCCCACCCCAACCCTCCCCGCACGCGGGGAGGGAGTCGCGGTTCCTCCCCCGTGTACGGGGGAGGTTATGCCAATCGCTGAGCCAGAGTTCACAAAAGTACGGATAAACGAGAACCCCCTCCTTAAGGTTCCCCCTGCACGCAGGGGGAACCGAGTAGGCGCGCCTCTCGCGGTTCCCCTCGCGAAGCGGGGGGAACCTAAAGGAGGGGGGCAAAAAATGAACTTTGGACGCGCGATTGATATTAAGAGGGGGCGTCTCAGTCAACTACCACACCCGCTCCATCACCTCCACAAGCTCCAGCGTCTGCGAAAGCGCGTAGACCATGCGGCGGTAGGTCTCGATCTCGCGGTTGGACAGTGCGCGCCCGCGCCGATCCTTCAGCCACTTCTCGCACACCTGATAGCCCCCCACACGCATCGCCCAGACCGCCTGCGACACGCCCGTAAACCGCTGGCTGTCGTTAATCCACACCGCGCCGTCCCGATAGCGCGGGTAGCCCTTCTCGACGCGGTTGCTACCCGACACGGGGAAGCCCACAGGCGACTCGCGCAGACTAAGACAGCGCAACAGGTGCAACTCGATCAGGTGCTGCCCCAGCGACGCCAACCGCACAAACTGCTCCGCGCTGGCGGGCAGCGGCACGCGCGGATAGTCATACCGCAGGAACGGCGCATACCGCTGCCGATAACTGGGCGCGTGCAGCACCGCGTAGATGTACGCCAGCACCTCCTCAGGCGTTGGCTCGCGATCCATCACCGCACGCAACGCCTGCAGAAACTTCTCGTGCAAGTTCGGCTCGCGCCCATTCTGCGTGAGAAGGTAGAGGGGGAAGACATAGTTAATCTCCCCCGTCTTGTTCGAGAGGGCGCAGCACTCGGTCAGTTTATCCGACACGCCCACCAACGCCCACTCGCCTGCCTGCGTATGCTGGCGCACGGAAATCAGCGCGAGATTCTGCCCCCCAATCAAGTGCCGCATCACCTCGTCGCGGGGCAGTTCGATAACGGTCGGCGAGTAGTAGACCCAGCGCGTATCGAAGGGGCGATACAAGCACGGATGAAAGTGCGCCTGCCAGTTCGAGTCTTGCGCCAGTTTCTGGCGGCTCTCGCGCAGTTTCCAATCGCGCGTATCCTCCAGCGCGTACCGTCGGCGAATCTCGTCGTCGGGGATGGTCAGGTCGCGGAACTCCCCAATCCGCTGCAGCAGGGTTTGCTGGTCAAAGGCAATCGCGAAGTGGTCGCGGTGGGTCTTGATGCCTGTGGAGTGCAGGCGGAAGATGTCGGTCAGTCGCCAGCCGCGTTCGTACTCGGTGCGCAGGGCGTCGTTTTGGGGCGCGAACAGGTAGAAGGGCGGCTGCGGCTGCAAGGCTTGCCACGGCGTGCTTTCGAGGGTGTGCGTGTTCAAAAACGCATACTTTTCCTCCCGTGTGCCCCAAAGGTCGTAGTACCACACGCGGGCAGATGTCCCCGCGCCAGCGGTATCGCCTCCATCGGCGATGGTATCGTTGTGTACGCCCATCTTATCGGCGCGATGGGCGTTCGGGAAGTTTCGGACGGCGATGAGGAGGGCGACCCCTTGCTGGATGTCGAACACATTTTCGTCGGGGCTGCCGTCGGGCGCAGTTTCGCCTTCGCGGGCGTTGCCGTGCAGGTTCAGCAGGTAGAGTTCGTCGAACGCTTCCATTAGGGCGCGGCGCATACGGCGGAAGGTCGGGTTCTCCAAGTAGCCGTGATTAGTCACGAACGCCAAGATCCCCCCGCCCGTCTGCTCCAGTCGCCACTGCGCCCAACGAATGAACTTCACATAGTCGTCCAGCAGCAGTTTCGGGTTCTGCTCCTTGATGTGGTCGCGCGGGTAGTAGTCCTTGCGGATGAGGGCTTCAATCCACTCGATTTTGTTGGCGGAGTTCGCGCTGTAGGGCGGGTTGCCGATGATGACCAGCAGCGGCGTCTCGCGTTTGACCGTGACGGCGTCCGCCGCCTCTTGCGAGAAGATGCGCCACGGACCGATTTGCATTGGGATTTGCTCGTCGGGCAGCTCCAGCGTGTTGGTGAGGTAGATGCCCAGTCGGGGCGGCGGCTTGGGCATCGGCGCGGACGGCGGGTAAAGCATCAGCCCCAACTTCAGGTGCGCAATCGTGTAGGGCGCCATCAGCAGTTCGAAGCCGAACAGCCGCTGGGTCAACTGTTGGATGGTCTCGTCGTTCCACAGTCCGCCTTTGCGGGCGCGTTGCAACTCTTGTTGGATGAACGCCACGATGTGCGCCAGAAACGACCCTGTGCCGCAGGCGGGGTCTAACAGGTACAGCGGGCTATCGTCCGCCAGCGACGCCAGCCCATCGGGTAGCCTAAACCGTCGCTGCAGCAGGCTATGCACCGCGCGGGTCAGGTAGCCGACGATGGGGTCGGGTGTGTAGTAGACGCCGCGTTGCTCGCGCTGCTTCGGGTCGAACGCCTTCAGGAAGGTCTCGTAGAAATGCACGACGGGGTCTTCGCGTTGGGCGCGTGCGCTGAAGGTGTTCAGGATGTGTGTCATATTCGCCTGCGCCAACAGCTCGACCAGGTCGTCCACGAAGGGCATAAACGGCTCGTGGTCGAGTTCCGCGCCTGTGAGGGTGTCGAACAGCCCGCGCAGGAACGGGTTGGTGAGGGGGATTTCGTGGGCGGCATGGGCGCGAGTGAAGGGTTGGTTGGCGGTGTGGTAGCATCGCGCGGCAAACAGCCCGTAAACCAGCGTCTGGGCAAGCATGTCGGCGAAGTCGGCGAGTTTTTCGGGCTGGTCTAAATCGGGCAGAAGCGTCTCGGCGAAGGTCGTGCGCAGGTCGCACAGGAGGTCGGACGCCAGATTTTGCTGGAACGCGGCGATAATCGCGTCGCGGATGAGGTGGGCGTATCGCGCCATCTGTCGGGCGAGCGCGTCGGCGTCTGCGATGGGCGTGGGGGTGTGCGCGAGGAAGTTCTGAAGCAGGGCGTGCAGTTCGTTTGCGCCATTAGGCGTGCGGCGCAGTCGCTTGGCATGGGCGTCCCACTCGGCGAGGCGGGCGTCCTGCTGCCGTGCGCCGTCCACATACCAGCGGAACTCCAAGTAGTTGGTCAGGATGAGGTTCGGCAGGTTATCACGGTAGCGTTGGAGCTGGTCGGTCATTTCGGCGGCGTCGAGCGGCGCGCCGATGTCTTTGGTTTCGAGGTAGCCGAGGGTGACGCCGTTCCCGCTGGCGTCGATGCGTCGGACGGCGAAGTCGGGCGCGCCGCAGGCAATACGCTTCGGCTCGTTGACCGCGACGATACCCTGCTGCAGCGATTCCAGCAGCGACTTGAGGGCGGGGCGATGCGTGCTTTCGGTCGCATCGCCTGCCTGCAGTGCACTCTCTAATGCGTGCAAGTAACGGGTGAATGCGTTCACTGCCCCTTCTCGCTTGGCAGCTCCAGTGCGCTCCACTCGACCCACGAGCCGTCGTACACCTGCGCCTCGATGCCCAGCAGCGCGCGCAGGGTGAACCACAGCTGGCTCGCCTCGCGCCCTGAGTTGCAGTAGACCACCAGCGGGCGCGCGGGGTCAATCCCTAACTGCCGCACTTTGTCGCGAATTTCGTCGGGGCTGCGCCAGACGCTGTAGCCGCCTTCGCTGCGCAGCAGGTCGCGCAAAAACAGGTTCTGCGCCGTCGGGATGTGTCCCGCCTGATACTGCTGCGGCGCACGCGCGTCCAGCACCTGCACGGGTTCGGGCGAGTCAAGGTACTTCTGCAGCCACTCCAGCGTGCGGAACAGCTCTGGGTTCGGCTGCGCCGTGCGCGTTTGCGGCTCGAAGCGCGGGATGGTGCGGCTCAGCGGGCGGCTTTCTGCCTTCCACTTCTCGAAGCCGCCGTCCAGCACCGCCACGCGCGTGTGCCCAATCGCCAGCAGCGCAAGCGCGGTGTAGGTCGCCGCCGAGAAGGCGTCCTCCGCACTGGAGTAGACGACCACCTCGTTCTCCGCACCGATACCCATCGCCCCGAAGATTTCGGCAAGGCGTTCGGGCGGCAGCAGTTGCCCTGGAATGCCGCCGCGCGTGAGGCGCAGCGTCTCGGTACTGAGAAACAGCGCGTTCGGCAGGTGTTCCTGCAGGTAGGTCGCCAGCGCGCCGCGTGCGTCGATAATCCGCAGGTTCGGGGCGTTTAGCCGTTGCGCCAGTTGCGCCGTGCTGATGAGTTGGGGCGCGTCGGCGCGCGACTGGGCACACCCGATGGTCAGCGTTAGCCATGCCAAGCCCAACAGCCCAATCCAGCGTCGCATGGTTATAGGATACCCCGCCTCAGCGTTCTGTTGTGTCCGCATCCAGTTCGCGCAGCAGGGTGACATCCTCCTCTGTGAGGTAGGCTTTCGCGAACAGGTCGGGGCGCAGGGTGCGGGTCAGGCGCAACTGTTGCAGGCGTCGCCAGCGGGCAATCGCACCGTGATTGCCCGACAGCAGCACACTGGGCACGCGCAGCCCGCGAAACATCTCGGGGCGCGTGTACTGCGGGTAGCCAAGCAGCCCGTCGGCATACGAGTCCTGCCCCAGCGATTCGGGCGAGTGAATTGCGCCAGGCAGTAGGCGCACGACGGAATCGATAATGATCAGCGCGGGCAGCTCGCCGCCTGTCAGCACATAGTCGCCGATGCTGATCACATCGGTCACCAGATGCTCGCGCACGCGGGCGTCCACGCCTTCATAGTGCCCGCAGATGAGAATCAGGTGCGCCTGCTCCGCCAGCTCGTGCGCCAGCGACTGGGTGTAGAGCCTGCCCTGCGGCTCCAGCAGGATAATGCGCGTGTCGGGGGTGGGCTGGCACGCTTCGACGGCTTTGAAGATGGGTTCGGGCTTCAGCACCAGTCCCGCGCCGCCGCCGTAGGGTTCGTCGTCGGTCTTTTTGTGCTTGCCCTCCGCGAAGTCGCGCAGTTGCAGGGCGCGAATCTGCACCAGTCCCCGCTCCCGCGCGCGCCCGACGATGCTATAACCAACGCCCGCCTCAATCACTTCTGGGAACAGCGTGATGACATCGATGCGTAGCACAGGGGGGATTATACCGTGAGAATGGAGCGTCCTGCTGGAAGGGGTATACTTGCTATGGGATGGCGGCTCCCCTTCGGCAGCACATCGGTCAGATTGAGCGGCTTTGTCAACAGTACGGGGTAGCGCGGCTGGAACTGATTGGTTCAGCCCTCTCCGAAGATACTTTCGACCCCGCGCTCAGCGATATCGACCTCCTTGTGGAGTTTGAGGGGAACGAGAGCCTATTCGCCCGATATATAGACCTCAAACTGGAGCTGGATATCTTGCTCCAACGCCCTGTGGACTTGATTATGAAGCGGGCAATACGCAACCCTTACTTCCTGCAGGAGGTTGAAACAAACCGAGTGGTGCTTTATGAATCGGCGCGTAGTCGGCTTGCTTAGCGACATCATTTCAGCTGGTGAACGAATCCTGCAGTTTGTCGGCGATTCGTCCTCCTATAGCGCGATCAACGCTGCTCATATGCTACAATTGTATAGGGGCACATGCTGATGAATCAACGCACGGCACTGGTACAACCCCATAGCACGGAAGCCGAAATGAGCGTGCTGGGGTCGATGATGCTCGATGAGAACGCGCTGGAGAAGGTGACGGAGGTACTCCAGCCGAGCGATTTTTACCATCCTGCGCACCAGATGCTGTACGAGGCAATGCTTTCACTGCACGAGCGCAACTACCCGATTGACCTGCTGACCGTGCAGGAGGAGCTGCGCCGCTTGGGGCGTCTGGAGGAGGTCGGGGGTGTACCCGCGCTGGTGAACATCGTCGAGAGCGTGCCGACCGCCGCCAACGCCGAACACTACGCCCGAATCGTCAAGGAGAAATCGACCCTGAGACGCCTGCTGCGCGCCGCGCACGAGATTATCCGCCTCGTCGAGGAGCCAGAGCTGGAAGTGCAGCAGATTGTCGACCAAGCTGAGCAAGCGGTCTACCGAGTCGCCGAGCAGGGGCAGAGTAGGGAGTTCGCCGAGGTCGGGAACTTGGTGATGAGCGTCATCGGGCACTTTGAGGAGCGACAGCACCACTTGCGCGAGCATCCGGGCGACTTTTTGATGGGCGTCTCCACAGGCTTCCGTGAGCTGGACTGGATTCTGTCGGGGCTGCACCCGTCGGAGCTGATTATCTTGGCGGCGCGCCCCAGTGTGGGCAAGACCTCCCTCGCGGTCAATATCGCCGAGCATATCGCCATCCGTGAGCGTAAGCCTGTGGCGATCTTCAGCTTGGAGATGTCGGCGGAGCAGCTGGTGCAGCGCATGCTCTGCTCGCAGGCGGGGGTCAGCGCGCAACGCCTGCGCCGCTTACAACTCACCCTCGATGAGTGGCAGCTGATCACCCGCGCCGCCGATCGCCTATTCGCTGCGCCCATCTACATCGACGACACCAGCAGCCTCTCGCCTATCGAGATGCGGGCGAAGTGTCGTCGGCTCAAGGCGCGGTTGCACGATCGCCAACTGGGGCTGATAGTGGTGGACTACCTGCAGTTGATGCGCTCGTCGAATCGGCGCGTGGAGAACCGCAACCAAGAGATTGGCGAGATTGCCCGCGCGCTCAAGCAGATTGCCCGCGAGTTCAATGTGCCCGTGCTGGTGCTGTCGCAACTGTCGCGCTCGGTGGAACGGCGCGAGAACAAGCGCCCGATGCTCTCCGACCTGCGCGACAGCGGCTCGATTGAGGCGGAAGCCGATGTGGTGCTGTTTATCCACCGCGAGGAGTATTACGGCGACCGCGAGGCGACCCCGCCCGTAGACCCGCCGCCAGGCTTTGTGCGCCAAGAGGAGGTGGAACTCATCGTCGCCAAGCAGCGCAACGGTCCCACCGGCAAAGTCATTATAGCGTTCCAGCCCGACTACTCGCGCTTTGTCAGCATCGATCGCGAACACACGGGGGTCTACTGACGCCAGCGGGGCAGGAACCGCCCTGTGGCGCGCTGGTAGTCGGCGTAGTCAGGATAGCAGCGTCGCAGGCGTCGCTCTTCCTCGCGCGCCTTGAGGTTGAAAAACACGGTTAGTGCGCCTGCCGCCGCGATTGCCAGCGGCTTCTGCGCCAGAATCGCCAGCCCGAACGCGCTCAGCAGCAGCCCCGTATACATCGGGTGGCGGATGACGGCGTAGACGCCCGTGCGTTGCAGTCCCAGCGCGGGGTTCGGCTCGGGCAGGGGGGTCAACTTGCGTCCGTGCATGCGCAGCGCGGCAAGCCCGACCCACGCGCCCATAGCCACGAGGGGCGCGCCCAGCCACCGCCACACGCCCCACGACGCGCTTGCGCCCCACGCCAGCGCTAGCCCATACAACACGAATAGCGCAATCTGCACGACGACCCAGCCGTAGCCCACGCCCCAATTCTACTCAAAGCGAAACCGCCCCGTGGGGGACAAACGGGGCGGTTTCTTCGGGGGACGGGTCGGATGGAAGACTCACTTGAAAAACTCGAACGATTCGATCGCCCGCTTGACGCGCTGCAAGAACCGACCCGCGTACATCCCATCGATTAATCGATGGTCGTAGCTCAGACAGAGATTCATCATCGGGCGGATGGCGATCATATCGTCGATGATGATAGGCTGTTTCACAATCGCGTAGGTTCCCAGGATTGCCGTCTGGGGGTGGTTGATAATGGGCGTGCCAATCAGCGCACCGTAGCTGCCGGGGTTGGTGAGGGTGAAGGTCGCGCCTTGCACTTCGGCGACGCCGATGCTCTTGTTGCGGGCGCGCTTGGCGATGTCTTCCAGCTCGCGGGCGATGTCGATGAGGCTCTTTTTGTGCGCGTCGCGAATCACGGGCACAATCAGCCCCTCCTCGCCCTTCTCGCCCAGCGCGACTGCCACGCCTAAATGCACATAGTGGCGCACGAGAATCTGGTCGTCCTGCAGCGTCGCATTCATCATCGGGAACTCCAGCAGCGCGTCGGTACACGCCTTCACGAAGAACGGCGTGTAGGTCAGGCGCACGCCGTACTGCTGCTGGAACGACTCCTTGTTGCGCTCGCGGAACTCCACCAGTTTGGAGACATCGACTTGGATGACGGTCGTGACATGCACGGCGGTCTGGTAGCTTTTGGTGAGATGTTCGGCGATGACCTTGCGCATGCCGACCAGCGGGATGATTTCCTCGCCTTCGCGCGGGGCGACGGGTTGCGGGGCGGGCGCGGCGACTGGCTGCGGCGCAGGGGCTGGGGCAGGTGCAGGCGCGGGCTTCGGCTCGGCTTTGCGCTGGGCGAGGTACGCCTCAATGTCTTTGCGCGTGACTCGTCCGCCTGTGCCCGTGCCGGGGATGGTCAGCAACTCCTCGTGGCTGATGCCGTGTTCGCGGGCGATTTTGCTCACGACGGGCGAGATGAAGGGCTGTCCCGTCGCGGTGCGCGACTGCCCGTCGCTGCGGGTGGGTACAGCAGGCGGAGGCGTTGCAACGGGCGCAGGCTCGTCTGCCCCGCCGTAGAAGCCGACCGCCTCCACTGGCGGCGGCGCAGACACGGGCGCAGGCGCGGCAGGCTCATCGGGCTTCGCCGCCGACTCGCTCGCCGTTGCAATCAACGCGAGTTCCTGACCGACCTTCACCGTTGTGTTCGCAGGCGCGAGAATCTGTTGCAGCACGCCGCTGGCAGGCGCGGGCAACTCGGTGTTCACCTTGTCGGTCATAATCTCCACAATCGGCTCGTCTTCCTGCACCGAGTCGCCTTCCTGCTTCAGCCAGCGCACGATTGTGCCTTCCACGATGCTCTCGCCCAGTTCGGGCATAATCACCGCCACAGCCATATTTTGGTCTCCTCAGTATGCCGCCAACTCCCGCGCGGCGAACACGATGTCGTCCACGCTGGGCAGCACGAATTTCTCCAACGGCTCGGCGAAGGGCACGAACGCATCCTTCGCCGCCACGCGCATAATCGGTGCGTCCAGCCACTCGAACGCCTGTTCGGTAATCCGCGCCGAGATTTCCGCGCCGACGCCGCCGGTCTTGGGCGCCTCGTATACAATTAATACCTTACTCGTCTTGCGCACCGACTCCAGAATCGTCTCCATGTCCAGCGGTTTGATGGTGCGCAGGTCAATCACTTCCAGCGAGATGCCCTCTTTTTCGAGCCGTTGGGCGGCTTCGAGGGCGAAGTGTACCATCGCGCCGTAGGTGACGACGGTGATGTCGTTGCCGTAGCGTCGGATGCGCGCCTCGCCCAGCCGCACGATGTAGTCTTCGCTGGCGTAGGGGATAAAACCCTTGATGCGTCGGTAGAGGTACTTATGCTCGTAGAACACGACAGGGTTGTTGTCGCGGATGGCGGCTTTCATTAGCCCGTAGGCATCATCAGGGAAGGCGGGCTGCACGACCTTGACGCCAGGCGTGTGGAAGAACCACGCTTCGAACTGCTGGCTATGGTACAGGCTGCCGCCGACATAGCCGCCCGACGGACCGCGCACCACAATCGGGATGGGCGTCTTGCCCCCCGAACGGTACAGCCAAGTGCCCGCGACATTGACCACTTGGTCGAACCCGTAGGAGATGAAGTCGATGAACTGCATTTCGGCGATGCCGCGTTTGCCCGCTGCTGCTGCGCCGACCGCCACGGCGATAATCGCCGTCTCCGAGATGGGTGCGTCAATCACGCGGTCTTCTCCGAAGTGTTCGAAGAACCCACTCGTGACACCGAATGCCCCGCCCATGCGCCCGATGTCCTCGCCAATCATGAACACATTCGGGTCGCGCTCCATCTCCTCCCACATCGCCAGACGGATGGCTTCGAGGAAGGTGACCTCTCTCATCGCGACACCCCCGCGCTCTCGTCGTAGATGTCTTCCAGTGCGGTATGCGGTTCGGGGTCGGGGCTGCTGATGGCGTATTCGATGGCTTTCTGGATGCGCTCCACGATGTCGGGCGGCGGTTCGGGCAGTTCCTGCTCGCGGAACAGCCCTGTTTTCAGCAAGTACTGGCGGTAGCGGGGCAGCGGGTCGCGCTTCTCCCACATTTCGATCTCCTCGACGGGTCGGTACAGGCGGGCGCGCGTCTCGTCGTGGTCGGCATGACCCTGCAGGCGGTAGGTCACGCACTCAATCAGCACGGGACCGTTGCCCGCGCGGGCGTGTTCCAGCGCGGCGCAGGTGGTGTTGTAAACCTCCAGCACATCGTTGCCATCGATGCAGTAGCCGGGGATGCCGTAGCCTTTGGCGCGGTCAGCGACCGTCTCGGTGGGCACTTCCAGTTCCACAGGCGTCGAGTAGGCGTACTGGTTATTCTCCACGACCACAATCAGCGGCAGTTTATGCACGGCGGCGAAGTTCAGCCCTTCGTGGAACGGGCCTGTGGCGGTCGCGCCTTCGCCTGTGTAGGCGACCAGCACGCGGTCGCGCCTGCCGTCCAGCCGCTGCGCCCACAGCACCCCACACGCCACCGCAATCGTGGATCCCAGCATGCTGGTGGAATGCACGATGCCCAGACTCATATCGCCCATGTGGCTCCACGAGTCTTTGCCGCGCGTGGGGGCGTTTGCCTTGCCCCAGATTTGGCACATCACCTGTTCGGGAGTCATCCCGCGGAACACGAACACGGGCATATCACGGTGGATGGGCGAGACGAAGTCGTCGGGGCGCAGCGGGTAGGTCGTGCCGACTTGGATGGCTTCCTGCCCGCGCGAGCCGTACACATTCCCACGCCGCAGGCGACCCTTCTTTTTGGCGTCGTACAACGCCTCGTCAAAGATGCGGGCGAACCACAGCCTGCGATAAATCTCCAATAAATCGCTCTTCTCTAAGCGCTCGTGATAGGCAATCGCCGTCTGCTGTCCGTTCTTGCGTCGTGTGCGCGTCGAGCCCAAGGTAGTCCTCCTTGCTACGCCCATAAGTATACCCAACCGTGCGCGCCTGCTCTTCCGCGCATACCTCTCGAAATTTCGTACCGTACCCCTCACTCCAGCCGCCGAAGAATCGCCAGCCCGCCGACGCCAAACAGCAAGTTCGGCGACCACGCCGCCAACAGTGGGGGCAAGACGCCGTGATTGCCCAGAATCTGAAAAAGCAGCAGCGTGTTCCAGAACACGAACACCAGCACAATCGCCAGCAGCACGCCCACGAACCCGCCTGCACGCGCCAGCAGAAAGCTCAGCACGGGCGCGCACAACGCCAGCACCACGCACGCCACAGGAACCGCCGCCTTGAGGTGATAGCTCACCTCCAGCGTGCGCGTGTCCAGCCCCATCTGGCGGTTGCGCCGAATCTGCTCGCCCAGCTGCGCCATCGTCTGCTCTTCGGGCGTCGGCGCGGCGAAAAAGTCCTGCAACGCGACCTGCAGGTTGATTACCAAGCGCGTTGCCCGCTGCACATCGGCGACCGTACCGTCGGGCTGGTAGTAGTGCGCCGTCGGCTCGAAAAGCTCCCATACGCCGTTGTGGTACTTGCCACGCGGGGCTTTGACCACCAGCCAGCCGCCTTGCTCGCGACGCTCCATCACCAGCACATCTTCCAGCAGCACTGCGTCGCCTTGCTGCTGCGCCACGCCAATCCCAATCATGTAGTTCTGCGCCTTGATGACGGCGTTGCTGGTCAGGTTCGGCACAGGCGCGAGCAGGAACATCCGATTGCGCAGTTTGTTGAACTGCTGCATGCTGGGCGGCACGAGGTACTCGTTCAGCGCGAAGTTCGCTCCCGATAGCACGATGCCAATCAGGATCATCGGCGCGAAGATGCGGCGCAGGCTCACCCCCGCCATGCGCATGACAGTGATTTCGCTGTCGCGCGTAAGGCGGTTGACCGTCAGCGCGGTGCCGACCGCCGCGCCCACAGGCAGACTCAGCACCAGCAGGTACGGCGTGTAATACAGTACCATCTGCAGCACGGCGGTCAGCGGCACGCCGTAGTTGAAAAACCACGGCGCGTAAGTAAACAGCAGGTTGCCAATCAGCATCAGCAGGATGGCGAAGATGCCGATGCCCAGCGGAATCAGCATCTCGCGGGCGATGTAGCGATCCAGCCGCGTGAAGGGCGGCAGCGTGCGCAGGCTCATGACTTGCGCACCACCCACGCGATGAGTCCCAGCGCAACGCCTAGTGTGGCGAGGATAGCGACCAGCGCGCTTAGTCCCATTAGTTGCTCGCGCCAGAACAGGCTCAGCGCGCCCCCCGCGACGGCGATTGCCCACACCTTAATCGCGGCGTGCGCCAGTTGACGCGGCACCCACCGCCCCTGCACCAGCAGCGGCAGCATCAGATGCCCGCAACGGCTGCAACGCACTGCGCCGACCGCCGCGCGCGCCCCGCAATTGAGGCACGGCGTGTAGCCCTGCTTCCGATGATGCTGCAACTCGTCCTGCCACATCCGCAGCCGTCGCTTCTCGTTGGCTGCCATAATCGGCGCTTGCTGAATCGCGCACTCCAGATGATGCACCGCCTGCTCCAGCAGCCCGTTTTTGTAGCACGCTTCGGCGAGGTTAATCAGCGCGCCGTAGTTTTTGGGGTCGAACTCGTAGGCGAGGCAGGCGCGTTCGATGAGTTGGGCGTCCATCTGGGCGTGCGCCGCGCGGTTGAGGTAGGCACGTAGCAACGGCAGTGCGACCGCCCCCCCGCCCAGCGTCGCCAGCGAGAACGGCACGACCTGCGGGAACGCCCGCTGCGCCGAGGCGAGTGCCAGCAGCAGCGCGACTGTCGAGCCCAGCGCCGCCTCCGCCGCGCTCACCTCGCCCGTAATCGCCCAGTTCACCAGCAGAAAAATCCACGCCGCCGCCAGCAGCCACACCAGCATCACGGCGAACACATGCTCCATACGCAGGCAATTCTACCCCGCTCGCAGCTCCAATCCCTCACAGGTAGGCTAAAAACGCGGTTCGGCTTCGGGTGATGCAGTTGTGGGATGGGTTGGACGATGGAGCGCTTGAAGGGGCGCTGTGGCAGTTGTGGCGCGAGGTTAGAGCCGCTCGCGGGCGATTGTGAATATTTCGGTGGGATAGAACGTGCCGAATAGGGCGACCCAGTTGTTTTGTAAGAGTGGCTCTGGTGTATCGTGGAGAAAGAGTTGCTCGCAGCGTTCGACGATTTCGCGTGCGGAGAGCGTTTGTTTTGGTTCGAGTCGGCTGAGGCTGTATCGGGCGAGATGATAGAAGAGCAGGAGTACGGGGTCGTAGATGGCGTCGAGGGTGAGTTGAATGCGTGTGATGGCGGGTTCTTTGAGTGCGTTCAGGGGATGGATGTCTACCAGCCCAACGATTGGTTTTTGTGGGGGTTGGTATCCGTCTATGAATTCGACGAGGTTGCAGCCGCAGTAGCGCGGGTAGCGGGCATCGTTGCCCATGTAGCCGAGCCAGCCTGCGTGTCCGTCTTGGAACTCGGCGAGGTGGAAGGGTGGTTGGGCGTGTGGGGTGGCTTGGGTGAGGCGTAGGGGTTCGTTGCGCCAGTGGGTGATGAGGTGCTGGCGCCAGCTTTGGATGGCTTGTCGGATGGCGTCTTCGCCGCGGATGATTTCTTCGCGCACGATGGGGTTATACCCGATTCGTATAGTTTGCGCCATCACCGAACCCCACATCGTGCAGCTGCGTCGCCAGATGCTCATCTAAGTAGCGGTAGATGAGCGATTGCAACGGGTAGTTGTAGTGGCGTGGGACGCGGAACGGCTCCCCTTGCACGCCCAACCGTAGTTTTAGCCGCATCGAAACCTCCTGTATAGACAATAGTATACCTCATGCACCGATGTTCCTCTTGGGGTATAATCCCTGCTGGTGGAAAACGCATCGCGTTACATACCGAGCATCGGGATGGAGGTTCACGCGCAGCTCTTGACGGAGAGCAAGATGTTCTGCGCGTGCCCGACTCGCTTCGGCGAACTGCCCAACACGAATGTGTGCCCCATCTGCTTGGGGATGCCCGGCGTGCTGCCCGTGCCGAACCGCAAGGCGGTCGAGCATGTGATTCGCACCGCGCTCGCGCTCAACTGCCGAATTGCGCCTGTGGCGATGTTCTACCGCAAAAACTACTTCTACCCCGACCTGCCCAAAGGCTACCAGATTTCGCAGTACGGCGAGATACACCCCATCGGCACGCGCGGCTATCTGGAGATTGAAGTGGAGAGCGAGCGGCTGCCCGTGCGCATCCGCCGCGTGCATCTGGAGGAAGACACGGGCAAGCTGTTCCACTACCTGCCGGGCGAAAGCGAGGTGGACTTCAACCGCGCGGGCGCGCCGCTGATGGAGATCGTCACCGACTTCCCGCCCGATTTGCACTCTGCTGAAGCCGCCAAAGAGTACCTCGTGCAACTGCGCGCGGTGCTGACCTACTTGGGCGTGTGCGACGGCAAGATGGAGGAAGGCTCGCTGCGCTGCGAACCCAACATCAGCGTTGCGCCCGAAGGCAGCACGCAATTAGGCGTCAAAACCGAGCTGAAAAACCTCAACTCGTTCCGCTCCGTCGTGCGCGGAATCGAGTTCGAAGTGGAGCGGCAGATCAAAGTCCTACAGGAGGGCGGGCGGGTCGTGCAAGAGACGCGCGGCTGGAGCGAAGAGGGCGCGTACAGCTTCCCCATGCGCACCAAAGAGTTCGAGCAGGACTACCGCTACTTCCCCGAACCCGACATCGTGCCGATACAGATCACCGACGAGTGGCTGGAATCGCTGCGGGCGACGATTCCCGAACTGCCGCTACAGAAAGCCGACCGCTACCGCCGCGAGTATGGGCTGGGCGCGACCGAGACGCGCATCCTGACCGCCGACATCCATACCGCAACCTACTTCGAGCAGTGCGTCGCGCTGGGCATCGAGCCAAAAACTGCCAGCAACTGGATTACCGTCGAGCTGCAGGCGCGCCTGAACGAGACCAACACCGACATCCGCGACTCGAAGCTGCAGCCTGCGCACTTGGCAGACCTGATTGACCTGTTGCACAAGGGCACCATTTCGGGGCGCATCGCCAAAGCGCTGTTCGACGAGGTGTTCCAGTCGGGCGAGATGCCGTCGAAGATTGTGCAGGCGCGCGGGCTGGTGCAGATTTCGGACGAGGACGCGCTGCGCGCCGCCGCCCGCAAGGTCATCGCCGACAACCCCGATGTGGTCGCCAAATACCGCGCAGGCAAAACGAGCGTGCTGGGCTTTCTGGTCGGGCAACTGATGCGCGAGACGCAGGGGCGCGCGAACCCGAACCGCGCGGGCGAAATCCTACGCGAGGAGCTGGACTAACATGGGCGCACGCAAGTTTCTGCGGTACGGCGTTAGCCTCGTGATGATTGGGCTGGGAGTTGGAATTATTTACTATGAGTATTTGCTATTCAAGCGCACTGAGGGGCTGCTGCTGGGCGGACTGCTGATTGGCTGGGCGTTCGTGCGCGTGTGGATGTTGCAGCGATTTGTGGAGCGTCGCGCTCCGAATCGACCGAAGGAATAGCGATGGGGCTAAAATTGTTCGGCTGGAGGAAGTCGAAGCAGTCGTCGCAGGATGCGCCGCCGAAGCGACTGCTGATGCCGTTTAGCAACACGGCGGACGACCGTGAGGCGTTGCGCTTCGCTTACGAGCTGACACAGGTGTTCGACGCGCAGCTCACAGTGCTGTGCTTGGTGGAGGTGCCGCGTTCCGTAGGGCTTCAGGCATGTCCCCCAGAGCGCGTGCGGGAGGGCGAGTTGGCAGCCGCCGCCGCTCGTGAAATCGCTGAAGAGCTGGGCGCGCACGAGCCGAACATCATCGTGCGCCCCGCGCACCACTGCGGCTACGCGATTGTGAACGCCGTTGACGAGTTCCAAACCGAGTTGCTGTTGATTACGGCGCGCTACCGCAACGGACGGGCGCGACCCGCGCTGGACGACACTGTCGAAGTCGTGCTGCGCAAAGCGCGCTGCCAAGTGTGGTTGTACGGCGCGCCGCAGGAGGCAGAGTAAGATGCGAATCGTGATTATGGGTTGCGGACGCACAGGCTCCACGCTCGCCCTGCTGATGAGCCACGCAGGGCATCAGGTGACGATGATCGAGAAGTCCCAAGACGCACTGCTGCGCTTAGGCAAGCGGCACACCTGCACGATAGTCATCGGCGATGGGCTGGACGAGGACACCCTGCGCCGCGCGGAGGTGGACAAGGCGGACGCCTTTATCGCTTGCACACACGGCGACAATACGAACCTGATGGTCGTGCAGATAGCGCGGGAGCTATTCGGCGTGCAGCGCGTCGCGGCGAAGGTGAACGACCCTGTGCGCGCCGAAGCCTACCGCGAGTACGGCATCTTCACCGTCACGGGCGGCGCGCTGATGGGCGGCTACCTGCGCGACTGGTTGCTCGGCAACCCGACCCAGAATATTGAACACTACAATCAGTTCTACCCCGAACTGCGCCAACTGCTGGAGGACTGAGCCAATGCGACGCTTGGGCGCGCTGGTCGTGCTGTGCGCGACGCTTGCCGCCTGCCAAGACGCACCGACGCCCCCCAGCGAGTCGTTCCAGTTCCCGCTGGCGGTGTTCATTCAGGGCAAGCCGAACGACTTCTGGGATGCCGTGCTGAACGGCATGCGCACGCGGCTGGACTTGCCTGGCGTGCAACTGGAGACGGTCTTTTTCACGGCGGCGGAGCGCGAAGGGGTTGCCCAGCGGATGGTTGAGGGCGACTGGCGCACGGTCGCGTTTTGCGCCCCGAACGACGCTTGGGCGCGGCAGACTGTCGAGCAGACGGTTCAGGCGGGCGCGCCCGTGGTGCTGGTAGGTGCGGACTTGCCGAACACGACGCGCTTGGGCTATGTGGGCACCTACTACTACGACGCGGGGCGACGCGCGGGCGCGTGGTACGCCCAGCGCGTGCCTGCAGGCGAAATTGTCGTCGTCGCGGAGCATCCTGTGCCGCGTGCTGTGTCCGAGTTCTGGGAAGGCTTTCGGCACGGACTGCTGTTCAACCGTCGCCTGCGCGCGCGCCTTGTGCCCGTAAGTGACAACCGAAACGCGCCTCTTGTGATTCAGAAACTGGCATCCGAGCCGCCTCTGCAGGGTATTTTTCTGATGGGCGCAGAGGTCGCCCAGCAGGGAATCGGCGTCGCGCGGCGAAGGAACATCGGCGTCCTCAGTTGGCGCGAGTCGGCGAAGGACTGGTACCTTGCCCGCCAGATTGACCTGCTGATTTTGGAGCGACCCGATGAAATCGGCGTGCGCGCGGCGAACCTGATGCGTAATCTCAGTCAGGGGCGCGGCAGCGACCTGCAAGTCGTCTATGTGCCCTACGAGTGGCGCGCCCGCTAACCTAAAAACTGGTAGAATTAATGAGGCTCACCATGCGCGTTTCGGCGTATACTTTAGTAAAGGACAGCGTGGAGGCGAGGCTGTGAACCCGAAGGCGTTGCGCGTGCTGGAGGGCTACACGCCGCGCGAGGGCGCAGACAACGCCAGCCGCGCAAGGGGGCGCGAGCATCTGATGCGCACAATTCAGACACTAATCCAGCCCGTCCGCGTATGGGTCAATCCCGACCACACGATTGAGACGGCGCTGATGTTGATGCGGGGGCATCGCTTACAAGGGCTGCCCGTCTACGAAAGTGGGCAAGTGCTGGGGCTTGTGGAGTTGGAGCAGTTGCTGGGCGTCGCCCCCGATACGCCTGTGCGCGAGGTGATGACCACCGAACTGATGGTCGCCACGCCACAGACGCCCTTGCGCGTCGTCGCCGAATGGCTGCAACGCCACCGTCAGCCGCTGATGCCCGTGGTGGAAGGCGACCGACTCATCGGCGTCATCAGCGTGTACGATCTGCTCTCCGAAATCGGGCGCAGTTATGACCCGATGACAGGGCTGCCCTGGTCGGACTACCTGCGCGAGTGGAGCATCGAGCGGCTTGCAGAAGGCAACGAGATCACCATCCTGTTTTTCGATCTGGACAACTTCGGTGCGTTCAACAAGCGGTATGGGCATCTGGTCGGCGACGAGGTGCTGCGGCGCGTGGCGCAGCTGCTACTCAGCGAGATTGACCCGCAGACCGATGTGGTGTGTCGCTGGGGCGGCGACGAGTTCGCGATTGCCACCCTGCGCCGCCGCGAGGAAGCAGGCTTGCTGGCGCACCACCTGAGCCGACAGATTGCCAGCATCCAGCTGCCCGATGTGGACATCCCCGTCACGGTCTCCTACGGCTATCAGGGGGGCAAGCGCACGCGCGAGCGCGAGCAGGTGCATTACGCCGCCACGGTCGATAACCTCGTCAACCTTGCCAGCCAAGAGTGCTTGATGATGAAGGGCTTGACGCCGCGCGCGGCGCAGGGCGGGCAACTCGCGCTGCCCATTCAAGCGGTCGTAGAGACGCCCGCGCCTACCGAGCGACGCATCAAAATCCAAAGCGTCTCCTACGAGCGCGAGGGACGACGCGCCAAAGCGCGCGTCTACCTGCAGGCGGAAAGCCGCGTGCTGGAAGGCGCGTCCGAAGGCGACGCGCAACCGCAACGGCTGGTCGCCGAAGCGACGCTGAACGCCCTCAAGCCGCTCACCCCCGCCAGCGTGAACATCGCGCTGCTGCAAGTCGAGGAGACGCAAGGCGAGGCGGGACGCGCCATCGTGAATGTGGTCGTGCTATGGGAGAACGGCGAGACGCGCCAAGAGCTTGTGGGCAGCGCATTGATGCGTGACGACCCGTACCGCGCCGTCGCCGCCGCCGTGCTGGACGCCCTGAACCGATCCCTCGGACGCATGCTCGACCATGTCTGACCCTACCCTGACACGCCCCACAACAGCAGTGTAATCAGCCCGTTGTTGATGGCGTGAATCACGATGCAGGGCAGCAACGAGCGCGTGTGTGCATACACCAACGCCAAAATCGCGCCCAGCACGGTGATCGGCAGGATGCCGCCCAGAAACTGCGGGTGAATCACGGCGAACAGGTAGCCGCTGACGAACGCGCTGAGCCACACGCGCCCCGTGCGCTGCCAGAACACCTGAAACAGCACGCCGCGAAACACAAACTCCTCGATAATCGGCGCCAGCAGCGCCGCCTGCACAAACAGCGCCAGCCAACTGAGCGCGTCCTGCGCCTGCGTCGCGCGCTCGCCGACAGGATTCGTCTGCTCGGCGGGCAGCGCGGGCGCAATCAGCCGCGTCACCATCAGCAGCGCCGCAAGGAACGGCACATACGCCGCATAGCCCATCAGCGCCGCGCCCAGTTGACGCCAGAAGCCCTTACGAAACCACTCGATGCGCCCCAGCGCATCCGCTTGACCCCGCAGCGACGCCAGATACATCAGTGGCAGCAGCACCGCCAGCAGATAAATCGCGGTTGCACTGCTCAGCCCCAAGTCAAGCAACACTTGGTTGAGCCCAGATCCGTTGAGCTGCACCAGCAGGAAAATCACCAGCGCCCACAGCAGCGGGTCGTAGGCGAACGGCGACTCGTCGGGCGCAGGGCGCGCGGGCAACGACGGGCGATTGATTAGGTACCAGAGCATAATGCCCACTCCTGCCAGCCCCATCACCCCGCCAAACAGCATCACCCCACCCAGCGCCAGCACGCCCCACACTGCCCGCTGCGCCAGCGACTGCCGAATCGCGTTTGCGCGTTCCGTGTCACCTGCGCGTGCGTAGAGCGTCATCTCCAGCAGGGTGCGCGCGAGCGGCGAGGGCAGCGCGCCCACCGACTCCAGCACGGCGGGCACGCGGTCGGCGTTCAGCGGCTGGGTGAGCGCGTCGCGCAGGCGCATCGCCTGCCAGCGTCGCGCCGAGGGTGTAAGCGTCTCCGACAGCAAATCGGGCAGGGCGCGGAGCGTTGCTGCCGCGTCGTGCTGCTGGAACGCATGCGCCACAATCGCGCGATACACCGCCGCTTCGTAGGGCGCGTATGCCTCCTCCAGACCCGCTAAGGCTGCCTCTTGCGCCACCTTGGTCGCCAAGCCGCCCATACCCAGCCGTTCCACCGCCAGCGCGTAGCGTATCTGGAACTCCGCGCCCAATCGCTGGTTGCCCGACGCCAATCCGCGCCCTTCAGACCCGCGAAACAGCAGCCAAAACTGCACAACATTCCCAGCGATGATAAAGGCGAAGAGGACAATCAGGAGCCACCAAGCGTAGCGCGCGGATTCTCTCATGGTGAATTCTGGCGGAGGGTCTGGGATTCGAACCCAGGGTAGGGAGCATAACCTCCCTACAACCGCTTAGCAGGCGGCCCCTTTCGACCACTCAGGCAACCCTCCGCCTCGCATGGTGAATTATACCATATGTGCAACGGGCTGTCAAGTGCCCCGATTTTAATTCGGCGGCGGGGGGAAGTCCAACACCGAGACGGGCACTTCGAAAGTGACGCCCGTGCCCGCGTCGGTGATGACCAGTCGGGTTGCGCCGCGCCGTAGCCCCGTGATGCGCACGGCGTTCGTGCTCAATTTCTCGGCGCGCGCCAAATTCGTATCGCGCACCGAGAAGACGAAATCCGCACGCACGACTTCGTTCGCCTGCGTATCGCGCAGGGTCGCGGCGACCTGAATCTGTTCGCCTGCCCAGACCTCAATCGTCGCAGGGTTCGTCTCGATCTGGTAGCGGCTGAGGTCGTACTGGATTGAGCCGATGGAGCCTGCCACTATCGTGAACTCCTGCGCGACGACCTGCCCGTTGCTGAGGGTGGCCTCCACGCGGATGCGGTGCGTTCCTGGAGGCAGCACAATTCGTTGTGGGTTCTCCACCAGTTGCCCGTTGAGGAATACGCGCGCGCCCGTCGGGTTGCCCGTCACGGCGAGCGAGAAGGTGGTCGTGCCCCCACCGCCGCCGCCACCACCCGAACACGCCAACAGGTTCAGCGCAAACAACGCGCCGAGCAGTCCCGTCGTCCATCGTATCGTCCAAGCACGCATTTTTCAGTTCTCCAACCGTTCGCCCACAATCTTTGACGCCCGCTAAAACTCGGCGTTTCCAGGCGTGCGCGGGAACGGAATCACATCGCGAATGTTTTTCATGCCCGTGAGGTACATCAGCATCCGCTCGAAGCCCAGCCCGAAGCCCGAATGGGGCGCGCTGCCGTAGCGACGCAGGTCTAAGTACCACCAGTAGTCCCGCTCGTTCAGCCCCATCTCGCGAATCCGTTGCAGCAGCACCTCGTAGCGTTCCTCGCGCTGGCTGCCGCCGATAATCTCGCCCACGCGCGGCACCAGCACATCCATCGCCCGCACCGTGCGCTCGTCGTCATTGAGGCGCATGTAGAACGCCTTAATCTCGCGCGGGTAGTCCGTCACAATCACGGGCTTTTTGAAATACTCCTCGGTGAGGTATCGCTCATGCTCGGTCTGCAGGTCGTTGCCCCACACGGGCGGGAACTCCCACTCGCGCGACGCGCCCTGCAGGATGCGTATCGCCTCCGTGTAGGTGATGCGCTCGAACGGCGACTCGGCGACATGCTGCAGCGTCTGTAGCACAGTGTTGTCGATGCGCTCGTGGAAAAACTCCAAGTCCTCGCCGCAGTGATTCAGTACATAGCCGATAATGTATTTGAGGAACTCTTCGGCGAGGTCGGCGTTGTCGTGCAGGTCGTAGAACGCCATCTCGGGTTCGATCATCCAGAACTCAGCGAGGTGGCGCGGGGTATTGCTGTTCTCGGCGCGGAAGGTCGGTC
>Ga0272449_1001232_pt1 | contig 27094 bp, 22 predicted proteins | sample YNPCB0241_FD_198679 | JGI IMG/M metagenome (GOLD analysis project Ga0272449, IMG submission 198679) | Hot spring sediment microbial communities from Yellowstone National Park, WY, United States - YNP-CB-024-1 | ecosystem: Environmental > Aquatic > Thermal springs > Hot (42-90C) > Sediment... | reverse complement strand
AAAAATCATGGAAAATTTACAATACAGATGTAAAATATTCAACTAATATTTCACCAAATGATGCAAATAAAATAGAGAAGTTTATTAATCTTTTCCCTTCTGCTAAAAGAGGTTTTGTAATAGGAAATATAAAAAGGGAAGAAAAGTTATCTAAAAATGTTTTAGCGGTTGGTTGGCACCAGATTTAAATCAAAATTCCGGCTATTGTTGCTGTCATAAAACAGGCAAGAGAGCCGGCAAGAACTGCATAAAGCCCTAATCTTGCAAGGTCATGTCTTCTATTTGGAGCAATTCCACCAATTCCACCTATTTGTATAGCTATTGATAAAAAATTTGAGAATCCGCATAGTGCATAAGATGAGATTATAACTGCTCTTTCAGATATTACTCCGGGATGTTCCTTTAAAAAATTTGCCATATTAAAATATGCAACAAACTCGTTTAATATGGTTTTTTGTCCCATCCATTCTGCAACTTTTGAGACATCAGCAGATGGAGTTCCCATAATCCAAGCAAGTGGATAAAATATCCATCCCATTATTTTTTCAAGTGTCAAACCGCTGTGAATAAAGCCGATTAAATAATTGGCAAGAGCTAAAAGGGACATAAAAGCAATAAGGCAGGCGGCTACATTTAATGCAAGCGTAAGACCGGTAGTGGCTCCGTTTGCCGCAGCGTCTATTAAATTTGCATCTGTTATCTCAATATTTAATTTCACAACTCCTCTTGTTTTTGGTTCTTCTGTCTCAGGAAGAATTATTTTTGCCATAACAAGTGCAGCAGGAGCGCTCATAATTGAGGCAGCAAGAAGATGCCCAGCAATTGTTGGAAGATAATCTTTAAGTATTCCAACATATGCAGCCATAACACCACCTGCAATTGTTGCCATCCCACCTGTCATAACCGTTAATAGTTCACTTTGAGTCATCTCAGAAACATAAGGTCTTACAACAAGAGGTGCCTCTGTCTGTCCAACAAATATGTTTGCACTTGCCGAAAGTGATTCTGCTCCGCTTGTTCCCATAAACCTAACCATTATTTTTGCAAAAAAAAGAACAACTTTTTGCATTATTCCAAGATAATAAAGAATCGACATAAGAGATGAAAAAAATATTATAGTTGGAAGAACTTGAAAAGCAAAGATAAATCCAAGAGATTGATTGTTAATTAAATTTCCAAAAATAAATTTAGCACCTTCTTCAGAAAAAGATATTATTTTTATAATTACATCATTCATTATTTCAAAAAATTTTCTGCCAGGAGGGAATTTTAGAACAAGGAATGCAAATACTATTTGAATAAGCGTTCCCATTATAACTGTTTTATAATTTATTGCTTTTTTATTTTTGCTAAATAGCCAGGCAATTCCTAATAAAACAAAAATACCTATAAAACTTATAATTCTTTCCATAAATTCCTCCAGTAAATTTATTATATAAAATTAGTTAGAAAATATATAAAATTTAAATCTATTTAAGAGAGTGATTAACCTTTGCCATTTGGCAGGACTTAAAGTCACCCTTGTTATACTTTTCTCCTATCATTCCGTCGGGGAGATATAAAGAGATTTTTCCATTTTTTTTCAAAATTCCCCCTTTCGTAACCCAAACTCACTAATTTTTAGGGTATAACTCTAAAATTTTAAAAAAAGTAATTAAAAAATAAATAAAATTTATTTTAATGCTTATCCCCCATTAGGGTATAAGTAAAAATGTGTGTAATCTAATTTATTTTTAGTGAAAAAATCAAGATTTTTAAAATCCCCCTCTTCGTTTCCCCCTTTACAAAAGGGGGATTATAGGGGGATTTAAATTTGTTTTTATGTAAAAAAGGACAACTTATTCCCTAAAAAATGCAGAGTTAGGGTTTACAAAGGGGGAAAAATTCAAGGGGGATTTATTTGGTTCGACGCTACGTCGGAGCCCTTACAATAATAATTTATAGTCTATCACCTTTAGCCTAATTTTAATCTAAGGGGTGTTTTCAATCAGTTTATCAGCAAGAACATTTGCTGAGTATTCGTTTATTCCATAGGTTTCTATTACACAGTCAAACAAGTTTGAGATTTTTTCTGAATCTATAGGGTTAAGGAGATTTATGAATATTTTTTTATGAAATTTTTCCGCTATTTGAGTTATTATTTTAAGTTTTTTTTCAGATATCTTTGGCCAGGAATAGTTTGCTATTATCAGAGTATCATATTTATCTTTAGTTAGTATTTTGTTTATATTTATTTTGTTTGAACTTATCATTATCATGTTTACATCAAAGTTGTTTTTTTTAAGTTTTTCATAGACAACTATTGCTTCTTTTGAAAATCTTTGTGGAATAAAGAATATCATTTTTATTTTATCTTGCTTTAGATTTTCTATTTTCCCTTTCACGATTTTTATACTCTTGTTTGCAATTTCCAAAGCTATTTGTTTATATGCTATGTCAAATTCATTATCTTCTATAACAAACTCAGATAAATTATATTTTTTCTTTATATCGGTTATTCTTTTGTATGATTCTTCAATTTTTTTTGCTGATATCTCTCCGCTTTTTAAAGATTTGACTATTTGTTTCTTTACCTTTTCTGGATCATATCTACCGATTAAAACCATATCTGAACCGTTTTTTATAGATATGACTGCTGCATCCTTGATATCGTATTTGCTTGTTATTGCCTTCATATCCATACTGTCAGTCATAATAATCCCATTAAATTTTAATTCTTCCCTTAAGATACTTATTATATTTTTAGATAGTGATGCTGGATTTTTATGGTCTATATTTTTGTATATTACATGGGAAAGCATTACAATATCGGTTTTACCTTTCTCAATAATTTCCTTAAAAGGGTATATATGCGTTTGATAAAGCTCTATTGGTTCTATATTGACTATAGGTGTTGTTAGATGAGAATCTGTATCAGTCATTCCATGACCAGGAAAGTGTTTAACAACATTGATTATTTTGGATGATAGAAATCCATCAATTACCACATCTGCCATTTTTGTTACAGTTTCTCTATCATTTCCAAAGGATCTGATATTTATTATTGGATTGTTTTTTTCAGTGTTTACATCAAGTGTTGGAGCAAATATTGTATTTATTCCCGCTTTCTTAAGTTCAAGACCTAAAAGATAAAACATTGTTGTTGTATTCTCCCAATCTTTGGCTACCCCCAATGCCATATTTGATGGAAGATTTAAAAGTCCATGCGTCTGGTGTGTATAAACACTTCCACCTTCATAATCTATTGCTATAAATGGTGGAGGGTTATGATTTTTATAGATTTTTTTAATAAGTTTTCTTGTATCCTCAAGTGAATAGTTTCCCCATATTAAGTGAATTCCACCAATTCCTTTTTTTGTGTATTCTATAATTTCTGTTGATTGATGAATATCAAAACTTGCCCAAAGCATTTGATAAATTTTTTTCTCTATATCAAGACAAAAAGTTTTGCTTGCTAAAATAAGAAGAATATAGAAGAAGGTATTCATTTTGAGTGCATTATTGGTGTTAGATCAAAATTCGATGTCCCTGAAGTAATATTTGTTAGTTCAAAAAAATGTCTCCAAAATCTATGCATAAACCTCTAACTCCTTTACTATTATTTTACTATTTTTCTTTTCCTTTAACCTCATAAGTTTTTATATAAACTTTTTGTTTTTCTTTTCTGCATAGTAAAAACAAATTGAAATCCCCTTATTTAAAATCCCCCTACATCCCCCGACGTTACGTCGGGGAAAGAAAATAAAGGGGGATTTAGTATCTTGAATAATTGGAATATTTTGGGGGAGATAATTTTGATCTATCCAGATTATCTTCAGTAACAAAAATTATGATTTAATGCATTATTCAGCTTTAAAATATACTTATATGATATAATTTTTTTATGTATAGGATACTTTTTGAGTGTAATGATTTTGTTGTGGTATCTAAAGAAGCAGGGATTTTGAGTATAAAAGCAAGAGGAAGTTTATCTTTTAGTGTTTCGCTTTTTGATATTCTTAAACAGAAATATGGAACTCTCTATATTGTTCATCGTCTTGATAAGGATACCAGTGGTATAATCTTGTTTGCTAAAAATAAAGAAGCGCATAAAAGATTTTGTTCTATGTTTGAAAAATCTGAGGTTGAGAAAAAATACCTTGCTCTTGTATTTGGGAATATAGAATCTGATAGTTTTAAAATAGAAAAACCAATAAAAGAATTTGGTTCAGGAAGAATGGGAATAAGTAAAGATGGCAAAAATGCAATAACTGAGTTTAAGGTTTTGGAAAGATTTGATAAATACACACTTGTTGAAGCAAAACCGGTTACCGGAAGAAGACATCAGATAAGGGTTCATCTTTATTGGTGCGGTAATCCTGTTGTCGGGGATAAACTTTATGGGGATATGGAGAAACAGAAAAATTATAAAAGAATGATGCTTCATTCCTATTTTATTTCATTTATATATCAGAATAAAAAGTATTTATTTAGAGATGAGGAGTGTTTTTTAAAGGATGTGTTTGAACTGTTAAAATTAGTATAATAAAGATTGATGATAAAGAAAGATATTATGACCTTTGCTTCGAATAATAAGGATAGGGATTATATAGAGCCGGAAATTGTTAACAAATATTGGCAAGGGGGTGAAAGGATAGGTTGGTTTGAAAAAATTAAATTTAAGATAGGCAAGTTTTTTCTGTTTTTGATTTTTTCTGCTGCTTTTATATTTGTGCTGATTGGTGTTTTTCTTTCATCCACTATAATTGGTTCGGTAATAGGTATTCCTATGATTATTTTGGGATTTATAATTATTTTTGCAGGTATTTTACTTTTAAGATTTGTGTTTATAGGAAGGAGGTTAAAATGAAAACAAAAACATTGAAGGATAAAAGTAAAGGGAATACCATTTATTATCAAAAGAAAAATGGTTGGAGTATTGTTGATGAAAAACAAAGAAAGGAAATAGATTTATTTGCAAAGGAATATATGGATTTTATCTCGGTCTCAAAGACCGAGAGGGAGTTTCACGACAATGCTATAAGGTTTTTAAAAGAAAATGGTTTTAAAAGTATCAATGAGTTTAAATCATTAAAGTCTGGCGATAGGGTTTATTTATCTACATATGGAAAAACACTTTTTGCATTTATTATTGGTGAGAAGGAACTTGCTGATGGTATGCATATAGTGGGTGCTCATATAGATTCGCCAAGGATTGATATCAAGCAGAATCCTCTTTATGAAAACTCTGAACTTGCGTATCTTGATACGCATTACTATGGTGGGATAAAAAAATATCAATGGCTTACAATTCCTCTTGCAATTCATGGGGTTTTTGTAAAGAAGAATGGAGAGAAGATAAGTGTAAACATAGGTGAAGATGAAGGAGATCCTGTTTTCTGTATTACTGATCTTCTTCCGCATCTTGCTCAAAGTCAAATGAAAAAAACACTTTCTGAAGCAGTTGAGGGGGAAAATCTTGATGTTCTTGTTGGTTCTATACCATCAAAGGATAAAAAAGCAAAGGAAAAAATAAAGGATAATATACTCAAGATTCTCAAAGAAAAATACTCAATAACAGAAGAGGATTTTCTCTCAGCAGAGCTTGAAGTTGTTCCTGCATACAAACCAAGGGAAATCGGTTTTGATAAATCTCTGATACTTGCGTACGGTCATGATGATAAGGTTTGCGGTTATTCTGCAATGAGAGCATTTACCCAAAATGGTCTTTCTCCTTTATATACATCCTGTCTTATACTTGCTGATAAAGAGGAGATTGGGTCTTATGGTGCAACAGGTATGGGATCAAATTCATTTGAGAACGCCTGTGCTGAGATTATAAACCTTTATTACAATGGCTATAATGAGATAAACCTAAAGAGAATGCTAAAAAATTCATGGATGCTGTCTGGAGATGTTAATTCCGCTTTTGATCCTATGTATCCATCGGTCTGGGAGAAAAAAAATGCATCATTTATTAACTATGGTGTCTGTATTACAAAATACACAGGTTTGAAAGGAAAAAGCGGCGCCTCTGATGCAAATGCGGAATTTGTTGCAGAGATAAGAAGAATATTTGATTCAAACAAAGTTATATGGCAGACAGGGGAACTTGGAAAGGTTGATGAAGGAGGAGGTGGAACTATAGCCCATTATCTTGCAAGATACGGTATGCAGGTTATTGATTGCGGTCCTAGTTTGCTTTCTATGCATGCTCCAATGGAAGTTGCCTCAAAACTTGATATATATATGACATATAAAGCATATCTCTACTTCTATTTGGATAAAAGAAAATAAGATATTATGAAATTTAAATTATCAACTTGAGGAATCTTTCTGTAAATTATGGTTTATTTTTACTCACATCTCACTTTTTTACTTTTTACTTAAATTAAGGAGCTGTTATGACTATTAGAATAATAGTTACAGGTGGTACTTTTGATAAGGAGTATAACGAGATAAAAGGTGTACTTTTTTTTAGGGATACTCATGTTAAAGAAATGCTTGAACTTGGAAGATGTCGTGTTAAATATAAGATAAAAAAGTTGATGATGAAAGATAGCCTTTTTATGACAATGAATGATAGAATAAAGATTTTAAATGAATGTCTTAAAAGTAAAGAGAAAAATATTGTTATTACTCATGGAACGGATACAATGGTTGAGACGGCAAAGGTTCTTGGTAAAGCAATAAAAGATAAAACTATAGTTCTTACTGGTGCAATGGTTCCTTATAAATTTGGATCTTCAGATGGAATGTTTAATCTTGGAAGTGCAATATCGTTTGCTCAGGTTCTGCCTTGTGGTGTTTATATAGCAATGAATGGAAGATATTTTAACTGGTATAATGTAAGAAAAAATAAGAGAAAAGGCGAGTTTGAAGAGATAAAATAACTAAAAAGTGAGCAAATTAGAAAGTGAGCAAGTAAGAAAGTGAGTGAGTGAGAGGTGAAAAATGAAAATCCCCCTTACTCCCCCTTTAGGAAAGGGGGAAAATAAAAAGGGGGATTTTAAAAATATATAGCAAACATAAGTATTAATATATGCAAATAATTATCTATTTGGCGTTAGGTCTAAAGAAAAATTTCTTGAATCTAACGGATAATGATTAAGATTAAAATCTAATTTTTTAAAATATTATTATCACATCTTTTTTTTCTTTTTTGTCTGAATCTTTTATTTCTTTAGATGGTTTTGTCTTTTGAATACCTTTGTCTTCATCTATGATTTTTTTAAGTGGTCTTGAAACTTTTTCTTTTTCATCTTTTTTTTCTTTTTTCCCGAAAGAATACCTTATGGAAAAAGATGTATATTTATAAACTTGATAAAACACTGTTGAAATACTTGCTTCAAAGCCACCATCATGATATATACTTACACCAAAACTTGGACCTTTGTTGTCATCCATAAATCTATATCCGGCACCAGCAGAAAATACATTTTCTATGTTATATTCTATTCCAATGCTAAGTGAATTTTTTTTATCAACGATATAATTATCATACTCTATGGCGAACTTTGTTTTGTTTTCCATTATTGTTGGTTTTGTATATGATACTCCTGCTTTAAATGTTGTTGGAAGGTCATTTTTTTCTTCTATGTATTTTATTTTGCCAAGGGTATTTAATAAAGAAAAACCAAAGTCAAGTCCTATATCAGCTAAACTTCCAAAATACCCTACATCAAGAGCATATGTATTTGCAGAGTATTCAAGAAGTTTTGAGTTTATTAGTTTAACATTAAAACCAATACTACTTTCAAAATTTGACTTCAGTTTTGGTGTTATGTATGTTGTCTGTCTGTCTATCTTTTCTGCATAAGAAAAAATAAATATTTTGTTTTTTTCAGTTGATATATTTTTTTCAACTATCGTATCATTTATTATACTTCTTTGAGTCATATCACCAAGGTTGGTAAGATATATTGAAAATCCAATATAAGGTTTTGAGATATCAGATATCACTTTTTGATTTAAAGGTATTCCGAAACTAAGATATGAATAATTTGCATCCTCAAATCCATTTGAATAGTTTACTCCTACCTGATAATTCTCAACTACAGAAAGCACTGCTGGGTTTGAAAATGTTGAGAAAATATCTGTCTCAGTAACTGAACTAGCACCACCTAATGAAATGGACTTGGCACTTACATTGTTTTTTAGGACATCAAGAGATGAGTTTGAATAAAGTATTTTTGAGAAAATCAGCAGTATAAAAAATATTCTTTCCATAATCATCTCACAATTGCAACCTTTTCAACCTTATTTATTGCTCCTTCTGTTTTTATGTAATATATTCCACTTTTTACTTTATTCCCATTCTCATCACTCTGGTCCCAGACAAATGTATTTTTACCATAAATTGGTCCCTCGTATATTGTTTTTATTTTATGACCCGTTGCAGTATACACTGTTATTTTTACATTTGATTGTTTTGTTGTTTCGTATTTTATTGTTATTTTTTTATCTTTATTATCTTTTCCTTTCATTACATTATCATATGTTATAAAAACATCCTTTTCTGCTGTCAGATTTAAAGGGTTTGAAACCCCAAGGGATATATAATTGTTGGATTTTCCAACATTAAACATATGGTTTTTTACATAAACTTTTAGATAGATTGTACCAAGATATGGAAATTGGTCTGATATAGTTTTACCGTTGTATGAAGTAAATTTTAATTTTCCTTTTATTATATTTCTCCCAAGAGAATCGATGGTATAATATGATGATGGGTTATCAACTGGTTCAACAGTTATATAATTATTTATCTGTGATGTTGGAAGTTCTTTTAAGTTGTGGTCAAGAATTCTTATACAATTAATTCCACAGAATTCAAACTCTTGTCCATTCTGCCACGATGTTGGTGGAAGTGAGCTATTGTATTCAAATTTAGGAATAAGAGCACTAAATTCTATTTCATCTTGATCTACTACTCTTTTGGTTATCTTTGCATCTACACTCTCTCTGTTTGTATCTATGTCATATGTTAGGATATATGGGGTCTGGGTATTAAATCCTGTTAGGTTATATTCACTAACTGCAATATAGTATATTCCTTTTTTTTCTATGTTAGCATACAAATCAACATATGGCTGGAAGGTATAGCAGTTTCCTTCAGAGCAATTAAATATTTTGGGATAAACCTCTTTTAAAATATTTCTCTGCATATCAAATAGAGAAATCTCATATGCGTTGTACTTAAAATTTGATGTGTTGTATGGAAGATTTAATCTAACATGAAAAATTCCTTCTTTTAGTGGAATTACATAATAATCCTCGTCACCTTGATAATCTATATATGCTATTATAGTATTAAAGCTTGATATATCAGTTGCATATTCAGGACCATTGTTTGGCTCATAAGGGTCAACGGTAGAAGATATTGGTATCCCATGTGCGCTAAATGCTTGAGTAATTTTTGATGTGTCACAGTTTGGGTCTAATTTCCTGCAAATATCAATCATTGCATACATAAAGTTTTCAAAGTTATCAGGAAAGTAAAATAAAGAGCCGAAAATATATACATCCGCTTTATGAAGTCCAGTGTATGGACCGGATGAAAAGTATCCAAGGTTATAAGTTCCTTTCCTAAGTTTATAAAAAACTCCTGAAAGAATCTTACTATCGTCGTGTACTTCTCCAACCCAATCGTCAGGCATTTTATTGGTGAAACTTGAAAGGTCTCTTGCAGCACCCTCACCTACTCCAACAAAATTTCCAAGCACTGTTATGTTTTTTCCTTCATCCCAGAAAGACGATAATGAAAAATAATCCGCTATTGCTTCAGATATTGCTCCAAATTCTCCAAAATATATTATCGGATATATTCTATTCATTACAAGATGGCTATATTCATGTCTTATAACAGTTCCATCAAGAGCAAAATCCTTGCAATAACCATAAAGACAAACTCCTTTTCCAAAAAATAATGCATCATGTTCAAGGTCATAGAATGCATTCCACATTGTATTTGGTTCAAAGCAATCATCATTTGTCTCATCTCCACTAACCTGAACCATTACAGGAACTCTTTTGTTAAGATTGATACAACCACTACCTCCACACTTTGAGTTAAATTTCATTATAAAATCTCTTATTTTATTTAAATGATAGAAAGCATTTATAGATGCGCCATTTCCATCGGTAAGATAATTACTTGTTGACCATGTTATTGAACCAGTCGTATTATCTTTTCCGTTGTAGTTTTGTATAACAAGATAACTTGAAATAAGAATATTAAAATTTCCGCTGTTTGCTGAATCTGATTTGATTTTAATTTTATATTGAGAAGTTGGAACAAGCCCACCAAATAAACTTGTTTTATTCTGGCCAAAAAATGCTGAGATAGTATTTCCATTTGAATCTATTACATAAAGCATATCATTATCTATTCCACTTCCGCAGTTATCGACTTTTCCTATATTAAACTTATAAAATAGGGGACCAACAAATGCGAGAGATTCGTTTGGACTTAAACTATATGATGGGGAAATGGTATATGTAATTTCAGAGTTTGTTGGATATGAATTTACTGAGAACGGTGTGTTTGATTGTCCCCACTGGTATGTTGTGTTTGTATAAAAAGATGGTTGTCCATTAAAATTCATCACAGAAAAATAAGGTCCCATTAAAGTCATAAAAACCTTTGCACCAACACTTCCTCCAGTATCATAATCTATGCAATATTCACCTGTATCCTTGGTTGTTGTAGAGTGATTTTGATCACCTGCAAAAACATACTGATTAGCAATAGGGACTATAATTTTAGGTACCCAAGATGATGGTCCTTGGTCTTGTCCTGTTGGAAGAGGTGATATCTCATAGACCTCACCTTTTACAAAACCAGTTGTTTCTTGTGATAAAGTACATGTATACTGTCTTTCATCATATCTAAGAAGCACATCACCGCTTTTAGCATCAATGTAGTATACCCATTTTCCATTTAAAACACCATAACCACCGTTTACTTTTATCTTATATGCTAAAAAGTATTTCTCATTCAATATATCTGGAAATATAACAATTGAATATGTAGATATACTAACACTGGATAGTTCATCTCTGATTATATTCTTGGCATATTCAATTGAAATTGAAGGATTTATATCTAAATTTATATTTCTGAAGTATTTTGAGTTATACTGAGTTATTTCTCCATTTTCGTCCGCGTGTATCCTTACATATGAAAACTCAACTGGGATGTTCTTATAATACTGTTTATATTCTATGTGTCTTGTTCCAAAAATTTCTGATTTTCTTTCCAGTTTCAAAGTTGTTATATCAATACCGAGAAGTTCAGAATTTTCTATTAAAAAACTTCTTGATACATCTTCAATATTTCCATAGTATTTTTTTGTTCTGTCTCCATAGAGTATATAGGGAAATCCGTGAAAGTCATACTTAACTTTCCAGTTTTTATTTATTGAATTGGAGTTATTAAAATTTTTGAAAAGTTCTTCAGTTTTCTTAAAAGATGCTGGTTTTATAGTTAATAGATTTGACTTTATTCTTTTTTCTTTTTCTATTTTTATCAGAGTATCTGAAAGGGGGGAGATTTTTTGAGTTCTTGCTTCTTTAAATGTCTTTGCATTTAGATTAAAACAAATTACAATTATTATAAACAGATTCATTTTTTGCCCTCTTTTTCTATGATTGCTATTGCAGAATCTATTTGTATATATGGGTCATCATCCTTAAGATACTTTGCAAGATATTTCTGTGAACCTTTGATAATATCATAAAGTTCTATCAGTTTCTTTTTTATTTCCTTACTCTCATGTGACATAAAGTATTCTGTATCTGATGAGGTAAGCGTTATAAGTTTTTCATTGTAAAGTTTTCTCAAAAGTATGAGTTTTATCATAATATCAGGTGTATCGTCGTATATTTTTTTCAGAAATTCAATAGTTTTCTTAGATGATGTGTTTGATAGAATACTTGCTATTTTGTATTTTATCTCCTGATTTGAGTCAGAATAGAGTTTTATAAAATATTCTTCTTCCGAGTGTGAAAGTTTTGAGCAGATCATAGCATCAAGCAGTTTCATTTTTATTCTGAGAGATTTCTCATTTCTAAATGCCTTTATTATCTGAGATGGGTCATAAGGACATATTCTTACCAAACTTTCACTTGCCTTATATCTTATATCTTCATCATTGGAGAAAAGGGCTTCATAGAAATTTTTTAGTTCCTGTGTATATCCTATTTTTGCGAGTTCTCTTGATGATATATCTCTTATTGTTGAGTAGTTATCATTTTCTTTTAGATCAAGAAGAATTTTGTTTGCTTTTATTCCTATAAGGTCAACAAGTGCTTCAATTGCTTTTTCCCTTATTTTATTTTTAGAAATTATCTTGAGTTCTTCAAGTGGATCTGGTTCATTTAAGGTTTTTTGTGGGACATCTGATATTATCTCTTTTAATATCTCAATGTTTTTTAGATCACCTAACTTCCAAAGAGCTTTTACCGTTGCAATCCTGACATATTTACTCTCATCGTTTAGGTATTTTTTTATTAGATTTATTAGCTTTGTATTTCCAGTTTTTGCAAGCGATTCTATGGCATACGCTCTGATATCTGAATCAGTATTTTTTAGGTGTGAAACAATTGTATTCAATGCTTCTTTTGTAAGAGGTATTTCGGAGTTTAATGTGGATGTGGATTTTTGTGCAAAGAGATTAAATGGTATGATGATTGATATTAAACATAAAAACAATTTTAATGTTTTCATCATAAAAAAGTATACTATTTAGTTGTTAATAACTCATTAAAAAATTATTACAATTTTGGATTTATAATTTTTTCGTAATCCTTTGATATACCGAAGTATTTTGATATAATCTCACCAACGGCAATAAGTCCCTTATACTTTAACTCTGTTATCTTAGAAAGGTCATATCTTTTAGAAACTAAAAATAAGAAAAGCTCCTCCTTTGAATGGTATCCATAATCCTCTCTATGCTCCATCCCATGGTCTGCTGTTATTATTAAAATATCCTCATCATCCATAATGTTTATAATTTTTTCAATATCTCTATCTGTTTCTTCAATGGATCTAATTGCTCCTCTGATATCCCTTGTATGACCGTAGAGGCTATCGGTGTCAACAAGGTTTGTGAATATAAATGTTCCATAAGGTCTGTAGATAACCTTTTTTGAATTTAATGCATTTATTGTTCCCTGAATATTAAATGGGTTTGTATCTTTTTTTTGAGGATGAGTAAATTTAAGTTTTAATGATGGGTCTATGAAAACCTCTTTATTTAGTTTTATCTTCTCAAAATATTTTGTATTTACAAGATCACTTGTCTTTCCAACAGCAACTGTCCATATATGTTTCTCATTCATTATATCAATAAGAGTTTTAGATTTCAATGGAAGAACTGCGTCATATCTGTTTGGTGTTCTTATTATTTCTTTTCCTCTTCTTATATAACTTCTTGCAATTGCTCTTGTTATTGGAATATTCATTTCCATTGCTATCTTAAATGCTGTCTCTACTATAAATTTCTGTTCTTCAAGGGGGATTATTTCTTCATTCATTGCTATTTGTATAAGTGGATCACATTTACTTGCATAAACTATTAAATCCCCTGTTTTTTCATGCCTTTCATAATTTTTTTCAATTGCCTCAATCCCGCCAGCCATCTGGTTGAAAAATGTTTTTCTTCCAACTGCTTTTTCAAGTTTATTAAGATAATCTTTTGGAAAACCATTTGGGAAAAGATTGTAGATATTTTTATCTACAACTCCTACCATTTCTCTGTGGCCTATCAAACTATCAGCGGTTAAGGATAATTGATTGAGTTTAAATGCTTTAAAATTAAGATTTAATTGGGATTTGCCGGTGATTTTTGAATGGAGTTCTTTATTTATCAGTTCTTTTAATCCAATTTTTGAGAGGAGCGGAAACTTTACCTTTCCAGGATAATTTTTAATCAGATATTCAAGAGTTTTAATACCAACTGCATCTATTACAAGAATAACAGCAGTTTTGCGTGTATTTTTCATAGCATATCCTAATAAAATTATATAAAATATGGTTATGGTGTTTATTATAATTTTTCTTTTCAACACTTTTTTAAACTCATCAGTTTTTTATGATATAAGTGGAAGGATAAAAAACTCGGAAAGTTATGTTGAGTTAAAAGTAAAAACTAGTTTTGATAAGAAAGGTGATTTCTTTGATTTTAAACTGAACAAGAATTTAGATATTGATAAAAATTCTGAGTTTGAGTTTAAATTGATAAAGACCGAAGATATATTTAATTTATGGAGAGTTTATAGAAAGGATAGAAGAAAATTTAGTTCCTTTTCAATTAATTATCATGGAGTATTGGATTACCCTTTTGTTGAAACTGAGGAGTATGAAAGAAGTTTTAAGATAACTCAAGGGAAGATAGATAAAGATGGATGTTATCTTTCATCAGAATCATATTATTATCCGCAGTTTGATGATGTTATAGGTGGTTTTAAGTTTGAAATTAGGACTGATGGGTATTTGACTATTTTCCCAGGTATTAGAAAAAAACATCTTGTATCTGATAATTATGCTTTAGATCAATGGGTTTCTGATGCACCTCTTGATTATTTACCTCTTGTATGTGGAAAATTTTATGAGTATGTCCATAAAACTAAGGATTATGAACTTTATGTTTTTTTAAGAAACAATGATAATCTTCTTGCTCAAAGATACATTGATTATGGAATTAAATATATAGATTTTTATTCAAAACTTATAGGAAAATATCCATATAAGAAATTTGCAGTTGTTGAAAATTTTTGGGAAACCGGTTATGGATTTCCATCGTTTACTCTTATAGGATCAACCGTTATAAGATTTCCATTTATTCTTTCATCATCATATCCTCATGAGATACTTCATAACTGGTTTGGTAATGGTATATGGGTGAATTATGAAAAAGGAAACTGGTCGGAAGGAATTACTGCGTATTTAGGTGATCATCTTTTTGCTGAACTGACAGGAAAAGGGGATGAGTATAGAATGAATTCTTTAAAAAGGTATCTTGGCCTTTATGAAAGTTCTCTAAATTTACCATTAACTCAATTTAAGGAAAGATATTCACAACTAACTCAAGCAGTAGGATATGACAAATCTCTTATGTTTTTTCATACTTTAAGAAAAGAGATTGGTGATGATATATTTATTAATTCTATTAGAAAATTTTATGATGAATACAAATTTAAAAAAGCAGGATGGGATGATCTCAAAAGTGTTTTTGAAAAAGTAAGCGGAAGAAATCTTTCTGATTTTTTTAAAGTGTATGTTTATGATACAAAGATTCCAGAAATTATAATAAAAAATGTTTTAATTTCATCAAATTCTGTTTCTTTTGATATCTCATCAACAATTTCGCTAAATCAAAAAATCCCACTCTATATCTATTTTAAAAACGAAAATTACAGAATTGAAAATATTTATGTTTCTGAAAAACTTAAAAATTTTAATCTTTATTATTCCACTCCTATTGCTGCAATAGGATTTGATAATTATTTTGATGTTTTAAGAAAAATAGATAAAAGAGAAACCCCACCGACACTTTCTGATATAAATACATCAGAATTTTTTTATATCTATCCTTCAAGTTTTGCTGATATTTTTTCATCTATATATAAAACTAAAATAGTAAAGCTCTTTGATGAACTTAAATTAAACCAGGATGGAAATATCTATTTAGTTGGTATAAAGCCAGATCCTAAAATTATAAAAAATGATTATGAAATAATTTTTGAGTCAAACACCGTTATTATAAATGGAAATTCTTTTAATGAAAATGAAAATACTTTTTTTCTCTCCATTAGAAATCCTTTGAATTCTTCATATACGCTTAATTTTGTATTTGGCAACTTGTCAAATCTTTCAAAAACACTTCCCAAAATAATACATTACTCAAAATATTCTTTTCTTGTTTTTAATAATTCAACAAATGTTTATGATGGTATTTGGAGAAACTATCAAAATCCATATATCTATTATTCTGATGAAAAATTTAGAGGAAGAATTAAAAGGATAAATCAAAAATCTTTAACAGAATATCCTTCGTTTATAGATAGAAACAATATTTTTTCTCATATAAAATATCTCTCAGATGAACTTAAAACAAGACATCCTGGATCAAAAGAACTTAATGAAGCTGCAAATTATATAAAATCCAATTTTGAAAAATATGGTCTTGTTCCTTTTTTTGGAAAATCATATTTTGAGGAGTTTAAAAATGCTATTGGAAATACTACATATACTTTTGTAAATGTTTGTGGTTCTATAAAAGGAAAAGAAGATAAATATATAGTTCTTTCTGCACATTATGATCATCTTTTGCCATACAATGGAATTTTATATCCTGGGGCAAATGATAATGCAAGCGGGGTTTCAGTTCTTCTTGAACTTGCAAGATATTTTTCAAACAAAAATATGAGATACGGTCTTATTTTTTGTGCTTTTTCTTCTGAAGAATATAATAGAGCTGGATCAAGGTTTTTTGTTGAAAATTATGACACAAAAAAAATTATTTCAAATATAAATCTTGATAGTATTGGCAGAATGGATGATAGAAATATAAGGGTTATTTTTTCAAAATCTTCTATATGGGATTTGGTCTTGAAGAATGCTTCAAAAATTACATCTATAAATTATATTGATGTTAATATTCCTCTTGATTCAAGTGATAATGTTAGTTTTATAGAGAAAAATATCCCAGCAATTCAGATCTTTGATGGAGGAAATGAAGATTATCACAAACCTTCTGATACTTATGAAAAAATAAATTATGACGGAATACTTCTTTCTGGTGATTTTGTAATTGAAGTTATTAGAGAGATAAATAAACTTGATTCTATGCCTTTTTATAGAATTGATTTAAATAAAAAAATTAAGAGAAAAGTATCACTTGGTTTTATGCCTGATTTTGATTTTGGTGGAAAAGGGGTTAGGATAAAAAAAATAACTGATGGGGTAATTAAAAAAACAGATTTAAAAGAAGGTGATATCATTTTAAAAATAAATGGAATTGATATTGATAACCTTATAACTTATACAAATGTTCTTTCTTCATTAAATCCTGATGATGAGATAGAGATAAACTATCTTTCCGGAAATGAATTGAAGAGAGTAAAAATAGATCTAAAGGCAATCTATAGATAATAAGATAATGAGGAAGTGTTATTTTATTAGCTGATAGAGGTTTTCTATTCTTTTTGAGTTGAAATCATCAAAAGAGAATTTGTAATCGGATTTATAGGCGAAATACTTTTTTTCCTTTTTAAAAATGATTTCCTCTGTTTTCTGATTATCGGCAAGTGTTATTTTTATATCGAAATCCTTTGGTTTTGTATATTTTTCTATTTTTTCAAATGTTATCTGATTAAGTACATCAATATATTTTGAACCCTCACCAATCCATTTATCATCAGATTTAGAATCGCTTATCCTTTTAAATTTTGTCTCTATATCAATCTTTGATATACTGTTTGATGGAAGTTCAAGAATCTTTTTGTATAGCAAATCATAAGGATTTTTCTTTATCTCCCACACTGAAACACCTTTAAGTTCATAGATGCTTTTTCTATCTATAAATTTAATAAATATTCCAGAAAAATCTTCAGTTGCCTTCCCAGTTAAAAATGATATTTCATTTGCTGATGAAAGTGTTATTTTTACTGAGGATGAAGGATTTATTTCAAATAGTGAGTAGAGTTCCTCTTTTTCTGTAAGAGGACCATAAAGTTTTGCTGATTTAATTTTTTCTACAAATCCCTCTATCTCATCGGATGCTCTATATGTGTAAGGAGAGGTGAGATACCATATTTTGTCTTTTTTTTCAAGAATTATCTCATCGCTGATAGTTTTTATCAGGATTTTTTTGATCTCACCAGTAATATTTTTTGAAAAGGGGTAATTTGAAACCGGGGATGATTTTTTAATAAGAATAATTACTACATATAGTAGAACAACTGCTGCGGTGATAATTATCAGTTTTTTTGTATTCATAAAATCTCTCCTTTTTTAATTTTATGAAATGATTTATTTAACAAATTCTTTTATCGCTGTTTCCTTTTCAATTTTTAATTTTTTCCATCGGTATATGCCGAAGGCAATTATAATGAAAACTGGAAGAAGAATATTAATGTATTTTATTATGACCTTGTATGTTTCATTTATCTCTCTAAGTGGTATTATTCCTGCTTTTTTGGATTTTATCATCATCAGATCTTCATCTTGTGTGATGTAGTTTATTATATTTATCAGATACTGAATGTTATCTGGATTTAAATCCTGATTATATATGAATTTGGATGAGGAGACAAGATAAAGAAGAGTTTCTCTACTTCCTTCTTTTATGAACTGAATTTTTTTATCTTTGAGTTCCTTATCTTTTGGAGGTTCATTAAAGGATGATATAAATTTGCCCTTCGCAGTTAAGGAAATAGTAAAGGGACCTTTAAGGTCATCATTTTCAACAACATAATCCTGAAATGGGTTTATGCTTATATAGGAATTTTCCTTTTTCGCAAAACTGTATCTTGATGTTTTTACAAGAGGTGTTATAATAAGTGAGGTTGTTGAGTATTCTATAGGTGAGGCAAATGGGATTGTGAGTGAAGAGAGATCTTTTGTTGTTGGATTTTTCCTGTCTATATCAGTGGTTATTATGAAAAATGGGTATTTTACAATGTTTGTTATTACAAATGGTCCCTGCCTAAATCCTATTTGGATTGCCTGAGAGTTCCTGTCCATTATAAGTGTGTTTAAAATCTTTATTCCATTTTTTTCAAGGATTTTTTCTAAATTCGTATTATTATCTCTTGCAAAGAATGATTCCATCGATGTGTATTTTTTATCAAGTGCTAAGAATATATTTGCACCACGCACAAATATCTGGTCGAGATAAAAAAGATTTTTTTCATCGATAGGTGAGTTTGGACCTATTATGCATAAATTTATTGCTGAGGTATCTTTATAAACTTCTTCCACAGAAATATCTCTTATCTCATAGTTTGATCTTATCTTTTCCCTTATCTCAGGATTTAACCTGTATGATGAAAGGGAACCCCAGTCGTTTATAAAATATATCGTTTTTTTTGTTTTCCTTACAAGGTTATTTATTCTTGATGAAATATCATATTCAAGGTTTGAAATATCTGATATAAATGGAATGGTTTCTTTTTTGTCGTGATATCTCATTGTTATTCCAAGAAAGCCCTCTCTTTGCTCAAATTTTTCTTTTGAGATTATATCAAACCTTACTGGCGTTATGCCTTCTTCTATGGCTAATTTTTTTGATTTCTGGTCATCATCAATTCTAAATAAAGAAAGTTTTATTTTGTTTGCTGAAAAATCTTTGTAATCATTTAGAATAGTTATGGTATAATCCTTTATTGTTGTTATCTGAGAGGGGAGTTCCTTTGAATAATAAACATCTATAAAAAGATTATCATCTATTTTTTTAAGTATTCTTTTTGTTCCTTGTGAGAGTGAGTATATCTTTTCTTTTGTTATATCAAGCCTTATATTTAAACTTGAGAATATAAGGTTTACAAGTATTACCAAAACTACTATTAGTAATGTATTTGCATGTTTTTTTATATTCATATTATTTCAACCTCATACTTTTAATTTTAATTATGGAAAAATATAGAAAAAGAAAAATTATTGAGAAAAAGTAAATTAGGTCTTTTAGGTCTATAACACCTCTTGAGAGATTTGCAAGATGCATATCTATACCCAAATAGGAAAAGAAGTTCTGGATAGCAAGCGGTAAAAACATTGTGATCTTACCGCAGAGGTAGAAAAAGAACGATATTGCAAAACCTGTTATAAATGAAGTTATCTGGCTTGATGAAAGCGTTGAGGAATAAAGCGAGATGCTTAAAAAAGAAAGTGAAAGTATTATTAGTGAAAGAAAACTTCCAAGTATATGTCCGCTATCAGGTTTTGAAAGAAAATAAAGTGTTAGAACATAAGGGAAAAACAGTAGAATACCTCCTGTAATTATAATTGCTGCAGAGATATATTTTGATATTATTATCTCTTCTTCGCTGTAGGGTAGTGTAAGAAGGACCTCTATGGTCTGAGTTTTTCTTTCTTCTGCTACTAGTCTCATACCCAGAGCCGGTATGAAGAATGTCAGTATAAGCGGTGTGATGTCATTTAAAGAATTTAGATTTCCTTGATTTATAAGAAAGAGTGGCTGTGCAAAAAAGTATCCGCATATTAAAAGAAAGAATGATGAGAGGATATATGCTGGTGGATTGTTTAAGTAATGTCTAATTTCCTTTGCTGTGAGTGTTTTTATATTTTCTATGTTCATCTCATTCTCCTGTTATTTTTGAAAATATCTCATCGAGTGTTATTCTTTCCTTTGATATCTCAAGGAGCTTTAAACCATCCTTTAAAATCTTTTCAATTATATCCCTTCTAAGGTCTTTTTCCTCATCAAATGTTATCTTTATAGTTGTTTCATCGATATTTGCGTCATAAAAATGTTCCACGCTTTTAATTTTTCCTATATTCTCAAAATTTATTTCATTTTTCCCTTCAATCTTTATTATATATGAATTTGATGAGTGTTTTTTTATGACCTCATCTTTTGTTCCTGATACAACTATATTTCCTTTATTTATTATTATAATGTCATCACAAAGATATTCGGCTTCTGAAAGTATATGTGTTGAAACAATTATTATCTTGTCTTTTTTCAAATTTTTTATTAGTTCTCTTGTCTGAAATGCCTGATTTGGGTCAAGGCCACTTGTTGGTTCATCAAGAAGAAGAATTTTAGGGTCTGGCATTATCGCTTTTGCAAGAGACACCCTCTGTCTGTATCCTTTTGAGAGTGAACCTATATTCTTCCCTATAACCTCTTTTAAGGAACAGTTTTCAATAGACATCTCAATTGCGGACTTCGGTAGACCATATGTTCTTGCAATAAATTTCAGATAATCACTTACCTCCATATCTTCATAAAGAGGATTGTTTTCTGGAATATATCCTATCATTCTTCTAAAATCAGGTGAGGTGCTAAATTTTTTATCAAAAAAATAAATCTCACCACTGTCATATGAAAAATATCCAGAAAGAATCCTAAGAGTTGTCGTTTTGCCGGCACCATTTGGTCCAAGCAGTGCAGTTATTTTGTTTGGTTTTGCCTCAAATGATATTCCCTTTAAGGCAGTAAAATCACCGTAGTTTTTAACTAAGTTTTCAACCTTTATCATATAACTTCCTTATTTATTGTAGAGGGTTTCCTTCAAACATAAAAAGTTTGAAAGAACTTTAGAAGAAATTTTTCATCATAATTATACAAAAATATTTGATTACCTGTCAATAAATTTGTAAAATCTATAAAGGAGGTATTTTATGAGGAAAATGCTTGTTATTATTGCTGGTTGTATTATTATTGCTTCTTGCACCAATAAAGCGGAGAAAGGTGTTGTCTCATCCGGTGGTGAGATTAACAGGGAATGGGTTGAGGAAGGTATTACGAAGGATGCAGTTTATGCAAGAGGAATTGGTGCTGCGGATCAGACGCTTGAAAACAAAACTCAGAGAATGGCTACATCAAGAAATGCTGCAATAGTTAATGCTCAGTACAATCTTCTTTCAATGGTTAAGGGTGTTGAACTTGAGGGTGGAATTACAGTTGAAAAGGCAATTGAAACAGATTCTCTTCTTGCAACAAAGATAGATGCTGTTATAAAAGGTGCTCAAGTTGTTAGAACTGAGTGGACCGCTGATGATGGCTGTGTTGTTATTCTCAAACTTCCCAAATCGATGCTCAAAGAACTTGGTCTTAAACTGAAAGAATAATTTTTTCTTTTTTGATTTGAATTTTGGAATTTGTTTTGAAGGAGAAAAGTTATGAAAAAGATATATTATCTGGTTTTTGTATTTGGGATTTTTGTTTCTTGTACATCAACTAAAAAAAGTATAGATACATCTTATGAGGTTGAGGTTGTTGAAGCCGAAGGGATAGCACCTATTAAAGATGAGAATACTTTGGATGCGAAATCGGCATCTCTTTCTGATGCTCTTAAAAAAGCACTGAGTATGGTTGTGGGTGTTTATGTAAGTGGGGAATCACTTGTTTCAAAATCTATTCTTATAAACGATGAGATTACATCAAAGACGGAAGGTTATATAGAAAGATATGAGGTTTTAAAAGAAACTATTGAAAATAATTTTTATAAGACAAAGATAAAGGCCTATGTCAGAAAAGAAGACCTTGTTAGAAAATTAAGAACTATTGAGAACGAGGTTGAAAAGATAGGAAGTCCAAAGATTTATATTGAAATTGAACCTGGGGAACTTGGCAGTAGCGCAAATTTTGCCTCAGATTTTCTTGTTTCTGAGTTTAAGAAAGATAGTTTCAGGGTGGTAGGTGATAGAAATGATTCTGATTTTATAGTAAATATGAAAGCTTCTACTAAGTTTAATACATCAGAGGGTCTTGGTGGTTTTTATTCATATTCTTCTTTTATAACCGGCAATGTAAAAACTCAAGGGGATGAGTTTGTCGGTGGGTTTAATTCATCTAGTGCGGGTATAGGAATAAATGAGGTTGATGCTAAAAATAATTCTCTTTTAAATACTTTAAGGAAGGTTTATCCAGATATAAAACAGACGATTATAAATTTCTATTATCAGAAAAAAACAGTAAAACTTGAATTATCAAATGTTTCTTCAATGAACGATATCTTTGAGATTACAAATTATCTGAGAAACATACCGGGAGTAAAAACTGCCTTTTTAAAGAATTTTGATTCGCAGGTTGCATATTTTGAGATACTTCTTATCAGGGGAAATGCTAATGATATTCTTTCATATTTATCTAAGAAAGAAAAGATATCTATTACCTCCGTAAAGGATTTCAGTATAAAAGGGAGGATTAAATGAAAGCAATAAGTATTCTTTTTTCGTTATTTTTACTGCTACCTAATATTTTTTGTGAGATTACTGTAAAGGATATAAAAGGTGATGTATTTGCAATAAATGAGAAAGGTGAGAAAATAACATTAAAAAAAGGGAATACGATTGAGAGAGGATATTCTATCCTAACATCCACATCTTCATATGTCGAGATAATTCTTGATGAGATAGGTGTTGTCGTTCTTTATGAAAATACTAAGTTTGTAATGGAGAAATCCACCAGTAGTTCTTTTGTTTCGATAATTGATAGGATTTTTGGTGTGAAAGAACTTAATGCTACTGAGAATGAAAGTATTTTTGATTACCTTTATGGAAAAGCACTCTTTGTTCTTAAGAGTTTAGGAAAGATGAAATACAATGTCAAAACGATTCAGGCTGTTTGTGGAGTTAGGGGAACATCTTTTATTATTAACTCCAGCGATGAACTCTCTGAAGTTGGTGTATATAAAGGAGAAGTTGAGGTGATTAAAGGTGATATAAAGAAGGTTATTAAAAGAAATCAAACGGCATACATTACTGAAACTGATATAAAAATAGAAAACAGATTATCCAAAATTGCTGAGCGTGAAAAAAATAGGGCATTGAAAATTGAGAGATATTTTGAAAGAATAAGAGAAAAATTAGAGAAAAGAAATAGGGAGCTGGATAAAAAATTAGATAGGAATTAACTTTTATTTAATCTTTTTGTTATATCGATTTTATACAATTTGTTTATGACCTTCTATAGATTGAGATTTATAAATACAATATTGTTTTTTGTTATAGGGATAATGATTGGAGTTTATATATCGGATAAAAAAGGGTTTGCTAAAAAAGTTTTTTCTTTTTCATCAGATTATTCTCCAGTTTATTACAACAGAAAAAGCATCACTGATGATTACAGACCAAAGTATTATAAGGATAATAACAAAATAGAAGATGCAAAGATGAGTGTCAGAGTAAGAGATGAAAATTTTATCAATGATGTAAAACAACAAAATCCTATTTTAGATGAAGATGAAGATTTTGTAATTGTTGATACAAACTCCGAGGCAAGCGCAGATAAAAAAGAAACAGTTACAATTGATGAGTTTTTAAAAAATTCATCTAACTACAAGGGGGTTCCTGTTTCAGGTAAACTTATTCTTCTTAAAGGGGAGATTAAGAAATATCCTATCCTTTACTTTCTTTATTCCTCAAATTATTATATAACGGTGAGAGATGAAAAGGGTGTTATTACGAACAAGGATGATTATAAAATCGGTTATTTTTATGATGTTACCTTTATAACTGATGGAGATTTAAGTTCAAATATTCTTTTATCAATTATACCTACAGGTGAGAAAGCAAACTGGTCTTTAGGTGTGAATGCATTTTAGTTATGGATTTTTTATTTATCGTAAATCCAAAATCAGGATTAAAACTAAATAAACTGATAGAAAAAAAGATTGTGGATCATTTTTCAAAAACAGAGCACAAATACTTTATAGAATACACAAAACACCCAGGAAATGCAAGAGAGATAGCTGTAAAATATGCTAATAAGGGGGTGGGAAATTTTGTTGCTGTTGGAGGGGATGGTACAATAAGAGAGGTTGCATCTATGCTTGTTGGTAAAGGTTTCAATCTTGGGGTTGTTCCTTGTGGTTCTGGAAATGGATTTGCAAGAAATCTTTCGATACCGCTTAATATAGATGATGCGATAAAGCGAATTACTGATGGCAGTGTAATTAAGGTTGATGTTGGTATATGTAATAACAAGGTATTTCTTGTGACCTGTGGATTTGGTTTTGATGCTTATATAGCATATCTTTTTAACAATACATATCATTTCAGAGGATTGTTTTTTTATTTTCTACATGGTTTTTTGTCTTATTTTAAATACAAACCAAAAAGATTGAGGATTTATTTTGAGGGGAAAGAGATTATTTCTTGTCCTTTTATTGCTACTGTTGCAAATCAAAGACAGTATGGTGGTGGTGCTTTGATAAGTCCATCTTCTATCGTTAATGATGGAATTCTTGAAATGGTTCTGATTTATGATATGGGTTTTTTTAGAACCGCTAGCAAACTGAGATATCTTTTTAATGGAAGAATAGAAGAAGTTCCTTTTGTAAAGATATATAGAGCAGGAAATTTTAAGGTTGTTTCAGATTATCCCTTGCTTTATCATCTTGATGGAGAAGATTTTGTTAGTGAGGATGGAGTTTTAAATATAAGTGTTCTTAAGGAATCATTGAATGTTATAGTTTGATAAAATCCCCCCTGTCCCCCCTTTAATTAAAGGGGGGAATAAAATAGGGGGATTTGAAATAAATTATGTTTTATAAAAAGTCAGAGCTTTTTAAAAAGGAAGAGAAAGGAATAAGATGCCTTGCGTGTAATTTTAATTGTCTTATCCCACAAGCGAGACATGGAAGGTGTATGGTTAGATACAATAAAGGAGGTGAACTTTTTGTTCCATACAATTATGTTTCTTCCTATGGTCTTGACCCTGTTGAAAAAAAACCTGTTTATCATTTTTTGCCAGGAAGTTTTACATTTTCTTTTGGAATGTATGGATGTAATTTTAGATGTGAATGCTGTCAGAACTGGGAGATATCGCAAAATCTTGGTGATTTCTATAAGATAAGTTCTGATGAGATAATCCAGATTGCAAGTCAAAACGATATCAGAATATTTGTTTCAACATACAATGAGCCGACAATTACTGTGGAATGGGCTTTTGAAATATTTGATAAAGCGAAAAGAAAAATCAAAGATGCAAAGACTGGTTTTGTTTCAAATGGATATCTATCAAAGGAATGCCTTAATTTTATAAAAGAAAAGATTGACTTCATAAGAGTTGACCTAAAAAGTTTTGATAAAGAAAGATATAAAAAGCTTACAGGCGGAGCGGAGCTTGATAAACTTCTATCATCCATTGAAGAAATATTCAGAAGTTCTATTCATATTGAACTTGTAACTCTTGTAATAGATGATTTTAATGATTCAGAGGATGAAATAAAAAAAATGGCATATTATATTAAATCCCTTTCCCCTTCTATACCCTGGCATCTTACAAGGTTTCATCCTGCATATAAAATGATTGATAGAAAAGCAACTGATGTAGATAAGATAGAAAGATTGATTGAGGTTGCAAAAAACTGCGGTATTTTTTATGTATATGGTGGAAATTACCTAACAGAAAATTTAAATACTGTGTGTCCAGGATGTGGAAAGGTCTTAATTGAGAGGGACTATATGACCCTTAGAAAAAGCAATATTTCTGCTAAGGATGGAAAAGGCTATTGTCCTTACTGTGGTTTTGAGATATACGGGGTTTTTTAAAAATTCAGAATTTCTTCAGAATTTTAGTGTCTTATATAGTGTATAATATAATTATGAAGGTTATAATTGTTGATGATGATCATATTTTTAGAATGCTTTTGAAAGAGATTCTTATTTCCAACGGGTATCAGGTTATTGAGGCATCAAACGGAAAAGAAGGTTTTGAGAAGATTAAAGCCGAGAAACCTGATATTGCGGTGTTTGATGTTTCTATGCCAGAGATGAACGGCACAGAACTTTTAAATAAAGTTAGAGAGGATAATGATTTTTTTGATTTGCCTGTTCTTATGCTTACCGTAAAAGATAGTATAGATGATCAGGTTAAAGGATTTGAATATGGAGCAGATGATTATCTTGCTAAACCTTTTGATGAAGAAATACTTCTTGCAAGAATAAAAGCCCTTGAAAGAAGAATAATTAAACGAAAACAGGATGAGAAATAAATCCCCCTTGAATTTTTCCCCCTTTGTAAACCCTAATTCTGCATTTTTTAGGGAATAAGTTGTCCTTTTTTACATAAAAACAAATTTAAATCCCCCTATATTCCCCCTTTTGTAAAGGGGGAAACGAAGAGGGGGATTTTAAAAATCTTGATTTTTTTCACTAAAAATAAATTAGATTACACACATTTTTACTTATACCCTAATGGGGTATAAGCATTAAAATAAATTTTATTTATTTTTTAATTACTTTTTTAAAAATTTTATAGTTATTCCCTAAAAATTAGTGAGTTTGGGTTAGCAAAGCAGGTATGTTGTCAAGTTATGTTTTTCATATCAGTTTTTCTATCATTTTCTTTAAAAAAATTAACATCACTTAAAACACTATTATAAGTTGCTTCATTGTAATTTAGTTCTTGTT
>Ga0272449_1001231_pt1 | contig 27172 bp, 29 predicted proteins | sample YNPCB0241_FD_198679 | JGI IMG/M metagenome (GOLD analysis project Ga0272449, IMG submission 198679) | Hot spring sediment microbial communities from Yellowstone National Park, WY, United States - YNP-CB-024-1 | ecosystem: Environmental > Aquatic > Thermal springs > Hot (42-90C) > Sediment... | reverse complement strand
AGAATCCTGGCAATTCAGCCAGAGTTGGTATATCCGAAATCCTTCGTCTATGAACAAGTTGTATGAAATGGCAGTTTCAAAATGAGGAAAGGAATTGAATCTATGAAAACGAATAACACTGAACAATTAACCCTCAAAAATTTAAAAGCATTGCCAATAAGCCGTGGCTCGGTGATTTTAAACAAGGAAAAATTTATTCAAATTTTAGTTGAGATTAGTATATTACAGGATTTAACTTCTCTTAAAAATAGAATAATTGCGCTAAAAGATATTATAACTAATCAGAAGAACGATAAAGAAGGAATATTAAATATAGATGTTAATGGAGATACAGTATCTTTACGGCGAGATGTTCTAACTTCTGAACTGAACCAGATTTTAGAATCGCAAACACTTGAGAGAGCAAAATATTATTTAAATAGATTGAAAGTGAGCATCCAAAAAGTTAAAACGAATAAAATTAATGACATCAACCTTCTCAGATGGAAAGAACACGATGAAATTATTACTGATAGTCTCTGGATATTAGATAAAAGAGATACATCGGGTGCACATCTTGGCTGGTATTGGGGAAACTTTATTCCCCAAATACCACATCAGATGATGCTAAGATATACCAAAAAAGGAGAATGGGTTTTAGATACTTTCGTAGGAAGTGGAACAACTTTGATTGAATGCCGAAGGTTAGGAAGAAACGGAATCGGTATAGAGTTAAATCAAGAGGTAGCACAGAAGGCAAAAGAACTGATTGAAAAAGAACAAAACGAATACAATGTGGTCAGTGAAGTAATCGTTGGTGATAGCAGAACAATAAATATAAAACAGATTTTGAATAAATATGGCATGGATAAGGTTCAACTTCTTATTATGCATCCTCCGTATCACGATATTATCAAGTTTTCAAAAGATGAGAGAGACTTATCAAATGCAAAAAATACAGAAGAATTTCTAAAAATGTTCGGTGCGGTTGTGGACAATGCGACATCATATTTAGAAAAGGGTAGATATTTTGCCTTAATTATTGGTGATAAATACTCTAAGGGTGAATGGATACCTTTGGGATTTTACTGTATGAATGAAGTATTAAAAAGAGGATATTTATTAAAAAGTATAATTGTAAAAAATTTTGAAGAAACACGAGGAAAGAGAAACCAAAAAGAACTTTGGCGATATAGAGCGTTAGTTGGAGGATTTTACATTTTTAAGCATGAATATATAATGCTATTCAAAAAGAGAGGAAAATAATATGAGAACTCATGTTTTTATAGTAAACGATGATACATTCCCCAGTCATTTAAACTACTTATTTGCAGGAACAGGGGCAAAAGATAAAGACGAAGATATTGGTTTGCTCTCTGATATAAAAAGAGTCAGACCCGGTGATTTTGTTATTTTTTACATAGAAGCAACCACGAAGGTAAAAGGTGGTTTTTATGGTATTTTTAAAGTTGCCGACCAGAAACCACTTGTTTTTCATGTTCCTGGACAAAATGGTTTCCAGCCAAACTTGGGTAAAAAACTTATATACAGAACATTACTTGAACCTTATGAAGTATATTCTGAAGGTGTCCCAGAGTGGGAAGCATTAGATAAATTACCTGTTTATGCAACAGAAATTCAGTGGAGTTTGATTTACAGAAAATTAAAAGGTAAGAGAGGTTGCACTCCATTACTTCCCTGGGAAGCACAAAGATTGATGGATATGATAAGAAATAAAAATGCCGGAAGTCCAATTGCGAACACTCAATTTACTGGGGGATTCGATTGGAATATAACTAACAGAAGAATAATAACAACTCAAAATCGACAGAGTTATCCATACCCAAGAAATTTCAATTTCAATGTATTGCCAAAAATCTGCGAATTGCAAAGGCTAAGAAGAGCATATGAAGTTCATCTTCAATTATATTTTACAGAAAACATTGGAATTAATTCAAACTTAAACCTTATTATTGGAAACAATTTAGTTTGGTTTGGAAATGAAGTTGCTTGCGGTGTTGGGATGCAGAAAATAGATATTTTGACTATCTGCCAAAGTGGTGAAAGAAAAGAATATAGACTAATAGAATTGAAAGATGAACCAGTCCAACCAGAAGTTGTTAACCAGATAGAATATTATATAAATTGGGCATCTCAGAATTCAGGAAGGCATTTGGATGGTGCATTTGAATGGAATATCCAACCGGTAATTGTTGCACCACCATACAATCAAAGAAACTGGCAATCTGTTGTTAATGCCTTCAGAAATTATAATCAGAAACAAATTTCATTGCCTATCCTTTATTTTGAATTTAAGGTTGAGTGTGGAAGAAATATTATTTTTGAACAAATGGATTATTGAGAAAAAAGAAAAAAACAAGATACCGCCCCTTCATATAACAGCGGATAAAAGGCTTCGCCTAAATTGCCTTCGGCAACTTTTTTATCCGCAAAATGTTATACGCTGTGCCTAAGAAATAATGGAGTGTGTGAAATGAAAAGAGTTGGTGAAGAAGAGATAATCGGAAAAGTTTCCTCGCAGGAAACTTTTTCTCACCTTTCTTTTCCTCTAAGTCCTTATCTTACAATAACTTAGACCCTTTTTCTTAATTTTATCCCCCTTTGCTCCCTGAGCCATATTCTGATTTCTCTCAGGGGTGGGTTTCAATAGGGTTTTCAACCCCTCACCCCGTTGGGGAAATTTGCCTCTTATTAAATCCATTTTTTAGGTCGTTTCCTCAGTCTATTCCTTACTTTTCTCCTCTTCTTTCTCCATCCCTCTTTCTTCCTCAAACCTTCTTTTATTCTCTTTTTCCCAATCTCTTGGGGATGTCTTCTTTGGTAAAGAAAGAGGAAAAGAATCTTTTTGCCGTTGAATTGACAGATTATTTTTTTGCCTTATTATAAACTAATGCGATTTGGTTTTCATATCTCAATCGGTGGCGGACTTTCTAAGGTCCTGGAACGGGCAAAGAAACGTTCCTGCGAAACAATCCAAATCTTCTCCCGAAATCCCCGAGGCTGGCGCTACACAAAACTGGACCAAAAAGAAGTGGAAATCTTCAAGCGGGATATGGCGGAAAATGAAATCTACCCCTTATTCGTCCATATGCCTTATCTTCCCAATCTGGCAACCAAGGCAAAGGGAATATTTAAGAAATCGGTTGACTCCTTAATTACGGAATTGGAGAGGTGTGAGATATTGGGTGTCCCGTTTTTAATAATGCATGTTGGGAAAAGGATGGGCGCAACCGAAGAGGAAGGGATTAAACGAGTGGCAGAAGGGATAAACGAGGCATTCCGCAGAATAAAAAATAAGGTTATCCTCCTTTTGGAAAATACCGCAGGAATGGGGAGTGAAATCGGTTATCAATTTTCTCAGATTAAAGAGATAATTGATGCGGTGGAGGAAAGGGAAAGAATTGGGGTTGTCCTGGATACCGCCCACACCTTCGAAGCAGGATACGATTTGCGCGATAAAGAGGGGATTGATAAGACCTTACGCGAATTTGACGAATTGATTGGTTTAAAAAGACTCTATTGCCTCCATCTCAATGATTCCAAGACCGATTTTGGCTCCCGGGTTGACCGCCACTGGCACATCGGCAAAGGGAAGATTGGTCTGGAAGGGTTTCGGTTAATTGTCAATCATCCCCTGTTAAGACATCTCCCCGGAATTATGGAGACACCAAGGGATGATACAAAATTGGATTTGATGAATATGAAGACAATCAGAAGATTGGTAGAATAAAAAAGGCGGGGAGAATTCCCCGCCCCGTTTCTTTTTTTAGTAATACCAGAGGAGGCAGAGGTTTAGTGTCGCATTACCTAAGGTGAAGGTAGTTGCCTTGTAGGGTTCGCTCTGCGAGAAAAATCCACTCATCGTTGTCAAATCAATCGCAAAGTGTTCACTTATCCAGTGCTCCAAACCAATCCCAAGAGGAATGCCAAATCCGGAAAGAATGGTAGAGCCTCCGGCGGAAGCAGTGGCAAAGGAGAAACCAACCTTAGGTGCGATATTTGTCTTCTCGTGTTCTAAGAGGACATAGTCAAATAACCCCTGGAGAATAAATGCCGATGCCTTCTCGTCGTTGGAAACGGACATAATCTGGAAGGTTGGTTCAATCGCAATCCTCGGGGCTAAACCAATCTTCGTCATAACCAGTGTTGGAGATAATAGACCAAGTCCAAAGCCGTATTCTTCGGTCGGAGAAGGAATCGTCCAGCCGGCGCCGAAGCCGATTCTACCCTTTAAGTCAACCGCAAAGGCAGTTGACAATAAAGATAGGAATAAGAAAGGAGCGAAAAGTTTCTTTAACATAATCCCTCCTTAAATTAAAAATAACCAAGGGAGGGGTGGAATCCCACCCCTCCCTCTTTTTAATGCGGTTGATTTAGAATAGGAAGATACCAAATCCGCCTTCCACGAAGATATTGCCGACCGTCTGCCCTTCCATCATATCCATCTGATATCCGGCTTGAAGGAGAAATGCCCCATTCTTTCCTAAGAGCATACCAGCACCCGGTCCACCCTTGATTTGGAAGTAGGAATCAGCACCACCACCCGGTGAGATATATTTGAAACCAGCGCCAACAAAGGGTAAGAGTTTAGTTTCCGGTTTGGCAAAGAAATAACCGAGTTTGAGACCGGCGCCAAATGCAGTTTGACTCACCCCACCCATACTGATATAAGCCATTGATAAATCCGGACCGGCTCCGAGTTTATTCATAAAGAAGTATAATAGAGAAGGTGAGATACTCATTAAGGTGCTGCCGTCGCTCGGGCTCACCTGGGTGTAGAAGGAGAGGGAACCGGAAATGAGCATACTCCCTTTACCGGTAGCGTATTTCTCCTCTTGGGCAGAAGCGAAGTTGAGGAGAAGGAAGAAAGAGAAGAAAATGATTATTATGGAAGTGAGATGTTTCTTCAACATAATTACCTCCATCCTTTTATTATATAAAAACTTCCTCCCTTTGTCAATATCAATCATACCTTAAATTTTAGCAATAAATTTTAAGTTGTCAACCCCAGCCATTTAACCACCCAACCTTTTGAGCATACCTCGGGCAACGGTATCGTGTGGGTTCCGTTTCAGCCAGTTAACCAAAACCTCCTTCGCCTTTGGTGTATCCGCCAGGGCAGTAAGGTAAAGGGTGTATAATGCCTGGACCGCTTCCGGACGATTCGGGGCTAATTGGAGTGCTTCTTGAAAACTCTTTTCTGCCTTCTCAATCTCTCCTAAGGATTGGAGGGCAATCCCTTTGCGCAAGAGAATCTCGAAGTCTTTCACCCCTAATTTTTCAATTGAATCTAAATAGGCAATCGCCAGGTTCGGTTTCTGAGCCATAAGGGCGAAATAACTGAGGTTATAATATAAAAGGGACTTCCTTTGCTTATCCAGGTCAAATGCCAGAGCCTTCTCCATAATTCTCATCGCCTCATCCAAATTCCCTCGTTTTTGATATTCCTGGGCTAAGGCTAAATAATTTGCCGCATAGTTGATAAGTAGCCCTCGGGTATTCTCATCCTTCATCACCCTCTTATCAAGCATTGATTTCATCTTGTAGACCGAATAGAGTAAACTTTCGGTCTTTGCCACATCAATCTGATTTTCCCCGGAATCCGGGACAACCAATTGGACTAAACCGCAGGTCTTAAGCCAGGGTTCAACATCGTAGAGGTTATCGCGAGAGACGGTTGAGGCAAAGTAAATCTTCGTCCCTTTCTCTTCCCGATAATTTTTCAAGACCTTCTGCCGGAATTCGTGGGGGGTAAGGAGATAATCATCGGGCCAAACTAATTTTATTCCGGCATTGGTTGCCAATAAATCCCGGATGATGATATCCTTTAAGAGATAGACCCGACCATCCTTACCGTAAATCCCTTGGGGAAGTTCTTCAATCTTCTTTTCCGAGAATGAGATTGGTGCTCCCCACTTTTTTAATTGCTTACAATACCAGGTGGTGTTCAAAAGGGAAAGGTTAGCAACCGCAACATTCCGCTTGAATGGCGCCTGATAGTTATTGACAAAAGAGGGAGTCTCCTGAACGAACCAGAGAGGAAATGTATCGTTGTCGCCATTAGTAAAGATAACCGCCTTTTCGCCTTCACAAGAGATGAGCATATTATAACCGTATTCCGCCGGAATGAAATTGTAACGGCGGGTAACATTGGGATAATTAAAAAGGACACTGGCAATGGGCAGGATAATAATTATCCCAAAAGCAAGATAATAGAGAGTAATTTTCAAAATTGGTTTAACCTTTTTGAGATAGGTGGGAAAGACCTCGGCCAAAAGATAATAAATCCCCAACCCGATGAAGATGGTAAAGAAGACATAGGAGAAGGCATAGAAATAATCCCGCTCCCGCACCTCCCGAAATTTTAAGTGCTCTCTCGGGTCCGAAGGAGAGTATTTTAGGTTGAGATAGGTTAAAAGTCCTAAGGAGGCGACTAAGAAACAGAGGAAAATCAAAAGGAAGGATTTCTTCTCCCTTTTGTAATGGTTTACCATTCCCAAAATTCCCAGAAGGATGGGTATGAGACTTGCCAGGGCAAAGGGGGTGATGTGATAGAAGATATCAAAGTTCTGCTCCCCGGCCCATTGCCAGAAGAGATAACGGAGATAGAATTTAATCTGCTCCCAATAAGCCGGGATAAGACCGAGATAAGGAGTAGAATTGGGGTAGTTGCGATAATCCTCTTCGGTTAAGAACTGGGTCTTCCGGGGATAGAGTTTCATCGGGTCATACTGCTCCCGTTTTAAGACACCAACGAATTGCCGCCAACCGGTTGGTGCCACTTCATTGATGGCTGGCTCTCGAGCACTCCGCACCATTAAATAGAACTGGACCGTAGAAGCGAGAAAGATTAGGAAAAGCCCGAAGAAGACATAGCGACCATCTAAACGTTTCTTACTGGAAAGATAGAAAAGATAGAGGAAATAGATGAGCCAAAGGAGAAAGAAAAATCCCCCCTTATTCTTTAATAAATCAATCATTGCCACAGTGGGCGAAGCTAAGAAGAGAACAAAATAATCCACCAGTTCCAAACCGGAAATGAGAACAAAGGCTAAATAGAGAATGAGAAGTTCAATCACCCTTAATTCCAGAATCGCCTTCCGGTCAACCGCTAAACCGTAGATGAGAAGGGGAAGGAAAATCATCATCGGGGTGAAGTGAATCCCGGCACTCAGAAAGAGCAGAAAGATAGCAAAGAGAACCAAACGGTTATCGGTCTCCCCCCTCTCCCTTTTCTCCCGCCAGATGATGGCAAAGTATAAAACAACCAGGGCAATAATCACACAAGGGGTATAGACCTCGGTCTCAACCGAATTGTCCCAGAAGGAATAGGCAAAGCCCAGAAGAAGTCCGGCGAGAATACCGGAGAGATGCAAAATCGGCTGGGAAAGGGGTCTTTTCTCAATCTCTAAGAGTTTCACCACCAAAAGATAGACAAACCCGCAGGAGATCGCTCCCATTAGGGCGGTGAAGAAATTTAGCCGATAGGCAACCTCTCTACTGATGGGAATTAAAGAAAAAAGCCGACCCAAATTTATATAAAGGGGAGCACCGGGAGGATGAGGAATTCCTAAGATATAACTACAGGCAATCAGTTCCCCACAATCCCAGAAGGAGGCAGTTGGGGCTAAGGAATAGAGGAAGACCGAAAGGACAATAACTGTAGTTAAAAGAAAAAGGATAAGTTTTAATCCCCATCTCTTTCTTAGAACCCCTTTTTTCTCTTGCGATTTAGTCTCTTCCGCCATCAGTTATTTTAATCAAAATAAAGTAAATGTCAACTCTAAAAAATTATTCGCCATTCGCTTTCCGGATGAGGTAAGAAGTGGTATCGGAATCTACCCTCTCGTCCCAGTCCAACCGGCCAATACATCTCCATTCCAAATCGCTCTCCCCTTCATTATAAACCGGAGAGTATAACCAAAATAAAGTGTCGGTTCTCCCGGGCTTTACTTCAGGAACGAGGGGAGGAGAAAAAGACCAATCAATTAATGTATCACTCTCCCCTTCCCTCCAACCACCGATACATTCCTCCCATACACTCATTCGGTAAATTTTAATCGTCTTTCTACCTTGATTTTTTGCTGTGAGGCAACGGTAGAGATACTCGCCACTTCTTACCACCGATGGTGTCGCGCTCATCTCTACGGAAAAAACCGAACCTCCGCCTTCTCGCTTTTGACAGAAGAGAGAGAAACCGACTAAGATAAAAATAAAGATTACCCGTGGCAAATTATTCATCCTTTGAGAATCTTGCGCAATTGGGCAGAAATCTCAATCCGGTCTAAGTCATAATGAATCTTCCCTTTATAGGCTAAAGAGACCGTTCCCCTCTCTTCGGAGACAATCACCGCTAAGGCATCAGAGATTTCCGTAATCCCCAATCCTGCCCGATGGCGCATCCCAAACCCAAAAGGGGCTTCGGAGAGGGGCAAGGTGCAACCCGCGGCTAATATCGTATCCCCAGAGATGATACAGGCACCGTCGTGGAGCGGAGAGTTTGGGGTGAAGATAGTAACTAAAAGCGGAGGCGAAAATTTCGTCTCCAATCTCACCCCGGTCTCAACAAACTCCCGCAAACCAATCTCCCTTTCCAGAACAATCAGGGCGCCAAACCTCCTTTCCTTTATCTCCTCAATTGCCTTTAATAAATCGTTGACGATATCTTCTTTTATCTCCTCCTTTAAGAAGAACCGGAGAAACTTCAATCGCCCGAACCGCCCCAAAGCATTCCGTATCTCCGGCTGGAAGATAATCACAAAAACCACAACCCAGACCGCCTTTAAGGAATCCAAAATTATTCCCAGTGCCCGGAGGTCAAGGCTCCGGACAACAAAGGATAAAAGAAAGATGAAGATTAAAGCATAAACCATCCGACCGGCTCGGGTGCCCCGAAGGAAGGTGAGAAAATAGAAGATGAGGGCACTGACGAGTAAGATGTCTAATATATCCCAGACCCGAAACCTTATGAAATCAAGCATTCCCTTTCCCTTTCTGAATTGATTCCGCCATCATCACCGCCCTTTTCGTGGCTAAGACATCGTGGACCCGTAAGATATGAACACCCTGAATTGTAGCAAAAACGGAAGCGGAAAGCGAACCCTCCAGTCGCTCTTCGGGGGGAAGGTTTAAGGTCAGCCCGATAAAAGATTTTCGGGAAGGTCCTAATAAGATTGGTCTTCCCAAACCCTTCAATTCCCCTAACCTTCGGATGATTTCGTAATTATCCTCTAACCGTTTGCCGAAACCAATCCCCGGATCAACGATTATCCTTTCCTCTTCTATCCCTTCTCTTCTGGCAAGTTCTATCCTTTCTTTTAAGTAATAATAAATCTCACTCATTAAATCCTTATAACTCGGTTTTTTCTGCATCGTCCGGGGTCTCCCTTTAATGTGCATTAAAATACAATAGGCATTACTTTTCGCCAGAAGGTTTGCCATCTTCTTATCAAAACGGAAGGCGGAGATGTCGTTAATTATCTCACACCCCTCCTTTAAGGCAAAATCTGCCACTTCTGATTTGTAAGTGTCGCAGGAGATTGGAATCTCCAATCGCTTCCGGATTTGCGGGAGGATTGGCTTCAATCGGGCGATCTCTTCTTTGGCGGTGAGCGGTTTTGCTCCCGGGCGGGTTGATTCCGCTCCAATATCAATAAAATCCGCTCCCTCCTCCGCCATCTCTTCCGCCCTCCTTATCGCCAACTCCGGTTTATAGTATCTCCCGCCGTCATAAAAAGAATCCGGGGTAATGTTTAAGATGCCCATAATGTGAACCCTTTCCTTTAGATGATAAACCCTTTGAGAAAATCTCAGGACGAAATCCTTTCGCTCCAATCTTCCGAGAATCTCTTTTATCTCTTCGGCTAATCTCCGAAGGGAAGGATGCTGGTAAGACAATTTCTGGATGATTGACTGATATTGCCTGGGGGTTGCCAGGATAATTCCGGATGAGGTCTTCCTTTTCCCGCTAATCACCTCCCTATGAATCACACAGTCTGCCCCCAAAGCGAGTGCGGTCTGTTTTAAGATATTGGCGTTGGCACAGGAGAGAGAGTCAACCTTTATTGGAATAATCTTCACCTTCTCCCGAAAGATGGGAAAAGCCTTAGGGTCGCAACCAGTCCTTTTTAACTCCGAGATTAGGTCATTCTCGTTTTGGATAATTAATGGCCGCACCTCTCCATTATAACAAATATTTTACCAATGTCAAGAACTTTAAGTATTGACAATCCCTTTTAACCCTTTACCATTAAATAAAAGGGAGGGGTTATGCGATTATTTATCCTTTCTCTTATTTGGGCGACCATTTTTGCCCAGATACCAAAGGAGAAGTCGGTCTTATTTATCATCGCCCCTCGGGATTTCCGGGATGAGGAGTTCTCTATCCCCAGTAAGACCTTAAAGGAACTCGGCTACAAGATAACCGTCGCCTCCTATGATACCCTGCCGGTAAAGGGAATGCTCGGAATGAAAGTGAAACCGGATAAAAGAATAAGGGATATATCTCCAGATGAGTTCCGGGCTCTAATTTTAGTTGGTGGTTCGGGTGCCCGGGTCTTCTTTAACGACACGATAATCCATAAATTGGTCAAAGGCTTTTTCCAGAAGAAGAAGATTGTTTCCGCTATCTGTATCTCACCCGTAACCCTGGCGAAAGCCGGAATCTTGAAAGGGAAAAAGGCAACCGTTTGGTCCGATGAGAACCTGATTAGAGAGTTGAAAAGAAATGGGGCGAAATATCAAAAGGGTCCGGTCATTCGCGATGGGAATATCCTCACCGCTAACGGACCAGAAGCAGCCAAGAGGTTTGCCGAGGAGTTGGTCAAGATGTTAAAGGAGTGAAAGGATTTTTTTTGCCCAGTCGTTAACGACCAAACTCTCTTTATAGAGCACCACCCCTAAGATCTCTCCTTCTTTTCTTAATTTCTCGTATTCCCGAAAGAGGGCGGAGAGATTCTCCAAATCCCTTTCCCTCTGAACTAAACCCGAAGGGGTTGAGAGTAGGAAGTGGCAATGGAGAAAATTTTCCAGTCTTGACCAGTCAATCACCGGTCGGAGGGAAAGGCAACCGATATTATCATCCCTTCCCCGCAAAATCCTTTCCAGTTTTGCTAACCTTCTCTTATCGGAAAGAAAATCCCTGAGGGTTAAAAGCAAATCCTCCGCATTTACTATCTCCTCAATCATCTCCCTCTCCTCTCGGGAAAGGGAAATCCGCAAAGGGAAAGAATAATTGGCTAAATGATAGAGATTAAAACATTCAAACCCATCAATCTCTTCCATCGTCTTCCTCTCTTCCCAATTCCGGGTAAAAAAGAAAAAGGCAAAATTATGACCGACCGAAGAAGGAATTGTCCAATTGTATATCATCTCATAGATATAAGGAATCCTCTCTCTTATCAGTCCATCAACACCATCCCTAATCCTTCCGACCGCCCCACCAATCTCCCAATCACCACCCAGAAGAAGCGGCAGGAAAGGAACCGGAACAACCCTTTTTAATACCTCTCCTTCTTTTAACCTTTGCAAAAAAGATAGATTGTCTACTTTCAGATAAAATTCCTTCTCTTCCCCTTCCAACTTCTTCAGGATTTCAATCTCTTCTAAGGTAAGAACCATCAGGAAATATAACCGACCTTTTGGGAAAATCAAGTTATAATCAAATCTCCGATTTTTCTTTGCCGGAGAAGGCTATCCCCAAGGGATTGGGAAAAAGACGGAAAAAGATAATAAGAGAGGGCTTGGGGAAGAGAGAGGAATGGAGAAAGAAGAGGAGATAAAGGAAGAGGGTGAGGAAACGACCTGAAAATAGGTTTAATAAGAGGCTAATTTTACCAAACGGGGTGAGGGGTTGAAACCCCTATTGAAACCTACCCCTGAGAGAAATCAGGATATGGCTCAGGGAGCAAAGGGGGATAAAAATAGAAAAAAAGGGCTAAGTTATTGAAAGATAAGGACTTAGAGGAAAAGAAAGGTGAGAAAAAAGTTTCCTCGTAGGAAACTTTTCTTTATATCCAAAGATACTATCCCATACAATTTTTGGCTTGGAACGCCCATTTTATCTGACCGAGAATTATTGACACCCCGATTTTTCTTAATAGAATAAAAGGTTATGCTGGAACTAACCAATACCCTCTCCGGAAAGAAGGAAATCTTTAACCCGATTGAGAGTAAAAGGGTGAAGATTTATACCTGCGGGATGACGGTTCAGGACTCCTGCCATTTGGGTCATCTCCGAACCTTTATCTTTGCCGACCTCTTACGTCGCTTCTTAGAATATTTAGGGAAAGAGGTCATCTTTGTGATGAACTTCACCGACATTGATGACAAAATCATCAATAAAGCCCGAGAAGAGAATCGCGACTATCGGATAATTACCCAGCGATACATTGATGAGTTTTTGCTGGTGGCAGAAAAACTCAATCTCCGCCAGGCGAACGACATCTATCCCCGTGCCACCCAGCACATTCCGGAGATGATTGAACTGGTGGAAAGGCTTCTTGGCCGAGGGCTCGCCTATATAAGTGAGGGGGATGTCTATTTTGACATTACTCGCTTTCCGGCCTACGGGAAACTTTCCAAAAAGAAGATTGAGGACTTAATCGCCGGGGCGAGGGTGGAAGTGGGAGAGAAGAAAAGAAATCCTTTGGACTTTGTCCTCTGGAAGGGATATAAAGAAGGTGAGCCCTACTGGTATGCCCCTTTTGGTCGGGGACGTCCCGGTTGGCATCTGGAATGCTCCGCGATGTCGATGCATTATTTAGGCGAAACATTTGACATCCACATTGGTGGTGAGGATTTAATCTTCCCCCATCACGAGAATGAGATTGCCCAATCCGAAGGGGCAACCGGTAAGCCATTTGTCAACTACTGGCTTCATAACGCCCTTTTACTTTTCCGGGGCGAAAAGATGGCAAAATCCACGAAAAATTACTTTCTGGCCAGCGAGGCATTAAAACATTATCATCCCAATGTCATAAGACTATTCCTGCTAAAAGCCCATTACAAAAGCCCCTATGAATTCACAATTGAAAGATTAGAGGAGGCAAAGAGTCAATATCAGAGATTGGAGGAGTTTCTTTCCCTCTGCGAGAAGGGAAAGCCGAGAGTCTCTTTTAAGAATCCGCCCGAAGGTTTCGTCTCCGCCCTCCTTTCGGACTTAAATACGCCAAAGGCACTGGGCGAAATCTTTAAGTTGGTGGAAGAACGTTTCAAAGCAAAAGAGATCTCCCCAGAAGAGAATGAAAGGCTCTATTCCTCGGTCCTTTCCGCCCTTAATATCTTAGGCTTCAAGACCGAAAAGAAAGACCGGTGGGAGGTATTTTGGGAAGAAGGAACCTTAGCCCCCACCCGATTGGAACCCCGGTCTCCCATCCCTGACGAGATGCTTTTAATTAAGGCTCGAGAGTGCGCCCGGAAAAATAAACGGTATGATATAGCGGATAAGATCCGAACCGCTTTTATTAAATTCGGCTACGAACTTAGAGACACAAAAGAAGGGGTTGACATCATTCGGAGAAGTGATTGCCCCTCCGAGCCCGAATTATTCCTCCAATTGCTTAGAGAACTGAAGAGGGAGTTAAACGAAGAGAAAGAACTGGATAAAGAAGAAAGAAAGCCTTATCTCTCGGAGATTATTGATTTAATGGAAAAGGCAATCCCTCCTGATGAAACTTGTTGAAAATCTCGCAAGATATATTGACCATACCCTCTTAAAACCGGAGGCAACCGAGAAAGATATTCAAAGGGTTGTTGAGGAAGCAATTAAATATCACTTCGCCACGGTCTTTGTCGCCCCTTCTTGGACCAAACTGGCAAAAAGGCTCTTAGCGGGAAGTGAAGTAAAACTCGGCTGTCCAGTCGGCTTTCCTTTTGGGATGGAGACGATTGAGACCAAGGTCTTTGCCGCCAAGAAGGCACTGGAGGATGGAGCCGAAGAACTGGATATGGTGATTAATATCGGTAGGCTAAAATCCGGAGATTACGATTATTTAAGAAAGGAGATGGAAGCGATAATAAAGATAAAAGGGAAAGGAATTATCTTCAAGGTCATCATTGAAACCGGCTATCTCACCGAGGAAGAGAAGGTAAAGGTGAGTCTTTTAGCCAAAGATTGCGGCGCGGATTTCGTTAAAACCTCAACCGGTGTTTTGACCACCGGGGCAAAGGTTGAGGATATAAGATTATTAAAAAGTATTTTGGGTGATTACCCAAAAATCAAAGCCTCCGGTGGCATCCGGGATTTGAAGACCTGCCTGGAGATGATTTCCGCCGGAGCGGAAAGGATTGGCACAAGTTCCGGAGTGAAGATAATGGAAGAGTATTTGAGTGAAGGATTAAAGCGATGAAAAGATACAACTCCTCAGGGCTTGTCGAAAGAATATATTTGAATCAGATGGAGAAAGAATTGGTCAATTCTGATAAGCGGCGGTGTGAGGTTAGAAGTTTGACGGTATCGCCGAAGCCAAAGATTGGTCTAAAGATTGATTACTGGAATAGATTAGCGCGGGCATCGTTTTTTATAAACCTTTCACTAAAAATCGCCACTCTTAATTGTCTGTTTCAGCACTCTCATCGTTTTATGGAAGGTAAGGAGGGTTTATGAAAGCAGTGAGAAAGATAGCGCCGAAATTGGGCGCCGAGTTAGTTGAGGTTCCGCTTCCAAAAATCCCCGATGACTGGGTCTTAGTTAAGGTCCGGGCAACATCCATCTGTGGCACTGATGTCCATATCTACAAGTGGGACGATTGGGCACAGAAGAGAATCGGCGAAAAGAAACTTCCCCAAACCTTAGGTCATGAGGTCGCCGGTGAAGTTGTGGAAGTGGGCAAAACGGTGAAACGAATTAAAGTGGGCGACTATGTCTCGGCTGAGACCCATATCTATGACCCGAGTGACTTAACCGCTCTTTTAGGTCAACTCCACGTCGGAGAGCATATGAAGATTCTGGGGGTTGATTGTGACGGCGCCTTCGCCGAATACTTCGCCATCCCGGAATCGGTCTGCTGGGTTAATGATAAATCAATCCCACCCGAAATTGCTACCGTTCAGGAACCATTAGGGAATGCCACCTATGCGGTCTTAGGAGAGGATAATGATGTGGCGGGTAAGACAATGGTCATTACGGGTGACGGCCCAATCTCTTTATTTGCCATCGGGGTTGCCCGAGCCTGCGGCGTGGCAAAAATTATCCACCTCGGAAAATATGACTTCAATATGGCAATCGGAAAAAAGATGGGCGCTGACTATCAGATCTGGACAAATAAGACAAAACCCGAGGAGAGGTTAAAAATCGTCAAAGAATTGACCGATGGTAACGGCGTTGATATCGCTTTGGAAATGACCGGCAGCGAAGATTCAATCCTTGATTGCTTTAAGATGGTAAGAAGAGCCGGACGGGTCACTGCCTTCGGCATCCCCGAAAAATCACCCCTCCCTTTCGGCTTTGATTATTCCGGCGGGATTGTCTTCAAAGGCTGCCAGATTCACGGCATAAATGGCCGAAAGATATTTGACACCTGGTATCGGGTTCGGAATCTCCTCGCGGGAAAGAGATTAGATATTAGACCCGTAATCACCCATCTTTTTACTCTTGAGGAATTCGCCGAGGGATTTAAGAAGATGACCGAAAGACCAAGAGAAAGTGCCAAGGTCGTTTTATTCCCGGATAAAGAAGAATTAGCCCGGGCAAAGGAACGAATGGGAATTTAATTTATTCCTTTTCGGGTTTAGACTTAGAAGAGAAGACTATTCCTGAAGGACGGTAATCTCTTCCCCTAAGGAAAACCTTATTATCTTCTTCCTCTTTATTTTCTTCTCCGCCAGCGCGGAAACAATTAGGGGTAAGGCAATTGTCGCATCGCAATAAAGCATAACCATATCCGCATCCAGGGCAATCTTACCCCAGGACTGGGCTTCCTTAAAGGTGCAACCGGAAAGACCACCCCAGAAAGGTTTATCTTCGGTAATCTGCAAGGCGTATTTGTGACCGGAGACTTTATAACCAATATAGGGAGCGGTGACTTCGGTCTGCTGGATAAAGTTCTTGGGCGTTCCGCCCCCGATGTAAATCACCCCGGTCTTTTTCAAACTGGCGAGATAGGCGGTTTCGGTAACATCCCTTATGAGATCAAATTCAATCTTTATCCCCTTCTTCTTATATAGTTCGGCTAAGGCAATCCCAATTGATGAGTCGCCAATCGCCGGACAATAAATCGGAACCTCTTCTGCCGCCGCAGACTTTAAGATGCCGTCATTTTTATATTTCAAAAGTTTCTTGCCGATGCGGTAAAGAAATTCTCTTGTTGTCCAGACCTTCTTAGGAAATCTCTCTGCCCACTGGGCAATGAGATTATCGGTGGCGATAAATTCCTCTTCGGAGGCAAATGTATCATAAATTCTATCTACCCGCGCCGCTCGGAGATGAATATCGGAGACCTCCTCCGAACCAAGATAGTGATACCGACCAATTGTCTCGTGGATATCATGGAAGAGATTGGCACCCGTAGAAACCAAACAGTCAATGTATCGCTCCTTAATGAGATAGGCGATAATCTTTCTCATTCCGGCGGGAACCATCGCTCCGGCGAGACCGAGGAAGATAAAGGTATCTTCCCTTAGCATCTTCTCCCAAACCCTCAGGGCTAAACTTAAATTCCGTGCTTGGAAGGAGCATTTTCCCAGCGCCTCTAAGATTTCGGAGATTTTTCTATCTTCTTTTATCTCAAAGGGAACGACCGGATATTTGAGGAAGTCCTCTTTTTTCATATTAGGGTAAGAGAACGGCGCAGGCGATGACGGTTGTCCAGAGCCCCCGTTTATCACCAATTGCGGTTTGGGTGATATTCATCGTGCGGAAGATCTTTCCGGAAATCTTCCACAACTCCTTCCTTTCGTCGTAACTGGTATCGGGGTCAAACTCTACTCCCAGGGTGGTGGCTAACATCTGGGCGGCCAGGTCTTCAGCATAATCTCCGGCCTTTGACTCCGTCTCGCCAAAGGAATGATATTCGGAAAGATAACCATATTGATTCTTATCCTTAGGGATAGCGCAACCAACGGAGGCGGCAATTAAACGATGGGGTTCATTAGAAGAATTGGTGCTCATCACACAGAAGATCACCTCTCCGGGAACAAGATATTCTAAACCTTTCGCCCGAGAGATTATTTTACAACCCGGCGGAAGAATTGAAGAGACCCGAACAATATTGAATTGGGCAATGCCACAATCCCGTAATGCCGCCTCAAAGGAAGAGAGGCGGTCGCGATGCTTCCCTACCCCCTTCGTGAAAAATACCCTTTTGGGGACCATCTTTGATTGGAGCAGAGCGGATTCGAACCGCCGACCTCCTGAGTGCGATTCAGGTGCTCTCCCAACTGAGCTACTGCCCCAAGAAAATCAGAAGAAATTAGAAGAGAAGAAAAAGTGAACATCTTTTTATATATTACCAAGATTTCTCTTTCTGTCAATAGGAAGTAGTTAATCTTAAGGCAAAGTGATGGGAAGGATTGGGCAACTCTTTTTTTATTGTGCAGCCGTAATCAAAAGAAAATATCCCGCGCTTCACACCGATGCCAAATGCGGGCGCATTCCTCCCGTAGCCGAGACGGAGAGAAAGCCCTTCCTTAAAATTCACCTCCCCACCAAGATGAACCCTCCCAACTCCTTCATAAGGAGAATAGGTGTAATCAAAGGCCGGTCGGAAAGAGAAGTTATTAATTAACCAGAAGAAGGAGACCCCGAGGCGGAATTCGGCTGGTAAATAGAACTTCTCCATTTTTAATCTCAAGACATCCCCCCAATTGAGGTAAGAAAAGCCAATCTGCCAGTTCTTTCCTTGATAATTAAACCCCAAATCTAATCCCCACTGGCTTGTCGCTTGGGTATAGAACCGTTCGGAGAAGAAGCGAAAAGAAGTCCCCAGGGTTAACTTAGAGGAGAGAGAGCGGGCAAGATTGAAATAAAGGGTTATATCCTTAGGGGAATATTCGCCAATCGCCTCCGCCGGCCGATCCCGACGCAATTCTATTTTGCCGTAGTCAAAGAAAATTAAGCCCAGGCCAAGATTAAGAAGTTTTGTGGGGTGGAGGAAAAAGAGGGCGGTCCGGTAGGTATCAAGCCACCAGTCAGAATAAGCAAGTCCCAGACTAATCTTCTTATTCCAGGCGGAAAGGGCAGGGTTAAAATAAAAGGAAAAAGGACCTTCCGCCGAGGCGGTTCCAACCTCTCCCATACCAATCTCTCTCACCCCAACCGCAAAAGAAAGTGATTTCAAACCAACCAATCGCTCCTCCGCAGAAATCCTCAAAAGCAATGCGGCAAAAAGGATGAGTAGTAAGTTAGGCTTCAAAGATTTCAACATTGGCTCTGGGTAAAGTGATTCTCTCGCCATCTTCTAACTCAACCTCTAAGATTCGCACCTTTGACTCGGTCTCAATCTCTTTCAGTTCCGAAGGCAGGCTCACTACTTTACCTAAGAGTCCAAAGTAGGGTTCGCGAATAATCCGCACCGTCATCCCCACCTCTAAGCCCGTTTCGTAAGCCCGCTCGGATGTGACCTCTCCCTCATCCTCCTGGCTCACAATCACCTCCGGTCGCATCACCCCTGCCCGAATCTGCGTTGCCCCATTAATTGAACCAATCCTACCGGAAAGAGAGTTTAAGAGTTCAAAGGTCCGTTGTGCCATCCGCATTCTCCCAAAACCTTCGGTGACAATTAAAGTGAGCCCACAATTTTCATGTCCGGTAATCGCCACTCCAATGTCGTATCCTAAAAATTCTTTAATCGTCTCATCCTCAATTCCTCCGACCACAATCCCCTTCACTCCTAACTCCTTAGCCCTCTTCATTCCGGAAAGAGTGATAAGGGAGCCACCAATCACTACCTTCCCTCTCATATCTTCGTTAAAGGATGTATCATCCAGAATCTCTTCGGGAGACTTTGCCAGAGGGAAAATCTCACCGCGGGCTTCCCCACCAATCCCAAATATCCCTTGAATTAAGGTCGCATAAGTAGCAATCCTCACCCCCTGGTTTGGGAAGACCTCCTCAACAACCCCATCAATATAGGCAGTGACCTGCACTGGTTGGGGTGGTTCGCGGATTATCACCTGGCCCGTGATTTCGGATATACTCTCAATTGTCCCTTTGGTCGGCGATTTAACCGAAGACTTAAATAAACCGAAAAACCCTCTCGTCTGAGCAATTATCTCGTTCTCTTCCACCCAATCCCCCTCCTTTTTTAACATCACATCTCTAATATCTTCGGGAGGCACACCTAAGAGTCCACAGACATTTATCGGTTTTACACTTCCGGGGAGATTGGTCTTAGCCACGATATCTTCGCCCTTAACCCTTGCTCCCTTTTCCACTAAGATTTCTCCGGGAATTGGCAGTCTCCTTTCCTTTATCACTCTTGTCCTTTCTGCAACCTTTAATCCTGGTGTGTAAGCATGAGCCATAAGAGTTAATAATAAGAAAATTTTCCCCGAAGTCAATAAGAAGATAATCCCCTTAACATTTACTCATCAGGATCAAGAAAAAAGATAGCCAAACAAATACCCGGATAAGAGAGAGAGGGCAGAGATTAAGAATAAGTAGATTGTTAATATGGAAAAACCGAATTCCTTTCTTATCACTAAGATTGTGCCGTAACTGGTTATCGGACCGACTAAAAGGAGGACAAATCCGGCACCGATATTTAACCCCTGGTGAACCAAAGCAAAAACTAAGGGAACGGAGGCGGTGGCGCAAATATACATTAATAAACCAAAGATTAAGGCAAAAAGATAAGCATAAAGACCGGATAAATATTTTTGGATTAAAAACCTAATTGGCGAAAATGAGGAAACCGCCGCAGCCAAAAACATCCCGATTAGAATTTCCAGACCAAGTTCTTTCGGTAAATCAATGAAACTATAAGTGAAAACGGAAACAATCCGGTGGGAGAAACCTCTTTGATGGTGGTGATGGAACAGATGCTGGCTCTCTTCCGCACAGAAAGCACAACCTTCGCCTTGGGCAGAAGAAATTTCCCTCGTCGGTAACAGATTGCCAATCACACCAACAATCATTCCCATTAAAACCACGGTAAGAGCTAAAGCAAGGGTAAATTTTAAGCCGAAGAGTTGATTGGTTATTAAAATTGCGGAAATGGATGTCGCTGGTGTAGTTACCAAAAAACTTAAGATTGGTCCTAAGGGCGCTCCTCTCTTTCTTAATGTCACAGCGATTGGGAGGGTCCCCCAGCAACAGATTGGCAAGATAATCCCCAAAATGGATATTCGGAATAAGGTTAGAAGGTCTTTTTTCCCGAAATACCTATTTATTAAATCTTGCGGAAGAAATTCGTGAATTAGACCACTTAAGAAAAAGCCCAAAAAAATTGTTGGGGTTATCTCAATAAAAAGTTGTTTGAGATTAAAGAAGATTTGAGCAATCATAAAACCTTCCCTCTTTTAAGAAATCTTTTCGGAAGATAAAAATTACCCGTCGGTTCACCAGCGAAAATGATTAACTCTGGTAATGGTTATCGCCGCCGGTTTACCTAACCTCTTATTTCGCCATCTATCCCGATTACCGTCGTCTCTAAGGGAATATCTTTCCCGCTTTTGGCCAAAGCCTTCTGGGCGATATGAACCAGGCCGAAACAACAAGGGACCTCCATATGAATTACCCGCAGGCTTTTTATCCCCGAACTACTTATTATCTCCTTAATCTTTTCTCCATAGGCGGAGAGATCATCAAGTTTTGGGCAACCAATCGCAATCGCTTTTCCCCTTAAAAAATCGGTGTGGAAATTAGCATAAGCAAAAGGGACGCAATCCGCAACCAAAATCAATTCCGCATTCTGGAAATAGGGGGCCCGGGATGACACTAAGTGGAGCTGGATTGGCCATTGCCGGAGTTCCGAACTAATCCTTACCCCTTCCTTAACTTCCCGATGTTTCAGGTGTTTTTCCAAAAACTCAGGGGATTTCCCTTTCAGATGAGCAATCACTCCCTCTTCGTCATACTCTTCAACTTCCTTCTCTTCAATCGTCAATGCCCCTTTGGGACAGGTGCCGAGACAGGCTCCGAGACCGTCACAGAAACTCTCTTTAACAAGTCTGGCTTTGCCCCCAATAATCTGCAAAGCGCCTTCTGGACAGGAGGGAATGCAAAGTCCGCAGCCATCGCATTTTTCTTCATCAATCCTGATAATTTTTCTCTTTACCTTTGCCATTTTTTCCTCCTCACCTTTTTCCATTTTTATTCATTTTTAATACCAGCTCTTCAAAGGCAATAAGTTCCTTCTTTACGCCAGTGATTATCGCCGATGTGGCGGTGGTTCTCTTCCCTTTTATTAACTTATCAAGGTTTGGGGCATCTTTTACCCCTTTCCCCAAAAACTGATTGAGGAAATCCTTCTTCTTAAATTCGGTATCCCTCTCCCTTGCTCTCTGGATGTAAATGTTTTTAATCTTCAGGTCTTTATCCAAGCCGAAGATAAATTCAATTGCTCCGTATTCTCCTTTTTGACTTGCCGCTAAGATATATCCGAGCAACTTCTTATCCCGGTTATATAATTCGTAATAGGTAAAAACTTCTCTCTGGCCAGGAAGGAGTTTACCTTTTAATCGCTCTTCAATCGTATCCCTTTTCGCGGCCGAAATTTTTTGGTTCACGGTTTTATAGTCAAAGGCATCCGGAAAGATTTTGCTCATCGTCCTCTCGGGATTGCGCCAGACGCAGATATAGGCCTCCTGCGCCCCAAGGAGGCTAAAAATTCCGAGCAAAATAATTATAGACCTGAACGGTAAGCTCATCTTCTCCTCCTCTTATCAGATTAAATCTCTGACCAATTCGGAGTTGAAGGGTAAAAAAAGAGATTGGGAGATTATAGGTTAGCCCGCCGATTATTTTGAACTCCTCGGGTAGATTTTGGTATCTCAACCCGAGAGAGAGGTCAGTATGAGGGAGGAGGGCATAATCAAATATGAGAAAATTACCATATATCACCCTTTCTTCCTTTTTGCCCAAGAGAAGTTCACTCCTTAATACTCCGGGTCCAAAATATTTACTCAAATCAAATCCCAGAAGGGAGAGGTGATGAGTCGTATCCTCCATAATCATCCTTCCCAAAAGACCGGAGAGACCGACCTGGAAATTTTCAAATTCCACACTTTGTAAGCCGAGACGAGCAGTGAGGAGAGGTCTAATCTTTTTTGTCCACTCCATTCCGGCGCCCTGGGTTATTGAGATACTATAATCAAAACTGGCGATTCTTCCGGAAAAGATCACCCCATTATCAACATCTGTGCCAATAACCGCCTCCGATAGCCCATTTAATAGCAGTCTCTTTGTGGAATAAATTGGTAAGAGACCGAAGGGAAGTCGGTAGCGACCAGCGCCAATCTGCCATCGACCCAAGGGGCCTTTATAGAGAAGATATCCCTGGTCAAGGTGAATCTTTTTAAGGTTGGAGTCACCATCAACGAAGGTGAATAAGATTAGACGGTCGCCCATCCGGTCAGAAAAGATCTGCCGGAGACTGAGCCCCAATCCCCTCAGGAGAAATTTGCCATCCTTAAAATCGGTTTGGTATCTTATATCTAAATCCGCATTCAAGAAAAGCGCCATCCCCTGGCTAATGATTAGAAGACCAAGGAGAAAGTAATCTCTCCTTTTTTCTCTATTGTTTAATCCTGCCATCTTCTAAGTAGATGATGCGGTTTGCCATCTTTGCCAATTCTAAGTTATGAGTGACGACAATAATCGTAAGCCCCTTTTCATTCAGTTTTTGGAAGAGTTCAAACACTTGATGGGCATTCCGGGAATCAAGATTTCCGGTTGGTTCATCCGCTAAGATAATTTTCGGATTATTAATTAGTGCCCGGGCAATTGCTACCCTCTGCATCTCGCCGCCGGAAAGTTGGGTCGGTCGGGCATCCTTCTTCTTCTCCAAGCCCAAGAGGGCTAAGAGTTCTAAAGCCCTCTCCTGGCGCTTCGGCGTCCGGTTGAAAATCCCTGGAAGAGAGACATTCTCTAAGGCGGTGAGGGTTGGGATTAAGAAGAACTGCTGAAAGACAAATCCAATCTTTTCCCTTCGGATCCGGGTAAGGGTCGCATCCGAGGCATAAGTCAAATCTTCTCCGCAGACTTTAATCCTTCCCCGGGTTAACCGGTCAATACATCCGATGATATTGAGAAGGGTTGTCTTACCCGAACCGGAAGGTCCAACGAAGGCTAAGAAATCGCCTTCCCTTATGGAGAAGGTGATGCCCGCTAAAGCAAAGACTTCCTCCTTGCCTCGCTTATAGACCTTCACCGCTTCTGCGAGTTCCACAATCTCACTCATTCCTTATCACCTCCATCGGTGTCGCTCTTCCCGCCTTTACCGCTGGATGGAGTGCCGATAAGAGACCTACTCCACTTATCAAGCCAATTGTGATGAAGGCGAGGAAGATATTGGGGCGAACGATTTTTGCCACCGGAACAAAAGCCACAAGAAATCTTCTTATGTAGGTCTCAAAGACCGGAAGAAAGAGAGAACCAACCCCAAGGCCACTGGCGGTTCCGGCGCCAACGAGAAGTAATGTTTCCAGAAGAATAAGTCGCATTATATCGCCCGCTCCGGCTCCCACACATTTCAAATAGCCAAACTCCTTTCTCCGCTCCAAAATTGACATCAGGAAGGTATTCATTATCGCAAAGATGCACATCACCAGGCCGATTATAACCATTACGAACATTATCGCCCGGGTTGAGCCGAAGAAAGTTAAAACCCCTTTACTTAAAGTCTCGGAAGGAAGGATAAAGTATTCGGCGGGCAATTGCTCCCGCAGTTCTCTTTTTACCTCTTCTAAGTACTCGAGAGAGACGAGTTGAATACCAATCCCGGAAAGTTTCCCTTCTCGGGAGAAAAGTTTTAATAAAACTGGAAGGTCCAAAAAGAATGTGCCATCATCCTGGGTGTAGGTCGGTTCTAAGATTCCAACTACTTCAAATTCCCGGTCGAATTGTTCAAAATAAATCTTATCCCCAATCTCCCGGCTTTCTTTCCGGGCAATTGTTGCTCCAAGGATAATTGAATTTGTGTCCTTAAACCAAGAGCCCCTCAATTTCCAGGTTGGTTTTATCCGCTGGATTGCTTCGGTTGTTCCGAAAAATATATCGGTTCGCGAACCATCGGGAGTTGTTAAAGCCAAAATGGCAAATGGTAGTATCTCCTTTATCTTTCCGTATGCTTTTATCTTCTTTATTGTGTCAATTACTCCCATCCCAACGAATTGTGGACTTGCGCCCCCCTGGACAATTACCGATGCCGCTTCCATCGGACACCCCTCCTTAGTGATATAAAGGTGGATGCCACTCTTCTTCACCAACTCCTCCTCCACCGCCAATTTATAGCCCCGATTTAAGGATAAAACATTCCAGACGGCAATCGTTGCCACAAGAATACTCGCAAAGGTGAGAAGGGTCCGGATTTTTGCCCGGAATAAATTTTTGAAAGAGAGTTGAAGGAGAGTCATTTTTCTTTCTCTTTAATCTCTAACCCTAAGAGGATGAGAAAAGGTTTCTCCTTCCCCTTTACCTTACCGTAGAGCCGAATCGGACGTCCTTTTTTGAGGAGTTTAAGAATCTTCGGTCCAAAATCCGCAAAGACCTTAATTGAATTTACTCCTTCCTGATAGGTAAATTCGCATCCGGAGGAGCAAAAAGATCCCACTGTCCCTTCTAAGAGCACCTCTTTCTCCTGATAGGAATTTGGCTCGGAAAGGATTTGGGACAAAGAGGTCACGGGGAGATTATTCGGGATTGGGGCGCCAATTGAACTTAGACTTTTCTTCTCCCCTCCGCCACAAAAGAAGATGGTCAGAAAAAGACCCAGGCCAAAGAAGAGAATGTTTCTTTTTTGCATTTTAGCCTCCCAATATCTCTTTAATTTCTGCCAAAACCTCCTTTGGGTTCCTGCCCAACAAGACAAAAAGAGGTTCTTTTCCGAGGGCGGCGGTTTCAAAAAAGATTTTCGGGATGCGATTACCAGAACTCCGGTAAAGTTCTTTTACCTTCCAGACCATAGAACGTCTCTCCTCCTTTTGGCATCCCTTTGGCTCTCTCTTTCTCTCAATCTTCCCTAAGGGAATCCCTTTCTTCTGGCAATGGGCTTTAATAAGTCTTAAAACCTTCTTGTCAAATTTGAAGTTTAGCGCGCAGCGCCAAGCCTTTTCGTATTTCCCGACTTCCACCAAAAGTCTTGCCAGATGGTCAGAGGCACCAAACTTCACTTTGCCACTTGCTTTTGGCTTTCCCTCAACCACCGTAATCCTGCCGTCCACAGCGGCAACATCAGTGGTCTTCTTTGGATTCTCTCGGGCATAGGCGAAATTTGTCCTCACCTCGGGGATGAGTTCGGCAAACCCTTTAATCTTTTCTAATTCCCTAACGCCCTCTTTTAATTCCCTTAATACCTTTTCTCTTTTCATTTTCCTAAGGTTGAAAAATAGGCATTCCAGAAAGGGTCGACTTTGACCGGGGTCAGTTCTTCTCTTCGCCCGTCTTTTCGGATAAAAACCCGTTCGGTTTCTTTAATTTCGCCGATAACGAATGCGGCGATGCCTTCGGCTTGCAAAGCAGAGAGTAAAGGAGGGAGATTCTCTTCGGGTGCGGTGATGATGAGCGTCCCTTCACTTATTGAGATTAATGGGTCAATCTGAAAATATTCGCAAACCGCTTGCACTTCATCCGGAATAAAAATTTTCTCTTCCCAAATCTCAATCCCGGTATTGGAGGCATCGGCGACTTCGTATAAACCATTTAGGAGACCACCTTCGGTGGCATCGTGCATCGCGTGGGCATAGTGGCGGGCGGTGAGGGCATCTTTAACCACGGTCATCTGAAAGAAGAGTCGCTTTGCCTTTTCTTGCCTTTCTTTGCCCAATGCCTTCACTAATTCCTCTTCCGCTTGGAGGGCTAAAATTCCGGTCGCCTCAATTGCTGGTCCCTTTGTTATGAGAACTTTATCTCCTACCTTTGCATTAGAAGGTGGTGTCAATTCCTCTCTCTTCCCAAATCCCCAGACCGTGCACCCGCCATTTAAGGGATAGGAAATTCCCGGATAAACTCCGGTATGTCCGCCGACAATGGCAATACCCAACTTCTGACACTCGCTGTGAATCTGTCGCCAGATGAATTCAAACTCTTCTCCTTTCGTTCCGGGCGGTAAAAGAAGAGAGATGGTCATAAACTCTGGCTTTACTCCGAGGACTGCCACATCACTGGCACAGATATGAACGATTGCCCAGCCGAAATCGGGTAGAAGAACCGGCATGCCAAAGGTTGGGTCTTCGGCTACTACCATTACCCTCTCACCCAGGTCAATCACTCCGGCATCGACACCGTGCCTCGGTTTAATAATAACCCTTTCGTCTCTTTTGCCCAAATTGGGAAAGACGACCTTCTCAAACACCTCTTTATCCAACTTCCCAATTTCCGGAAGGGTAAGTTCCTTCATAACCACCTCCCCAAGTGATCTCTCTTTTCTCTAATCTCAACCGCCAAATTCTCGCGGAATACCATTTTTCCCTCCCGCGATTAAATCCCTGAGAGTTATTTTGGTAAGAAGTTCGGACCAATTTTTAACTAATAATTGCCATAATCTCCTTGCTTCGCATTTTGCGGCGCGCTTACAAATTTTCGGGTTGATGACACATTCCACTAAATATAATTTCCCGGTCAACGCTTCAAAAACATCAATTAACTTTATCTTCTCTGGCTTTAAACGGAGGATATAGCCGCCGTCTTTCCCCCTTATACTTATTAACAACCCGGCATTCAAGAGAAGATTGATAATCTTCTCGGCATATTTTACGGGCAAGTTCTGATTTTGCGCGATGGTTTTTAGTGGGAGGGGCGTTTGGGCATAACTCTTCCCCATTTCCACCAATATCCTTAAGCCATATCTTAAAGTCGTTGGCACTTTCATAATCTACTATTCCTATCTGAATAGTATAATTAAATATCAGAAAAAGTCAAGGGATTTTAAGAAGGAGGAAGAAAATATTCGCCACCCCTTTTTAAACTCAAAGGCTCCAAAATCCAACGCAACTTTTTTCTTTTAAATTCTCCTCTCTTTTGTTAAAAGAAACCTTATCCTTCTCAGATTTCCCTTTTCCGGCTCTTCTTTCGGTT
>Ga0272449_1001230_pt1 | contig 27190 bp, 24 predicted proteins | sample YNPCB0241_FD_198679 | JGI IMG/M metagenome (GOLD analysis project Ga0272449, IMG submission 198679) | Hot spring sediment microbial communities from Yellowstone National Park, WY, United States - YNP-CB-024-1 | ecosystem: Environmental > Aquatic > Thermal springs > Hot (42-90C) > Sediment... | reverse complement strand
TAACCGTTACGAACGTCCCCGGCGGGAGCCTCGTTAGAATATGGTTTTCACCGGGTAATGACACGGTTCTCATTCCAACGCTCATCTATATTGAAGAGGAGAGTGCGGTTAATATTACAAGGCTACTGGTTTCTAATAATAACGAAGTGTTTACAGCCTTCTACGTATCCGGTAGCAGAGAGGGTGAAACAGGCGTGTTGAGAATACTTATCTTCTCCGAGAAGCAGTTGAACTCTTCGTCAATAGGATACTATGTGCTCAGCTTCTACGGTGGGAAAAGCGGTTCAAGCATCGCGGCTTTCGCTCTTCCAATAGTCTTTACACTAGTGCTCACAGTGTTCAACGTTCTTACACCAAGGGTTTTGGTGAAGGCTAGATCTGGAAGGAATGTTTCAAGTTTGTGAGAAAAAAATTACCGGGTTTTTCCAATCCTCAAGTAGGCGAGCAGGCCTACGGCAGCGCCTACGAGGCCTAGTATTAGGGCGACAATGCCTATCGAATAGCTCATTGATGCTTGCGATGAAACATCGTCAAGCCTGCTTGACAGCCGGTTGAGATTGCTCTGTAAAGTGTTCACCTGTCCAGCCAAGTTGTCAACCCTGCTGTTCAAGTCTCCAACATCCTGCTCGAGACTGTTGAGATCGCTGGAAATACTGTTGACCGTGCTGTTTAACTCGGCAAGGTTCTCCTCCAATTCGTTTATCCTCGAGGATAATTCCTGAATGGCTGATAAAGCATTGTCAAGCCTAATCCTCAACTCCTCTATGGTGTCGGCTAATGTAGTGTTAACCAGCTGTAGCTGCTGGGAGAGATCGTTGAACATTTCCTGGAGAGCTGTTAAATTATCGCTGAGCAACGCTATCTGTGAGTTCAAGTAGTCGAGCTGTTGCCTCAGCTCACTAATGAGCTGTTCAAGCTCTTGGATTCTCTGCTCGAGGAGGCTTATCTCCCCGTTCAAGGTAGTGTTAACCAGCTGTAGCTGCTGGGAGAGCTCGTCGATCATGCCTTGGAGCAGGGCTATCTCCTGCGCCAATCCCTCTATCCTATTCTCGATGCTTGCTAACTGTGATTCCAACTCGGAGAGCCTGTCTTCTATCTCGCTGAGCCTCTGGGTTATTTCCAAAGGTATTATTACGAGGACTGGCAGGTCTATCCAGCGCTCGTTATCGCCGGGTTCTTCATAGTATAGCGTAACCATGTAGAGTCCTGGCTGTGAGAAGGGTATTGCAAGGGATGGGTGCCCGTACCTGCTTGCGAGCAGTCCATTATCGTCCACGAACCAGCTTGTCTGAATGTATGATGCGTAGAACATTAAGGCGTCTGTGCCGTTAACGAGAACTGCTTTGAACACCGTGCCGGGTTTTAGTCCCGAGCCGTAGAGCCTGATGACTCCCGAGCCCTCTAACACGAGCTCATCCTTCCCCAATGCCGCCGCTATCACCCTCCCCTCTATCTCGAGCTCCCCAACCGTGTCGTCGAGAAGCCATGTTGCTTCAACAGAACCGGTCTCCTCACCCTCCACCACTACGCTGTAGCTACCTCCCTGCACCGATGGCACTAGGCCGATGAATGATATTCTACCGTAACTATCAGCCCTTGCCGTGCCAGCGAGGACTCCTCCTATATAGATGTTAACCGTTTCGTTAATGACGAAGCCGTAACCCGTGACCTGGATGTAGTCTCCCAGATATGCTACCTCTCCTGTTGGGTAGTAGACTATCAGCTGGGTTCCGTTATAGGATGCCGAAGCTTTGGGAACATCCCTGGGTTCGTAATTATAGTCTAGCACGAGCCAGAAGGCGCTGGGCTGGATCTCCAGTGTCGCGTTAAGAATTATGCCTGAATCCAGCCCTTCAACCCTGAGTATCTGCACCCCTCCGGGGATGTCGACCGGTAGGTCTATAGTGAAGGTTGCATTACCGTCTACATCTACTGTGTCGGTGTATATTAGCCTGTTAGCCAGGTAGACGTTAACGGTTTCACCGGATGCGAAGCCGTACAGCGCTATTGATATCTTGCCGCCTATTTTAACGCTGGGCTCGCTCAACAGCTCCATTAGAGGCGTGATCGTGGTGTAGGAAGCGGTTGCTAATACTCCACCATTGTCAAGCTTCACGAATAGCTGGTAGGTTCCAAGGGACATGTTCGTCCTAAAGTAGTTTCCAAGCTCGGGAATGTGGAAGAATCCTGTGTTGTCAGCGTATACGTCTCCGATCGGGAATACATAGCAGGTGTCGGCGCAGAGCCAGATCTCGGAGACCCCTGTGCCCTCTATGAAGCCGTAACCATATACTGCTAGGTTGTGGACATCACTGTCCTTACCTGGGGTGCTACTGGGCTGCACCACGGCGAAAGGCGTTGACAGGTAGAAGTATGCTTCACTAACCCCGTCAGTAACGAGTATCACGCGCTCCCCTTCCTCAACCAGTGCTGGAACGGGAAGCGGGAACTCTGCATAACCGTTTTCATCGGTCACTTCTTCGACTACGAGCACACCGTTCACGTAAACCGAGATCACTGTGCCCGGCTGGAAGCCTGCAACCCTGAACCATATGTAAACGTTGGGCTGGTAGACGTCCGGGCCCAAGAGCTCAATATAGGGGAGCACGGTGTAGAGTGTGCTGGGGAATATGTAGGTCTCGTCAACCGTTTCAACGACGAGGAAGTAAACCCCTCCAGCGAGGGGTGTGCTAGCGTACTGGCTTAAATCGTACACGTATAGGAAGCCGTCGGGGTCTGTGAAATAGTTTTCAAGCGGGAACACGTAGCAGACCGCTGGATTGGACACGCTACATAGTTTGATGCTTGAAACCTCTACCTCCGCTGGGAAGCCGAAGCCGTATACTTCAACATCAGCGAGGTCTTCAATGGTTCCGCGGCCCTCAGTCGGGTTGATAAACGCTATGGGTTTAACTGTCAGTGAACCGGGTTTCTGGTAATCATAAAACTCTGCGTCAGTGTCAACCCTTACCTCGTACTCGCCCCCGGGGATGCTACCATTTGTTAGGTCAACCAGGTAGAACTCGTACTCGAACATTCCGCTGGAGTTTGTGAAAACAGGCTCCTCCAGCTCGTAATAGTAGTCTCCGACATAGAAGCCGAATATCCCGGCCCCCTCCTCGAAGCCGAAGCCTGAAACATGGATCTTGTTCGGCAACCCGTTCTCATCCAAGATAGTTGTGGTTGCCGGTGAAACCATTATGAGCGGGTAGACGCTCCTGTAGACGCTTATCGATTCCGTGCCGAATATTATCTGTATCCACAAAACCTGGTAAGTGGTCTCACCGATGTTGAACAGCTCGTAGGGGACGTTCAGTAAGACACTGTATGTCCCCGGGTTCGGGAAAACCGTTGTATTAGCGTAGTAGACAACCGCAGAGTTGTATGTGTGCCTAAGCAGGAATGTTACCCTTACATTCTCTAGAAATGTTTGAATAGTAATGTTTACCGTCTCGCCTGGATAGAGATAGTCTCTGTCAGGAGTTATGGAGATCAGTTGCACCGGTTGTGCTTGCACCGGTTTCACTAATGTTAAGTACGGGAAGAGAAATGCTAGTATAATTAGTATTGATAAGATCTTCTTCAATTAGCCTCACCTTGATCCACAATATATACTATCACAAAAAGGTTATAAACTAATTGCTAATCCTAACCGAAAGATCTCTTTAAACCGTGAAGAAGCTCTCAAATATCTATAACGTAATAGTATGTAAAGGTGTTAAGGATTGGCTGAGTGGTATTGCCCTCGTTGCGGTTTTAAAGCAGAATTGTGGAGCAGGTATTTCTTCGAATGCCCCGTGTGCAAGTCACCTCTGGAGATTGCCCACCCGTTGCTGTTCGAGCCCAGGGGGAAGGGGTTAGCGCGCTACTCGTCCATGCTTCCATTCACTCCTGAGCGGGGCAGGGGGGAAGGAGGAACCCCTCTGGTCAGGGAGGTTTTAAACAGTGTTGAAGTATGGTTTAAACTGGATTACTTGAACCCTAGTGGTAGCTTCAAGGACAGGGGTTCAGCTCTCTCAATCTACTACGCGTACAAGATGGGTTTTAAATCCGTCGTGGAAGATACCAGCGGCAACACGGGTGTTTCAGTATCTCTCTACTCCAGGCTCTACGGGCTTAAACCTTTTGTTTACATGCCTAGGACGGCTCCTGAGGGGAAGAAGAAGCTTGTGAAAAGGCTTGGTGGAGTGGTGGTGGAGACCGCGGACAGGGCTGAGGCATCGCTGAAGGTTCTCGAGCACGCTGGCGAATCATTCTATGTCTCCCACACAAAGAGCCCGTTATTCCTTGAGGGCTTCACGACGATAGCGTATGAAATCTATGAGGATGCTGGGGTCCCGGATGCGTTGATAATCCCCGTTGGATCCGGCTCCCTCCTCCTAGGTGTTTTCAAAGGTTTCCAAAACCTTGCAAGCCTAGGGCTGATCTCTAAAACACCGGTCATCTACGCTGTGCAAGGGTATAGCGTGCAACCTGTTTACAAGGCTTTCAAAGGATGTGAGGAGGAAGGGGAGGCTTCTACTCTCGCAGACGGCGTCGCCGTGCCCAACCCTCCCAGGCTCCAGGAAATAGTTTCAGCAGTAAGGGCGAGCAAGGGGGATGTAGTGCTCGTTGGAAACAGCGAGATCGAGAAGGCTTACGCAGAGCTCTGGGAGAGAGGCTTCACCATTGAACCAACCTCTGCAATAGTACACGCAGCCTTCCTGAAACTGTTAGATAAGTTGAAGGGTAAAAGAGTGGCGTCAATCCTGACAGGATCCGGGCTGAAAATGATCTAACCACCCGCAGTAGAGAGCACACTATTAAAACATCACAACTCAATTACTAATAAAAGGGGCCCGTAGCCTAGCCAGGATAGGGCGCCGGCCTCCGGAGCCGGAGATCCCGGGTTCAAATCCCGGCGGGCCCGTGATCCTTTATATAACTGATTAAAATCCCCTTTATTAGGGATGGATTTTGGTTCACGTTTTTACATGGGGGGTGTGAACTCGAGAGTGAACTCATGGGTGGTGTATCGGATTCTACTCCTTGGTTCGTGAGGGTAGATGTGAGGGAGCTTGGTGAGGAGTCTAGGAAGCTTATCCTCGAGAGGGTGGAGCGTAAACTCGGGTTTAACCGTGAAAAGGAGACCTCTCGAGAAATATGTTAAGAGGAGGAATATACTACTACACAAGTACATGAGGAAAGCAGTGTGGAGACTAATGATTAATGTAATGCCTCGCGAAGTAGCCCGCTTCATGCAGAGTAAGTTTGGAGAGCTAAAAATATCTGAAGCGAGGTATGAAGATCTGCTGAGCGAGGCCGATGAAAATTACCCTAGGTACTTAGATTTGCTCACATCAGGCATTTACACTTAGTAATCTTCGATGAGCTGCTGTAATTTTTAGCTTGAGAGGCGTATTATGCATAGTATAGCTCGGTCTAAGAGCGATTTGAGCCAGTCTGAGATGTTGTAGAGACCCACAATGACCCCCACAAGCATATAGCTTTTAGTATACACTATAGGTCACGATGTGTGAAGTATAAGGTGAGATTACTCAGCTGTGAATAAGCAACCCACTAGTATGTAGTCCACGGTTACGAGGCTATGTAGTTGATAGCCTCAGATCGCACGAGAAACCGCGCACTTAACTGTTGATCGATTTATTAACCCCTAACCTATATACCTCATAGGGTAAGGGTTAAACCACGATGATTGATATGGATACTGAAGAGTTCTCATCTATGAGAGAGTGGGCTTTGAGCTGGATAAGGGGCTCTATTGAGAGCTACTTGAGGGGTAAAACCCCGATAAACATTGTTAAGGGCAGGATTAAGAGAGCTATCGAATCCTATGGTGTAAAGCCCGAGGAAATAGATGCAATCATAGATCTACTACAAATAGACCCATCATTAACAATTCCAAGAGAACTGAGAGAAGAGAGAGCCAGACCTCTACTAGGGTTCGTTGAGGAGCTAAAGAAGGGTGAGAAAAGTGGTTAGATGCCCCTACTGCGGCTACGAGGGAGAGTTCAAGCTTCTAAAGACGTGGAGGTATAGATGGTGGGATGTATATTTCTACGAGTGCCCAAAGTGTAATGGGAGATTTAGGTGGCAGGTAGACTCAAGCGGTGGGTATAGGAGCTATGTTATAAGAGTGAGTGCTGGAGGTAGGAAGAAGGTGTGAGTACGAGAGGTCGTGGGGAAGAGCCTTGGTGCCTGCCCTCATAGGTGTCTCGACGAGCAAGGTTACACCAGTGGTTAGGCTCAAGAAGGGATCTATAGAGTTAATAATGGATGAGAAGCTGAAGAAGCCTCTCATGAGAATCGGTGGCAGGAAAGCGGAAGAAGCATATAAAATCTTATCTGTGAAGTTCTTAACGAGAAGGGAAGATGACTGCTCGGAAATACTGATACCTATAACAAGCTTCCCAGCAGTGAGCGTCTGGCTCCTAGCCTCATACACTGACAAGCCCTCCGAAGAGCTCCTCGACGAGTTACTATACAGAACGCCAAAGGTCCTCGCCGACCTATTCTGGGACTTGGTAGAGCTCTCCCAGAGCTCTTACGGGGACTGGAGAAGAAGAGGCAAGCCCTTCATAGACCATAGGATCGCGCTTAGAGCCTCTAGAGTTGTCAAAGCACTATTGGAGCTTTACAAGTTAAGGTGGTGAGGCCGTGAAGCTCATAGAGAAGGAGTTTCCACTACAAGAGGTGAACCTATTTTCGGAGTATGACATGGCTTTTCAGATGGGTTCTAAAGACCTAAGAGAAAGGTTGATAAAACTCTTAGGATTTAAAGCAAAGGCCCTTAGACCTCCTCGAATTAATAACATAATGTACTACCCCGCTAGAAGACCACCCTCTGCCGCAAGGGCTGTTACCCTAGCCTCAGCTCTCGAATACAGCCCTAACATCTCGAAGGAGATCTTCCTCAAGGCAGTAGGGTTGGAGAACGCTAGAAAGCTCGCCCGCGAGAGCGGATCGCTAGTAACCCTCTACATGGTTGATCCCGATAGAGAGCTTGTCAAAAAATTGCTGGGCAGAGACCCAAAGGAAATCACGGTCGTTGATCCCATGGCGGGCGGCGGTTCAATACCCCTAGAAGCCCTCAGACTGGGCTTTAGGACAATAGCCGGCGACTACAACCCCCTCGCATACCTCATCCTGAAGGCTACAATAGAGTTCCCGGCGAAGTATGGTAAGAGGTTGTTAGAGCTCTTAGAACGCGAGGCCAGAGACCTCGTGAGGTACGCTAAAGAGGCCTTGGGTAAGTTCTACGATGAGGAAGCAAAGAACTACCTATTCTTCATAAGCGCAGAGCACGAGTGTGGCGGCATAATACCACTCGCTAGACATACTTTACTAAGCAAGAGTGAGGGCCTCCACGTGAAGCCGGTCTTCAACAAGGAGAATAAAAGGCTAATGTTCCAAATTTCCCGAGAGAGCCCGGCCTTCTCGCCCGCCATATGTCCCTATTGCGGCAAGTCTGTTAGTGAAGGCGACATTAGGGAGAAATGGATCAAGGAACACATAAAGCTCATAGAAGACCTAATTGAAGGAAAAATTGAGAGAGTAAAAGATGCCCCTAAGGTCTACGTACTTGCAACTGCTCAATTAGCCAAGAGAAGGTACAGAGCACCTAACGAGAGAGATGTTCAATTACTCATCGAGGCCTGTGAAGAGCTTGCTAGAAGCGCTCTGAGGGAACGAGAAGAAGGTAAGAGCATAGAAGACTACCTCCCTCTAGCCGAGATACCCGAGGACAACAACGTCTTCAAAGGGCTCAGGAGCTACGGCTTCAAGTACTGGTACCAGCTCTACAATCCACGCCAACTACTCGCCCTTTACAAGTTGGTCAAGTACGTCAGGGCTAGAGCCGAGGCGTTGAGCAAACAGTACGGCGAGCTCGGAGTCGCGGTGGCACTGTACTTGGCGTTGTCAGTAGCTAAAGCATTCAACTACAACAACATTCTTACGCAGTGGGATTCGGGTGATGAATCTATTAGAGACCTAGCGGGCTCTCAGTATGCTCTGGGCAGAAGTGTTGACCTAGGCTATGATTATTGTGAAGGGAACTTAGCATACTTAGCACCATCATGGGTCTTAGAGATCGAGGAGGATGAAGACGTTGAAGAGGAAGTCGAGATGACAAGAGGGGGGCTAGTCCCGGTTGTAAGGTTGTTGTGCAATAGGCTTGAGGGCCTGTGGAAGGAGGGGTTAGACGAGATCTACATGTGGGACTCTAGAAAGCTCCACGAGTGTTTGCCGGAGAAGTCGGTGGACATCATGGAGGTCGATCCTCCCTACTACGAGCAACACGACTACGCTGGGATAACGGAGTTCTTCTGGGTGATATTGCAGCAAGCCCTCTGGCCTGTCCTAGGAGAGCTCTTTCCCCGCGATAAAGTGAAAATCGCAAATTGGACTTCTGAGGATCCGAAGGTTCCGAGAAGGGTCGAGATAAGGGGTAGGCCTCCGAAGAAGGGCTCGCGAGAATTCGAGGAGGGCTTTAAGGGATTTCTAGATAGTGCTTTAAGAGTTCTGAAGGACGATGGTCTTCTCGTCGTCTGGTATGCTTATGGTAAGCTTGAGGGCTGGGACGAGCTCTTCAGAATGCTCTACGATAAGGGGTATGGGGTGACTAAAACATGGCAGGTCTGGAGCGAGATGGGACAGCGGAGGATCGCCTTAGAGAGGGCGGCCTTCTTCACTAGCATGGTGATAGTGGCGAGGCCTAGGGTCAAGAGGATAGTGATGGCGAGCTTCGAAGACCCCGCGCTCTCTAAGATCTTCTCAGAAGATGTGGGGAGGACCGTCGAGTTGTCGATTGATCATCTCGTAAGAGCCTACGGGCTCGACGCCCTAAAGGAGGCGTTGATCGTCTCGCTGGCAGATGGCTTTGCGAAGGCGACCTTCTACTCCCTAGCGTTTGGCCTAGGAGGCTATCGAAGCTTATCCGATAGAGCGCTAAAGATCTCTATCTCCTCCATACTCGACTACTTGGCGAAGAACGTGGCTAGAGTCGAGCTCTTGGAGATGGAGAAGCTCGATCCTATCACTAGGCTCTACACCTTCCTCTTGATAGCGTCGAGCGAGGATCTCAGGGTCTCCTACGACTTTGCCAATAGGATAGAGCAGGTCCTCCAAGCCCCGGCCTTGAACTTGTTGAGGGCTGGTCAAGAGAGGGGCTCTATGAGGCTTTTGAGCCCTGTGGAGGTCTCAAGGAAATTCCCAGGGACTGCCGTGGGGAGGGCTATTGGATTGCTGATGAATGTTAGGGAGATCTTTGCGAGGCACGGGCTTAGGGCCGCGGAAGACGTTGTGATGAACGCGGAAAGGGACGAGGTCTCGCTGGTGAAGCTCTTAGTGGCCGTTGCCTGGAGAAAGTTCAGCCTTAGCGACGATGAAAGGGACACCTTATTAAAAGTCTTGGCTGTGGGTGGCTCTCCTTGAGCGTGAGGATGTTCTTCAAGGAGGATCTGCTTAACGAGATCGTGAAGATAAGGCCTGATGAACTAGCGCCTTCGCTAGGAGCGGTGGTCTTAGCTATAGGTGAGGGCAGTGTAGAGAGGGGAGAACCCCCCTACTATAAGCCAAGCGTCTTCTTCAAGCTCACGCACCCCTCGGGTAACTTCATGAGCGTGCTGAAGAGCGTCGTCGAGGCTTTGGGGAGCGGGGGCGTCGCCTCGATATTCTTGAACCTCGACATGGGCTCCGGCAAGACCCACCTGCTGACTCTACTGCTACACCTCTTCGCCTCCTACAACATAGCACCTGAGCAACTCTCGGGCTATCTAGACGACTACAAGTCTAGAACCAGCTATAGCGAGTCCTTAGCCGATAGGACGGTGGTCTTTGCCTTCGACCTGAGGACTCCGAGGCTCGCCACTAGGTATCTGAAGTTGACGGAGAGGCTTCTAAGTAAGCTGGGGAGCCTCAGGGCAGCGGAACTCGTTAGGAAGGCCTACGAGGAGGGTAGGCTACCGAGTGCAAAAGAGTTGGCAGAATCCATCGATAAGGACATAAACCTCCTGATCTTGATGGACGAGCTTCACTACGCGGCTACGCTTGGCGACGAGGAGGATAGGAGGATTGTGGCAGAGGTAGTGAAGTTCGTCTTAGACCTCGTGAACTACAGGAGGGCCCTCGGAGGCCCTTCCGGGATAGCGGTTGTCGTGGCCTCTGCGAGGAGGGACTTCAGTAGGTGGCTTGAGGTCAGGGACCTACTTGACCCTAGGTTTAGGAACTTGATAGAGGGCTTCATCGATCAGATGCAGAGGATCGAGAGCACGGCTCAAACTAGGTGGCTCAGCTTAGACGAGGCCAAGAGGATCCTGGAGAGGAGGTTGGGCCTCAGGACGGGGGAGTTCGATAAGGTATTTCATAAGTCACTCGACAAATTCATCGAGAGGGTTGTGAAGGCCGACACCGACGTTCCGCAAGCTCACCACCTGAGGTCGCTCATAAAGGCTATGGCGATCTATGCGCTAGAAGCATACAGAGCCAGCGATAGTAGGGTGACTCCAGCACGCTTTACTGAGGACGTGATCGATGTGCTATTACCCGGCAGCGAGCAAGCTATCGGGTACAAGTCCATTTACGGTGCAATCGCAGACTCGTTGAAGAGCTCAGCCCGCCGCGAGGAGATATTGTTGGCCGTCAATTCGATATTCTCATTAACTATTACCGGTGCTCCCGAAAAGCTCGTGGAGATGGTGAGGGTAGCGAAAACGAGAACTCCACCCCGAGATATACCGGTCGTTAAAGAAGTAGAGCTACGCGAGATATTGAAGGTTTATGGACTCGCGGACTCTATGATTAACGAGGTCGTTGAAGCCCTAGACACGGTTCACCCCAATATCCACAGGATCTCGCTGGCAGGCGGCGATCACGGTTACTTCGTCGTCCCGATAGCAAGCGTTCTCGCTATCTTCAGAAAGATGATAAGTGATGAGTACAAAGTGCTTATGGAAGACCCCACCAAGCTTGCGGAGAGAATATGCGATGACCTCCTACAGCTTGAGCACAGCGACGACTTCTTAGAGCTTAGAGCTGTCGACAGTTTGCAAGAGCTTGAGAAAAAGCCCCACTCCCCTGACAAGTTCTATGCCTATATCTACGTGAACAAAGGCCTTCTCACCCAGTTGTCAGAGGAGAAGCAGACAAAAGACTCCTCCTTCAACACTATGAAGAGAGACGCGGAGAAGTTCTTGGAGGGGAAAGGGGCCCACAACCTAGTTATAGTGCTACCTAGGATAACCAAGGAGGCGTTAGATGGGAAGGCACGGTCCCTTGCCGCCGATAGTGCCGCTTCGTATGTGATTAACGAATATATAGCTCCTCTAGAGAAGGGAAGAGATCAAGACGAGGTAGCGCGGAAGCTGTTGGAGATCGAGCTCAGCGACTTAAAGGCGGAGATGGGGAGAAGGCTAAGCGACGCTCTAGCGGCCCTCACCTCCTCTATGAGATCCGTCTTCGCAGAGGCCCTCTATTACACACCGAGAGGCGTCATGTCGGAGCCCATAACAATCGACATCGGGAGGAAGGAGGTCAAAGTTTATGAAATACATAGAATCATTGACACCTTTAGGAAGAATTTAGGCGACGTAATTGCGGACGCCTCCAGGTTGTTGGCTGAGAAGGTGAAGCAGGGGCGGATGATCCTTCCGAGCACAAATATGGCCATTGAAGTTGTCTATCGAGTCATCGAGGGAGACCTGAAGATTAACAAGCCCGCGTCCTTCCGCGTGGACGAGCCTAGGGTAGAGAAGCTCGAGGGTGTGGAGGACAGGTGGATTTACATTCCACCAAAGGTTATGAAGCAAATAGCTGAAAGCATAACTAAACGAGTGGAGGATGCCTTCAAAGATAAGTATGAAGTGAGGAAGAGACTAGAGGGAGAGAAGGGAGAGAAATACACGATCACGCTAGCACTTATAACACAACAACCAAAACCAATAGAAATATTTCCACCACCTCAACCACAACCTCAACCGCCAACTTCTCCTAGTCCCTGGGAAGCTTTGAATGGATTGATCGATTCTTTAGCTAAGAAGGGCGGAATGATCTGGGTCAAGATGGAAGTGAATAAAGAATCTGCTGAGAGAATTAAGAGGTATCTTTCTTATATTAAGGATTATATCAAAGAGAGTAAAGAAGCAACACAGCAGATTAACAGGCCTTGAAACTATGGTGGTCAAGGAGCTTAAGAGTCTCCTAGAAAAGCTCTTAGAAACGGCAGTGAGAGAAAGACTCTCTTATACAGACTTCCTACGTCTCCTCGCTACTTATCCATGTCCAAGCGAGCTCGACTTTACAAATTTTCACGATATTTTAGCGATGATTAAGAAACTCTCTGACGAGGTTGCTAAAGCTTCCGATACTCTGCTCCTAATGAGGCAAAGGGCAGAGAACTTGGTAAAAAAGGGCTATAAGCCCCTCTTGGTCGATTGCTTCGGTTTACCAGAGATCTATGAGGTCTACGCTAAAATAACGAAAAAGTGTGGAATACTGGCGGTATCTGTCGAGCCCTACATAAACGCATTGGCCCTCACCTCCGAGTTCGAGAGAACCTATGGAAGTCCAACAATGCTTGAGCTAGCGAAGGCTTTAGGGACAAGTCTCTACAGTAGCACGGACAAGGCAGTTCACGCAGAGCTTAGAGAGGCAATGGTTCTCGATAGCCTATTAAGCTTGGCTAAGCTGAGGCTTAAAAACATAGCAGAGAAGTTAGCTGAAGATGCCGCGAGGACTAAGAAGGCCCTCATAATATCGGATCACGGCTACGACGTCTACTACAGCCCTCCCGACAAATACTACTTGGGGCACGGACGTGAAAGCAGGCTGGCTAAAATTGCACCACTGATAATCGTGGAGTGTTGACTATGCTCATCCTATCTCTTTAACCTCTCAGGCTACTCGCGAGTCTTTCATCACTAAAGCCTCAACCTGGAACATCTCTTCACAACCTCACAGTATTCAGAAAGTAGCCTGTATTGAATCCTACCGTTAACTATATAAGGTCTAAACAATTACGCACTATAGTCACGACATGCGACTACGCTAAACACATAGCTGTCGTTAGAGGATGCACTCTCACAGAGCCACGAGTCGCTAGTAAGATAATACGTGGATTTCCTCTTAGAGGCTTTATTATCAAAAATCCTTTCCACAGTCTTAGCCCTTGTGATAGCGACTACTAAGGGGAAGAGGCTTATTCACAGCCTTCTGCTACGTCCCCTGTCTATTAGCATTATTGAAATCTACGTGAGCAACCTCATGGTTACCGGTAGTTTTTATACTCCTGTTGCCGCCACAAATTATGAGTATAAAATGAGTTAGAGCCTTTACACGCTGACAGAGGTTGAGGCTTTAGAGATACCACAGCCCCTGTACGAGCAGGTCGGGTGTGTTGGAAAACTTGCAAGAAATTTAGGAACTGGCAAGTCTACTCTCATCAGTATTATCTTGCACCTGGCAGACCTACTCCCTACCCCCGGCTCAACCTTCCTTGCCCTTCCCTTGATGTACCCCTTCCTCCACGACTCCATAACCGAGTACGCTGTCCTGATAGCTCCGTCAACAAGTACTTTGCATACGGGCAATCCCTCAGCAACACGTCTCTCGGCTTCTTCTTGAAGGAGCTACTCTTGAGTAGCACTGGGGCTCTAACTTTGCGCGGTACGGTGACCTTTAATTTTATCCAATCTTCTTCTCTATCTTCGAGAATACATAATTCCACTCGATGTTTTCCCAGACCACGTCTACAGCCCTCTGCAGTGCTTGCAGGTACCACGTTATCAACTCTCTAACCCTAGAGTCGCTTATCGGTATAGAGTACGTCCGCACCTGCTCAAGGGTGTTCAACGAGCTTTCCTGCACCCTCGACAACCTCCTTGTACTTGTGGCTTCTCATGCCGTAGAGTTTCCCAGCGAAGATAGAGACAATCTTTATTAAATCTCCTACAAGCTCTTCCCTAGGGTCTTTGCCCTCTGGCTTAGAACATAAACCATGTTACTGCTTCCAGCTCACTCTTCCAACGCCTTGATCTGTCTCTCTAGGTCGTCTCTTTGAGTACTCGACGAAACTCTAGCATAAAGAATCACCTTCTCCGACTTGACTATTCCAGCCAACCTCTCAACGTCTTCCTCTCTAAACCTACACCTACCACTCTCAACCGGCTTAATCCAACCTCTCCTAACGTACTCCCTCAGAGTAGCATAGCTGATCCCGAGTCTTTCACAGACCTCCTTAAGCCTCAGCACCTCTAGCCTCTAATAATTTCATACAAACCCTTACAAACTCGATATGAGACTTAAAACAGTTGCAGAAGGCGTGATGGGAATCGGTAGCGCTGAGCGCCGAGCCGAGGTCATTGCATGGAGAAATTCGACTGTTAACACGATCGCCCATAGCCACGAGAGTGGTGTGTCTACATTGAGGAGGTTACTACAAGCTTTTCGCCATAACCCCACAATCCTATCTGATGGAATAATATAGACACTGTTATGATAAAGATTGTAACTCGGTTTAACACGTTCAATTCTCCACGTGGTCATTTCTCTCGATCGACCTTCAAGATCATTCGTTGAAACCGCCCCGAGTAACTTCTAGCTTAATAGCGACTTCCTATCAATTACCTCTTCACTTCGATTAAAGACCTTAAACCCCTAGAGACGGTTTTCAAACGTGCTGGAGGCTTCAATCAAGCATGCTCGGAGTATGAGTTTATATACTTCTGTAAGTAAATACTTATGTAGGGTGGCATTGTGCCCGGCAAAATCAAGTCGACCATCGTCATAGACAGGGAGCTGTGGTATAGGTTCAGGGCGAGACTGCTCGAGGAGGGCGTTGAGGAAGTCAGTAGCGCTCTTGAAGAACTGATCCGGGAGGAGCTACTCGAAGACTATGTTTCCCAGGCGCTGGGAGGGTTGTTGAATGGTGAACTACCCGGAGAGGTAAAACCCGTTAAACCGCTAGTTGAAACTCGTGCTGAGAATGTTGTCAGAGAGTTGAGGGATGAAAGGGCTTGAAGACGATATACCTAGATACTAGTGCAATTGTAAAGCGCTATATTCAAGAAGAAGGTAGCGATGTCGTGGCGTCCGCATACTCGAATGCGTGGCGGGGTGAAGCCAAAATATCCTTCTCACTGTGGAATATTGGCGAGGTCCTGGGCGTGCTGGACAGGTACTACAGGCGGGGCTGGCTAACCGAGGAAGATTTCAAGCTCGCCCGGGGAGAGTTTATAGGGGAAACACTGAGAATGTTAAAGCTTAGAATACTCAGAATAGTGCCTGTTAAACCATCAATAGTTGTCGAATCGTGGAGGCTGGTGGAGAAATACCACGTCTACCAAGCAGACGCAATACAGGTAGCCTCTTCGAGAGAAGTTAACGCAGAGGAGTTTTACACGGGAGATAAAACGCTGTGCGCTATTGCGGAATTAGAGGGGTTAAAACAAGTATGCCTGGGATAACCGAGCGTGTAGTGCTCGATTAATAGACTACTCCAATCTAGATATATGACCTGTGGCGAATTACGTGTCTTCCCAACGTGTTTACCGTGAAACGCGAGACATGCCCTTAATGCTTTCTCAATCGCTTATTGCACATGGGATACTATGATACAAGATTCCTCACTAGTCTCGAAAAGCTTCTCAACTCAATGCATGCATTATCCATCCTCTACAGCTTAAGGCTAAAGGGAACCGGGCTACTGGGCAGTATAACTGTCGCGCTATACGTGTCAGCTTCATTCGCATATGGATCACTTACAGCTACTGGATGGTTCAACCTCACGGTTTTGAAAATAGCTTGGATCAGCTTCTTCATCAACCTAGAGAGGGGAGTAATCCAGGGCATCCAGGATACGGAGGGTGATAGGAGTAGGCGGGTCAGAAGTGTTGCAATAGCCTATGGTCCTGAAACAGCCGCAAAGCTTGGCTCCATATTCATCATACTAGGTCAACCTCCTCAAACAAGTCCTTCCTTCTCGCCTTAGGTATCTGCCTTGAAGAAGTTGAACCACGCGTTTACAGGAATATTACCGTGCAGGCTGAGCGACCTACACAAGCCTTTGCACCTACTCGATAAACATGAGGGTGTCTAAAGCAGCCTCTAATTCCGCGATTAAACTTTTTTCAAAGCAACCTGTGAAAAACTATTAAAACCATACTGCGAGGGGTTGGGGTAGAAACAGCGCTCGTTAGTGGCTGAAACTATTGCCCGGCGCAATCCCTCCTAATCTTCAACGCTCTCTCAACCGCTCGTGTGTAATAGTCTCGAGTCTTTGATTGAACAGAATTCTCCACTGTTTTCAGAAAATCCTCCACCTCTCCGCATATCTCCTGTAGTAGCCTCATCCTATGATTCTCGTCCAAGGGCTTCTCCCCCTGTATCTTCGGGCTACCCTCCATGAAGCCTTCAGCGAAGTACCAGTTTTTAAACCATGTGAACCCGTTCTCGAGAAGCATGTAGCCTAGGCGGGTTAGAGGTGTGGGTATGCCTGCTTCGAGAGCCTTGTATGTTTCACCATCATAAATGTACTCGATAAATATTTTCTCGCCCCCGGACAGCTGGCTCGACAAGCACTTAACCAGCTCCCTCTCCTGAGGCGAGTTGAGGAAGACGTATTTCAAACCCTTAAAAGATACCTCGGGGAGGATGTGGAATAGTTCAACCCACCTCCTGTAGAACGGGGGTCTCCCGTTGAACATTTTCACCGCCAATAGTCTAACCCACGCTTCGCCACGCCCAACATACACTTCGTAGTTTACCTCCTCGGGGAACCTCCCCTTTCTCACAACTATTCTTGTCTCAAAACCCTCGAGACTGTTGAAAACGTTTAAGCAGTCCAAGCCCCCACCATCCGTTTAACCTTCGCGTCTACTTGAAACCTTCACGATGAAATCCCTGAACACTTTCTCAAACAATGCTTGAGTGAACACTGGCTTACCATCCATCTCTATCACCATGTTTGAAGGATTGATGGAGGGATAGCCCTTCAACCTCTCGCCCAGCCTGTCCTCGAAAGCAGATACGTGAGGATTCACGTAGAAGACCCCTATAGGTATTCTATCACCCCATTCAAGACTCTTCTCAATAGCCCGGAGGAGTTTAATGCCCGCCTCCTCAGGGGTTTTCACAACAGGATCCCATCCCGGGTCGCCGTCAAGCTTGTAGACAGCTTTCCTGTAGAAGTCCGCGGTATAAACATCGTTGAAAGTTACACATGGCTGTAGAACGTCTATGAAGGATGCACCACGGTGTTGAACAGCCATCTTGATCAGGTTCTTCAAATGCATCCCGTCGAAAGCGTAACCTCTTGCAACGAACGTGTAGCCGGAGGAGAGAGCGAGTAGCACCGGGTTTACAGGTTGCTGAATATTCGGCTTCGCCAGAGACTTCGTCTTCACTTTTAATGGAAGGGTTGGAGAGGCCTGACCCTTAGTCAACCCGTATACTCCGTTATCATGAAGTATCACTGTTAAATCAATATTCCTCCTACCCAGGGCTACGAAGTGTCCCGCCCCAATACCCAGCAGGTCCCCGTCGCCACCGTGAACTATCACCTTCAATCCTGGATTGGACAGCTTTATCCCTGTGGCAAACGGTATTGCCCTGCCGTGGAGAGTGTGCACGCCGTTAACGTTGACGAAGTGGGGGGTCTTCCCTGAACACCCGATTCCGGAGACTATTACTGTTTCAGAAGGATCAAGGTTTAACTCTTCAAGCGCTTTATACAGTGCCGTGAGTATTCCGAAGTTTCCGCAACCAGGGCACCAGTCGGGCCACACGTTAGACTTGTAACCCTTCCTAGGCTCCACGGCTCAACACCACCCTTTCCTTCTTCCCGGAGACAATCTCTTCTAAACCATGAATCAACTCGTCAAGCGTTATGGGTCTTCCAGTGTACTTTGAAACACGTTTAACAATCCTCCTCCCAGTGTTCATCGCCACAAGCTCCGCAATGTTTACGCCATAGCTGTGTTCAACGGCTAGAATGTTTGAATCAGGTATTCCATTAGTTATCCTCAGGAAATCCTCGGATGGAAACGGCCACAGCAATTTAAGGTCGAGATAAGACATCTTCAAACCCTTCTCCGAGAAGTACTCGACTGCGTCCAGCACAACTCCTTTGACAGAGCCCCACCCTATTATCAAGTAATCAGGGCTACTCGGTCCGTGAAGCCTTAGCTTCCTATCCATGGGTAGATCCCTTAGAATAAGGGAGAGCTTCTCAATCCTTTTCGAATACATCCTAGCCCTGACCTCGGGGTCCTCGACGATATGCCCGTACTCGTCGTGCTCATCACCCGTGTACCACATTACAGTGTCTTTTCCCCCAATGAAGGCTCTGGGAGAGATGAGCGACTCTAAGCTGAAACGCTTATAGCCTGGGCCTCCACGCGTTAAAACCCCTCTCTCGATCCTAACTCTTTCAACATCCGGTATGGTCATCACCGTCACAGTGTTTGCCAGGAACTTGTCGAGCAAATGTATCACTGGCACCTGGTATTTCTCAGCAATGTTGAAGGCTTCAATAGTATCGTAGAAAGCGTCAAGGTGGTCGCCGGAAGATAAGACCACTCTCGCGAACTCTCCGTGCCCGGCGAATATTGCATTGAACAAGTCGCTCTGGCTTCCACGAGTAGGTTGGCCGGTGCTAGGGCCACCTCTCTGGTAATAAGTTATGACTATGGGGACCTCGTTCATCCCGGCCCATGACAATCCTTCAACCATCAAGTCGAAGCCGGGTCCGCTAGTGGTTGTCGAGCTCCTAACACCTGTTAAAGCCGCGCCAATAGCTGAGTTAACCGCTGCTATCTCATCCTCCGTCTGCATCACTATTACTGAGCCGATTACTTCCCCGTTCTCCCCTAGGATGTTATCATACTTCTCAAGGAGGAAGCTCTCGTCTGCGGCCGGAGTTATAGGGTAGTAGCTCTGATACCTAACCCCTGCCACGATCTTGCCGATAGCCACTACATCATTGCCTGTGACAACCATTACCTTCTCCATGGCAAGCCTGGGCTCCTCCAGCCTCACAGCCCCGTAGTGCTTGCTCAAGGCACTCCTGACCAGCCTATACAGCATGGTATTCTGTTCAACCAGCTCCTCCCTCTCCCTGAACTGCTGCCGGAAACCAGCGGCAACAATGTCTTCATCCAGCCCTAGAACCACTGCCACTGATGACACTATAACGCCGCTCAGAAACTTTGAAACAGCGCGGGAGTCTATCCTGTACTGCTCGCTCAAGGCTTTCAGGAGCGAGGAGAAATCTAGTCCAAGGGGGAGAACCCTCCTATCCCTTTCCAAGTACTCGACAACAGATTCCACGGAGGTTTTAACACCCTTCTCGGCAAGAACCCTTGCAATCCTCTCTCTAGTAGCGTCCTCCATGCTGGGGATTTCTTCGATTCTTTTAGAGGAAATGTTCACATCGTAGACGAGGATCCCGCCCTCGGACAGTTCGGTGAAATGGGTGAAGACTGTTTCAGCATCCATTGAAGCCAGTATTTCAACGGGATACCTGAGAGACCTGGGTAGTTTGACGGATGAGACGAGCATTTGAATGTAGCTATGCCTACCGGTTATGTTGGAGAAGTACTCCCTATCCGCTATCACGCCAAACCCTTTACTAACGAGAATCCTGCCCAGAATCCACATGGACGTTTCAATACCTGAGCCCTGGGGGCCCCCTAGTAGCACACCTACCTCCTTCACGATCCCACCCTTTCCAGCTCAATCACCGCCGGGGGCTTCCTCGACGACGGATTCGTCAACGAGGGCTCCGGGGACGACTACGTGTTTCCTGTAATGCTCCAGCAACTCCTCTTCACTAGTAATCGTTGACGCGCACGTCAGGCAGTATATCCAGCCATCCTTTCTCAGAACGGCTTTCAACTCGTCAATAGATGCTTCTTTAAAATCGCCGCAAGGTGTGAGGTGTTCAGGGGCTGATTCAACCCTTCCCTTCACCTCGCAATACCCTACGTACGGGAGTATACTGTTGGGTTTGAAGTGCACACACCTTAAACAGCTCATACGATCCACCCTTCCCGAGAACTAACCCTTGCCAGGTGAACCCTCCACGGGATTGGAGAAGCGTGTTTAATAATCCCACCTATGTTTTAAATTATTTAACAAGGATTTTAACCCTTAACCTTGGAAGCGGGCAAACTATTTTAAAATCTAACGAATAGTTTAAACGATCAAACATTAAAGTATAAAATCATATATTACGATAAGCATTTACGGAGGCGGTTGAAACGGTCTCCTTCACACTCACCTCCAAGTTCTTCGAAGAATTATATTCTGTAAGAGACGGCATCACCTACTTTAAAACGTTCCTCGCTGGTGAATGGGTTGACAGCGGCTCCTACATTGATGTTAAAACCCCAATAGACTTGTCCATGATAGCTAGGGTTTCAAGAATAAACTGGGAATTAGCGGATAAAGCTTTATCAATGCTACACTTAAAAGGCAGGTGGAGCGCAAGGGATCTGCCTGGCTGGAAGCGAGTGGAGATTTTGAGCAGTGCTGCGAAAACCCTTGAAGAGTACAAGGAAGACTTCATAAAAGCCTTAATGATCAACGCGGGTAAAACCCGTGCCCAAGCCCAGGGCGAGGTGTTGGCGAGCATTGATAGGTTGAGAGCCGCCCATCTAGATGCTAGGAAGATTTTCGGCGAATACATGCCGGGAGACTGGGATCAATCAACTATTGAGACCGAGGCCGTTGTGAGAAGGGAGCCTGTTGGAATAGTCTTGGCAGTTATTCCCTTCAACTACCCATTGTTCGATACAGTGTCGAAGGTGACGTACAGCTTCATAGCGGGCAACGCCGTCGCCATCAAGCCGCCGTCAGCAGATCCTTTACCTGTACTCCTCTTCGCAAGGGTTCTCGAGGCAAGCGGGTTCCCCAGGGATGCTTTAGCCGTTCTCACAGTCCCCGGTAGTGAGAGCGATAGGATCATAGGGGATGAAAGGATTGGAGCGATAAGCTTCACGGGCAGTAGTGAGACAGGGAGAAAGGTTATTGAGAAAGCAGGGATTAAACAGCTTGTCATGGAGCTGGGAGGAGGAGACCCGGCAATAGTGCTCGGCGACGCTGACATCGATTTCTCGGCTGAACGGGTTGCAACCGGTATTTACAGCTACTCCGGCCAGAGGTGTGATGCTATCAAGCTAATCCTTGTTAAAAACGAGGTTTATGAATCCTTCGCCAAGAAACTGGTAAATGAGTTGGCTAAGGTCAGAGTCGGCGACCCGAGAGATCCCTCTACTACAATGGGTCCCTTGATAGAACCAGGGGTTGTCGACGAGGCTTTAAACGCTGTCAAAGACGCTGTGGAGAAGGGGGGCGTGATACTCTACGGTGGCAGAAGGCTTGGTGCCACATACATGGAGCCAACGCTGATCGAGTTTAAGAATCACGAGTCATTAAAGCAGAGCATACTGTACAGGAGAGAAGTGTTCGCGCCCGTGGCCCTGATAACAGGGTTTGACAACGTCGACGAGGCCATCTCGCTGGTTAACGAGCGAAGGTATGGACTGGACGCCGCTATATTCGGGCGGAACATGGATGAAATAAGGAAGCTGGTTAGGTTTCTCGAGGTTGGGGCGATATATGTTAACGATATGCCGAGACACGGTGTGGGCTACTACCCGTATGGCGGAAGAAAGGATTCAGGTATTGGGAGGGAGGGGGTTGGGTATTCGATAGAATACACCACATCCTACAAGACCATAATATATAATTACAAGGGTAAGGGCGTCTGGAAGTACGTTCTATAGGATTTTTTAAAAAATTAGAATCCCTTATACATGCCTCTTGGCGCGCCGCAGACCGGGCATTTCTCAGGAGGCTCCTTGCCTACATGGGTGTGCCCGCATACTGGGCAAATCCAGACTTTCTCGTCCGGGGCCAGCGGGAAATCCTGCTTCTTATCAACATACTCCTTAGCTGTCTTGTAGAGTTGTGCGTGAATCTTCTCCGCTGACAGCGCGAAGTAGAAGCTCCTCTGAGCCTCTTTCTCGTCTTGAAACTTCGCTATCTCGAGATACACCGGGTACATTTCCTCTATCTCGTAAACCTCCCCCCTGTAGGCTAGGTCAAGGTTTTTACTAGTGTCCCCGGGTCCTATTGGGGCGCCTGACGAAATCTTGGCATCCTCGTTGAAAACTCTTAAAACGTTGTAATGGTTTGTAGCGTGAACCTGCTCCGCGTATGCTATAGCTCTGAAAAGTCTCGCAACATTGCTGTATCCTTCCTTCTCAGCTATGTCGGCGAAAACCAGGTACCTCATGTGCGCCATCGACTCGCCGGCGAATGCTGAGAGAAGGGCGTCCTTAGTCATGGATTTTACCATAGGGCCACCTTCCCCCATCGATTATAATAATATTCGGATGGCTTATTAACTTAACGGAAGTGTTAAATTGTGAATACATAGATACTTATAGTTTTAACCACAATGTTTCCTAAACTATCATAGATACTTGATCAACCGGCTTCCTCGGCCGCGGAACGGTTTTCTCGGCTGGAAACCCCAGCGCTACTATGGCTGAGAGCTCACAGTTCTCGGGAGGCGAGATTATCCTGTCAAACTCCTCCCTCATGAAAACTGGGACACCTATCCACACGCTCCCCAGACCCATGCTCCAAGCCGCTATGATGAGGTTTTCAATAGCGGCTGAAAGTGACTGGGTAGCCATCAGCCTCTCATACTCGAAGTACTCCTCCCTGAAGACTCTCCTACGGAAATCTAAATACGCGGCTATGTAGACAGGGGCTGCGTACATTCCCTGGTCAATCCTGCCCATCCATTTTGAAACAGCCTCGGGGCTGTACGGTTTCAACAAGACATTGGAAGCGTAGTGTTCATGTGCTTTCTTTAAAAGCCTGTGGATCTCCCTTCTCTTATCCTCCGACACTACTGCTATGAAAAACCATTGCTCAGCCCCCTGTGCCGTGGGGGCTTTAACCGCTACCTCCAAGAGCTTGCGTATTGTTTCCACGGGGATTGGGTCTTGCTTAAACCATCTCACACTGCAACGCGTGTTGAGGACGTTTAGGCATTGACTCATAACTACAACCAGGGATCGTATTGTTTGAACAGGATAATATCGTGTTCGCCTAAAGCTCGTTGAGCCCTTGAAGCGTGAGGGTGGCTGGGATATGTATAAATTCCTTGTTTAATATATATTGGTTGAGAAGAAGGTGCGTGTGTATGAGCATGTTGCCCGGCACAGCCATAGGTGTAAAGACGAGGGAAGGCGTTGTCCTAGCCAGCGAGAAGAGGCTTACTTATGACGGGTTCGTGTTAAGCAGGAGTGTTAAGAAGGTTTACGCGATCACGCCACACGTTGGCGTAGGGTTCGCAGGATTGATGGGGGATGTAAATATTCTGAAGAGAATGCTCGAGATGGAGGCCAAGTACTACGAGCTCCAGCACGACAGGGAGATAAGGGTTAGGGGGCTCGCTAAGATGCTGTCGGTAATACTCTACAGCTACAAGCTCGCCCCCATGTTCACGGAGATCGTGGTAGGAGGCTATGATGACAACGGGCCACAGCTCTACATTCTAGACCCGGTCGGCAGCTTGATCGAGGAAAAGTACGCTGCACTAGGCTCCGGGGCCCAACTAGCCCTTGGATACATCGAACCCAAGTACACTCCAGACATAAGCCTCGAGGAAGCTGAGAAGCTCGTGGTCGAAGCCGTGAAGACGGTTATAGAGAGAGACGTGCTCTCAGGGGACGGCGTAGACATACTCAAAATAACCGCCAAGGGACCCGAGGAGAAAACCATCCTGTTCAAAAACACGCTTGCACAGTAAAACAGTTTTTAACGCTGAAACAAGTGTTCATAATACCTTGAAAGGGCCCGTAGCCTAGCCTGGATAGGGCGCCGGCCTGCGGAGCCGGAGGACCCGGGTTCAAATCCCGGCGGGCCCGCAGTCTCCTTTAAACAACCGCTGAGTAGGGATTGTAGTGGAGTCCTAGGATTCGTCAATAACGGGTTAATCCTGGAGGGGTTTAAGGCGGTGATGCTGGGAGCGAGATATACAGTGCGATGTTTACAGTCCTCTCTACAACTAACTCGTATCTTCAGAGACCTGTGGATAGTGGCGAGAGATGGGGGCATGCATGTCAGCCTTACTGGAGATAGAGCGCTAAACGCTTCTTCAGGTACATGTTTAACAACCCTCCTAGCACGCTGAGAATGCTCGAGATTATCAGTGCAAGCCCGTAACCCCCTGTTGAATCAACAATGTAACTGCCTATTGATGGGAAAACCAGGCCGCTTACGCCCCAGCTAATGAAGATGATAGAGTAGTTCTCCGATAGGTGTTTGAGCCCGAAGAAATCCCCCGTTGCCGCGGGGAACAAGGCCAGGCTCGAACCGTAGAAGAAGCCCAGCGCAGCCACCGTGAGGAAGAAAACCCATGGGATGCCCGCTAAGGGGGTTGAAAGCATGTAGAACAGCAAGCCCTGTATCGTGAAGAACACGCCCATAGTTATGGGCCTTCCAAACTTTCCGAGCAAGTCGGAAACCCAGCCCGCAGGCGGCCTCCCCAGCGCGTTCATCACTGAGAAAACACTGACAGCTAGAGGAGGATTAGGTATGTTGTTCAACGCGGCCAGGTTAGCCATGTGGCCTATAAGCATGAGCCCGGGGCCCGCTGTGAGCATGAAGCTGACCCACAACATCCAGAAGTCAGGGGTCTTAACAGCCTCGCCAGGCTTATAGTCTCTCTTAGGGATGACCGCTCTCCTCTTCGCAAACCTGCTGAAGTAGGCCACGAGCTCCTGCGGAGGATCGCGCACTATCGCGGCGGCTGGAACACCAATAATGAGGGATATCAAGCCCACTGTAGCGAAGGTCCAGCCGACGCCTACGAGTTCAATCAAATAGGACTTCAAGGGCGCGAAAGCCAATGCGCTACCACCATAGCCGAGTATTACGACGCCTGTGGCAAGGCCTGCCTTGTCAGGATACCATTTTCTAGCAAGAGCTACGATCGGCACGTAACCCATGCCGTTGCCAAGCCCCACTATTACTCCGTAGGTTATCACCAGCCAGATGAAGTGGGTGATAGCCTCTACGAGAGATGAGAGAAGAAGTCCAATCCCTGTTAGAAGCATGCTGAGCAGTGCTGGAATCCTGATACTCCCTTTTCTAGCGTAAAGCCTACCGCCTATGATGCTCGAGAAGGCGAAAGTTGCAACTAACACGGAAAAGGGTAGTGAAGCCCAGAAAGTGCTCTCCCACAAGCTTGTGAGCGGTCTTACATACACGCTGTAGGCGTAGCTACTGCCCAGGACGGAGGTTATTGCAACACTTGCAACTAGAACTTTCAATCCACCAGTTCTACTAGGAGCGCTCTCATCCACTCTTTTAACCCGAAGCCCATCTATAATACCTAGTCATTAATAAACTCGACGCATGCTGAGATCAATACCCTTTGAAGCGGGCCCTAGTGCATCATTCATCCCACTAGGTTTTAAGAGTTAACAAGCCGTGGGAAACCACACGAGGCCCGCGCCTCATCCACCTCGGGGTTACCAACGCTATGCCGAACTGTTGCCCCCGCTCCATCTTTTAGCAACTATGAATATTTTGAAAGGCAGCGCAGAATCCTCCCTCGCCACCTACTTACTCTTAACACCTCGCTAGGGGCTACGCCAGCGGGGATCGCAAAACACTCAACAGCCTTGTACAACATTTAGCGTGAAACCACACCCTGTCCACGCTGACAACGGAAAGATCTTTGGGAGCCCGGGCTAACCCTGGTTTATATACTCCGTAGGAGAGCAAGATTCGTAAGGATAGGCGTTGAAGAAGGTTCGCGGCCACCCTAATTGGTGGCGCGGCCCAATTCTCTGTGAAGGCTTGTAAATGCTTCACAATCTTAGACCTATTCCTCTAACGCTGTATTAGATGGTCAGTGCGGGATGAGGTGTCTCAAAGTGTTTTGATCCTATGAGCATGTTATTCTTTCTACTACTCCTTTACACGGCTATTCACCCGCAACTCCAGATTAGATCGCTAGCGAACATAGGTTGAAGCTTATCAGAGAGATAGAGGGGAAACACGGCTGGAGAGTTGTCACCTTAATCCACGGGCAAGAGAAAATAGGGTTCCCGGGCTTTCCAGCGTACAGGTACATCGATATTGAGGACTTGAGGCCGTGATCAGGGCGATTAAAAGTATGTTGCCGAGGCAACCAATAGCTTTAATACTTCACACACCGGGAGGGTTGGTCTTGGCGACCTCGCAGGTCGCGATGGCGCTCAGGAAGCACCCTGGAAGGAAAGTAGTGAATAAACCTCACTACGCCGTGAGCAGGGGAACGCTAATAACACTGGTCGCGGACGAGATCATAATGAACCCCGACGCTGTCCTGGGACCGCTAGACTCACAAATACATGTGGGCAACAAGGTCTACTCTGCTCCAAGCCTCGTGAAGACCGCTAAGCTGAAAGGTAGAGACGCGGGGATGACATGATGGTGTTGGACAATGTTGCCGAGAAGGCCGTCGAGGAATTACAGGGCCTTATTGATAAGCTACTGGAGGATAGCTAGGAGCTGAGAAAGCCCGCGAAGTAGCCAGGGTGTTAACCGAGGGAAAGTACATTCACGACTACCCTATAACAGTGGAGGAGGCGGGAGAGCCCGGGCTGAACGTGAGCGTTAACGAGTCTGTACCCTTAGGCTATTCAGCAAAAACCCGGAGTTTAATACCCTCCGCGGCCGCCCGTGCCGTTTCACCAGAGAGAAGGGAGGAAGGAGGCTGAGCAATCCCTGTTTCTAGTGAGCGAAACCTTTCTCGCAAACCCGTGGTGGTCTTCACCTGGCTTTGTGGTGCCGCAGGTTTTTCAAAAATACTTTCGCCCCACTCTCCCTATCTATTGGGTTGTGTTTTCTCAGGTAAATAATGGAGTTGAGTGTTAGTGACGCGTTCAACCTGCCCCGTCTGCGGCAGCCCCCTGGTATGGGATTACAGGGATGGTTTCGTAGTCTGCAGCGGCTGTGGATTAGTAGTCGAGAACATTATTGAGGAGGCTCGAGGAAGTTTCGAGGAGGAGGGGTTGCCGGCCAGGAGGAGGCGGCCCGTGAAGAGGGTTGTCTCAGAGAACTATTCCGTGAACATGAGGCTTTACAAAATGGCTGAGAAGAGGGTGAGGAATAAGCCGTGGCT
>Ga0272449_1001229_pt1 | contig 27194 bp, 27 predicted proteins | sample YNPCB0241_FD_198679 | JGI IMG/M metagenome (GOLD analysis project Ga0272449, IMG submission 198679) | Hot spring sediment microbial communities from Yellowstone National Park, WY, United States - YNP-CB-024-1 | ecosystem: Environmental > Aquatic > Thermal springs > Hot (42-90C) > Sediment... | reverse complement strand
TCCTCTAAGAGCTGGGCTACTGTCTCGATGGCTTCTGCGTCTTCCATCTTTCTAGAGTTTAGGGTTTGGGGTGGGGGTCCTTTTCTCTTTCTTGCCCCTTTTTTCTACCTGTCGGCGTTGCAACAGAGCAAGACGCATCGCATATATACTGCACCCCACGCTACGCCCTTCAGGTCTCGAAGAAAAACTCGGCCGTCACGTGGACGTGGAACCTCCCTTCCGCCAAGGCCCCAAAGGGGTCTTCGTGGTGGACGAAGGCCCTGAGGAAGGCGAGCGTCCTCGGTGAAAACTCTCCTCGTCGCTCCTCCAGTTCCTGCACCAAGATCCTCTGGAGTTCCCACACGAGGGGGTTTTTGTGAAGGGGAGTGATGGAGGTGTGTCGCCCATGCAGGAGGATCTTCTCCCCTCCTAACCGGATGTGCGCCCAGTCTATTTCTGCGCTGTCTAGGCCCCACCTCGTCTTGAAGGTGAACTCCACGTCTCCGGGGAAGGAAAGCCTTGCGCTTTTTCCCAAGAGAACCGCTCCGTCCAAGCGGGGGTCGCCCAAGACACTCCCCCTCCTCAGGACGTAAGTCTCCCCGCCCCTCGCCAGGACGTAGTCCCCCTCCATCCGGGCCTCGCCGTCCTTCAGCCCGGCGAGGGCCTCCATCGCCCCCTCGAGGTCGGAGAGCCCCAAAGAGGCGAAGAGGGGCCTCAGGGCCCGCGCATTCTTCAAGGCCCTCTCCAGGTTGCGCTCCCGTTCCCTGAAGAAGACCCGCCCCCTGGTGGCGTGCAGGTTGGGCAAGTAGACCTTGGGCACCCCGGGCCAGGCGGTAAGGTAGAAGTTGCCGGAGAACTCGTCGTTGTAGGCAAGGAAGAGTTCGGTACCCCTGAGGCCGGCTTCCCGTATCAGGTCTACCCTCCCCGCTAAGCCCTTCATGGATGGGTCCTTCTTGGAGAGGGCTACTGCGATTGCGCCCTCTTCCCGGAAGTGCTCCTCTAGTACAGTTTCGGAGTAAGGCAACTCCCCGAAGGTCCCCCTGAGGCCCCGGACCGCCTCCATCGCCCGCCTCACGCCCTCTTCTAGGACCTCGTAGGAGATGGCCTTGATATCGCCCTTTATCCCCAGCCCTTGGGCCGCCACCGCAACCCCCTTAGAGGTGAAGGCGAGGAGGTTGTCCTCTAAGAACTGGACTACCACCTCGACGGCTCCCACGTCTCCCATCTTCCTAGAGTTTAGGGCTTGAGATAAGGGTTCTTTTCTTTTTGTCTTGCCCCTGTTTTCTACCTATTGCTTTACAAAGGGGACAAGACACACATACCTATCCGCCACGCCGCACGCCTCGCCCCTCAGATATCGAGGAAAAGTTCGGCGGTCACGTAAGCCTGAAACCTCCCCTCCGCCAAGGCCCCAAGGGGGTCTTCGTGGTGAACGAAGGCCCTGAGGAAGGCGAGCATCTTTGGCGAAAGCTCCCCTTCACGTTTTTCCAGTTCTCGTCTCAAGGTCCTTTGGAGTTCCGACACGAGGGGGTTGTCGTGAATGGGGGTGACGAAAGCGCCCCGTCCCTCTAGGAGGATTTCCTCCTCTCCTAAGCGGATGCGCACCTGGTCTACGTTCGCCCTGTCCAAGTCCCACCTTGTCCTAAAAGCAATCTCCACGTCCCCGGGGAAGAAAAGCCTCACCTCCCTTCCCAGGAGGACCGCCCCGTCCAAACGAGGATCCCCCAAGATGCTCCCCCTCCTCACGGCGTAGGTGTCCCCGCCTCTCGCCAGGACGTAGTCTCCGTCCGCCCGGGCCTCGTCGGGCTCTAGCTTGGTGAGGGCCTCCACCGCCCCCTCGAGGCCAGCGAGCCCCAAGGAGGCGAAGAGGGGCCTCAAAGCCCGCACGTTGTCTAAGGCATCTTTCAGTCTGTACCCGTAGTCCTCGAAGAAGACCCGCTCCCTGGCGGCGAGCAGGTTGCGTAAGTGGACCTTGGGCATCCCAGGCCAAGCGATGAAGGAGAGGTTGTAGGAGAATTCATCGTTACGGGCAAGAAAGGGACTACTTTCCTTGAGGTCAACGCCCCGTATTAAGTCTACCCTCCCTATCACGTCCTTCTCAAACAGGCCTCTTGGGGGAAGCTCCACGGCGATCGCACCCCCTGCCCGCAAGTGCTTCTCCAGCACGCTCTCGGGGTAGGGTAACTCCCCGAAGGTCTCCCTGAGACCTCGGACCGCCTCCATCGCCCGCCTCACGCCTTCCTCCAGGACCTCCCGGGAGAGGGCCCCGATGTTCCCCTCTATCCCCAGGTTTTCTGCCGCTTCCCTAACCTTATCCGGGGTGAAGGCGAGGAGGTTGCCCTCTAGGGCCTCGATGATCTTCTCGATAGCGCCCATCTCGCCTTTTCTATCTTAGGCTCGGGTCCCCGTCCTGGCGGATGGCTGGGGTGCGCTTTCGCTGAACAGGTATATTGAGATGCGCTGGGCCGCCAAGGCCCAGGGAAAGGAGGCCTGGTGAACCCTGCGGAGAGGCTGGCAGAGCTGGATGCGATTCTGACGGAAGAACTCCTGGAGAAGGGACTCCTAGGGGAACTCCCCGAGGCCTACCGCCTGGTCCCCCTTCCCTTGGACGAGCCCGAGGTGGCCCAGAAGGCCCTCCTGTGGGCCCATGAGGCTCCCAACCCCGAGGGCTGGCCCCTGGTCTACGCCCTCTTCCTGGGGGGAAAGCCCCTCCGCCTCCTCCTGCCAGGGAGAGAGGTCCCCTTGGGGGCCTCCCAGGCCGCCCCCTGACCTCTTGAGGGTCCTTCCTAATTCTAAGGGGGTGCCAGCACCCTCGACTAAGGGTCGGTCCTCGAAAACCCCAGTCTCGGAGTCACAGCAATCCAAAAGGAGTCCCTCAGACATCAGGGGACAGGTCTATCCTAGCGTGAGGCGTAACCATCTTATCTCCCCTTTCAATTTTATCGGTTTATATTTGTGCTTTTTTCAGAGAGACCCACGAATACCCCAGGGTGTAGCCTCGCTACCCTTTTACCCTTTTCCCACCTCAAGACTAAAGGCTATCAGACAGGCGAATGCGCTCCGAGTGAAGCCTCCTAGTGGAAAACCAGAGTTCCGCCAGCTCTTCTTTCTCCAACAGCGCATCCATCACGTCCCTCCTCTCTACCTCCTCGGCGATCCGAAAGGCCCTTAGTTTTGAAAACCGCTCCTCGGCATCGGCGAGTCCCCTCGGATCGAGGATCAGCAACCTCTCCGCCTCGTAGACCGTGAAGTCCAACCCCCCATCGCCGAGGTTGGCCCTCCCCAGAAGGCCCTGTTGTAGGAAGACAAAGGTGGAGTTCAGGGCCACCGCCAAGGCCTTTAGGTCCACGCCGGGCTTGGGGTAAATGGCGTGCAGTCTGGCATCCGCCAGGGCTCCCCAGTTGATCCAGAAGCCAAAACGCTCGTCGTAGGTGGTCATGGTCACCAGGTTGGGGGGCGGGACCGCCCGGGGAAGCCCCCACCAAGGGTCCCGGTTCTTGAGAGAAGAGAGGTTGTGGTACCCCTTGACCCGCTTGCCCCGCTCCCGCCCCTGGGAGACCACTACCTCCGCTTCCTCCCCCCAGGCGATGTACCCCATAGCGTGGGGGCCAAGCTTCTTAGGGTGGAAGAGGCGTGTGGACAGGTCGTGGGGCCACACCTCGAGGGGAAAGTCGGGGAGGTTGCGAGGGGAGCGGACCACGGGGGCGAGGCTTCCGGCCTCCAGGTACCCTTCCCAGCCCCCCTCGCTCCGCACCGCCACCAGGGCCTCCTCCGGGGGGCGCTCTCCCCCAAGCCAGAAGGCCCTCTCCTCCTCGAGGGTCAAGGCCTCCTCGTGGGGCTCGCCACACAGGGGGCATACCGGGCGGTGTGAGAGGAGGCGCAGGTGGAAGAACCCGTTGGCCCCCGTGGCTATCCCCGAGCGCACCTCCGCCACCTCGGAGAGGGGCACCAGCTTCTCCCCCGCTTTCCGCAAGACGTGGAAGTGGATGTCAGGGGCCCTCAGGTAAAACCCTCCCCACTTGCCCCCTAGGTACTCGGTCCCCTCCCTCCCCTCTTCGAGGAGTTCCCCCGCCCGCTTGGTCAGGATGCGAAGGGGGGCGCTATCCGCATCTTCTCTGTCCGCTCCCCTTTGCACCTCGACCAGCGCCCCAAAGAGGTCCGCCTCCTCGAAGGGGACCCTCACCGCCACAAAGCGGATGGGCCAGTCGTGCGGGACCCTCTTTCCGGGCTCTGGAGCGTGGGCGACCGTGATGGCGGTGTTCACCAGGGCCCGGAAGGAGCGCTTGGCCCGGTTTTCGATCGCATAGCGCAAGGGGGCCACCTCCAAGAAGACCCGCTGGAGCCAGGCCCCGTACTGGACATCCAGCCAGGAGTTGGAGGCCACGAAGGCCTGCACGCCCTTGGGGTTCAAGAGGGCGAGGGTGCGGGCGTAGAAGTGGACGTAGAGGTCCGCTCGGCCGGGGGGAGGGGGGAAGGCCTCGGCCTCGCTCTTGGGGAGAAGGGCCTTAATGTCTCTCCAGGTCTCCTCCCGGAGAAGTCCCTGATAGGCCTCCGCCTTCCTCTCTCCCGCCGGGTCCTGGATCTCCCCCTGGCGGACGTAGGGGGGGTTGCCCACCACGAGGTCGAACCCTCCCCTCCCGATGACCACATCGGCGAAGTCCACGGCGTAGAGGAAAGGGCGGTCCTCCCTCTCCAGGGCCTCCTCCAAGACCTCCCGCTCCGCCAGATAGGCATCCAGGTCGGACATGACCCCGCCTAGGCCCAGGCTCGCCTGGCCCTTGCCGTACACCTCGTCCAGCGCCGCCAGGACCAAGGCCTTTTCCAGCTCTCGGACCTCCCTCTCGGTCACCCCCTTGTTCTCGAAGTGCCTCTCCTTGGCCTCGAGGAGGGCCCTCATAGCCCGCCTGAACTCCTCCTTTTGCGAAAGCCTGGGCTCCAGGTCGAAGCGGAGGGGAACGGAGCGCTCCCCCAGGGCCTGCACCACAGAGTCTCCCCGCATCAGCTTGAGCCCGAGGGACGGGAGGAGCGGGAGGGTGGAGTTCTTCTCCTCCTCCGGGAGTTCCAGAAAGTGGGCGAGCCAGAGCCTGAGTTCCGCCATCGACACGGCCCAGGAGAGCGCATCCACCCCGTGGAGGTTCTTTAGGAGGCGCTTCTTCCTCTCCAGGGTCCTGGGCTCCCCGAGGAGGTCTAGGGCTTCCTCCAGGACCTGGAGCGTCCCCACCAAGAAAGCCCCCGAGCCCACGGCGGGGTCCAGGACCTTCACGTCCAGGAGAAGCCTCTTCGCCGCCTCCCTTTCCTCTTGAGAGAGTTCCTCGGCCTCCCCGTTCAGGAGGGCGTAGGCCTTCTCCAGGGGGAGCCCCTCCCGGTGGAGGCGCTCGGCGAGGGCCAGGCGGCAGATGAGGTCCACCTCGGTCCTAGGCGTGTAGTGGGCCCCGAGTTCGGAGGCCTTCCCCTCCACCCCCACCGTGTTGACCAGGCGCTCTAGGATGAGCCCGAGGAACTCCGGGTTGAGTTCCAGGTCCGCCTCGTAGGCGCCGCTTTCCTCCAAGACGACGTTGTGGGCGAAGAGGAAGTCGTAGAAGCGCCCCACCGCCTCGTCCGCCAGGGAGGCCTTGGGCAGGTCGAGGCCCTCCCTCTCCCGGAAGAGTTCCCCGCCCAAGTGGGGCATCCGCACGTAGGCTTCCCGCACGTCCGGGGGCAGGTGGGCGAAGGGAGTGGGCTTGCTCCCCGGGGGGGCGTTGAGGGCCTGGAAGAAGAGGGGCCTCAGCCAGTCTCGGTAGAAGTTGCCCCCTTCGCCTCCTTCTCGCTGGTAGCGCCAAAGGAGCCAAGGGAAGAAGTCTTCCCTGCCCCCGAGCCACCCCCGCTTGGCCACGAAGGCCAGGAAGAGGGTCCGGGCGACAAAAGCTAGGGCGAAGTCCCGCTTCCTCTCCTCCGGCACTCCTTGCGCCCCGGGGACTAGGCTCCTCTCCAAAACGTTAAGGAACTCCCGATAGAAGGCCTCGCTCACGGCTTCCACCGAGAAGACTTCCCGGAGGTCCTCGATGGTCAGCGCCTCGGAGCGCTCGGTCTTCTGGAGCAAAATTTGGAGTCTCTCCTTCGCCCTCTTGTTGGGGGCTCCTTTGCGCACCAAGAGGCTTCGGCCTAAGAAGCGCCGGTTTTCGCTCCCTCGGCGAAGGGGTTCCACGTAGCCGAGGCGGTAGTTACCCTCCCGGTCGTGAAGAAGTACAACCCCCGCTGGGGCGTGGTTCTTTGCAAGAAGCTCCCCAAGCTCCTTGAAGGCCGTGCGGTGCCGCTCGGCATCGGGCACGGAGCGCACCAGAATGGGCACCTCGCCCCGGTCGGGGTCTCTCAGGACACCCCAAGACTCCTCTCTATCGGAAGGAGCGTAGCTGGGGGAACGGGCGAAGAGTTCTCGGAGAGCCCCTTCGTCGTACCCTCCGAGTAAGCCTTCGAGGAAGCCATCCCAGTTCATGCCTACCATTACTTTATGAAGGTGCATATTAGCGCACCCCACCTCCCGATCAGAAGTGGTTTATGGAGCAATATCCTCTTCTGCGTTCTAGGGGCTGGTACATGATGAGACCTGCGACCTCTGCAAGCACCTAGGCCTCCTCAAGCGCTACGTGGCGGTCTAGGGCAAGACCTTCGCCTCTTCTAAGGCCTGGGCGAAGATCTCAGGGGCTTCTTCTGCGATGGTCGGCAGGGCCTTGGCCGTCTTGGTGTTCAGGCTAGCGAGGGCCTCGAGGGCACCCGGCCCAAGGGGAGCGAAGCGCTTCAGGTAGCGGATGGCCCAGGGGCGCTGGGGTGGGGGCAGGAGCTTGAGCAAGGCCTCGAGGCCCCCCCTCCTCTCCAGGCCCCGCCTGGCCCTGTTGGCGAGTCTATCCGCCTCCTTGTTTTCCTCCCGCTCCAAGCGGCGGAGGCCCTGGTAGAGGCCGGCTTCCCGAGCCACGGCCATGAGGACCCGGGCGGTCGCTTCCAGGGGGGAGGCGGTCCTCCCGGTACCCGTGAAGCGACCCATCAGGCCCGTGTTGTCGGTCTCCACCACGAAAGGCTCGTCAATGGTAATCCCCAGAATCAGGCCCTGGACCAAGGCCAAGAGTTCCGTGTCCTGAGCGGTCAGGTCCTTCCTTGTAGCCCCTCCTTGGACGAAGGCCGCCACCTTTCCCCTCGCCAAGGCGACAGCGCCGAACCCGCCTTCCTTGCCCTTGGACCCGTCTATCCGAATCTTCACCCGGGGCTCCTTTGGCGCGTCTGGGAGGGGGCGGCGGCCTCGGCGGAGGGCGATAACCTTTTCCTTGAGCTTCTTGGGGTAGCTCTCGGGGCGGTAGAGGGCCTTGCCGATGCCTATGACGGGCAGTTCCTCGTAGCGGTGGGACCAGGCCTCCATGGCCCTGGCGAACCCCAACCGCTCCTCTGCGGGTATGGGGCAAGGAGGGGGGACGAGGACCCCCGCTCTCTTCAGGAAAGTGCCCCCGCTGTAGATCCCCGCCATGGGGTGGGGTGGGGGAAGGATGTACCAGAGTATCTTTGGATCTTCGATGATGCGTAACCGATTGGCCTTCATGTCGTTCCTCAAGGTAGATAGAACTTCTTCCTTGTCCTCTCTACCCTAGATATCCTAGAGTTCCCAAAAAAGCTCCCTCACGCTCTCCGGGTAAAACTCCCCACTCTTTAGGGCCTCGATCGGGTCTGCGTGATGGACGAGCACCTTGAGGAGACTCCGCATCCTGGCGCTTTGGGCATCCTCTAGACCTGCGCTCGCCCGCGTGCGGACCGCCTTGGCGATAGGGTTTTCGTCGAGAAGGCTGTAGAAGTCCACGAGGCCCTTATCCAAAGAGAGGACCTCCTCCCCCCACCGGACCCAGAGTTTGTCGAGAAGCATATGCCCACCGCCGAAGGTCGCCCTGAAGCCCACCTCCACTTCTCGGGGGCAAGAAAAGCTCACCTCCCGCCCCAGGAGCAACGCTCCGTCTAGATGGGGTTCTCCCAGTATCAGCCCCCGCCTGAGGACCCAAAGGTTGCCCTTCCTGGCCAAGAGGTAGGGGCCCTCCATCCGCACCTCGTCGTCCTCAAGCCTTGCCAGAGCCTCGATGGCGTTTTCTAGGTCTCCGAGGCCCATCTTCGTGAAGAGCGGGCGCAAGGCTCTCATGTCTTCTAGGGCTTTATCTACCTCTTTGGTGCGCACGAAAGCCCTACCCCTTCGGGCGAAGACTCCGGAAGCGGTCTCCACCTCTACCCGCCCCATCTGGACATCCAGCTGGAAGAACCCGAGGTTCGGCCCGTCGGGAAGAGGGAGTTCTAGGGTGTCCTTCTTGTCTCCCACCGATTCCACGAGTAGTCCCGTCTGGGAGTCCTTCAGGGCTTTGGGATACTCGAACTTCATCCACACTCCCTTCCGGAGGAGTTCTTTAGCTACCGGGAGAGGAGAACCTTTTAGGACTTGCCAGAGCCCCTCCAGGGCCTCCATCCCCCTTTTGTACCCCTCTTCTAGGACCCTTTCGGCGAGGGCTTCTCCCTCCTTTCCGGGGAAAAAGTTTTGGACGAGCCTCCTCACCCCCTTTGGGGTGGCCTCGTGCCAGTAGTACTCCTCCTCCAAGAGTCGAAGAAACCTTTCCGTGAGTTCCTCCATGGGCTCCTCCCGACGGCGCTCCCACTTGAGTTTAAGTTTAGGAGGGCGGGCTTGTTGGAAGGGTTTGAGCGACCTCTGGGCGCTTGCTTCTTGCCCCCTTCAAGCCTATTGTCTCTTGTGAAGGGGGTAAGACCTACCCCAAAACACCCGCCCCCACACCAAGGTGCCCTTAAAAGAGTTCGATGAACATCCCAACGACGGTCTGAGGGTAAAACTCCCCGCTCCTTAGGGCCTTTAGGGGTTCTGGGTGGTTTTCGAACGCCTGGAAGAGCGCCCGCATCCTGGGGGAAAGTTTTCGGGTGGGGTCGTGGAGGGCCGCCTGTGCCAACGCTCTGATCTCTTTTCCTACCGGGTCTCCGTCCGAGACCCGAGTGGGGGAGGGGTTGCGCCACTCCAAGCGGGCTACGTCCCCGCCCCACCGGAACTCCACCTCGTCGAGGGCGAGGGCCCTCCTGGTGAAATGGCCCCTGAGGGAGACCTCTAGCCCGTGAGGAAAAAGGAGGGTTACCCGTCCGCCCGCCAAAAAGGCCACATCCAGAAGGGGGTCTCCCAGGAGAAACCCCCGGAGCATAAACAAGCGGCCCGCCCTCTCGGCCAAGACGTACTTCCCTTCTACGTCCACCTCTCCCCTCTTCAACCCCGAGAGCTTTTCTAGGGCTCTTTCTAGGCTACCTTCGGGGCCTTCGAGCCCCATGGCGGCGAAGAAGGGCATCAAGTGCTTCACCCCCTTGGAGATCGCCCCCAGCTCTCCGGAGCCGAGGGCCTCCAAGTAGACCAGTTCTCCCTTGAGGAATAGGCCTCTCCTGGGGCGCTGGCCTAGGCGGCGCATCTTCACCTCCGCCTCCACCAACCCGCAGTAGACCTCGATGCCAAACTCGAACTCCCCGTCAGAATCCACCCTGAACTTTGGCAGTCTGTTGGGGACGAGAAGGCTGGCTTTTGGGACATCCAAGCCCTCCAACACCTGCACCACAGGCTTGGCCGCCATGTCTTCCCAGAAGACGGGGTACCTGACCCTCACCTTCCTTCCCTCCACCGCCTCCCTTTCCGCCTCCTCCGCCTCGGGGGAGGTGGGAGGGGTCCCCAGGCTCGCCCAGGCTCCCCTAAGGGCCTTAAGGGAGCGCCTGGCGGCCTCTTCGACGACCTCCTGGGTGAGGGGGTCCAAGTCTCCCACGTCAAGTCCGAGTCTTTCCACCGCCTTGCGCACCTTTTCCGGTAAGGGAGCCTTTCGCCGGTCTTTCCATAAAACCCGGAGGACTTTTTGGGTCGCCTCTTCCATTTCTTTATAGTTTAAGCCCAAGGCGAAAGGGGGAAACCCGGGGATGGGTGAAGGAAAAAGGGCGATCCGCTTGGGGCGGGGGTTTCAAGGGAGAAGGCGCAGGTGTGGGTTATTTTTCAGCCATTCACCTCTCCCATCTCTACTGAGGAAAAACGCTCACGGCGCTGAGCAAAAACTCGCCGCCCTTGAGGAAGAGGCCTGGTGGGGTGGAGGGTGGTGCCTTCAAGGTCTTGACCCTCTAGGCCCTTGGGCCATCTACAAGAGGCAAGATAGAGCTAGAAGCCTTCCCGGGGCGGTCCCAATAGCCTAAAAGTCCCTAAAGAGTTCTGCGGCGGCGTGGAGAGAAAACCTCCCCTCGACCAGGGCCCTAAAAGGGTCCTCGTGCCGGGCGAAGGCCTTCAGAAAGGCCAGCATCTTGGGGGAGCACGCCCCCTTCCGCTCGAGACCCTCTAGCCCTTGCGACAAGACCGCCCGGAGTTCCGAAGCCAGAGGGTCTCTGTGGAGGGGGCCGATGCGGGAGGGTTGCCCCCGCAACCAAACGTCCTCTTCCCCTAAGCGAATGCGCACCCGCTCCAGACTTGCGCTCTGCATAGACCACCCGGTTCTAAAGGTGATCTCCAAGTCCCCAGGGAAGGAAAGCCCCACCTCCTCCCCTAAGAGGACCGCCCCGTCCAAGTGGGGGTCCCCCAGGATGCCTCCCTTTCTCAGGGCGTAGGTGTCCACGATTCTGGCCAGGACGTAGTCTCCCTCCACCCTGGCCTCGCTGTCCTTCAGCCCGGCGAGGACCTCCATTGCGCCCTCGAGGTCGGAAAGCCTCAGAGAGGCGAAAAGGAGCCTCAAGGCCTTCAAGTTCTCGATGGTCCTTTCCAACTTGCGCCCGTGGTCCCTAAAGAAAACCCTTCCCCTCGTTGCCGCCAGGTTAGGGAGGAAGACCCTGGGCAAACCAGGTCGGATGGGGAGGTAGAGGTTGTGACCTCCTCCCCCCTCTAAAGAGGGGGGCTTCCCCCTTCAGCGAAGGCGACCGCCTTCTCCAGGGGCTTCAGTTCGGGGCGGCCCACCCCTACGGCCCGATTGGGGCACGAGCCAGGCCCTAAAGAAGCCCGGGAGACTCCCCACGCCTTAGAAGCGGGCACCGCCTGGCTGGTCCTCAACTTGGCCTTCAGCTTACCCACCCGCATCGAGGTCGCCTCTCTGGCCACGCGCCTATTGTAGCGCATTCCGACGTGACCTGTCCGCCTTCGGTGGGCGTGGGGGAGTCCATGTATTCCCTCATCGAAATGGGGGACTTTATAGTTCTCCCACGCCCCCTCTTTTTTGTAAGGGAATCGGCCATCGCTGTCCTCCACAGAAAAAACCGAGCTTTCTATGGGGCCAGAATTTTCGTACCCCAAGTCCATCCTCCCCGCTAGGCTCTTCATGAAGTGGGGGTTGCTGAGCGTCACCGAAAACCAGCCCCCCTCCCGCAAGCGCTCCTCCAGCACGCTCTCTGGGTAGGGTAACTCCCCGAAGGTCTCCCTGAGGCCCCGGACCGCCTCCATCGCCCGCCTCACGCCCTCTTCTAGGACCTCGCCGGAGACGGCTTTGGGGTCTCCCTCTAGCCCCAGCTCAAAAAACGCCCTCTCTACCTCATCAGGGACGAAAGGACTGAAGTCCTCCTCCAAAAACTCGATGACCCTCTGGGCCAAACCCATCTCGACCCCCATTTAAATTTAGTTTCACACCGAGTTCGAAGTTCTATATCCCTGAAAGCCGACCGCCCCAGGATGACTTGGAGAGAGGGGGAAAAGTTTTTCACTTTCGCACGTTCTCCCCTAAAATGTGGACGGAAAGGAGGGGAGTGTGAAGAACGGTAAGGAGAACGGCACGACCTACGTTAAGCTTGGTGCGGTGGTCCTCCGCAAAGAGGTCGCCGAGCCCCTTGCGGCTCTCTTCGCTGGCCCTTACGAGGGATTCGCCGACGGGCTCGCCAACCTTTTCCCCGGCTTGTCGGCGGAGGAGACGAGGGAGGCCGAGAAGCTCAAGGCCTATGGTGCGGACATCAACGAGGTCGTCTTTAGGGCGTGGTACCCCGTTGTGAACCCTCACCTAGACGGTCTCCTTCGCTTCCTCGGGAGGGTGGCCGACCCGGACCAGGCCATCGTTGTGGAGGAAATTAAGGTCACCCCATGGGGTGTGGACCACAAACTGAGGGGTTGGAAGGCACTGGGAGACGGGACGTTCCAGCCTCTCCAGGTGGGGCTGAAAGACCCGCAGACTGGCGAGTTCTGGCCCCTATAATCCCTCGACTTCTTCCCCCTCTCTTAGAGAGGGGGTTTTCTCCATTTCTCGCCCCTTTCTAGAACTCCAAAAAGAACTCGGCGGCGGTGTGGGGATCAAATCTCCCCTCCGCTAGAACCCGGAAAGGGTCCTCGTGCTTGGCGAAAGCCTTCAAGAAGGCGATCGCCCTAGCCGAGAGCCCCTTTAGGTGCGGACTACCTTCCACTTCGGTGCCCTCGAGTTCCCTCTTAAACCCCTCCTGGATCAGTCCTAAAAGGGGGTCCCTCCCTAGGAGACTTTTTCTAAGAGTACTCCCCCAGGCGAAGCGAGCCTCCTCTTGGCCGATGCGCACACGCAGGTCCTCCAGAAACACGTTATTACCCCTTATCTGGGCTTTAAGGGAAAACTCCACTTCCCCAGGGAAGGCCAGCTTCACCTCTTGTCCAGCAAAAAGCTTACGCTCCAAAGCGGGGTCTCCCGACATGAGCCCCCGCCTGAGAAAGGCCTTGTCCCGCCCCCTAAACAGGAAGTACTCTCCCTCGACCTGACTCTCCCCCTCCTCCAGCTTCGCCAAGACTTGAAGGGCTCTATCTAGGCCCCCTACCCCCATAGCCGAGAAGACAGGGGCTAGGGCTTTTGCGCTCCCAAAGGCCCCCTCCAGGGATTTTTCCGGCTCCTCATACTCCCCGCCAACGAAGAAGACCCGCCTTCCTATTACCTCGAGCCCCGAGCTGGTCTCCACCTCGACCAGTCCACCTGCCCCCTGGAGGACGAACCACTCGGGGGATTGGAAGCTGGTGGAAGAGTAAGTGCGCCGGATAGATGTCGTGCCCAACGCCCACTCCCCCACCTCCACCTCAACTTTCCCTTCATCCGCTCCGTAATACCTCACCCAAACTCCTCCTCCTATCCTCAGGTACTCTACTGCTTCCCAGGGAGGAGGAATCCCCAAGGTCCTCCACAGCTTTTCGAGGACCCTCACCACCCGCCTGGAGCCCTCTTTTAAGACCTCTTGGGTAAACGCCCCTAGGTCTTCCACCTTCAGGCCGTACCTATGGGCCACCTTCTCCACCCCTTCTGGGGAGAAGGGAAGACCTTCCTCCTCCAGAAGCCGGGTCGCTCGCTCGACTGGGCGCTCCACTTCGCTAGCCCCGAAGCCCCTAAGACTCCAAGATGAGCCTTGAGAGTTCCCCTTTTTCCAGGGGAACGCCTTCCTCCGCCAAGGCCTTCCTCAGGGCCTCAAGGAAGGCGGGGTCCGACTCCTCCAAGCGATCGGCTACCGCCCGGAAAAAGAGTCTCACCTCCCCCAAAAACTCTCGTAGCCCTTCCGAGATACCCCTTTCCTCCAGAGGGGTGGTGCCCCCTCTGAAGGAAGCTTCCTCCCAAAAGTTGGTTAACCCCTCGAGGGCTTCCCTGACGCTCTGGGGCAACTTCGCCCACTCCTCCTCCACCGCACGCCGCAAGGCCTGAACCCGAGAGGCCCGTTCCCTTAACGTGTCGGGGGATGAAACGGGCGCTTCCCCGCCGAAGATCAAGCCCTCGATTAGAGGCAAAAGATCCCTTTCCATCTCACTCTTCCTCTGTGTCCTTCTCCAGTTCCCAGGACACGAACTCGCCATCCCAGGTGCGGGGGTACAACCCGGCGACTTCAACTCCTGTCTCACTAGCGGAGATGTAGACTTCCATCCCTCTTTCCGCCATGCCGTCCGTACGTAATATCCTCGATTTCACCAATCAGGTAGGACGGAGAGTAGGTGTAGCCGTGGTCCGCATCCTCCGTATTGTATATGTTCCTGTGGATGACACCAGACCTCATAGTCATCCTGAACCTGCGGCCGAATCCCTTTACGGCCTCGATCTGTTCCCTACTTAACCACTTGCTCTTGAACTTTCCGGCCGTCTCCACCACCTTTGCGCCCACAACCTCACGCAGGGCATGATCGCTTAGCTGGTCGCCCCTCCTTGTTTTAAGCGCCCGAAAAAGCGTCTCAGCCACAACGTTCTCTCCAGATGACTCTGGAGGCGCTCTTTTCTGGAGGCAGAAAGGTGGTGTTGCGGTCCTTGTCGCCGCAGTTGCGCCAGCACCAGAAGGCCTCGTCCGAACTTTGCCTTGAAAGGGCGAAAAGCCTCCTCTTATCCCCGCTCCTTTCGCCCCTCAAAGAGGGGAAACCTCGCCGCTCGCTCGTCGCTCAGCCGACCGAGGCCCCAAAAACAAAAAAGAGGGAGAGATAACCTCTCCCTCTTCGAACTTCAGGATTTCCTCATCTCGCCAACCAGTACCTCCCGCTCTCGGGGTCCACGAACCCCAGAGTGAGCCCCTTGAGGGAGCCGTCCTCCAGGACGGCCCATCCAGCCGGGAGCTCGTCCTCAATTTCCACAACGATGAGGCTCCCAGGCCGGGCAATTCGCCCCAAAAAGGGGAGGATGACCTCCAGATCAGGACTGGTAACAGTTCCGAACCAAACCCTCCCCTCGTCATCGAGCGCAGGCTCCGACTCGGCCAGGAACTCACACAGGGTCTCGCCAGGAAGGTCGGGGAAAAGCGCCTCGGCCTTTTCCACATCGGGAGAGTCTGCGCAGATTTCGATCATCTCTTCTAGGGTCTTCAGAGCTTCTGGCCTCACCTCCACAGGCCTTACTTTGGCGTACCAGCCCATTTTCCCTCCTTTCGTTTATCATTTTAGGTATCCTTTGGGTCAGGCTCTTTTTGGTCAAGCGCTCCTCCAGGCTCTCTATGGGCCCTCTCTTCTAGCCCTCCCGAAACTAGCCTCGGGAAAGGCCATGTGGATCTCCCACCCGCTTTCCCTTAAACGCCAAGCCTCTCCGGAAGTCCCGCCCATCGAACGACAAGAGGGAGCGGGAAACCGCCCCCTCACCTCAACCCAATCTACGGTCGCTTCCGCATCCCCTGGGCTCGATCCCGATAGGAGCTACCGGGGACGGACAGGCCAGGCCGAGAGAGAACTTACTCCTGCGAGACGACCTCTTCCTCCTCCTCGGAAGAGTCTAGAAGCGAGGCGTAGCACGAGGGGCAATAGGGGAGATCTTCGTGTTCTTCGACTTCGTCCCACGCCACCTCCCGGCCGCACCCCTCGCACGAAGTGTAGCGGTCGCCGTAACACGCCTCGCAGTACGCCTCGCCCACCTCGTCCAGCCGGGCCTCGTCCACCGGGACCTCCTCCCCGCACACGGAGCAGATGACGTGGAGATCGTAGTAGCACCTCTCGCAGTAGGGGCGCCTGTTGCGGTCGTGGTGAGCCTCGCCCCGTCGGACCGTGCGCCCGCAGCCCCCGCAAGAGGCGTACTCCTCCTCGTAGCACTCCCGACAGTAGGCCCTACCCTCCTCGGCCCTATGGAGTTCGAGGTAAGGAACCTGCGCCCCGCAACTGTCGCAAGCGTACTCCTCCTTCTCGGGGGCCCAGTCCTCCCCCTCGCCCTCCTCGGTCTCGACCTCCGGTGGCCAATCCACCGAGAAGGGGAGGACCTCCTTCACCACGAAGTCCCCGCCGCCCTCCTCCAACCTCTCCAACAGTTGGGCGATGGCCCTCTCTAACTTTGGCATCTCCTTCTCCCTAAAGGAGGGGTCGTTCCGGAACCGCCACGAGAGGGCCAAGGGGCCGCTGGGCCTGTACGGCTCCAAACCCTCCGCAGGCTTCCCGTACCCGGGGACGTTGGAGGCGTGGTCCCCCTGCGCACGGTCGAGGGGAAGGATCTCCACCGAGGGGATCCCCAGCCGGGCGAACAGCGCCCACAACTCCTCGATGAGGGTCCCGGCGAACTCCGTCTTTGGCCTCAGGGCGACCTCTATCTCCAGGCCCTCCCGCAGGTCGAACTCCCCGACGTGCTCCTTCCAGGCCCTCAAGTGGAGCTTGCCCCCGTGGGCCCTCACGAACTCGGCCGCCTTCTCGGCGTTCGCCCGCACAAAGGGCCACGCCGGGTGCCCGAAGGGGTCTTCACCGGAGAGGACCCTTTCCGCCAACCACTTCACGCCCCGCAAAAAGGCGAGGGCCACCATGGGGTGGCTCCACACGCTCGAGGGCGGAGTCCGGTACTCCACCCCCCAGGGTTGCGGCCTCCAGTCCCCCCTCCGGCCGTAGTCCGCCTGCAGACGGGCCACCGTGTTGAGGGAATGGAACAGGTCCCCCAGGGCCCCGTCCACCGCCTTCGCCACGTCCTCCCGGGCCCCTTCGGGCACGCCCCCGATGTGCAAGTGCCCGCCGAGGGGGTACCACCTGCAGACCGTGGAGGGCACCCCTCCCACGACCCTCAGCACCATCAGCAAGAGGTGCCCGACGTTCCTCACGAGGGTCTCGGGCTTAGGGGATGGCCGAGGCCGAAGCTCCAGCACGTCCCCCTCCCTGCCGATAGCCCCCCAGGGCAACTCCACTTCCGCCCCGAGAAGCTCCGCTACGCCCGCAGTCCAGCCTCCCCGCACCAGCTCGAACTCGGGGTCGCCCCCGAGGACGACCTTGCCCCTCTTCATCGTCTCCTCTCTCCTCTCTCCTATCTCTTCCTCCCGGACTAAGCCCCCGCCTTCCGGGACTCGGGCGGGGTCTTTCCCGCTCACCGCACGACCTCTAAAGCTTGTAGAGAACCACCGGGAGCCCCAGAAGGCGCTCCTCCAACACCTCGAGGACCTTCCTCTCCTCCAGCCCTCCCAAGCCGACCCCGGGAAAGGCCATGTGCGCTTCCCAACCGGGGTTCTCCTCCATCCACTCCGCCAGCTTCCGGGCAGAGTGGGCCACCAGAGAGAGGCTAGCGGGCCCCCTCCAGTCCCCCTTGGTCTGGAAGAGCCCGATGGAGAGGTTGGGACTGACCCGCAACGCCAAAAGCCCGTAGAGGTACCAGCCCCTCCCCTCGAGTTGGCCCTCCCTCCGGACCATCTCGCCGAAAACCTTTGGGGCTTGCGGGTAGGCTTCGGCGAGCGCCCTAGCGCTTCCCGCCCCCATGACCAGGCTCCCGTCCCGCTTCACCGCCCCGTTTCCGGTAGCGAGTAAGAGCTTGGGGGGATTCCCTCGGTCGATGGCCGACATGAAGTCGCCCTCAAACACCTTCATCCTTCCCGTCCCTTCTTGCGCACAAAAAGAGGAGGGCTAAGCCCTCCACTATGGTTGCTCGACCTTCCTCTACCTGGGCGCTCCTTAACTTCCTAATCGAGGGAACCGTCCTCCCTTACAACCCGCTCCAAGAATGGATGCCCATCGGCCTCAACGGTGACGAGGCTACCAGGCTGGGCGATGCACCCCAGAAAGGGCAGGAGGTCTAACAATCCGGACATCCGCACGGGCTCCGTCAGAAGTTCATCCCCCTCGAGGCGAGGCTCGGCCTCGCAAAAGAAGTTGTACGCTGCGAGCAAGGTCTCGTCGGAGAGGCCGGGGAAAAGTTGATCCGCCAACTTGATGAAGTCGTGAAGCTTCTCCTTCTTTGCAAAATGAATGAGATCGCTAACAGGCCCATATAGCCCCTCCAGATCCTCCCTTACCTTTATCGGTCTAAACTTATACTCGGTGTATTTCGTCATTTACCCTCCTTCCACCTTTATTTTAGCTCACCCGGTTTTTCAGGCATCTTTGGGCGAGTATGGCGCAGACCGACTGTTAGTCGTAGAAAGGGGAGGCTTTGGCCACTCCAAAAGTCTAAAGCCTCAAGAACGGGAAGACCTTGGGGTGCCGGAGCCCCTCGACGGCCATCTCGCCCGAGAACTCGTCCGTCTCCAGGAGTTTGGCCAGCTCCTCTTCGGGGAAGAAGGCGGGTTTTCCCCTCGAGAGGTCGAAGAGGGTTTGCTCGAAAGCCTTCGAAGCCTCCCTCCTCCCCTCCCTCCGCTCCAAGGGGTCTCCCCAGGAGAAAAGTTCCAGCGAAAGCGCTCCCCCCGCTCCGGAGACCAGAAGCATCTTCCTCGCCTCCGGGCCTCCCTCCGCCTCGAAGTGGAGCAAGAGGAGGCCTCCCACCAGCACCGGGGCGTGCAAGATACGCATGGTGCTTTTCGGCAGGGGAGGAGGAGGGGTCACCCCCACCTCCTCGGCCACAAGGGCGAGGGCCTTTTCCACTCCCTCCAAGAGGGGTGCCGGGAGCGCACCCCGAAAGCCCATCCAATAGGGGAAGATCAGGGGCGTAGTCAGGCTGTAAAGCGCCCAAACTCCCCTCGGAAGCGGCTTATCAGGAGCTTCGTACCCCTCCTTGGCCTCGAGCACCAAAGACCCATAGCGAACGAAGCGGACAGGGGGCCACCTGATGGGACCGTCCGGAACGGCATCGCCGTTGATGGCCCCAGGGATAGCCCCCTTCCAAACCATCTCCTCCGAGAGGCCCCAATGGGCCAAGGCCCTTCTCGTGGCCTCGAGGCGCTCCTCGAAGGGAGCTTCCAAGAAGACTTGATCTAAGGCCCTATCAAAAGCCTCACGTAGAGAGGTAACCTCCAGCATCTCCTCTCCTTCAGCCCCCAGAATGCCCAAGGTGCCCTGCCCGCCTCAGCCCGGCTAGAGCCTGGAAGCGAAGGCGGGGATTTGGGCCGCCTCCTTGCGGAGTTTCCCGTCGGGGTCGGGCACCGCCAGGACCTTGTCCAAAAGCCCTAAGAGGTACTCCTCGCCCATCTCCTCCCCGATGCTCCGGGGCCACTTTCCCACGTACCTCAGGAACTCCAAGGCGAAGCGGGGGAAGTCCCTCCGCCCCACCAAGTGGTCCAAGACTTCCCGCTTCAAGAGGTCTTTCCTGTCCGCCTCCAGCTCCGCCGTGAGGACCCTCCTCACCACCTCGGGCTCCGGGTGCCGAAGGAGCCCCAAGGCGGTGTTGGGAAAGTACCAGGAAAGCATCTGCAGGTCCTCCAGGAGGTCCCTTGGCCTCCCCTCCCAGATCGCCTTCCAAGGGCGCTCGTCTAGGGCGCACCGGGCGAGGAGGGCGTTCAGGAGGTGCCCCCGGTAGTTCTCGAAGAATCTCCTGTACTCTTCCTCGCGGTTCTTCTCCAAGACCTCCAAGGCCTCTTCCACCTTCTCGGGGGGCATCCGGGACGGAAGCTCGGCGATGGACTGGAAAACCCTCTCCCGCACCTTCTCCGTGAGGTCCTCCCTCCCCAAAAGCCCCGCCAGGACCACAGGGTCCCTCGTGGAAGCCAGCCCGAGGAGGACCCCCTCCTCCAGGGGGACCTTGCTCCAAGAGGCGAGTTGCTTCTCTAAGGGGGACACGATCCCCAACCGGAACCGCAACCCCAAAAGTCCTTCGAGCTTCACCAGGGGCTCGGCCTCTATCCCCACGTTCATGTTTTTATTTTAGGTGTCATCGCAAAACCGCAAAGACTCCGTTACGTTTGGAGTTGCAACGGAGTCCTTGGTCCCCCCGTCGAGACCGAGGGGCGCTATAGCTCCCCCCACGCCCCTCTTCTTTGTGAGGGGGGCTTTCTACCGAGGGGAGAACCCCGGATACACAAAACCGCCGGGCTCTGGCCTCGCTCCCTCCGTTTGTCTTGCCCCTATCCCTTTCTTTTTCTCCCCTAACCAGGACAAGAGGCTTCACGAACTTTCTTCCGAGAACCGAAAGGGCTTTTTCTGGGACTCCCACTCCGGCCTTCGCTGTGGTAGGGTACCGCAAACCCCCTAATCTTTCTTTTGCGGGAAGGGGTCGCATCGAGCCTTCCGGAGGCGGATCGAGAGCCCTCTTTCCCCTAGCTATTTAGGCCTCGCCTAGAAGTCCAGGAACAACTTGGCCGTGGTGTGGGGAGCGAACTTCCCGCTCCGCAAAAGCTCGATGGGGTTCTCGCTCTCCGCCAGCGCCCTAAAGAGGGCCTCCATCCTCGGGGTGGGTTTTCCGCCGATCCCTATGTGCGGGTTTTCGGCGGCGAAGACGCTCCTGATGGCATCCCCGACGGGGTCTCTCCTATAGAGGTTGGAGCCGAAAACCGCGTACTGGTCAAACCGCACCGCCTCCTCTCCCCACCTGACCTCCACCTCCCGGAAGGTCACCGAGTGGGTGCTAAACCTCCCCCTAAAGGAAACCTCCACGTCCCCGGGGGACCTCAGCCTAACCCTCTCGCCGAGGAGGAGCGCTCCATCCAACTCGGGGTCTCCTAGGAACCTTCCTCGCCCAAGGGTCCAGATTTCCCCCTTTCTCGCCAGGGTGTACTCCCCTAGCGCCCGGACCTCGCCTTCGCCGAGAACCGCAAGTTCCCTAAGCGCCCCTTCCAGGTCCCCCAAGCCTATGGCCGAAAAGAAAGGCCTGAAATACCTCACCCCCTCCAAGGCCTTCCTCACCCTATCTAGCCCATCGGTCCTGAAGACAACACGCTCTCCCACGACGAGCAGTTCGGGGTTCGCCCTCCCCACCCCCTCCAATCGGAGTTGCGTCTCCACCAGCGTGGGCCACACCTCGACCTGGAAGGCGAACCCTTCGGCCGGGGCACGGAGGGGCCAGAAAAACTTCCAGCAACCCTCCATAACCGCTTGCACTGACGGTGCCCCCTGCTCCTTGTAGCTCGGGTACGATACCCTCACCCGCTCCCCGTTCATCGCCGCCCGCTTCACTTCCCGGGGCAGAAGGTAGAACCCGAAGCTCCGCTAAAACCCGCCGAGGGCCGCCCTCATCCTCTTGCTGGCCTCCTCCAGAACTTCCATGCCAAACTTCCAAGGGTCCTCCCCCACCTCTAGCCCCAGCGCCTCCGCCAACTCCACCGCACGCCGAGGGACATCGGAAAAGTGCCCCTGCTCCCTAAGCGCCCTGAGCACTTCTCCAACCATCTTTTGTCGAGTTCTCACGTTGTCACCCGGTTTTTAGTTTAACGAAACCTTAAAAGGAACTTTTCGGTTGGCGCCTCTCAGGCAAGGGGGATGAACTTGGACCCTGCTCCCCTCAGCCAAACGTCTTTGGTTCAAACCCCTACAAACAGGGAACAAACAGGTTGGTAGCTCAAAAAGAGGGTATGCAAGTAGACTAACCCCCACATGCGGGGACAAAATCGAACGCTTTTCGGCGCAATTAGGAAACGCTGCGGCTAACCCCCACACACGGGGAATGGGCTAGAGGCTCTGAAACACCTGGCTTCGGGCGTTCGGCTAACCCCCAGACGTGGGGAATCAACGTTCACCCCCTCGTCGGCGGCCGGGACAGCGACGACTAACCCCTACATGCGGGGAACAGGCGTACTGGCCCGACTTATGCGCACGACCAGGATGGCTAAAACCTATGCGCAAGGGATGAACGGTGAAGGTCGCCCCCTTGATACTCCGGGAGTTGGCTAACCCCTTTGTGGGTAGGGAATGAACACCTGTCGAGAACGAAAAACCCCACCTGACTCCCTCCCATCCCTTCCCCATGAGGTTTTCAAGCTCCCCCGGCCCTTGATGACCTCCTCTATTTTAACAACCCCCAAAAGAACCGATACCCCACTCCCCCCTTTCTCCATCTTGCCCCTACGCCGTTCCACTCTCTCGCCTACGAGGGCAAGACCAACCACCGCAACCCCACCCTAAGTGTCAAATTTATCCGAAGTCAGCGCTTGCCCCTACCACCCCTTCCCAAAGCTTTGGCCGTTAGATGTGGGCTCGACTAATTCTAGCTTTTAGGCTCTCGGCGAAAGCCCGAAGGTCGTCCAAGGCCTCCTCCACCTCCTGCCGGAGAAGAAACTCCCCCGGGCTCAAACGCTTGAGGACGAGGAAGGGGGGCTTGGAGAGGAGTTCCACGCTTTGGCGCACCACCTCGGGGCTGAAGCCCTCCTCGACGGCCTCGGCTTCCAAGTCGGAAAGGCGAAACACCTCGCCAAGCTTCCTCCCGGTAAGGAACAGTAAAAAAGCGGCGAAGGTCCCCCTTTCGGAAAGCTCGGCCGCTAGTCGGTCCTCCAGCTCCTCCACCGCCTCCAGGTCCACTCGCCCCTCCCGCAGGAGATCCTCGAGGTCCAGAGGGGTGATGGGGAAGCGGGCTCTGAGGCGCACCAGCCGACTTAAGGCCTCGGAGGAGATGAATCCCACGTCCTTGGGCACCGAGCCCCTCTCCGACTCCGGGACCAGAAGGGCCACATAGGCTCCCCGCTGGCGGTGAGGTTTGAGAGAGTTCAGTTCCCCCTCTCCCAGACGCAAAAGGGCCAGGACCACCTGCCTCCGACCCATCGTGGCCTTGTAGACCCAAGGAGGACCTCCCTCCAGGAAGAACCCCAGCCGTCCCAGGTCCTCGGTGGCCGCGGGAGGGTGCAAGGTCTTGGGCGGGGCCTTGGGCTCAGGGAAAAGGAGCGTCTCGTTGGAGGAGGGGGAGGTAGTAGCGGCGGTAGCGGCACCGATCCGCACCCGCTTCTCCTTGACCGCCTTCACTTCTTCCCTGGGCCTCTCCTGAGACTCCTTTGGCTTCTCCTGGGGCCTTTGCGCCTCCGCTTTTCCCTGAGGTCCCTTAGGCTTCTCTAGGGGCTTTTGCAGTCCAGACTTCTCTTGAGGCTGAGGCTTTTCTGGTGAGGGGGTTCGGACAGGGGCCCTAGGCAAAGCTTTGAGTTCGATCTCCTCCCCCCGGAAGTGGAGGAGGATGGCCTCGTTGGCCCCCAAGCGCCGCTTGGCGTAGTAGGGGCCGACTCCCCGCACCACGCCCGCCTCCCAATCCACCTGCCCCTCGTAGACCTCTCCGTCCTCGTCCACAAACCGGATGCGCTCCTTTCCGAGGAGGCGCTGACGCAAGGAGGCGGTGAGGGCCATGGTTCCTGTCTGAACGCAGACGCTGGTCAGGACATAACGTGCGGTCATATCACCCCCTTAAGCCCACTATTGAAAGCCCACAACTTAAAATATATGCTCTTTTCAAATGCCTTCGTGCGCTACTTGGCCCCAATCCCTAGGGTGTGAAAAAGAGGGGGCATGCGGCAAGTTCGTGAGCGCCCCCTCTACTATCTTGACGCAGAAACCCTCCTCGTGGCCATCTACGTCTGGGTGGGTCACGGGCGTAGCCCGTAGCTTGCTGACGAACTCAAGGCCCTCCAGGCTCAAGGCTTCAAGCTCCCCAGAAAGCAAAGGCACCAGAAAGCCACCCTGGCTGAACTCCTGACCCTGACCATTTTTCTCTCGTTGCGGGGCCAGGACCTGGCCAAGGGCTACCTGGTCGCCAAGACCACCCTCAAGGCTTACTTCCCCTGGTCTTGGGGGCCGGGGATTCCGTTGGGTTCAGGGGGTCAAGACCCCGCCCTACCGGGTTCGTGGGGGGAAGGTGGTGGAGACGGAGTGGAAAGGTTGGACCACGCATGAGCGTATCTTGCTGGGGAGGGTCAGGAACTGGATTGAGATGCGTTTCAGCGTGATGGTGCGGTCTTTGGACCTTCACCGTATAGCTACTTTCCCGTCGGGGAAACATCTTGTAGCTCGGTCCTTTTGGGGCATGGCGGCCCGGGCAAACCTGATCCTTTTGGTCCACAACCTTTTCCTTGCCTCTTGCCCTCGGGTCTTGAACGCAACCCACCCCTTCCCTTTGGGGTGCCGCTCCGAGTGGAAAAAGCCTACAGAAACGGGTAGACTCTTGCCCGTGGACTGGCTCACCAACCCCGAGATCTGGCTGGCCTTTTTGACCCTGACGGTCCTCGAGGGGCACGGGGGTCCACATCCCCAAGGGGTACGTCTACTTCGCCATGGGCTTCGCAGTCTTCGTGGAGTGGCTGAACCTGAGGGTGGGGTTTAGGGGAAGGCCCGTCGAGCTCCACGATCCCTACGAGGAGGCGTAAGGCCACCCCGCCTTCGCCTCTGGTATTCTACGGTGGCGCAGGCGAAACATGAGTGACTACGGAAAAACAAAACTCGGTTATATTATTGAGATATGACGAATAGCGCCTTCAAGCCTTCTCCTGAACAAGAGGCCGCCCTCGAGCGCTACCGGAGCGGCCAAGACATGAAGCTCATCGCCGTGGCGGGGGCGGGAAAGACCACTACGCTCCGCCTTATGGCGGAAAGCGCTCCCAAGCGCCTCCTCTACCTGGCCTTCAACAGGAGCATCAAGGAGGAGGCCGAGAGGAAGTTCCCCAAGAACGTTGACGTGAAGACCCTTCACGGACTGGCCTTCGGGAAGGTGATCAAGGGGAAGGGTCCTTTCGAGGCCAAGTTCCGAACTGGCGAGGGGCAGGTGCGCCCCCACCACGTCATCGAGGCCCTCAACCTCCGGGACCCCATACTGGCCCTGGTGGTCCGGGACACCCTGGGGCGGTTCATCCGGAGCGGGGAGGACCGTCCCAAGGAGGAGCACATCCCCATAGACTACCGGGCGAAGCGCGAGCTTCTCGACCCCAAGCGCTGGGCCGAAGAGGCGAAGTTCATTCTTCGGGCCACCAAGAGGCTCTGGAACAAGATGAAAGACCCCGAAGACCCCTTTCCCATCTCTCACGACGGCTACGTGAGGATCTGGGTGGAAGGAGGGGGGAACCTCAGGGGTTGGGACGGGGTCCTAGTGGACGAGGCCCAGGACCTCGACCCCCTTTTCCTGGGGCTCTTGGAGAAGCACAAGGGCCTCTTGCAGAGGGTCTACGTGGGGGACCCGAGGCAGCAGATCTACGGGTGGCGAGGGGCGGTGAACGCCATGGACCGCCTCGATGCGCCCGCCTCGGCCCTCACCTGGAGCTTCCGCTTCGGCGACACCCTGGGCGAGGCGGTCCGCCTTCTCACCGCCAGGTCCAGAGGAGGCCCCATCCCCGTGGTGGGCAAGGCCTCTTGGGAGACCCGGGTGGACCTCAGCTTCCCCGAACCCCCCTTCGCCATCCTCACCCGGACCAACGTGGGGGCCATAAAGGCGGTTCTTTCCCACCACGACCTCCACTTGGGGCGGGTGCACGTGGTGGGGGGCGTGGAGGAACTCTGCTGGCTTCTGGAAGATGTCGGGGCCCTCAAGGAGGGCGGGGTGAGGCCGAAACCCCACCCCGAACTCGTGGGGGTGAAGAGCTGGGAGGAGCTGGAGGAACTCGCAGGGGTCTCCCCCCAGGTCAAGGTCCTCTTGGAGCTGGTCAAGGGGGCGGACCCCTACAGCCTGGCGGACTACCTGCGCCGAACGCAAGTCCCCGCCCACGAGGCCAGGCTCGTGGTCTCCACCGCCCACAAAGCGAAGGGGCGGGAGTGGGACCGGGTGCTCCTCTGGGATGACTTCCCCACCTGGTGGGAGGAGGGGTGGGCTCCCTTTGGCGTTGAGCCAGACCCCGAGGAAGAGAACCTCTTCTACGTGGCCATGACCAGGGCCCGGAGGCACCTCTCGCTGGCCAAACTCCCCACGGCCCTAGAGGCGATCGCTGACACCGAAGAAGAGGCCTATATCGAAGAAGAAGAGGAAGAAGGGGACGGCTTCCTTCTTCCAAGCCCCTCCTCCACTCCCCCAGGAGGAGTGCTCGGGTGGAGCGCCAAGGCCGCCCTCTTCTTGGCCGAGTTGCGGGGGCGAAGCGACCTCCCGGAGGAAGTCCGCAAGAGGGCGGAGGCCCTCGCCTTCGCCCTTCACCAAGCCCTTCCTCTAGAGAAGTTCTTGGCGGCATCCAGCGAGGAGGAGGAACACTACTAGTTGTGAAGTCTTCTCTGGGGGCGGAAGCGGCCACCCCGTTGCGAAACCTGTGCCATAATGGTGAAGAGGGCAAGCCATGGACGGAACCCATCTCGCCTTCGTTGCGGTCCTGGGAGTCTTGGCCTATATCGCCAGCTACCTCTTGGAGCGGAAGTACGGCCCTTTCCCCGAGGAGTCGGAAACCCGGCCTTTTTGGTGGGACCTTCCCTGCGGGTGCCCCATCGAGGACGATGACGATGGCCACCGCCGTTACGGCGATCCTCTCGCCCCTCCTCCCTACAACTCCTTCGATGAAGGAGATAGGCGGTGAAAGAGGCATCGAAAAAGAACCCAGGCGGTCTTTGCCGCCTGGGTTTTCGGGCTTTTCGATGGGGTGGCTGATCGCAGAAGAGGCCTCTCCCCTCCCGTGCCCTCTTTCTCTTCCCTACCCCAAGATCTCCCGCCCCACCTTGGGAAAGAAGTTCCGGACCTTCAAGGCCTCCACGTACTTCCCCTTTTTGAGTTCGGCCAGGTACTCGGGCCTGGGGTCACGGCCCTCGTAGGCCTGCATGGCGGTGCGGGCGAAGACCCCCTCGAAGCCTTCCCAGCGCTTCGCCTCCTCCTGGACCTTGAGCCAGGCCTCCTTGCGGGGCAAGGCCTGAAGAGCCTTCCCCACCCCGGTGGCCTCGCCGAGGAGGCTCGACAGGAAGGACATGGCCTGGAGGGCCGCCCCCTGCAGGTCCTCCCGCCCGGCGAGGGCGGCCAGGAGATCGTCTATAGACTGGCTGGCGTAGGCCTCCACAAGGCGGGCCTCAGGGCGCAAGAGGAAGTCCGCCACCCTGAAGGCCCAGCCCGTCTTGAACTTGGCGAACTCGCCCCCTTCCGGGAGGTAGGCCACGTACCCCTCGATCCCTTGCGCCTCCTTCAGGCTCTCTCTAAGGCCTTCGGGGTCGAAGCCCTCCACCTCCTCCCAGGTCACGTGCTCCAAGGGCCAGGGGAAGTGCACCTCGGGGAGGAGGTACTCTCCGGTCTCGATGCGCCTGGCGGCGATGAGGAAGAGTGCGGGGCGGTCGTAGCGCACCAGGACGGGGGCCCGGGGGTCGATGACCTCGAAGAGGAGGGTCAGGGGCTCGGCGAGAAGCTCCCGGGCCGCCCGCTCGTGAGCCTTGGTCCAGAGGTCCTTGGCCAGAGCCCCCACCAAAGGAGGCTCCAGCGAGTGCCTGGAGGCCCACCTCAGGCTCTCCCCCTCCCGCCAGACCTGGAGGAGGTAGCCGTCTTCTTTCCGGGCCAGGTAGACCCGCTTCCCCCGGAGGGCTTCCTCCCCTAGGCCGTGAGGAGGCTCCCGGTAGTTGAAGAACTTGTGAAAGGGCCGGGAGAGGGTCTCTCCGGTGGCCTCTCGGTAGACGATCCCCCTAAGCTCCCGGGCCTCGGGGCGGGCGAAGGCCTCGGGGTCGGCGTAGAGGTAGTTGACCAGGACCCGCTCCCCGTCCCGCCTGACGGCGAAGGCCTTGGTCTCTTTGGCGAGGGCGAGGGCCACCTCGAGAGGGGGCGGGGGGTTAGGGATTATTTGGGACTGACGCTCTTCCTTCACCG
>Ga0272449_1001228_pt1 | contig 27194 bp, 30 predicted proteins | sample YNPCB0241_FD_198679 | JGI IMG/M metagenome (GOLD analysis project Ga0272449, IMG submission 198679) | Hot spring sediment microbial communities from Yellowstone National Park, WY, United States - YNP-CB-024-1 | ecosystem: Environmental > Aquatic > Thermal springs > Hot (42-90C) > Sediment... | reverse complement strand
CGCCATTGGTTGTTCTCCTCACCTTGAAGTTTTACCGAGACCGTTCAACGTGCATCACCGTAATCCATAGGCCCCGCCATGTCCCTTTGAAAGCCTCGTGTCCAGGAGGACCTGTGAGGTGGAGGCGGGGAAGTTGGGCCGCTGCGAGATGGGCCAGGCGGATTTTTTGCGAACTCCTTGCCGGAAATGGCGCCCGTGTAGTACCGCCCCTCGTCACGGGCGCAATGGATATTTTATTTTGAGAAATGATTTCATAATATTAGATACATCGCTATAGGGGGAAGATGGAGAAGTTATTCACGGGGGAAACGAGATGGGAAAAGGTGGGCTCAACAGCATTGAGAAGGCCATGGAAGTCCTCATGGCCTTCACTCGCCATCGGGAGCTGGGGACTGGGGATGTGAGCAGGTTACTCGGATTGCATAAAGCCACCGCTTCTCGCATCCTGAGGACCCTGGCTTCGAGGGGCTTCCTGCAGCAGGACCCCAGGACCAAGGCTTTCACCCTCGGTCCAGCCATATCCGAGCTGGTGAGGGCCTACACCAACGGCATCGGGTACCGGATCGTGGAGTTGGCGCGCCCGGAGATGGAAAGGTTAAGGGACAGGTTGGGCGAGACGGTGGTCCTGGAGGTCCTCTCCGGCCCGGGTACGGTGATAGCCTGCGTGGTGGAGGGACCGCAGCGGGTTCGCATCGCCGGCACGGTGGGGGACAGGCTTCCCGTGCATGCGGCGGCGGGTGCCAGGGCCATATTAGCGTTCTCCCCTCGTGAACTTTTCGACAGGCTCATCGGGGAAGATCTTCCCCAACTCACCCCTAAGACCATCACTGACCGGGAGGCCCTCTGGAGGGAGCTGGAGAGAACTCGAAAAAGAGGGTTCTCCCTGGACAGGGAGGAGATAGACGTGGGCATCAACGCGGTGGGGGCCCCGGTGTTCGACCACGAGGGGAATGCCGTGGCGGCGGTGGTGGTAGCGGGTCCCTCCGGGAGGGTGAAGGGAGCGGCCGGCTCGAGGCTGGTGGAAGAGGTGATGAGGGCAGCGGAGTCCATTTCGCGCCGCCTGCATTATCCGGGGGCTGGGGAAGAGAGCGATGGTCGGGTAGCGAAGCGGGGGGATATGCGGGAGTATGCTTGAAGGGCCTGAAGAAGGGAGAGCGCTCATCAAGCGCTTTCGTCCGTTACCAGTTCATGGTAAGTAAGGGGGTGATGGCATGGGGTTGAGGGACGCGGTTATCAAAAGGACGTACCTTTTCCCGGACAGGGTGAGCATGGAATACCTGAGGGGATTGAATCGGAGGAAGCTGAGACCGGGGGAGAAGTCCTTGCCCTACGCCGGTTACTTCTATCGTGAATTGGCAAATATTCCTATCGAAGATCTGGAGCGCGTCAACTCAGGTCCGGTGAGGCACGACCGTGCCACCCCCATCCAGGACCGGGCGGCCCTGGCCGAGACCGGGTACCTGGAGATGGAAACCGGTTACGCGGTGATGCCCGACGGTTCCGGGGTGGCGGCCACCCTGGTGAAGATGCCGGGGGTCACCCCCGAGATGCTGGACTGGTGGTTCAACTGGCATTGCCTGGAGGACCTCAGATACGCCATCTGGTGCCCTGTAGCCCATTACGCAGTAAGGGCCAAGGATCCCGCGAGGCATTTAGATGATTCGGGGATTCCACCGGCGAGTAGGATACACGGGAGCGTCCATTATGTCACGGAGAGGATCCATACCCGGTTTCCCCAGAGGATAAGGATCGAGTTCCTCTCCCCGGAGGAGTTCGGGATTCCCGAACCCGGAGGGGATGAATCCCGCCTCGCTAGGGCGATCTGCGCCAACGTTTACCTGGCGGGCCTCGGCCTCCCCATCGCCGCGTTCCTCCACGCCGTGAGGGTAACCGGGGATGGGGTGGAATACCGAAGCCGGTACTGGTCAGGTTATCTGGTGAGGGATGGAAGGCCAGTAAGGGTGAAGTTGCCCCCGGTGGTGGATGTCATGGAGCTGGCGCGGGGAACCTGTATCCACAGCCTCATGGAATACCATAACCTGGCCTCTTTCCTGCCGGAGATCTACGGGGAATACGGTGGGAAGGTTGAAGCCACCTTACGAAAGTGAATCACAGGTCCTTCGATGGCGAGCGGGAATGAAGGGGGTATGGGTTAAATTGGGAAGGGAAGACAGGTTTGAGAGCGGGAATGGCGGGGGCGCGGTTTACTGGGGGTTGCTGGCCGCTTCCTGCGCCCACGTGTTGGAGGAATACGTGTGGCCAGGAGGGTTCCTTCGGGTGGCCCGCGAGGTGGCTCCGCGGGCGTTTGAGCATGCGTCCACCCCCGTCGTGGTCGGGGTGAACGCTGCCATGATCGCCGGGTGCCTGGAGGGTGCCCTGCTGGCTTGGCGCAATCCCCTCCTGGGATTGAGTATGGCGAGCCTATTGCATGCCAATGCCCTGCTCCACCTGGGCGTTTCCCTGAGGGCCAGGAAGTACGTGCCCGGGCTCGCCACCGGCCTTTTTCTCTACCTTCCCCTTTCGGTCAAGGCCTTCTCCTCCTACCGCAGGTCTGAGAGATACCGCCCTCAAGTGGCCATGGGCGCGGTCGCCCTGGGCCTAGCCTGGCATTCCCTCCCTTTCCTGGCTTTCGCCTTGCGGGCGAGGCTGATGGGTAAACACCGAGATACGGATGGGCAAGCCTGATGGATAAGCATCTTCCCGGACCGGAGGCTTAGGGGGGTCAGCTGTTCAAGGTCTTGGTCATGGTTTATGATATGGAGGAACGAAGGCGAGGATGACAGGGTAGATGAAAGTGGAGAGCGTCCCGGATGGAAACGGGGAGGCGGCCCCCGGAAAGGTATTGGTGCTCAACTCCAGCTATCAACCGCTGAACACGGTGAACGTGCGGCGGGCCGTCGTCCTCGTGCTCAAGAAAAAAGCGGAGATAGTGGAGAGGGACGGGGCGTACATGCGGTCCGAGAACCTCTCCCTGCCCGTTCCGCTGGTCATCCGCCTTGCTTACTTCGTTCACGTGCCCCAAAAGGGTATACCCCTGAGCCGCCGTGCCGTCTTCGCCAGGGATAACCATACCTGCCAGTATTGCGGCGGGCGGGCGGAGAGCATAGATCACGTGGTCCCCAGAAGCAGGGGTGGCAAGCACGAGTGGGAGAATGTGGTGGCCGCCTGTCGACGTTGCAACACGCGCAAGATGAACCGGTTGCCCCACGAGGCGGGGCTGCGCCTTCTGCGCAAGCCCTTCCGCCCCAAGGGCTACGTTTGGCTTTACGGGGTGGAAGGCGGCGTACCCAGGGCCTGGGAACCTTATTTGGACTCGGCCCTGGTGGGCTGAGAGCTTGGTTGGCAGGAAACGGTATGAGCGGGTATGGACGATCCAGAGCTTCTGGAACCCGTCAGACCGGGGATATTCCGTATTGAGATCCCCGTGCAAGGTCCCCTCCAGAACCTGAACTATTACCTCTTCGCCGGCGATCATCCTTTGCTGCTGGACGTTCCCCCACTCTTTGGTCCCCTGGTGGATGCCTTGGAGAGGGCGATACGCAAGGCGGGGGTGAGCCGGCTGGAAAGAATTGTCCTTACCCATGCCCACGTAGATCACAGCGGGTCTGCTGCGGAGGTGTCGAGGCGCCTGGGGGGTCGTATCTGCGCCCACGTCGACGAGGTATGGCGGCTGGAGAGGGACGAGGAGGCGGCCCTCCGGGAAGTGCAGAGGATGGGGAGGTTCGCGGAGAGGTGTGGGTTTCCTCCGCGGAGGCTGCAAAAGACACTGGAATCGTGGAGACGTTGGAGGGTTTTGACGGAACTCTGCCGGGTGGAGGAGGCCCTGGTGGAGGGGGAAGTGGTCGAGGGAGGAGGCAGGAGGCTCCGGGTCCTACATACGCCGGGGCACACCTTCGGTCACCTCTGCCTCTACGAGGAGAGGGAGAGGATCCTCTTCTCGGGAGACCATCTCATCCGGTCTATCACGCCCAACCCGGACCTCTTGGTGGGGGAGGACGGCTCCTGGAGGTCGGGCCTTCCCCACTTCGTGTCGTCCCTGGGTAAGCTGGAGCACTTTGATATTCTGGTAGCTTATCCTGGTCACGGACGGCCCATCTCCAGGGTGGGGAGGAGGATCGCTTTCAACCTGGAGCATCATCGCCGGAGGTTAAGGGAGGTGTTGGAGGGGATACCGGGTAGGGGCTCCACCCCCTGGGAGCTGGCGGTCATGCTCTTCCCCCAGGTCGAGAGGGAAACCGCGACCATGGATTCCTGGCTGGCCCTCCGCGAGGTGATGGGTCACCTGGAGATCTTGCGGGAAGAGGGATTGGTGGAGCTCCGGGATAGTGACGGACTCATCCTCGTTACCCGGAAATGAAGGCGGGCCCGGTGGAGTTTCCTTTTCGCTAGCCCGAGGGAGTTAAAGGAATGTTTGGATGTCCCGGGGGAAGTACCGGTGGGGGAGCGGGAGAGGTGCCGGTGAGAACGGGGGACGCACGGGAGGTTAGCCGGGAAGTCCCCCCAGGGTCAGGCGTCGGGGTCGCCGGGGTTTATACCAGGGGAAAACGTCGGGCAGGGAAGGAGGCTTGACATGCCCAAAGTAGCGGTGGTGAGGGCGAAAGAGGAGCTGGAGAGGTCCTTTTGGGAGTTGTTCGAGCCCTTCGGAGGAGCGAGGGACCTGCTCGGGGGCAGGGAAGAGGTCTTCATAAAGGTGAACGCGGTGGACTTTAAACCGCATTGCCACACCGATCCCCGGGCAGTCCACGCCTTGGTCCGCCTCCTCAGATCGGAAGGGGCGAGAAGGGTCTTCGTGATGGACAACTGCACCCAGGGCAATTTCACCCGGCTGGTCTTCCGGGTGAGCGGCTTGGAGAGGGCGACGAAGGAGGCCGGGGGTATCCCCCTTTACCTGGACGAGGGGAGGCAGGACTGGATCGAGCTTCCCAGGATGGGTTATCGGGTCAAGGTGTCCCGCCTGGTGAGGGAAAGGCTGATGGAGGGCCAGGACGGGTGCTTCTACCTGAATATGCCTCGCCTGAAGACCCACTCCATGGCCCAGGTGACCCTGGGGGTCAAGAACCAACTGGGCCTCATCCGCCAGAAGGACCGGATAAGGGATCACAATCACCGCCTGCACCTGAAGCTGGCGGACATCTACTCGGTGATAAGGCCCCACTTCACCCTCATCGAGGGGTTGGAGGCGCTGAACCACGGCCATTATTCCCCGGAGGGACTGGCCGGGCAGTGCGTGGAGGAGTTGGGCCTGTTCATCGGGGGCGAGGACACCCTGGCCGTGGACGCGGTGGGCTGCCACGTCATGGGCATCGACCCCCGCCGGGTAGAGCACCTGCGACTGGCCTCGGATTTCGGATTGGGTTGTATAGACCTGGGAAAGATAGAGGTGGTAGGGGACCTGGAGCCCTTCCGCCGTAATTACACCTGGGAGCTGATCCCCGTGTATCCCCCCGACGTGAAGATCCTGGAGGGCAGGGAAAGATGCTGCCCTGAGGGGTGCAAACTCAACACCCGCATGGTGCTCCAGATGCTGTACACCGATTTCGGGGGTCGGGGCGGATTCACCATAGTGATGGGAAGCGGCTGGGAAAAGGAGGACCTGGAGGGAGCGGGCGACCGGGTACTGGTGGTAGGGGATTGCGCCGTCTCCGAGGCCTATCCCGTCCTGAAAAGGAGGGTGAGGGGCAAGGGCCTCCGGGCGGTGAGGGGTTGTAACAACCTCCGGGACATAATAGGGGGGCTGGCCTCTTTCATGGGGGTCCAGCCGTCCCGCATGGTCCCCTTGCCCTTCTGGCAAACCGCCACCCTGCTGGCCAGCGCCCTCTGGCACCGGACCACGGCCCGGGTCACCCCCGTGTGGGTGAGGAGGAGGTGAGCCGACTCCGGAGGCAGGGAGGGCCGGGGAGGGGGGGAGCGACTGGGCTGGTGGGGAGATTGAAAAGGCATGAAGAGGGCTGCTATATTTTTTGTGGTGAAGTGAAGCGGCGCCCTTGTAGCTCAGAGGACAGAGCAGTGGCCTCCGGAGCCACGTGCGGGGGTTCGAATCCCTCCAAGGGCGCCATTTTTCATGGGGCATTTCATGGAGGACCACATCCGCTGCTTTAATTGCCACCATGACATCCCCCAAGGGGTGGAAAGGTGCCCGGTGTGCGGGTTTTCCCTGGAGGGGGGTAAGGTCGAGGCCATCAAGAAGGCCACCGAGCTGAATTCCCGTGCCCAGCTCGCCGAGACCAAAGGAGATTTTCAGGAGGCCGTCCGGCTCTACACCGAAGCAGTGCAGCTCTTCCCGGAGTTCGTGGTGGCCCACTACAACTTGGGAATAGCCCTCGGGAAGCTCAAGGATTTCCGTGGGGCCATGGAGAGCCTGACCCGGGCGATAGGACTCAAGAACGACTTCGCAGCGGCCTATGCCGCCCGGGGGGACATGTGGGTGGCGTTGGGGGATTACGCTTCGGCGGTGCGGGATTATTCCATGGCCATAGAGCTCTACCCCGACTACGCCCAGGCCTATTATCGGAGGGCTATGGCCCTGGTGGAATTGGGCGAATGGGAGAGGGCCGAGAAGGACCTGCAAGACTACCTCTTCTACAAACCCCATGATCGGAGGGCCCGACTGAAGCTGGAGGAGCTGGCCAGGATTAGCGGTGAAGGCGGCGAGCGCCCCTCCCGGTGAAATACTGGTGGGCCCTGAGGACCGCGGGACATGGGGAAGGGAGAAAGGTCCATAGACTCGGGAGGGAGGGAAGCAAGGAGTCATGGTTCGTCGCATCCGTTCGGGGAAGGGAAATACCCCAGGGGACGGAGAAAGGAGGTAAGGCGTTAGATGGTGGATTTCGAGGACTACCTGGAGGAGAGGGTCGGGCAGGAGGTCATGGTGTGGACTGCCGGGGGGCACTATTTCAGGGGCATCCTCCGAGAGGTGGATGAGGAGGGCTTCCTGCTGCTGGAGGACGTGAGCTGTACGCTGGCGGGGGAAAGGGGAGAAAGGGAGAAAGTGGTGGTGGCTTTGGACGCGGTGGATGCCGTCTCCTAGCCCTCCCCCTTGACTTTCACCAGCTGTACGAAGTTCATCTGCAGGTTAGCCAGGGTCCCCCGGAAGGGCTTGAGGCTTTCCGGGTCCAGCTTTCCCTCGCCTGCCTTGATCATGGCGCCCAGTACGTCTATGGCCAATCTCGCCTGCCTGAAGTCCCTGTATTTGAGGTTGACGCTTTCCGGTAGCCCGAGCCTCAGGTAGGCCATGCTGGCCAGCTGGTTCATCATGTAAAGAACGATGTCGGAGACGGTGACCTTCTCCAGGCTCTCCTCCACCAGCCTCCGGAGATCCTCGTCAGTAGGCCCCCCCTCATCCTTACCCCCTCGCTCCCGGGCTTCCGCTTCGCCGACGGGACCTTCCGCGGGGTCTTCCGGGGAGGTGCCAGGGGTGACCTTTTCCCTTGATGCCTCGTCTCCCAGCTTGTCCTTTTCTTCCCCCTTGTCCTCTGACATGTCCTTACCTCCTCGGGCAAAGGATCGGTTTTTCGCCCCGGACGGCTCGTGTTCCGGGGAGTTTGCGGGGCGATACCCCGCGGGGCGATACCCCACATTCATTAGATTAATATGACGCAGGGGAAGCTGGGAGGGGGCTTGGGTCGGTTAAACAAGGGGGTAGCGCAAGTCCGCCGGTGCCGTGACCCTTTTGTAAGACTGACACAGGTGTATGCCCCGCCAATAGGGGCTTGGAATGGAGTTGGGTTGACGGGGGCCTTCCCCCTTTTCTTGCCAGGGGGATATCATATTACCCAAGCGAGGAGTTCTCGCGAAAAGGGATCTTGAAAACCGAATACAAGCCATGTAGGGGTGCTCCCAACCACGGGGGCTGAGAGCATACCCTTGAACCTGATCTGGGTAATACCAGCGTAGGGAACATGGTATGATGCGTGGTCGAGAGGCCGCGTCCTGGATCAGGGCGTGGCCTTGTTTTTCCAGGTAGGTAGCAGAAGGAATTGGAGGTGAAACTGATGGCGCAAGTTCCAGCTGGAAACTGGGACGAGGTCTCCATCACCGGGGCCATAGTGCGGGGCTTTTCCCAGGACTTCGTGGACAGCCTCAGGCTGGACGTGGCCATAGCCGGGGCCGGTCCCTCGGGACTCACTGCCGCCCGTTACCTAGCGCGGGAGGGATTCCGGGTGGCGGTCTTCGAGAGGAATCTCTACGTGGGTGGCGGGATTTGGGGAGGGGGCATGCTCTTTCCCCGCGTGGTGGTCCAGGAGGAAGCTGCCCTCCTTTTCGAGGAGATAGGGGTCAGGCTAAAGCCGGTGGAGGACGGCCTTTACCTGGCCGACGCGGTGGAGGCGGTCTCCCGTTCGACGGCGGCGGCCATAGAGGCGGGAGCCCGCATCTGGGTGGGGATGGGCGTGGAGGATCTGGTGCTGAGGGAGAAGGACCGGGTTAGCGGGGTGGTGCTCAACTGGATGGCCGTGGAGAGGGCAGGGTTGCACGTGGACCCGCTGGCGGTCCATGCCCGGGTGGTGATCGACGCCACTGGACATGAGGCCGAGGTGACCAGGACCCTGCAGCGCAAGGTACCAGGCCTTCGCCTGGGAACCCCCTCAGGCGGGGTGGTGGGGGAAAGACCCATGTGGTCGCAAGTGGCGGAGGCGACCCTGGTGGAGAACACGACGGAGGTGCACCCGGGGTTGATCGTAGCGGGAATGGCTGCCGGGGCGGTACATGGCTCCTACCGGATGGGGGCCATCTTCGGAGGCATGTTGCTTTCCGGGAGGAAGGCAGCGGCCCTGGCGGCGCAGATATGCCGGGGGGAAGGATGAGGAAGAGCCTCCGCCTGGGTCTTTACGTGATCACCGATGCCCGCCCTGACCTGGGGAGGGGTCACCTGGAGGTGGCCGAGGCGGCTCTGGAGGCAGGGGCCGACGCGGTCCAGCTGCGGGCCAAGGATGTGGGAGGGCGAGAGATGTACGAGTTGGCTGTGGGCCTCAAGGAGTTACTGGGAAGAAGGGGTAGTGGGACGCTCTTCCTGGTGAACGACCGGGTGGACGTGGCCTTGGCGGCGGGGGCGGACGGGGTGCACCTGGGATGGGACGACCTTCCGCCCGCCCAGGCCAGGCTCCTTCTCGGCGAGGAGAAGGTGCTGGGGGTTTCGGCCTCTTCTACGGCGGAGGCTCTGGCTGCCCTGGAGGCAGGTGCCGATTACCTGGGGGCTGGCCCGGTATATCCCACCGGCACTAAGGCGGATGCCGGCGAGCCCATAGGCCTGGAGGGGCTCCGGGAGATAACCGGGAGGGTGGACATACCCGTGGTGGCCATAGGCGGTATAACCGTGGACAGGGTGAGGGAAGTGCTGGAGGCAGGGGCCTCGGGAGTGGCCGTTATATCCGCGGTCATCGGGGCCGACGACATGTACGAAGCGGTCCTCCGCCTAAGACGGAAGGTGGACCGGTACCTGGGGAGGTAAGGAAGTTGAGAAGGAAGACGCTCATGGAGACCCTGAAGGAGGGTCACATCCCGGAGGCCTTGAAGAAGGCCGCCGCCGATGAGGGCATGGAGGTGGAACGCCTGGCGGAGGAGATAGCGGCGGGAAGGGCCGTGTTCCCTCACGGCCTGGCTAGGGGAGTGCGGAAGCCCTGCGTGATCGGGGGGGGCACCCGGGTGAAAGTGAACGCCAATATAGGGACGTCCGCCGACTACCCGGAGATCGCCGATGAGCTCCGCAAGCTGGAGGCGGCTGTGGAGGCGGGTGCCGATGCCGTGATGGACCTGTCCACCGGGGGTGACCTAGGCAAGGTGAGGATGGCCATCGCCAACCGTTCCCCCGTCCCCCTGGGCACCGTTCCCATATACGAGGCGGGTATCCGGGCCCAGCAAGACAAGGGAAGCATCGTGGCCATGGATGAGGAGGACATGTTCGCGGTCATAGAGGATCACTGTGCCTCCGGGGTGGACTTCATCACCGTGCACTGTGGCGTCACCATGTCGGTGCTGGAGGTGCTGCGGGCCAATCCCCGGGTGGCTGGCATCGTTTCCCGGGGAGGGGCCTTCCTGGCCGGCTGGATCCTCCATCACGAGAGGGAGAACCCCCTCTTCGAGAAATTCGACCGTCTCCTGGAGATAGCCAGGCGCTACGAGGTCACCCTTTCCCTGGGGGATGGATTAAGGCCCGGGTGCATCGAGGACGCTTCCGACCCGGCCCAGTTGGCGGAGCTGGTGGTGCTGGGTGGGCTGGTTAAGCGGTGCCGGGAGGCAGGGGTGCAGTGCATGGTGGAGGGACCAGGGCACGTGCCCCTGAACCAGGTGGAGGCCAACGTCAAGATGGCCAAGGCGGTGACGGAAGGCGCCCCCTTTTACGTGCTGGGACCCCTGGTGACGGACGTGGCCGCGGGTCACGACCACGTCGCGGCGGCCCTGGGTGGCGCCCTGGCTGCCCTGGCGGGAGCGGATTTCCTCTGCTACGTGACTCCCCGGGAACATTTAGGTCTTCCCACTGCCGAGGACGTACGGGAAGGGGTCATCATCACCCGCATCGCCGCCCATGCGGCGGACCTAGCCCGGGGAATACCCGGCGCCCGGGAGTGGGACCTGGAGATGAGTAGGGCCAGGAAAGCCCTGGATTGGGAGGCCCAGCTCTCCCTGGCTCTGGACAAGGAAAAGGCGGAAAGCCTTTTCCGGGACCGGCAAGTGCAAGGCGAGACGGCTTGCACCATGTGCGGAGACTTCTGCGCCATGAGGTTCATCTCCCGTTACCTGGGCACCGGCGAAATGGGCACCTGTTGAAAGAGTGGAGCCAGCCGTGGGTAGGAGCTCGTTTTGGACCATCGGGGAGGGTGGCACTTGAGGGCCGGTGAGCTGGGTGAGTTCGGAATGATAGCCCTCTTCCGGGAACTTCTCCCGGCTCCGGGTAGGGGGGTGATGCTGGGCAGCGGGGACGACGCCGCCGTCTTGAAGGGGGAAGCGGAGACACTCCTCTTCGCAGTGGACGCGATGGTGGAGGGGGTCCATTTCGACCTCGGCTACGTCCCGTGGGACTCGGTGGGCTACAAGGCCCTCGCCTCCAACCTCTCCGACCTGGCGGCCATGGGGGGTTGCGATAAGTCCTACGCGGTGGTGGCCATCGGAGCTAGGGGGGACACGAAGGTGGAGGACCTGGAAGAACTGCAAGGGGGGATCCTCCGCTGTGGTGGTAGTTTCCATTGTGAGCTGGTGGGAGGAGACCTGGTGGCGAGCCCCGGTCCCCATTTCGCGGTGGTAGCGGTGCTGGGATTTAAGGAGGAGGGGACGGTATTGCTCACCCGGGGAGGGGCCAGGGAGGGGGACTTGGTACTGGTCACCGGGACCCTGGGGGATTCATACCTGGGCTGGCTGTACCTGAGGAGTGGTGGGGAGGCGGGACACCCCTGCGCCCGGCGCCATCTTTATCCCGAGCCCAGGTTGCGGGAAGGGGACATCGCTTCCCGGCTGGGGGCGAGCGCCGCCATAGACATCAGCGACGGTTTCATCAAGGACCTGGGCCACGTGTGCGAGGAGAGCGGCCTGGGAGCGGAGGTGTATCTGGGGGAGCTTCCCTTGAGCCCGCAGGCGATGGAGCTGGCGGAGGCAGTGGGGGAGGATCCCTACCAGGCGGCACTTTCAGGCGGCGAGGACTACGAGCTCATCATCATCGCCCCGAAGGGGGCGGCGGACGAGATATGCCGACAAACGGGTGCTAAGATGGTGGGAAAGATGGTGCGGGGTGAGGGGGTGCGGGTTTTCGACCAATACGGTAAACCCTACGCCACCGGGAGCACCGGTTACGAGCACCTGAGGTGATCCCATGGCGGGGAGGAGGAGGGTGGCCCTCACGGTGGCGGGTTCGGATTCCGGCGGAGGTGCGGGGATTCAGGCCGACTGCCGGGTCTTCTTCCTGCTCGGGATACACCCCACTTGCGCCCTAACCTCGGTGACGGCGCAGAACACTCGGGGGGTGTGGGATCGTTTCGACCTACCCCCGAAGCTGGTAGCCGCCCAAATGGAAGCGGTGTTTTCCGACTTCCCGGTGGACGCCGCCAAGACGGGGATGCTGGCGCGCGAGGAGACGGTGCGGGTGGTGGCGGATGCCTTGAAGGGCAGGAGCGGGTTGCCCCTGGTGGTGGATCCGGTCTTGCGTTCCTCCACCGGGCAGGAGCTTTTGGACCCCGGGGGCTTGGAAGCCATGAAGGAGGAGCTCCTGCCCCTGGCCACCGTCTTCACCCCCAACCTGGAGGAGGCCTCGGCGCTCTTGGGGGAGGAGGTGGGAAACCTCCAGGCTATGAGGAACGCGGCGGCGGCCCTCCTGGAGCTGGGGCCCCGTTGCGTGGTAGTGAAGGGCGGGCATTTGGGGGGAGGGGAGGCGGCAGACGTCTTCTACGACGGTAGGCGGATGGAGGTGCTCTCCGGGGAGAGGATCCCCACCCCTCACGACCACGGCACCGGGTGCGTGTTCTCCGCGGGGGTGGCGGGGGGTCTGGCCCTGGGGGACGATCCCTTGCAGGCGGTGAAAAGGGCCAGGTCTCTGGTGAGGGCAGCCCTGCTCAATTCCCTGGACCTCGGGGGGGGAAGGGGACCGGTCTTCCCGGTATACCTGCCCTGAGGGTTATTCCAGGGTCGGCCGAAGGAACGGCAGGAGATCGATGTCCTGGTTGCCTGGAGGATGTCCCTGGAGGATGTCGCCGGGACGGGTTAGAATCCTCCTGTCCCTTGCTCCCACCGCGAGGTAGGCGCGGCGAGGAGGTGGAAGGTCGCGGGGGCACGGCGGAAGCATTTTCACCGGCGCCAAGATGGGATAGGGATCTCTTGTATCTCTTGTGGAGGTGACAGGGGATGAGGATCGGCATCGTCAGCGATACCCACGGCGACCCCGAGGCCTGGAGGAAGGCCATGGATCTCCTTCAGGGTTGCCGTATGATCCTCCACGCCGGCGATCACCTTTACCACGGCGCCTTCAACCCAGTTCTGCCCACCTACAACCCGGCGGAACTAGCCCGCCTGATGAACGAGAGCAGGATCCCCATCCTCCATGCACGGGGGAACTGCGATTCGGAGGTGGATCAGCTGGCCCTGCGGGATCCCATACTCTCCCCTTACCTCTGGCTACACGTGGATGGTTTGGACATCATGGTGATCCACGGTCATCAGGCGGAGGAGGATGAGCTGGCCAGACAGGCGGCCGGCTACGGCGCCCGCCTGCTGGTACGGGGTCACACCCACCTCTACAGTATCCGGGAGGCGGAGGGCGTGACGATTTGCAACCCGGGCAGCCCTTCCCTGCCCAAGGGGGAGGGCATACCCACCGTGGGGCTCCTGGATGGCAGCACCATCAGCATATTGGAGCTGGAGAGCGGTAGGGAACTGCTCCGGGGCGAGCTGTGATTCCGTGCTCTTCTCCGGCCTGCTACTTGTCCCGCCCTCTGCCGGTATCCGCTTCCCGTGGACGTTTGGAACGGGTTTCAGGTGGCCATAAAGGGAAAGGAGCAGGGAAGGCGAATAACCTCTTGTGTGAGGGAAGAGTGATGGAGGCAGCAGAGGATGCAGGAGGTGAGATGCATGAGGAAAGCCCTGGTTTTGCTGCTGGCCCTTGGTCTTGTGGGCCTTCTCGTGGCGGGTTGCGGTAAGGGCGAGAACACCGCCGAGGCCAAGGTTAAGATGTCTGAAGGTGACCAAGCTTACCAGGCGGCCAAGGACCTGTTCACCAAGCTTCAGCAGAAGCAGAGCGAGCTGGGTGGGAGCCTGGCCACCGGTGATTACTCCAAGTTCATCGGACCGGCAGGCGAGGCCCTGGAAAAGGAGGTGACCCAGAGCCTGGCGGACATCGAGGCCAAGCTCCGGGAGGCCGAGGGGGCCTATGAGGAGATCCTGGGAATGGAGGGCCTCAAGGATTACAAGGATTACGCCGACCTGATGCTCCAGGCCACTCGCAAGCGGCAGGAGATGCTACCCCTCATCAAGACCCTGCTGGAGGAGCTCAAGAAGATGGTGATGGCGGGAGCCGCGGGGCAGAAGGTCGACTTCACCGCCTTGCTCCAGAGGGAGGAGCTTAAGAAAGTCACCGACTTGGGAAGCGAGGCCGATTCCCTGGAGAAGCAGGCGGATAAGGTCAAGGCTGACAAAAAGCTTTAGAGAGCCTGCCCGGGGCCCGTGGCAGTGAAGGGCATGGGGGGAGGCATTAGCCTCCCCCTTATCTTTGTGGAAGATTTCGTTTTTCCACGACGGGATGGCGAGCATGGTTTAGACGGAGCGGGAATACCGACCTCTCCCTCCCGGTTCTCCTTAGAGGTTATGCCGAGAATTCGGCCTGCGGGACTTGGGCGGGAATACCGACCTCTTCCTCCCGGTTCTCCTTAAGTCCCCCCGAATAAACTAACCTTGACCGTATGGTTACCGATGGGGTAATATTATTCAAGTCGAGGTGCTCACAAATAAATGCCAGCGAGGAAGGATTCCACGTGGGGGATGAATACGGGGGTTGAGAATCATCGTCCTACAGGTAACTAGTGACCTTTTAGGGTCCCGTTTTTCATTTCGTGCGTCGGGATGAAAGGAGGAGGCGAGCGATGAGAAGGGGTGCAAGGTGGCTCTCGGCGTTGATGGTGTCAGCCCTGGTGTTCTCCCTTTTCGCTGGGGTGTTGGTCAGGGCGGATACCGCTACCGGGACGGGTTACACCGGGCTCAAAGCCACCATCCAGGCGCTGGTGTGGCAGGACAAGGACGGTGACGGCACTTTCTTCCAGGATGAAAGTACTGAGCTGGTGAACGGGGTGAAGGTCGAGCTTTACAGGTTGGGAATTGATGGGAAGTGGTTGCTGGTGGGAGCCCTGGATACGGGTCCGGGTGGCCTGGAGGGGACCAGCTTCCCCGCGGGATGGGTGGGCTGGGATGACGTGGAGCTGACCTACCCGGACGGTTGGACCTCCACCAAGTTCAAGCTGGTCGTTCCCGACGAAAGCCTCCAGCTCATGGGGGGCAGGGAAAGGGAGTTCGAGTTGAACATCTGGCAGGCCAATATTAACACTGGTAAGCTCTCAGCCCGTTTCTTTGAAGCCCAGGTGGAGGGTGAAAGGGCCGCCTTCCGGCTCATGGACGAGAAGGGAAACGCCCAGCCCCAAACAGCTGCCAACCCGCCGGTCAACAACGCGGGCGTGATTCAGGCCCTTGTCTGGGACGACATCAACGGCGACGGCAAGTTCGTGGAGCCCAACGGCCAGTGGAGCATCGAGGAGCTCATCGACGACGTGACCGTTAACCTCTACCGCAAGGAGGGGGACGCGTGGGTCCTGCAGGGAAGCGCCCGCTCCGGCCCGGGTGGTTACTTCCCCTTCTCCTTCCCCCACGGCTGGGTGGGCTTCAAGGACCTTCCCGTGATATGGGATTTCTCGAGTACCACCGAGTACAAGCTGGAGCTGGTGACGGACAAGACTTTCAAGGTGATAGGCGATTCCTACCGCCTGGCTCCTCTCAACTTTTCGAACCTGTGGAACTTCCGCTTCTTCGAGGTGACTCCCGGTGCCGCTGACCGGGCTTTCCTCATCCAGTCCCAGAGCGTCTCCATCTCCGGCACGGTCTGGTACGATGCCAACGCCGACCAGGTGCGGGAGTGGCACGAGCCGGGATGCGCGGGGTGGACGGTGGTGATCACAGACTGTTTTAACCGGACGGTGGCCACGGCCACTACCGATCAGAACGGTTACTACCGGGTGAGGGGCCTCAAGGCCGGCACCTACAAGGTCTGGGTGAGGAAGGTGAGGGACTGGAACCAGGTCTACCCGTATTACAAGATCCTGACCATACCCCCATGGGGCTGCGAGAAGGGGCACCACGTCGTGGTGGGGAAGGCCGGCAAGTACTACGTGAACAAGGACTTCGGGATGCTCAACATGAAACAGTCGGTGTGGGCGCCCCTCTATTACTCTCTTTGGCTGATAGGGCTATTGAGGTACCAGATTTGACCAAGGGTAAAGTCATTTGGGGGTGGCACGGGAAGGCCCCAGAAGGGGCCTTCCCCCTTTATCGCTCTTTTGGGGAAAGACTTTTCCCGAGATCCCCTGGTAGGTAACCGCCTGGGAAGACGAGGCACCTGGGAACCGCGACGGGTTGAGCTCGCCCGAACCCGGAGAGCTCATAGAACACGGACTCTCCCTACCTATCCCCTCATCCCTGGTTTTGCTGGCAAACCTTTTGGCCGAGGTGGGAATGGCGAGGGTCGCTACCCGAGCCACCTTAAGGAAGAACCGTGGGTATCCTTGTGACTTGGAAGGTAAAGGGTAGGACACACTCCGGCCAGGGCTTTCCCATGGTCAACTAGAGCCTGGCTTCACTGGGTGTGTTCGGGGTGAGGCGACCTTCATGCCCGGGTCACCTTGCCTGCCTTGAGGCACTTGGCACACACGTACATACGGACGGGCCTTCCCTCCACCAGGGTCCTCACCCGGTGCACGTTGGGGTCCCAGCGCCTCTTGGTCTTGCGGTGGGAATGGCTGATGTTGTACCCGAAACCGGGTCCCTTGCCGCAGATCTCGCACTTGGCCATAGACCCAACCTCCTTGACGCTCCGAAGTATGTTAGCAGAAGGGGAGGGAAAGGAGCAAGGGACAAAAGGACCGGGGTTGGCGCCGCGGTTTCCAGGCCGGAAGGCGATGGTGCACACCTATCCTTAGCCCTGATGCATGTTATCGCCGAGATGTCGGGAACACAGGTGTTTGCTCCCCTTGAGGCACCCTCCGGGTTACGGGCCGGGCGATAGGGACGTCGCCTTCCGCGGGTACCCTTTCTCCCCCTCCGGTCCTGCTGGGGCCATGGGCTATAATCTTCCTGTTCCCGGGAACGGTTTTTCCCGTACCGGACATCATCACGCCGGGGGAGCCGGCCCACAGGACCGCCCCACCCAGCGGCGCGGTGGGGAGGCCTGCAGGGGAGAGGAGGTAACCCTTGCTGGTACACCGCACGGAATTGGGAGAGGTGAGGATCACCGACGAGGCCCTGGCAGAGCTGGCCGGCCTGGCTTGCACGCGCTGTTACGGCGTAGTGGGGATGGCGGGCCAAAGTCTCCAGGAGGGGGTGGCCGAGCTCCTGGGAAGGGAGTCACTTACCCGAGGGGTGAAGTTGAGGCGGAAGGGTGACCGGGTCGTCATCCACCTATACGTCATCCTGGAGGCGGGAGTGAACATCGCTGAGGTGGCCAACAACTTGGTGGAGCAAGTTAAATACGTGCTGCGCCGTGCCGCCGGCCTGGAGGTGGACGAGGTTCAGGTCCACGTCCAGGGGGTCAGGACGGGTGGGTGAGACAGTGGAAGGGCAGGGCGGCGTTGGCCCGTCGGCCGTTTCCTCATCCATTCCCGTGGACCGCCGGGGGAGGGATCACGATAGCCCATGACGGAGAGGATAGATGCCAAGGGGCTGGTGAGGCTGATCCACGGTTCCCTGGAGGCCCTGGGAAGGCACAAGGAGGAGATAAACGCCCTTAACGTCTTCCCGGTGCCCGATGGAGACACAGGCACCAATATGTACCTCACCATGCAGGCGGTGGTGGAGGAGATAAGGAGATCCGGCGACTCCTCCATGGCCGCGGTTTGCCAGGCCGTGGCCAGGGGTTCCCTTATGGGGGCCAGGGGTAACTCCGGGGTGGTCCTTTCCCAGGTGCTCAGGGGTTTCACCCAGGTCTTAGAGGGCCACGAGGATGCCGGGGTGCCCGAGCTGGCCTTGGCCCTTAGGAAGGGCTCGGAAGTGGCCTACCGGGCAGTGATGAAGCCGGTGGAGGGTACCATCCTCACCGTGGTGAGGGAGGCGTCGGAGGAGGGGGAGGAAGCGTCCAAACACCACCGCGAGCTGGAGGACTGGCTGGCCCAGGTGGCCAGGAGGGCCAGGGAATCCCTGTCCCGCACCCCCGAACTCCTCCCGGTGCTCCGGGAAGCTGGGGTTGTGGACGCAGGGGGCATGGGCTTCGTGGTCATCCTGGAGGGGATGCTCAGTGCCCTTTCCGGAAAGGACCTGGAGGCAGTGGAAGAGGAGCTGGCGAGATGGGACACGCCGACGGAAACGGTATCCCCATCCCAGGCCGAGGATTTCCGCTATGAGATCCAGTTCCTGCTGAGGTGCGAGGACGAAGGGGTGGAGGACTTTCGCAGGGAGCTGGCTCGTATCGGTGGGTCGGTGTTGGTGGTGGGGGGAGATGGCCTTTACCGGGTACATCTTCACACGGACCGGCTGGGGGAAGCGGTGGAGCTGGCCAGCGCCAGGGGCCGCATGAGCGACGTGGAGATCACTGACCTCAGGGAGCAGGTGGAAAACCTCAAAGCCGCCGGGGATACGAGTGCCTCCCCAGGGGCGATGGGGGAGATAGGGGTGGTGGTGGTGGCCTCCGGCCAAGGCCTGCGGGAGGTGTTCACTTCCCTGGGCGCTGGGGCGGTGGTGGAAGGGGGGCAGAGCATGAACCCCAGCACCGCCGAGCTTCTCGAGGCGGTGGAGTCCCTCCCCCAAGGGCGGGTGGTCATTCTCCCCAACAACAAGAACATTGTGCCCGCTGCCGAGCAGGTGAAGGGCCTCACCCGGAAGGAGGTGGTGGTGGTGCCCACCCGCTCGGTCGTGGAGGGACTGGCAGCCCTGGTGGCCATGGACGGGAAGCTGGGACTGGCGGAGAACGGCGAGAGGATGGCCCGGGCCGCCTCCGGGGTGAAGACCGGGCTCCTCACCCACGCGGTGAGGGATTCCCGGTGGTCAGGAGGAGAGGTGAGGAAGGGCTATTACATAGGGCTTTTCCGGGAGGGGATAGTCTCCCACCACGAGGACCTGTTCCAGGCGGCGGTGGGGCTCCTGGAGGCCATGATGGAGGGAGATGAGGAACTGCTCACCGTGATCCTGGGGGAGGGTTTCCCGGAGGGCCTAGAGGGAAGTCTGCGGGAATACGCCGAGGGAAGGGGCCTGGAGGTGGAGGTGATCCGGGGAGGGCAGCCGCTTTATCCCCTCATCTTGGGCCTCGAGTAGGCGACACGGGGAATCGTGGCCCGGCTGGAAAGGTGTTCTCTTTGGGCCCTTTCCCCTACTTGCCGACCGGTTGGGGGTGATCCAGGGCGGCAACCACGTTGTCCCTCGGCTGGGCCCCCAGTAGACCCGGGGCTCCGAATGGGCGGCGCATGGGGTTTGGCCTAGCCGCATCGTCTGTCTTAACTGGTCCCTTCCCCTGGTTCGTAATGACAGCTCTTGGAAACTGATCCCGGGCTTCCCTCCCTCATCCCTTAGTGCCGAGGGTCGCGGTGGGGTCCGGGCTTGGGGTCTCCTGGAGCGGTGCTCGGGCTGGAAAAGGGGCCCCCTCCGGGAGCACGCCTTTCCCCCTGTCGAGGGCGGGCTTGTCGGGAGCGGGTTCCCCAGGGCAGCCAGGCTCATTGGGTCGTTGGCGTCTCGGGGGCCGGTCGTTGGGCTTTCCAGGGGATGGAATAAGGCCATACCTGCCCGTTGACCTCCGAGCGGCTGCCATAGGGAACGCGCCGTAAGGCCCGTGTCGGCCCCGGGTTTTATATATCCGGTGGGGCCTAGTCTTATATCCGGTGAGGCCTAGTCTTGGGGATGGCAGAGGCCGCGGGAGATAATTCAGAGGATGGGAAAGTCGATGCCCGAACGGGTCATGTCCTGGGCGAGGAACCTGGAGGCGCTGTCCGGACCGGTCACGCTGGTAAAAGGGGTGGGCAGCGGCCTTCTTAGGCACCTGCACGCGCTGGATATCCACACCGTGGAGGAGCTCCTGTACCATTTCCCCCGCAGGTACCTGGACCGCAGCAGGCTGGTACCCATTCGCGACGTGCGCATCGGGGAGGAGGTGACGGTGGTGGGCACGGTGAGGGAGGTGGAGGAGGGCGTCACCTCGAGAGGACTGGAGATTCTCCAGGTCTCCATCTACGACGGGACCTCCTATCTCCACGGGGTCTGGTTCAACCAGCCCTATCACCGGGATCGTCTCCCACCGGGGACCGTGGTGGCCTTTTCCGGCAAGGTGCAGAACCGTTTTGGAAGGCTCCAGATGATCAACCCGGCCTACGACATAGTGGAGGACGAGGAAGAGGTGGGGCGCAGGACCGTCCATACTGGAAGGATCATACCCCTCCACCCCGCTTCCCAGAGGTTGAGCGCTGCCATGCTCCGCCGGCTGATAGCCCGGGCCTTGGAGCAGTTCGGCGACCTGCCGGATTTCCTCCCCGCCCGGCTCAGGCTACGCTATGGGATGCCTCCCCGTACGGCTGCCCTGCGCGAGATACACTTCCCCACTTCCTCTTCCCGCTTGAAGGCGGCCAGGGAAAGGTTGGCGTACGAGGAGCTCTTCCTCATCCAGGTGGCCCTGGCCATCCGCCGCCTGCGGCTGGGGGAGGAAGAGAGGGGCATATCCCACCGACCTCCCGGGGAGCTCATATCCCGTTTCCTGGGCGGGCTGCCCTTCTCCCTCACGCGGGCTCAGGAGCGAGCCTTCCAGGAGATCGCTGCGGACATGGCCAAGCCCCATCCCATGAACCGCCTCCTCCAGGGCGAGGTGGGCTCGGGGAAGACCGTGGTGGCCCTCATGGCCTTGCTGTTGACCGTGGAGAACGGGCACCAAGGGGCCTTCATGGCCCCCACCGAGATCTTAGCGGAACAGCACTTTCGCAACCTTGCCCACCTGCTGGAGGACCTGCCGGAGGTGAGGATGGAGCTTCTCACCGGCAGCACACCTTCCCCCAGGAGGAGGGAGATCTTGCAGAAGGTGGCGGGCGGGATGGTGGACATCCTGGTGGGGACCCATGCCCTGATTCAGGAGGACGTGGAGTTCCGGGATCTGGGACTGGTGGTGGTGGACGAGCAGCACCGCTTCGGGGTGAGACAGAGGATGCTCCTCAAGGCCAAGGGAGACAGGCCGGACACCCTGATAATGACCGCCACCCCCATACCCCGAACCCTCTCCCTCACCCTGTACGGGGACCTGGAGGTTAGCGTCATCGACCAGCTCCCCGGGGGGAGGCCTGGCACCACTACCCACGTGATAAGCCCTTCGGAAAGGGAGAGGGCCTACCGGGTGATGGAGGAGGAGATGGGGAAGGGAAGGCAGGGTTACGTGGTCTGCCCCCTGGTGGACGTCTCGGAGTCCATGGAGGTGAAGGCGGCGGAGAAGGAGGTGAGGGAGCTAAGTAGGGTCTTCCCCCGGTTCGAGGTGGGGATGATCCACGGGCAGATGCCCCGGCAGGAGAGGGAGGAGGTGATGGAGCGCTTCCGCCGAGGGGAGGTGCAACTGCTGGTCTCCACCACCGTCATCGAGGTGGGCATCGACGTACCCAACGCCACCTTCATCCTGGTGGAGGACGCCGACCGCTTCGGCTTGAGCCAGTTGCACCAGCTCCGGGGGCGCGTGGGGCGGGGTAGGTATCCCTCCCATTGTTTTTTCCTGTTCCGAGGCGATACCGAGGATTCTGTGCGGCGTCGCAAAGCCATAGCCGATATCAAAGACGGTTTCCGCCTGGCGGAGGCGGACCTGGAGATCCGGGGGGAAGGTTCCCTCTTCGGGACCCGCCAGTCCGGGTTCACCGACCTGAAGGTGGCCAGGCTCACCCGCGACCTGCCCCTCCTGGAGAGGGCCAGGGAGGACGCCACGGAACTGGTGAGGGCGGACCCGGGGTTGGAAGGGGAGGAGAACCTCCTCCTCCGGATGGAGGTGGAGAGGAGATTCGAGGATTCCCTGGAGTGGATATTCCACGCCTGAACATCGCCGCGGGACTGCCCCCGGCGGGGAGGGCGGGGCGCCCGGGTCCTTGCTGTTACGGGGCGGGCCGCGGGGCGAAGGTGACGACGACGGCTAATCCTGCATCGCAGGGATAGCGCTTTCCTGGAAAAAGAGTAGTGCGAGAGGGCGGTGACGAAGGGGAGGGGGCATGAGGATCATCGGGGGCAAGGCCCGGGGAAGGAAGATAAAGGCCCCCAGGGGGCGCGAGACCCGTCCCATGCGGGATTTTGTGCGGGAGGCGGTCTTCAGCTCAGTGGGCGACGCAGTGATCGGCGCCAGGGTGCTGGACCTTTTCGCGGGAAGCGGTTCCCTGGGGCTCGAAGCCCTGAGCCGGGGCGCTGAGGGGGCGGTATTTGTGGATAGTTCCGCGGAGGCGGTGAGGGTGATCAGGGAAAACCTGGAAGCCCTTGGCCTTGCCGGGAGGGGAGAAGTGGTGAGGGCGGAGGTCCTGGCTTACCTGCGTAGGAATGCCGGGAAGGTGCCTCCCTTCGGTTTGATTTTCGTGGACCCGCCCTATAAAATGGACCTCGAATCCCGAGGCGAGATCCTGGAGGAACTGGAAAAAGGAGGCTACCTCGCTCCCGGAGCCCTCGTCATCATGCAGACTCCGAGGGAAATGGAGATACCCACCGCTGGCAAGGGCCTGCGCCACGTGAAGAGAAGGCGGTACGGCGAGAGCGTGGTGGACATGTACCTGGCCGCACCGCCGGAAGGGGTGCCGGAGTAGGGAATGACATGAGGTAATGGGGAGAGGAATGATCGCAGATGGCTATCGCGGTATGCCCCGGGACCTTTGACCCGGTCACCAACGGCCACGTCGACGTCATCAAGCGAGCGGCCCCCTTCTTCGAAAGGTTCATCGTGGCGGTGGCGGAGAACCCGGCGAAGAAGCCGCTCTTCACCCTGGAGGAGAGGGTGTATCTCCTGAGGAAAGCCACCCAAGGCCTGAAGGGCGTGGAGGTGGCATCGTTCGATACGTTGCTGGTGGAGTTTGCCCACAAGGTGGGGGCCAGGGTCATCGTGAAGGGCTTGAGGGCCATCAGCGACTTCGAGTACGAGTTCCAGATGGCCCAGATCAACCAGGCTTTGGATCAAGGGATCGAAACCTTCTTCGTGATGGCCAGTCCCGAGTACACTTTCATCAGTTCCAGCGCGGTGAGGGAGGTGGCCAGCTATGGGGGCTCCATCCGGGGGCTGGTGCCGGAATGCATAGAGGAGGAACTCACCCGCTTGTTCAGGGAGAAGTTCGGCCTCAAGGGCTAGGGCGCAGGAGGCGGGTGCGCGGAGGCCGCGGAGGGGGTATCATGGCTTAAAGCGGTCCTCGCCGGGGAGGTTAATGGCGCGGAAGGAAAATCGACTTTGGACGTCAAAACACATTATCGGTGACCAAAGTTAACGGTGATTCAGGGCAGGAGGGAACAATCCTGGTCCCGATGCGGTAGGTTCGGGGAAGGCATAGTATGAGAAGAAGAGAGGAAGAGGAATACGAAGAGAGGAACGCGGCCCGGCGGGCCAGATACGACGACGAGCCCGGGGAAGCAGGAGCGCCTGCCAGGGATCGACAAGCCACGCCGGGGGAAGGCTACCTGGACATATTCCAACAGCTGGACAGGATCGAGGACCTGATCGTCTCCAGCCGGCGCGTTCCCTTTTCTTCCTCGGTCATGGTGAACGAGGCCGAGATCTTCGAGCTTCTAGACGAGCTACGCAGCTCTCTGCCGGATGAGTTGAAGCAAGCCCGCTGGATGGTGAAGGAGAAAGAAGAGTTGATGGCGGAGGCCCGACGGGAGGCGGAGCGCATCCGTGAGGAGGCCAGGGAGGAAAGGGCCCGCCTCATTGAGGAGACGGAGATTGTGAAGGCGGCCAGGGCGGAGGCGGAGAGGATCGTGGAGGAGGCCAGGGCCCAGGCCCGGGAGATTCGGCTGGAGGCGGAGGACTACGCCGACGAGCGGCTTGCCAACCTAGAGGTCACCTGCTACAAGTTGCTGGAGGTCATAAAGCGTGCCCGGGAGAGGCTCCAGGGTACCCGGGAGAGGAGTGAGGGAGGCCTGGAGCTTGAGGAATAGACGGGCAGATACCGCGGGCGGGGCATGGTGCCGTGTCCCGGGTTTAGATAAAATGATATTGCTTGACTTTTAATTTCGAAACACCGTCAGTAAAGGAACGCCGTCAGGACCTTCACCGTCATCCTCTAAGAAAAGGACATGCCCTTTCCTATTCCTTCCATAAATTGCTGGCGCGGGAAAGGCTTATAGCTGGAGAGCAGGATTCCGGTATGAAAGGATGGGATGGACATGAGCACCGAGTTCAGGGCCCTGAGGGTCCCGGTGGAGAACCTGCAGAAGAAGGTGTACTCTCGGGAGAGGGTTTCCCTGGACCTTTCCCTGGGGGTGGGGGAGGGAGGCATTTTCGAATCCCGGGGGTGCGGCGACGTGCACCTGGATTTCGTGCTGGAGAGCAACCCGGACGGGATCAGGGTAACCGGGAGCATCGGCGGCTGGGTCAACATGGAATGCACCCGCTGCCTGGAGAGCTATCACCGGGAGCTGGACCTGAGGGTGGACGAGTTCTACCGGCGTCCCGGCCTCGAGGTGGTGGACGAGCTAGAGAAGCGGCTTCCCCAGGGGATGGAGATGCCGGAGGAGGACGCTTACGTGATCCAGGACAACATGGTCGACCTCTATGTGTTGGTCAACGATGCCATAATGCTGAGCCTGCCCATAAAGCGCCTTTGCTCGGAGGAGTGCAGGGGGCTCTGCCCCGTCTGCGGGGAGAACCTCAACCAGGGTGAGTGTGGCTGCCTAAGGGAGGCCGTCGATCCCCGCTGGGAGGCCTTGCGGGCCCTGCTCGAGACCGAGGGAGAAGGAGGCGCTTGACCCCGGGGGAAGCGGGTAATATATTCTTTTTCCTGTATGACTTGAAGATAGGGAGGTGAACATGGCCGTTCCTAAGAGGAAGAAATCCAGGTCCAGGACGGCTTCTCGCAGGGCTCAGTGGAAGCTGGGGATGCCTGCCAAGGCGGAATGCCCCCAGTGTCATTCCCCCAAGCTGCCACACCGGGCTTGCCCCCATTGTGGCACCTATAACGGGAGAGAGGTCCTGGAAGTGGAATAAGCGTCATGGAGGGATGATGCTAGGGAGGGGAAACCCCCTCCCTCTTTCTTTGCCTTTTGAAGGTGGAGGGGCACAAGAGGCTGGGATGCCCAGACCAGGTTTTTAAGGACCTTCAAGGGAGGTAGCGAGATAAAGGACCTTCAAGGGAGGTAACGAGCCATGCGCGGGGAAATCGTCGTGGCCCTGGACGCCATGGGAGGGGATCACGCCCCCCGGGCCCTGGTGGAGGGAGCGATGAAAGCCCGAAGGGAATGGGGGATAAAGGTGCTGCTGGTGGGGGACGAGGAGAGGATCAGGGCCGAGCTGGAGCAACTGGGAGGGGGGGATGGCCTGGAGGAACACATCGTCCACACCCCCGTGGTCGTGGGTATGGACGAGGAAGGGGCCTGGGCCTTCCGTCACAAGCCCGAATCTTCAGTGGCGGTGGCCGCCCGGCTGGTACGGGAGGGAAAAGCCCAGGCCATGGTGTCGGCGGGCAACACGGGCGCGGCCATGGCCGCTGCCACCTTGAGCTGGGGAAGGTTGAAGGGGATTAAGCGGCCGGCCATCGCCGTCCCCCTGCCCTCGGCGGGTTCTCGGGTTTTCCTGCTGGATGCCGGGGCCAACCCCGATTGCCAGCCCGAGCATCTGCGGCAGTTCGCCTTACTGGGGTCAGTCTATGCCTCCCTGGCGGAGGGCGGTGAGTGGCCCAGGGTGGGGTTGCTCAACATCGGCGAGGAGGAGGGGAAGGGAAACGAGCTGGCCCGGGAGGCACACCGCCTTTTACGAGGGGACCGCAGGATAAACTTCGTGGGAAACGTGGAGGGCCGGGAGCTCCTTTCGGGGAAGGCTGATGTGGTGGTGACGGATGGTTTCACCGGGAACGTGGTCCTGAAGACGGTGGAGGGAATCGCATCGCTCATGGCGAATTGGCTCCTGGAAGAGGTATCGTGCCTGGGAGAATCCAAGGCCGGCGAGTTCGTACCGGTGCTACTGAAACTGAAGGAGAGATTGGATTATCGCAATCTGGGCGGGGCCCCGCTGCTGGGGGTGAAAGGGGTTTGCATCATAGCCCATGGGCGTTCCGACGCCACGGCGGTGGGCAACTCCATCCGGGTGGCCGCCGAGGCGGTGAGACAGGCTCTGCCCGGCAGGACCGAGGCCTTGCTGGCTGAGATGGAGGCATGAGGGCATGAGTTGGTTTTCCAGGCCCAGGGAAGGCGCAGAGAGGGTCCTGGGGGTGGCTTTCCGCGACAAGGGCCTGCTGAAGAGGGCCCTCACCCACAGGTCCTACGCCTACGAGCACTCCCTCGAACCGGAAGAGACCAACGAGAGACTGGAGCTCCTGGGTGACGCCGTCCTCGACCTCATAATCTCGGAGTACCTGTTCCTGCGCCACCGGGAACTCAGCGAGGGTGAGTTGACCAAGATAAGGGCCCACCTGGTGAACATGAACACCTTGGCCGAACTGGCGCGGGAGATCGGCCTGGGGCCCCATATCCTATTGAGTCGGGATGAGAGGGCGGATGGGGGGGAGGAAAAACCCTCCATCTTAGCCGATGCCCTGGAAGCCCTCATAGGCGCTTTGTATCTGGACAGGGGACTTGACGTCGCGAGAAAGGTGGTGCTTCGTCTTTTCCGGAACCGCATCGAAGGCGCCCTCTCCGGGTCCCTGGATTTCGATTTTAAGTCGAGGCTTCAGGAGATGGTGGTCAAGGAGAAGGGGATACTCCCCCGGTACCGTATCGAGGAGGAAGGGCCTGACCACCAGAAGGTATTCCACGCTACGGTATACGTGGGTAACAGTAGGGTAGGAAAGGGAAGCGGCAGATCGAAGAAGGAAGCCGAGCAGGAGGCCGCCAGGGCAGCTCTGGAGAACCCATCCTGGAGGGGGGGCAAGACCTCCAGGAACAAAGAGAGGAAGGCGAAGGAAGGGGGCTGAGAACATGGAGAAAGTGGGCATCGTAACCGACTCCACCGCTTACCTGGACGGTGATTACGTGCAGGAGCACGACATACGGGTCGTGCCGCTCAAGGTCATCCTGGACGGCATCTCCTACCGGGAGGGCGTGGACATCGGCCACGACGAGTTCTACCAGCGCCTGAGGAAGCCCGGTGTCTTTCCCACCACTTCCCAGCCGTCGGTGGGGGAGTTCCTGGAGGCATACCGGGAGATGGCGGAGAGGTACGACGCCATCATTAGCCTCCACATATCGGGAGGTATCAGCGGCACCGTGGAATCCGCACGCTCAGCGGCCGGGGAACTCGCCGACTTTCCCATAAGGGTGGTGGATTCCCTCACCACCTCCATCCTGCTGCGCCGCATCATAGACGGCATGGTGGAGGCTCGGGAGAGGGGGGCGGGCCTGGA
>Ga0272449_1001224_pt1 | contig 27240 bp, 13 predicted proteins | sample YNPCB0241_FD_198679 | JGI IMG/M metagenome (GOLD analysis project Ga0272449, IMG submission 198679) | Hot spring sediment microbial communities from Yellowstone National Park, WY, United States - YNP-CB-024-1 | ecosystem: Environmental > Aquatic > Thermal springs > Hot (42-90C) > Sediment... | reverse complement strand
CCTGTCGGGGTGGGCTCTTGTATCGGCAAGAAAAAGTCTTATGATGTCCGCAAGGGTCAGGCCCCCCGGCGGCGGGTTTTTAATTGCTTGGAGGCCTCCATGCTCCACCGGTCTGATGGCCTTCACAAGATGATTTTCGACCACGGGAAAACGCGGACTTTCCGATCAAAAAAACGGAGGAGGAAAATGCGTTTGTGTTGGCTAGTAAAAGAATCTCTTCCAACTTGGGTATCGCGTGTACCTAGAAGTCAAGTATGGTGGTTGTGGGTTTCGGCAGTGTGTACAGTTTGGATAGCATGTGGAGCAAGCCAACTTAGTGCTGCTAAACTCCCGCCTACCCGGGTCGGGCTCGTCTTCAAACCTCCTGTTCAAGGTTTTGAAGTGGGCGAGGTGGAGCTCCTTGCCGGCCCCTTCCGGCACGCTCAGGACCTGGATGCCGCTTATCTTCTCCGGTTGGAACCTGACCGACTTTTGCACAACTTCCGCAAGTTTGCGGGGCTTGAACCGAAAGCCCCGATATACGGCGGGTGGGAAAAAATGGGGATCGCGGGCCATTCGTTGGGACACTATCTTTCGGCCGCGGCTCGAATGTACAGGGCTTCCCAAGAGATAAGGTTCCTCGAGCGAGTCAACTATATCGTTAGCGAGCTTGCGGTATGTCAGCAAGTAATCGGTACCGGCTACGTGGCGGGAATCCCCGAAGGCCAACGAGTCTTCGCGGAAGTAGCAGCAGGACACATTCAGGCCGAAGCATTCGCTCTCAATGGCGTTTGGGTACCTTGGTACACCATGCATAAACTCTTCGCCGGACTTCTTGATGCATATCTTTACTGCGGCAACAGTCAAGCCTTGGAAGTAGCAAGCAAGTTAGCTGACTGGGTGGCGGAAATCACCAAAAATCTATCCGAAGATCAGTGGCAACAAATGTTGAATTGCGAACACGGAGGGATGAATGAATCCTTAGCCCTTTTGTACCTTTATACGGGAAACGAAAAGTATCTCGATTTAGCCAAAAAGTTTTATCACCGTCGGGTACTCGATTTTCTTGCACGGCAGGAAGATCGGCTGGCTGGATTGCACGCCAATACCCAGATTCCCAAAGTTATCGGTGTGGCCCGGTTGTACGAAATTACCGGAGAAGAACGCTTCCGTATCATCGCACAATTCTTCTGGGATACAGTTGTCCAAAATCACACGTACGTGAACGGAGGTAATAGTTCCGGGGAATACTTCGGACCGCCAGGCCGACTTTCCAACCGCTTGGTAGATACCACAGAAACCTGTAACACATATAACATGTTAAAGCTCACACGAATACTGTTCACATGGTCTCCCCATCCCCGCTACGCAGATTACGTGGAGCGAGCTCTTTGGAATCACATCTTAGCCCATCAGCATCCTCGGACAGGAATGTTCGTCTACAAGGGATTTCTCGACCTCGGTGCACGGAAACAATACAGTACTCCGTTCGATTCCTTCTGGTGCTGTGTGGGAACAGGAATGGAAAACCACGCTCGTTATGGCGAATACATTTATTTCCGCGACTCTGAGGGAATATTCGTCAACCTATTTGTAGCCTCTCGATTGCACTGGAAAGATAAGGCACTCGTATTAGAGCAGCACACACGATTTCCCGAAGAGCCGGTGAGCCGGCTTATCTTTCGGCTACCGGCACCAACCGACTTTGCCGTACGCATCCGACATCCTTGGTGGGCTCGGGACGGGATTCACATTAGGATTAACGGTCAAAAAATCCCGGTGTCTTCTACACCAGGAAGCTTCGTCACCATTCAACGGACTTGGAACGAAGGCGACGAAGTGACAATCGAAGTTCCTATGCGGCTTTATTGCGAAAGCATGCCGGATAATCCGCGGATGATTGCGTTCCTATATGGGCCCCTCGTACTATGTGCTCCGCTCGAAGAGGACGAGGAAATTCCGGTGATCGTTTCCGATGGAGATCCTATCGAAAAAGTGCGTGCTGGAGTAGATTATCCCTTACGGTTCAAAACCGAGGGGTTGGCCAAGCCACGCGATTTGGAACTGATCCCCATTCACCTCATGCACGACAAAAGACACAACGTGTACTGGGAATGGTTGACCCCGGAGCAGTGGGCGGCCCGCAAAGAAGCACAGGCTCGAGAGCAGAAGCTAAAAGCCCTCCTTCGCTCCCTCGTAATAGACGAGGTCGAGATCGGCCAGGCCCAGTCAGAGTCCACACACGGCCTAGCCGGCGAACGAACGGAGTCCGGTGTTTTCTCGGGTAAAACTTGGCGTCATGCTGTGGGTGGAGGTTGGTTTTCTTGGACCCTCCGCGTCGACCCGGACCATCCCGTGGCACTCTGGTGCACCTATTGGGGAAGTGATGCAGGAGGTAGGGAGTTCGACATTCTGGTGGACGGAGAAAAGGTTGCCTTCCAGCAGCTTCGGAACAATGCCCCTGGTAAGTTTTTCGAACAGCTTTATTTCATTCCCGAGGCACTTACGAAGGGCAAGGAATGGATCACAGTTCGATTCCAAGCCCGTCCGGGCCGGATCGCCGGAGGAGTCTTCGGCTGCCGTACAGTTCGCTGCACCCCCGAGATCCGTTCCCTCTGGCAGTCCAACTGAACTCCAATTGCCCGCGGATGTGTGATCCTCTCTTTCTCAAGTGCCGAAGCAATTTCCGCGGTTATTCTTGAGGTTCGATGCAGGGCGTAAATGGTAGCAGTCAATAGTAACCGGGAATCGGTCTTTTGCCGAGCCGGAGGATGAGAGCGGATCCTCGCCGGAGCGAAAAGTTTCTTTCCTGCCGAATACGAGCGGGTCCCCAACCCGCCGTTGGGCTAAATGGAGGGCAAGATTGGTGCCCCCCTTCCCGAGTTATGGGGCGGCCTCGGTCTTAGAGGAATCTCCCACACCTTTTCGGGATATCGACGCTGCGGGAGCAAAGGCAATCATGGCCACAATAAGCGAGAGGACAGCTACCATGATGGAAATTTGTTGCCAGGTCTTCTGACGCTGAGCGAATCCCAAGTCGATACAAAGAACCTCCTTCTTGCCGGGGATCAAAATCTTTTGGTCAGCAAGGATAGCCCGCGAAATGTCATACTTGGCAACCGAGACGGAGGGAGAACTCATCACGATCCTTTTACCGTGCGGGTTGCCCTGGGGTATGTGAACCACCGTAAGTCCCCGCCCATTTGGCCCCGCAATTACATGCCATTCGCCACTCCACGTTACTAAGCGGCGGGTGGATTCCATCTGGCTCGGTTCACGCGTCAAATCTACTTCCCACTGCCATCCCTCGGAAATTCGCCGACCCCGGAACACATGCTCTCGATTCCACGCCGCCACCTCCCGACCCTCTCTGACGATGCGTTCGATATCGGTCATGGGAATTTCCCCCACATTTTCCTTTTGGCACCGCCCATAGATTTCCTTCAATGTCACACTTTCACCGAAATGGCCCACCTTATAGACGCAAACTCCTCCCGGGGTAGCAAAAATCAGTTCGCGTCCTACGAGGACAGCATCGCGAAGATCATCCCACACAAACCTGCCCCGACTCATTAGGGAATAATGGGGCTGTGGAGCACAAGCACCGAACTGCAGATTGGGAGGTCGGGTGGGGTGAAGCTGAACGTAGATACCCTCCGGAGGCTGCACCCAAGTCCAAAATTCGGGGGCTGGGGTGTCTTTGCGATAAGCGGCCGCAAACGCAGGGTCCGCTATTTCAGCAGGTACTTGTCGCCATTGCCCCAGGTTCTTTCCGTCCCGGGGGCTCACATACTCATAGGTTTGCTTTTGACGGGTCCTTGCATACAAAAGAACCGTCGTCCGACCATCTACCGGAGCCGAGCAAATTTCGCGAAGATCTGGTAACCTTCGATCCTCAGTAAGCCCAAAACATTGGGCGAAAAGTCGCTCGATCTGACGATTTTGCGGCAGGACCGCTACTGCTCCTCCTGCAGCAGCCAGCCACACGAACTCCCCAGCCGTTGCCACGGAAAATACGTGATCAAAAGAGAACTTGCCTTCGAAGAACAAATCATAAGGTATCCCGGGGGCCATATCGGACTTTTTGATATGAACATCAGCTGTCCCCGGTTTCTGCCGCCAGGTAAGCAAGTCGTTGTCTACGACCACGTCAGCGTGTTGGAGGGGATCTGCTCCGTTGTACAAGACCCAGCGGCCGTTCTGGCCCCCGCTGCTATGTGAACCCTCAAACAGTAGCCATTGCTGGCTTACCGTAAAAGCACTGCCCAAAATCTCACATTTAGCAAAGAGCTGTTGCCTCGGGTAACTATAAAACAACCCCACGACGCGTCGAATAGGAGATGAACTTCGGCCATTTGGGGCAAAGGCTACAGCATAAAGCTTGACGGGGTTGCCTTTTTCCCCCTCGAAGCTCATCAGCCCACCTTCTGTTGCCACGAACAACCTTCCGCCGTAGAAGGCCACCGAGCGGAGGGGCCCTCCTTCCGGCAAAGTGGAAATCAGGTCAAAAAAGCGGAATGTCCCATTTGCGAGTCGAACATAATTTGGCGGGATATCCGCCCGGCCCGGATGAAATTCCACCGTCAATTGGTCCGGTGACCTTTTAAACCAATACCAAAAACCATCATCCACACACGAAGCGATTGTAGAGGGATCAACCCCAATCGCTGCCACAAAGGAGTCCTTCTTGGGCTCATAAAGAAAGGTTCGGCTAAAGTCGAAACTTCGGGAAACCTCCGAGGCAACCGGAGGACTCAGAAGGAGCACCATGGGATTACCACCGGGCTTCGCAACTTTAATTAATCCCACGGCTACCGGTGCTCTCGGATTCCACAAATCGGTTTTTGGACCAAAGTCCTGAGCATACAAACGGCTTTCAGTGGCCCCCAGAGAAGAAACGGTTCTTCCTCCTCCCGGTTTTTCCCGGAGAACCCCTCCTTCCGTCGCATACCACAAGGAATCCGCATGCCATTGGACCGAATAGCGAATGTCATGAGCAAAACATATCTTTTCCTGAAGCCCAATTAGCCAAACGGGCTCTCCTTTCCAAACGAGGGAAAGCGAGCAAAAGTTTGGAGTCGACCGCCGACTGCTTCCTCGGTTATACTCTTGTAAATCAACTCCCGCCCACCCCTCGGGATTCTCAAACAACAGGGAGCGAAGCCGCTGGTACAACTCTCTTGTATCTGGCCCAGGAGCCAAGGCCTCCCATCGATCTTTCTGCCGGTGAAACTCATAGAAGCTTTCTCCAACCGCGGTTTGCGATGTTCCTCTGGCTAGGAGCTGGGAACCTTCCCTTTTTGCTAACCCTGCAACCGAAATGTGAGGAAAGCCGTCCTCCGAAGTGTCCGCATATCGGCGGAACCAGCGGCCTTGACCATCGAGGCGACCGATCCCCCCTTCGGTTCCTATCATAACATCGCCGGCATCGTAGACACATCCATCCGTCAAAATGTCAAAATCAAACAAACCCCGAGCTTCTTTGAACACGGTGGTTTTGTACCGGACATCCCTCGGAAATCGTACCCGGACTTTTACCGACGGGAAAGATTTCTCGATATACCAGGTTTGCGTCCAAGCAAGAAACTTTCCCAAGAACGGTTCGACTCGAGAGCGTTCGTCCGGATCCAACTCCTCCCATTTTCCCGCAGGATCGCGTTGGAAGAGCTTTGTCCCTGCTCGGGCGATAATCTGTTGTTGTTCCTTGGGACCGAAGACAAAAAGCTCAAGCTTGCTTGCCGAAGGTGCAACACCCGGAAGAACGACTCTCCGCACGTCGGCGGGCTTTTCCAAAGAACGCTCGATCAAACCCGCTGCCGAAAGGAGCACCAAATCCCTCCCCCTCGGTAGGGCAACGGATACCACGTCGAATTCGAACCGATATCCCCCAGCAGGGTCTGGAACAATTCGTACAGGCTCAAGCTTTGTGGAATCCGCGGACCACCGGCAGGAAATTTCTAGCTGCGGTTGCCGAACCACACGCCAATTAGGGGTGTTCAAAAGTACTGGCGAAACTTCGAACGGGTCCTCTCCAGGGGCTGGTCTCCATTGACGTGCAGGAGGATCCCACCGATATATTCCTCCGGCCTCAGCAAATAGATTTCCTTCCCGCTCTGCCAGTCTGGACACAGGCGTTTTGGGACGTACGGTGCCGAAGTAGCTGATTTCCCCTGTGCTCGGGTTAACAGCGATAACCCCGGCATCTGTCGCTAACCAAAGCTCTCCCCCGAAGAATCGCAGCCCGTTGACCCGTTCGAAGTCGAAAACATCGGGATAGCGAGGGTGAGAGGGATCAATAGAAACCGTGATAAACTCATCGGGGCGTTGCCACGGCCACCGGTGCTCTAATTCCCTTTCCGGAAAAGCATTAATCCGGCTGCGATCGATCCGCCAGAACGTTCCACGTAAAAGCCGCTCGTGCCGATCCCGATACAGCTGATAAATCCTTTCAGAAGAGCCTACCGGTCGCCATCTTCCCTGCTCCCATACCAACAACTGTTCGTCGCCTGAATCTCGCGTGCGGACCCCTGCAACTAACCAGGATTGTTGCTGCTCCGAAATTACCTCCAAGGTTCCCCCTGCTGCCCAGTCATAGGAAGACTCGTCCTGGAGGAAGGCTTCCGCAAAACCTGCTGGGACAATCCGGACCAAACCTGCCCGACTGAAAGCCCAAATTTCCCCCCTGTGGGCTGCCACTCTGATCCACTCGTCCACTGAGAATCGCCCGGTTTGAAGATTCAAGGAAGTCCTAATGCTCGCACGCCCTCCCTCCGCCCTACCTCCGACCGGGGGACGGATTTCAATCAACCCATCATCTACCCACGTGCAATGTTGACCCTGGAAAAGCGGTCCCTCGGGCGGGGCAGGAGGCAAAGGAGAGTCTAATAATTTCTCCCACCCCCCTTCCCCCAAAACCCAAAGGTCCGACCCTTCCCGCCTGCGACAGGCAGCTTGGAAACCCCTCGGTGCAGGAACGGTATAACAATCCGCATCTACCATATCTGGCCGAGCAGCATGAGCTGGGAAGAGTGTCTTCGGTAGTCCGAGTGTCTCGCCCTTATCGTAAACCACCTTTCCATCCGGAGTGAAAAAGATGATCTCGGTGGGAGATAACGCCATTGCCACCACCCGATCCAAACCTAGACCATGCCGCCCCAACGTCACGGGATAGTGGTGCCCATCTTGTGTCCTTAGACAAATCACGGGCCTACTACCGTCTTCCTCCAGAGTCCACGATGGGCCAAGCACACTTCGCTGAGAAAGAGCCGGCTGCGAACGGACTAGCTCGCGTAACTTCTCCGCCTCCCCTGCCACAACAGCTTCCCATTTCCGCCTCCCGGAATCAAAAACGAAGCAGCCGCCACCGGCCGTCAGAGCAACCGTTGGATTCCCAGGATAAATCTCCGGAGTTTTACCGGTGACATCAGAGAGAACCTCTGCATCCCCGAGCACAAAAGAATCACCGGTCTTTTCCCATACAAAGAGGCCATCTGGAAATGCGGCCAAGAGCGTTGAACCTTCTCCCACCAGCGAGTATCCCCACTGCCAGGCTGTTCCCAGTTGGCCACCTTGAACGTACGGCTGAACAACTCCCTTTAAAGGCAGTCCCGCTTCCGCACGGAGGACTATTGAGATCCGCGTCTGTTTCTCCGGCCCTTCCCATAGACCCTGGGGGCCAACCGATGCCGTAAAGATTCTGCCATTGAGGACTAGCGACGACGGCCGGCGGAATCGCTCTTCCAGACTTTGACCAGCGAACTGGGCGGTTACGTCCTGACCATCAGTTCTGCGAACTACCCGGATAGAGCCACCCCGAGTTTGTAAGCACACGTACTCCGCATCGACGGCCAAGTCTACAAAATCGTCCCAGGGCAGAAGCCCGGTCTGCAGACTTACCCAGCTTGAATCTTCAGTCCTCCGCACTTGAAGGGTAAGACCTTGCCCAGGATTGCGGACCTCCCACTTCGCTGGTGCCGGATCTCCCGGAGCAAAGACGGTCCCGAGAGGTATAGGTTCGTATACCCCCTTCCGTGGATTGAACCCCAGGAGGGAACCATCGGGCTCACTCGTGATCAATAAGCCATTGATGCATAAGATTTGTCGCTGGAAGCCTCGGGCCGAAACACTCGGCAAAATCTTTTTCCAACCGATGCTGTCGTCCGAACGGTGCCATACCGAACTGTCGCTTAAGACCACCGCGAGTTCGGGCCCGGCGGCAACTGCCGAAGTCACGCGAATCCCGCCCGACAGGGGCAAGCTCGGCTGAAGATCAGGGAAAACTGGCTGCCAAGCGAGTTGGGGAAGCTTGGCCCGTTGCAGTTCCCCAGTATTTGTCAGAACCCACAGCTCTTCCCCGTAAACCCACACATTCCGAAGAGACTTGGCAACCTGAGTCAGCCCCATTGGCGACCGAACCTGATAAAGGTGCCGCCCCAATTTAGACTCGACAGCTACCACCCATAAGGCCTCCCCCGCTATAAAGAATCGTTCCGGTATTCCCGCCGGAATGTCCGCCTGTTCCCAACGAAGAGTCCTAGGGTCAAAACAAGCCAATTGCCCCTTACCTCCCTGGCCCAAGCCCAACCACAGCTTATCCTGCCACTCAGCAATAGCCGTGATAGGTGGCCAAGCAGATCCGCTCAGCCGATTCCGCGGGTCAATCACCGCGTGCCATCCACGTCCATCCTCCGAAACATAGATGCCCCCATCTACCGTACCGATTGCTAAAAGCTCCTCCACAACCGTCGCAGTATCGACCGGGGCCGGAGTGCCCACCTTCACAAGACTTCGTTGCCCTTCCTCCCAGCCAAGCAACTGACCATCTCCGCTAAGGCCAAAAAGTTTTGGGGAAGTCCCCTTTGTGCGAAGAAACTGTTTAATCTCCCGCGGAAAAACCTCTGTCCACTGGTGCCGCAGCATGTCGTACGCATATGTCCCCTCTGATGCAAAAGAGCAAAGGAGATAGTGTCCAACTTCGGCCAAAGCCGAGGGAAGACCTTGAACCCTTTGCAATCCCGGCGGCACCTCGGGTATCAAGGTAACCCGCCTCAGTTGACCAGGCTCTCCCGGCCAAACCCCTTCCACCTGCCCCGAAGCATGTCGGACCAAAAGCATAGAGCCATCACTAACAAAATCCGCAATTTGCTGCGTGGCGGGGAACGCCTGCCACTGGGGACTGTCAGCATCCAGAAGGAAGTACAATTCTCGAGGACCGGGGGCATACGCCCAAAGAGTGTTCCCGCACGGTATAAGCTGCTCCACCTGGCCGAAAGGTTGTCGCTCCCAACCCCGCCGGGCTAAGGAATAACACCAGAAGGTCCCATCAGCCGCCACCCGGAAAAGCCACAAATCGTTGGGGCGAACCCACTCCGCCACTTTCGTGGTAGGTGAAACAGGTCTCGTGGAAGCACTTAAAGGCGAGCCCAAAAGCTCCTGCTTTGACGAGCCGCCGGAAGGGGTGTCGAGAAAAGCCTGACTTACAAGAGCAGTTCCTAGCGAAGAGCCCGCCTCGAACGCCACCACCAGAATTCTCCCACCCCCAGCATCCCACGCGTCGCACAGGGTGGACTGGGGGAAGATTTGTCGCACGAGTTGCCAGCCCTCCCCCTTTCTCCTGTGAACAAAGATATTATCTGACCTGACCGTTACCATGGTATTCGGGTCCGGGAAGAAAATCCGCCGCACAGATCTATCTGCCGATCCCGACCCTGAGGAGGCTTCCTCAAGACGCACCACTTGCCACCTCCTTTCTGTCCCTCGTGTCTTTCCATAGATATGGACCGTGCCGGCGTCGGTGCCCAAACACAAGCTTTCCCCATTTTCCGCCGCAAATGTCACCTGCCGACGGGCAAGCTGGCTTGCGGAACAAGGGTATAAGGAGCGGAGCTCGTCGGGAGCCTCATCCACAATAGCAACCACTCCTTCGTCCTTCCTCATAAAAGCGAGAGTTCGGGAGCCGTCGGCGGTGATAAAATCCGCTGCAAGCGATTGAGAGGGTTCCTGGCGATCGGAAATTGGGTAAACGGCATCTTGTTCCGGATCAAACCGATACAACGTTCCTCCGCCCTCGCCTTCTCGGCCCACCAGGCCATACAAAAACTTCCCGGTGGAGGCAAACATCTGAACGGTGGACGTCTGTTCCAAGGGGAAGGTCTTCCAGTCATGAAACCTTCGGTCATAACGATGCCATCCACCAAAGGAACCCAAGAAAAGCCTCTCCCGAAATTCAGCAGCTGCTGTGGCAGTTTCGACCGGGCTATCCAGTGCCCCACGGATGAAAATGTGCCGCGAATCTTGATCCGCTACCCAGGCTAAACGAGCAGTGTCCCGCCAACCTGACGGCGGCCGCATCAACACGGCGACGCCCATGTCGTCCCCAGCAATAGACTCCACATGCGAACAAATCGGTGGTTCCAACCAAATTCTTCTTTTGGCATCCCAGAGCCAAAGTTCCCCAAGGTGGCAGAGAAACCAAAGGCCTGCAGATGTTGCTTCCAGCTGCTTGGCACCGGTGCTACTTCCCGGCAAGGGAATTTCTTCCCACTGATGGGTGCTCAAATCGTAATGGGCAAGAAATCCCTCCGTTCTGCCAACGTACAACTGCCCACCGACGGCAGAGCCAGCTGTCCAATTCCCCAAGGCAGACCTGAGCGGCCGAGGAGTAACCGCAGGAGTAAGCTCCGTACTATCGCCGCGGCTTAGGAAAAGATGATAAATCCCAGACTCCTCTTCGGTTATGGCTAGCAGGAGCTCTCCGTAGGCATCCACATGAACAACGTTCTCCCGAACTTTTTGCCACCCGGAGCTCTCCGCTCCGATTAGGGACAACGCAAACAATTCCTTGTTTCTTGTTCTTGCCCACAGCATGTCTCCTACCCGCTCCAGCTGCACAATACCCTTCAATGAAGGCAGAACTCTCCATAGGTGGCTCGCCATGTCATAGCGACCTACGTTTTCCGAGGTCGCAACAAAAATTTCGGACCCTCCCGCAGCAGCCGTGATAACATCCTCGGGCCGGCCCGGGAGTCCCGAAGGTGTAAAAATGGCTTTCCATCTGCGGCCATCAAAAAAGTGAACTTGATGGTCACATCCAATGGCCACAATTTGCTCCCCCGGCGGGCAGGTAATATCTAACACTCCTTGGGGGGCATCATCCACGCCAGGCGCAAACGCCCATTCGGGCTCGTGGGAGGCACTTCGCCACCTTCCGATTCCTTTACTCTTCGTTCCGAAATAAAAGTCTCTGCTACCAGGAATGGGAGCAGCACAGGTCAAGTCTTCGTCGGTCAATCCGTCAAATCGCAAGGGACCCAGCAAATCGGTCCACCCCCATACTCCCTTCTCCTGGGGGGAAACCGCCGCAGCAGTCCGGAGACGGTACGGCACCATTCCTTCTTCCGGCAACCAATGGGTGCGGGCCCAAACCAGAGCTTTAGAAGCGGCAATCTCCCTTACGTCTTCTCCCCGAAGCCCCCGCCACTCAACTTGCAAAGTCGGCTGATCCGCATCCCAAACCTGCCAAACCCCATCGTCAGTTCCAATAAGCGCGCTACCGTCCGCTAAACCCCGTAGGCACCGAATGCTCGCCGAAGGCACAGGCCCCTCTGTGCCCGCCCAATCATGATGCGGGAACCAATACCGGGCAAATCCGATCCCTTCACCCTGGCGAAATCCTACCCATAACGTATCTGTCAAAGGATGGAAATCGGCCATCACGCACGATTCAGCGGTTAGACCGGGGACACTTCGTTCCGAAATCAGTACGGTTTGCCCCCGCACGGTTCCGTCGCGGCGAAGTGTGAGTGCCACTAAACCCCGGCCCACAGTTACACACCACAGGTCGATCTCCTCCGCCGATTCCTGGCGCGCATAGATCCGCGAAACACCTTTACGTCCTAGCCCGGTAATCGTGGCGACACGAACCCACTTTCCCCCTTCGTCGCGGCAAAGATCGATCCCCAAATTGTGAGCGACAATAACCCCTCCTGACCAGCGGTACAGATCGTGAACGTGATCATCCCCAATCCCCCCACTGGCACGGGTGATGTGCTCAACCCACCGCCGCGTGGGTAAGTGGTAGATCCCAATCCCCGATTGGGCACTTCCCACCACAATTTCATCAGGCCGAGCCCCCGCCGTAACGCTTGTCAGAGTATCGCCTGAATCTATTCCCAGGTGGGAAAAATCCAGGAACGGTCGGTCCCAAAACTGAAATAGTTCAGGAGCCTCCTCCGGACGGGCGAGCATTAAACCCCGCCGACCCTCAGACTCGCAACAAATCCCCACCAGCCCGAAACTCATCGGAATCCCACAAACATGGTCGGCCAACAACCTTCCGCCAGTGCTTGTTTGAGTTACAGGACTCCTCCACATCAGGGTCCAAGGTTCGAAACGTAAAATACCCCGATGCTTGGTACCGACCCAAACTCGCCTAGAATCCTCCGGCGGAGCTTCAACCAGCACAGTGGGCTCAGACATCTGATAGGACTCGTTCCACCGGAAATCCGGCAACGGCCGGACAGGAGAAAAGAGAAAAGCATAGGACAAGAGACCGCCCGATACTGCAACAAGTACCAGGCTCACAAGAATCCAAAACTTGATGAAGATGGTGGGCGGCTCGCCTCCACTCTTGGGTGGTTGATAGGGTGCTTCGACTAGCCCTGTTGGCTTGCCACCAATTTCTGGCGTTTCAAATTCTTCCACCAATGCCCCTAGTTCCGACATGATAGAACTCCCGTGTTCAAAACGCCTTGCGACACCTCTCCGACCTTCCGCACCCCGACCTTTCACCAGAAAAAGCCCCTCGAGCCCCGGCACTATAGACACATCCAAATCTTCCCCCTTTTCACAGAACTACCCATCTGGCCGCAAGAAAATTAGCGCGCATTCATCCCGAAGGTCTATCTATGTCTATGGGTTACCCCGCAGTTCGGTCTGCCTTTCTCCAACTTCCTTAAATCACGGCTGCCAGCACAAACGGCCCGGCACCATGGATCATCCGTCCTCCAACAGCCACTTTGGCTTCCTAATTGTTTTGTTTTCTCAGTGGCCTGCGGTAAACTGCCTCAAGTGGCTTCTCAGACTTTCAACTTCCGCACTGCCAGCTTCGCAAAAGCTTCCGAATGCGTGACGGTAGGCCCGCATCTGCACCGCAAGTTCTTCCGTGCTTCTAGCAAGCCACCAAGCAAGATGCCCTTCCATGCGGCTGGCAAGCCAGGCATCCCGGGGAACATCCTCCCCACCCACGACTCCTCTTCCAGGAAGATGCCCCTCCGGCTCAACCGGAAATACCGCTGGTGTTTCACGAATCTCAGGCCGAAGGAGCAACTCCAGAGCCAACTGAAAATCTCCGATATCGCAGGCAAGTTCCACCGCCTTCCAAAGGAGCATCCGGCTAACAGGTGCACCTTCCCGGTCTGCCTCCGAAACTAGTTGCACAACCGCATGGACCAATTGCGAAGGTTCCAAGACACTCCCCTCATACCAACTTACCTGGAACCGACAAATCGCGTACACCAAAGGAACTTCACGATTACGCCAAGAAGACTGCTGCAAGACTACGTCCCGGAAATCTTTCTCCCAGCTGGTATCCCAACTAAGCGCGTACGCCCGTAAAAGCATCGCCTTCCGAATAAACCGAAGCCTCGCCCTTCCTATCTCGAACCACCTACCCGCCACCTCCTTTGCATTCGAAAGATTCACGGCGGCCAACTGAGCCATCATCCCCACCCGAGAAAGTTCATCATACTTTTCCGCGGCCCATAAAAGAAAAGGCGATGTGGAAGAGTGTTGCGCGGGATCAAACAACCAATATTCTATCTGACGCTCCACCGCTTGGACCCACTCGTAAAAAAGTTGAAACCAGTGCTCACTAAGAGACGACTCCTCCATGATTTGAGCAAATCGCCGTTTTTCTTCAGCCGCTAAAATACTCGCAAGCCACGGCACCGACAAACTGGCCGGACTCCGCCGGCCAACGCAAATCCTCAGGATTCCCCACCAGATGCCCCCCAGAAGGACAGAAAACGAACTTGGCCCCCGCCCAAAGCACCGGTACCACTTGGCTGGCCCGACAAACATACCGCTCCAAAACCCTTGCGAAATACCAGAAGGATCACACTCCGAGCGGTCCCACAGATGAGCCAAAGGCGCGCTATTTCCGCTAGACCTCCGAGGGAACGAAAGAGCTCGAATCGCGTCGTAATAAAGATCGATCGCAAGATGTCGAGCTGGGCACCCGGTATCATCATCGTACCAAAGGCCTTGTCTACCTTCGCGTACTCGCCCCTTCTTTCTCGCGCAGCGATACGTTTCCTTCACAAATCTCTCAATAGAAACAAAACTCCGACGACCAACTATCGGCACCGCTCGGACAACAACATCCCAAAAATAACGCAACAAAGTGTACGCAAGAACTGTAATGATTATCCCTGCAGCTACCGGCCGATAATACCACATACGGTAATATCCCACCCAAAACACAGAGGCAGCCACCAAAACCCACACAACTGCCTGATAAAACGCTACGTGAGGCCATAACAGAACACTCACACAGACGATCGTAAGGCACAACACCAGCCACCATGGCTCCGTGAGAACGCGTTCCACTGCCAAAGGAAGAACCACATTATCGTGGAAATCGGCCGCCCAGGTTCTAGACAAAATTTGGTGGGCACCTACCAGAATTAACAGGACAACGGCAAGTAAACTAACCCCCAAACTTAGCGCGAAGGCCCGCGCAAGCTGCCGCCACCGGTGCTGGTTTCGAGCAACCAAGCTCATCCCGTACCCTCACAAGCACTAAGAACGACTACCCCGGCAGCCACCGACCTGATAATGCCCGGCACCACCCTCCCAAAGTGACAGTTCAACGCCCCCCATTGCGCCCCACGCCCGCTTTCACGAGCGCGTGGTACTCTCAAGAACATACAACCACTCCCGGAAAAAAGGCCTCTCCTGAACCCCGCAAAACCGCAGGAAATATACGCGCTTTCCGAGCTGTTCAGATTTATCCCGTCTCTGTCACCCCATCGTTTGCACCCGCCGGTTGTTCATCCGCCAAGCCGCCGCTCCCACTCTCAAATTCCTTATCCAACGCCTCAAGAGCCTGACGCAGTTCCGCCACCCTGCTTCGCAGTTCCGCCATCCGTTTTTCGATGTCGTGCACCTTCTCCCTGAACTGATTGGCTTTTCGCTGTAGCGCATCACACCGCTGCATGAGCTCCGACATGCACTTCCCTGGAGCTAACCTCTCAGAATACGCCAGAAGGGCGTTCGCAGTTCTACCCCGGTTCATCACAGCCCGCGTGCCTTCCTGAACAGCATCGATCCCTTCTCGTAAACGGTCTATGTCCCCTGATTTTTCGATCTCCGATCTACTTGCAAGGCGAAGAATCTTTAACTGGAGAATTCCCCTTTTTGACCCATTCCAGAAAACCCGGGCCGTAATAAAAACGGGTATCTTCCACGGAATATCCGCTAGCCCTTGCAACCGCCGAAAGAGACTCCGAAGCATTCATGTGCTCCACCAACTGTAAAAACGCCACCATTTCCTATTTCGTCACTTGCCTCTTATCTTCAACAAACGAATAAGCCTGCGGACGCGGCGCACGGCGGGAGCAAGTTCTCGTTCCAGAATTTCCGAACATTCAGCCAGTTCTCGCTCCCACCGGAGCAACTCCCCCGAAATTTTTCGCACCTGGGCTGCCCAATTACTCTTGACCTCAGCAAGAGCTTTGCGAGATCGAGGAAGCCTGTCGCCGCTCGGCAAATCCGGGTTTGGGGATTCACTTGGCCCGCCGGCGGGAGACCTCTCGCCTTCCCCAGCCTGGGCCTTTTGTCCCATTTCCTCGCCGTGTTCACGAGCCGCTCCCTCACCAGAAGCTGATTCGCCAAAGGAGCCTCGATTATGCGGGTGAAATTGCCCGGGATCCATAATATTGCCCTCACTTGATACGTCTCGCCCACAAATATCCTAAAAACTAGCGACTGTTTCCTCTTTTCATTGACATTACGCGTACTGGCGTGGCGGTCCTATAAGCTCAACTCCTGAGCCCCCTCTGAGCCAGTTCCCGCTTCAGCATCCTCATGTGATCCGATGTCGACATTCTCCTCCATCCGTGCCGGAAAATCCGAACTTCGGTTCCTATCTTCCCTTGCTGCATTTTCCTGCAGAGAACCCACGGGAAAATGAGGTTTGACGGGCTTTTGGGCCACATCCGGCGGCGGAAAACCTCCCTCACCGCCTCTTTGGCCCCTCTTCCCACCCCCCGTATCCCTGCCAACCTTATTGCCCGCGCTTTTCGTAAACTCGCTCGGATAAAAACCATAAGGTACGAGTACTAAAGCTCGCGCAAACAACCAGCCTGCCCGAAGCGCCTGGTGCCAGCTTGGTCGTGTCTGCAGCGATTCCACTAGCGATTGGACAACTGCGACAAATGTCTTCGCTTGCGGAACAGCCCGCTTTGCCGCTGCTCGAAGCCGTTTCAAATATTTATTGAGATTTTGAACCTGGGCCGTCAGCCCCTGCACTTGCAACTGGGCCAGACGCGCTGCTGCGTCCTCGTCAACAATTGTCTTTTTTAGCTGCCCGAGGGTAGTTTTCAGTTTCTCAATTTCCGTTCTACCCTTCTGTTCCCTTGCCCGAATCTCTTCCGCACGGCTTTGTAATTCCGAAAGCTTAGCCTCTAACTGCCGTTTTTCTTTTGCTAACTTCGCAAGCTTTTCGCGAAGATCGTCAAAATCCCGCACAACCTTCTCCTGCTCCCTCAGGTAACGATCCAACCCGGAGAACACCTGTTCCGCGTTGCCCATACGGTTGTCAAGGTCGCCCTCCAATCCCTCAAGTTCGCGCCGGAGAGCTTGCCATTGGATCGAAAATTGGGCATGAATTTGCTGAACTTCTGCTCTCTGTTGCTCCAACTCTTTTGAGCTGCGTGCCAAATCCTCAAGCGCGACGCGAATTTCGTCTCGAACCTGCGATATCCGCTGGAGACCCCGGTTGAACGTAGCCTCGACCTGGGCCTTGCGGGCCGCAAAGTCTTGCCACGCCGTTGAAAACTTTGCCCAAAGCCCTTGGCGCCTACGGCACAAGTCCAGGTGTAAATCCATGATAGCCGACACAAACTTTTCCCACGTGGGAGCCAACTTATCGAGCCAATCCTCCATTTCTTTCACAGCCGCTTCGCTTTGCCGAGTCTGCTCCCGAAGATTAACAATCCTTTCATACATTTTCCTCCAATCCTGCAAAGCGCATCGCAGCTGGGGCTCTAATTCGGCTACGATAGAGTCGTAGATCGGACCAAGGGTAGCTACATGCTGGGCACATTCCACATCAACGGATTCCACCAGCTCCTTGCTGCAGCTTTCCACTACGTCTTCGGGAAGAATTGCTCCCTGAACATTCATTAACCGAAAGGCCTCCGGCAAGGGGTGGAGTTTGCTTCGAGGCACCCCCAGAGCCAGGAGTTTGCCATCTCCGCCCCGAGCACGATTTGCCCCACCTCGGAAGGTAGTGATAAGCCAACACTCGATTGGCTCGGTTACCTCGGCCGGTTGAAGATGTTCCAGAATCTTTTGAGCCATTTGCGGATCATCAAGCCGCGGCTCCAAATCCAGACTTTGCTCGCAAAAGATATTCACGCCCCATCCTTGCCACCGCGGATCCTGCAGGTAAATCTCATCTGCGCAGGAAAGAAGAATTTCAAGTAATTCCAGCGGTTTTTCACTAATCAAGACATGCCGAGCTGGGACACCCGGACGAGGCGACGGAGTGAAAAAGTATCGGAAGTTGCTCAAAGAGGTCGTCGGCCGACGGAGGAACTGCCGCAAACGCAACGGAAACTGCCTTGCCCCTGAATGAAGATCTTCCGCCGATTGGTCGTCTTCACGCAGCTGCTCAAAAAACACTAACGCCGCTCGACATTGCCCTCCGACGCGCTGCTGAATGATCTCGTACTTTTGCTCTAACGCCGTCAAACTCTGCCGACAATGATCTATTTTCCGACCGATTGTCCTCAGTTCCGCAAGGCCCGTTTGCGGAGCTTCCTTGGCCCGCAGTGGGATTCGGTACGGCTCAAAAGTCTCGTCGGCTCCTATTACAAGCGGTGGGCCCAACGTGCATTCATAGTCCACCGAAAAAACCTGCCGCGATGTACGAAGTGCATTCGCCGCCTCCGTTTGCCTAACAATCACCCAGCTTTTCTGTCCCGGCCGGCTAACCCGCAAAAGAACATAGCTAGCATCGCGAAGATCATAAAGCCGGTCCACCGACCTAACCGGATAGATGAATCCCCATTGGCAGAAAAACTTGTTGTCATGAGCTCGACTCAGCGGATAAAAGGCGGTAGCATATTCCGGAAGTCGCCCAACCCATTCGCCGACTGTCCGCGAATCCCCAAAGTCGCTAAACAAAATAAGCATATAACTTCCTCGGTTCCAGGACTCATCTTTGTCCCGTTCGACAGCACGTCCCGAAAAGAACTTGCATTCCACTTGTAATCCTCGGGGAAAACTTTGGTAGATCTCTCCCGTCCTCTCTCCTAGTTGAGCCGGGTCCTCGCCTTCAATCAAAACGAATAGTCTCGAAATATCCGTTGGCTTTTGGCGACGCGGCCTTAAAGGAATCCGTTCGAGACACAGGTTCAGGTCCAAAGTTTCCCCGATTGGCAAAGACCGAACTATCTGACCCCCGAATACGGGCACGAGTTCCGCAGCGGCGGGGTGAATAGGTCCTGGCCAAATTAGAGCCCACATTTCATTTGGTTCGCATACATGGCGCACGCGAATTTTCTCTCGGACCTCACGAGTTATCCGACCGCTCAGGGCTGCCTCCACAAAGTTCAGAAGATTTTCCAAGCGAGAGAACTCAATGAAACTTTGTTCGCCCTTCTGCTGAAAGCCTTCCCTTTCCTGCTCGCGTCTTCTTTCCGGCCTTTTCTCAGAAACAACTCGCGCTGCATCAGGACTACCAGTCCGCTTGCCAACCCCTGCCTCAAATTTCTCCGTCTCAACCACTTGCTCTCCTACTTCCGGAAGTTCAGCCATTTCTGCACAATCTTTTCCCCAACGGCACTTCCGGCGCGGGGCACCGCAATTGGAAAAGTTCCCGACACATGGAGACTCCCCATCCAGTTTTTGAATTTCCGCGATCAACTCCCGGCGTGTCCACCGATTCCGCGCTGAAAGAACATCAGGGTTGCGACGAATCACCTCCTCCACCACCTCCCGATCCGTGTGCAGTTCCCCAGCTAGCCCAGGCGCAGGTCCTTTTTCCGGATCGAACCCGATCACATCGAGTTCGTATAAACGTTTTTTTACCACCAGGATTGCGTCACTTCGCGTTCTGGACATCGACAAATTCGCCGCAAGTGCTCGATCACCAAGCTTGCGCGCTACGCCTGCGAACGGATTCACCCACTGAGTAATATCCTGGTATTCTTCCTCCGTTACGGTCACCAACGCCTTCAACAACGCGCGCATTCCCAGAACCCGCAACTCATCATTCATGGCCTTATCCCCGCGTTAAGATTGTGGCCCTTGAGCTTCCTGAGCTAACTCCGTTCCCAACCCCTTTGGCGCAATGAGCGGAGAGCCTCTTTCCCGAACCTGTCGCCCGAAAATCATTGCCAACAGGGCCATCCGCGCATCCAACCCTGAGACTGTGCAAAAGCCGCTAGCCAAAATTCCTTGAGCTTGTAAGAAATCGCGAAATGTAGCAATTCCGCAGAAATCTCGACCACCGACCTCCACTAGCAACACGGCGGGCCGTACCGCTTCGGGTGGGCGAACCTGCACCGCCGTCCGCGGCAATATTCGCGTCCAACGTCCCGAATGGCAAATCACCACCGCAAAAATCGCCGAGTAATTCGCCGATGTGGCCGCGGTGTTTAGGAACACGTAGGGATCATCCGACCCCCTCAAGTGCGCTAAACCGTACCTTCTACCTGCCGAAAAACACGACGCATAAAAATAATGGGGAACCAAATCGTTGAACCGAAGAACTTCCTCAAAACGCTCGGAGGCCCCGGCAAGCTCCTCGAGGTTGAAGGTGGCGACCACCAAGGAGTGATTTCTTTCAAAACACCTAACGAAAACAGCGATCTCCACGGACATTCGGTCACGGGGGACTTGCTGGGCTAGGTCATAAAGCATCCGGAACAACAGCGCCTTGCCTTCCGCGTGACGTTCTATTGCCTCCTTTGGTGCCGCCAGCATCTCCGCCACGTCTTGCCACGATCTCGCACCTCCGCTATTCCATGCCTCCACAATAGTGACAAGTAAAAGCCGAAGATGCGGCACCAAATCGTGCGGTGTTTCCCGACGATAAACAAGAGGTTGTCGATTCAAAAGTTTGTCCAACCCAAGTGCGCGACTTTCTTGAAAAAACGCCCACTCCGTGGGCAGAACTTCGTGCCACTCGTCACCTGGGAGACGGCTCCGGAGGCTCGTATAGCCTACTGTCTCTCCCGGAAGCCTCGAAATATCCTTCGGACCTACCCGCCGGGTAGGAATCCGTCGCCACCGCAGCCGATGCGGCGGCAGATCTTCCCACGGACAGAGACAGCGGTCTAAGAGGCGATAATCTAATTGGCGTTCGCCATGCGCCCGCTCGCAGGCCGCCCATATCGCAATTAAATCCACGGGTGTTAGCCAATCTACTTCCTCAGCATGGTCAAGAACTGATCCCAAGAGCTGTCCCACCAACCCTATGCAGAGAGCAGTATTCCACTTGTTTTCGTCCCGTATTCTCTCCTTGGCCAAAGCGGCCCGTACCTGCCGCGTCATTGCTTCGATCGCTACGCGAATGGCACCGTCCTGCCTCTCCCGAGCACATTCCCCGATCAACCGCGAGCAGTTGCGAAATCGCTCGTGCCCTACCAGCCTGCTCAATGCTCCAACGTATGGCCCTTCCCGTCCTCCCAAAGAAGCTGCTAACGCCTCCGGTCGCAGCAGGAGCACCCCCAAGTCGAAGACAAGAAACGCCGGCAGGTGCCAATTCTTAGCCCAAAGAGGCTCCCACCAATTCCGGAACGCCCGATCCCGCAACGTGGCGGCAATCGGATCCGATTTCGTAACTGCAAGAGATAACCAATCCTTTTCCATATTCATGACATGAAATCTGTCAGGGAGTAACTTACCTAAGAAAATGACTGCGGCTTACAACGCGGCTATGTACTCCTCTACCACATCAGCCAAAGCATCAGCGGAATCCATATCGGGAGTACAATACTTGAATACGCGCAGATGTTCTGGCCCCAGATTCGGCTTCTGCTCCAAGAGCGCCATCGACCGCGCCACCCGCACTAGTCGTTCTGGCGTCCGGTCGCTAATGTTGAATTCGTATCGCAATTGCCGGAACAAATTGACGAATTCCCTGGAGAACGAAAAGGACCCGCTCCGTAGTCGCGTTCCGCGAAACTGGTCGGCACCTTCGAACCTCACCCAGACCACTTTGGCCAAAAGGCGGAAATCATTGACGCAAGCAATGACTTTCTTTCGGCGCTCCTCGGTAGGTTCTGCGGGCTGCCCATCCTGGCTTGCCCCAAGGGTCTGCTGATAACCCAACCGGAGAGCTCGATCGATTAGGGAATCAACCCGGCTATCCGGCACAGGACGACTTACTGCCCGGATCGGAAACCGGTCGTAAAGAGCTGCCAACTCTTCTGCGTCAGGAGGCTCATTACTCGCTCCAAACACATTAACCAGATTAACATCGAAAACTCTGCCACCGTTGTAATAAATCCGCTCATTAATGATAGCCAACAACGAGTTGAGAATCGCACTGTTAGCCTTAAAGATTTCGTCCAAAAACGCTATTTCCGCGGCAGGAAGCATTCCCTCTGGCTCTCGATAAAACAAGGAGAGCCTGAGAAGTGCATTGATATTTACTGGCCCGATTATTTCCTCCGGGGTAGTAAAACGTGTCACCAAATATTCGAAAAGCGGCCTGCTGCCCGGTCTCAGTGACATCGTCGCGTTTTCCGACTGCAGTAACTCCCTTAGCTGCCGGTCAAAGTCATGGATACTTTCATGATGCGGCCTGAGCCCAAGAAGTGCGCAAAACTGCCGAATCAACAAAGACTTCGCGGTGCCAGGCGGGCCAAGTAGTATCATAGGAACCTGAGCGATCGTGCATGCAAGAATCAAATGAATTATTTCTTCCTTTCCTTCGATCACTCTGTTCAAGTGTTCCTCCAGGCGACGAATCCGTTCCAAGCAAGGCCAAAATACCTCTGTTCGATCGATTTCGAATACCTCCTTCTCCCCTAGCGACTTGATCGCCTCGGCAACATGGGAAGAAGAGAATGCCTCCAGATCCACAGGATCAACGCTAAAAATTTGGGTCATCAGCTTATTCCTCCTGTCAATACAGAATGTTTCACGCGGCAAAGAGAACGTACGATAACTAGTCGCATGATTCCTGCGGCCTCGGGGTCCGATGAGGCGATGCTGTTACTTATTCCGCGGAGCCGGCTTACCAATTCATCCCCCTCGCCCGTTGCGCAGCCAATCGCCCCTGCGGCATTGCCTTCAAGCCATTCGTGAACATACTGCGTTATGAGGCCACGAAGGTGATTGTCCACTTGGACCTCAGCAGCCCCACATCGCTGCCATATTCCCCGTAACTTTGGTATGTGATGAGCGACTGCTACAAACATCCACCTTTCTAGGAACCGCCTCAACCGAAGCGGTTGTGAAAATTCCTCCAGGGAGGAGAATTCAAGCCCGTGCTGTCTGGCCCCTTCGAACATTTTCTGGAGGAACTTACCTACCTGGACGAGCCCCTCCCCTCCAGTTTGCAGGAGGCAACTCAAGGCACGATCTAAATTCTTCAATAATAGAAGTACCTCTGGTCCTTGACAAATCCGATTCCCATTTCGTGCCCCCTCTTGTCGTGCGCGGGCAATGGACAAAACAAGCTCCGAACAAAGGCCGAGCAAAGATTCGATAACGCCCCATTTGCCGTCTCCGACTTTCAACGGAGCCAGAACCAGGTCGGACAACCCCCTAGATGCAACCCTCAGGACTAGCTCCTGGGAAGGTGATGAGCCTCTCGCGAAAACTGCAGACAAAGTACGAATGAGCGCAAGTTCTCCTCCGCTGCCATCAATCCTTTGGCAAATGCGATACTCGAGCCAAGAGCGCCAAGCACGCGAACTTCGCTCCGCCAACAGGATGAGGACGGGGGTTAACTCTCTCTCTTCCCAGCAAACTTTGGGATCAAGGATTGGCCTGATCACGTTCATCCTACCAATCCTAGCCAAAATTGCCGAATCGAACCAACTTGTTAACCGATTTGCGATTTTCGTCCGATATTCGAATCTCCAAGGAATAAACGATTCCCACCACCGCCTTTTCCGCCATGCGGCAAGCTTGGCGTCCACCCTCTGTCGCAAATTTTCCGCTTCTTCATGGCAGATAGCCGCAACCAAAAAATCGCTGACGCCAAGCCGGTCCCAGCGAAATACAGCCTCTCCCTTCGCCCCATCCCGGACCCTCCGTTCGGCCAGCCGCAAAAACTCCGAGGCGAAATGATGACGAAGCACGCGCACTGCACCACCCGGCCTTCCCTTTTCTACTTGTTTTACCAACTGCAGGAGTTCCGCCAACGCAAGGGCTAAATACCCGGAAAATGGAGAAAACTCCCTCCGAAAATCCTGCCCGGATTCCAAAAGCACGTCGAAATTAAACTTCACGGGTGGCCGTGCCTCAGAGATCCAATACAAAACCCGACGCAGGATCACCCGGTGCCAAAGGAACGCCCAACATGGATGAGCACCCAGGGCACCTAACAGTACGTCCTCGGAGTTTCTTCGTAGCCGCACACATACGGTACCGCCTAACTTCAGCTGGCGCCCCAGGCTCTCAAAAATTCGCCTTAATCTAAGGCGTACAAAAAACAACGGTAACCCCTTACTCACTAGGGGCAACTCGCCCGTCAGTAACCACCGCGTTAGCTCGTTAGCGCGACTGTATAACCCACTGAGCGCTTCCGGATAAGCCTCGATGGGAGATTCAAGGTAGTCACTCTCTCGCCGACGCCCGGAGGAATTCCCTTCGAAAGCCAAACTCAGAATTCTCCACAGTAGATAAAGTACAATAAGGAATAACAGCTTATCACTAAAGGTTTCTGTCTCTTGCAAGAAATATAGCAACTCAGGTTGCATGGGGCCCTACCTTCAGTACCGGAAACCGAGACACTTGCCCGCAGTTATTCCTATTCCCGTACGAGATCCCTGTCCAAATTTTTACCCACCGGATCTGAGTTCCTTCGTATTCCTGCTTTCAGCTACCTCTTCAAGCACCTGCAAACCTTCCCACACTCTGCCCCGCATTAGCCAGCTATTCCGGGTTCATAGGAAGCTCAAAATCCAACTGCAACCACCGCCAAAATTGCAAAACACGCTCAAACTTGTATCGACCCCGATAACCGAACAAGCGTCCACAAAAAGAACGACATCGCTGCTACCATTTAATACTCACGAGAGAACCTGAGAATTGCCGTGACTATCCCGAAGACCAACTTCGCTGGGAGAGCCCTAGAATCGGACAGGTCTTACAACCCAAGGATCCCAAGTACTTCCAACCTTCTGGGAATCCTCGAACCCATTTTCAACACCGACCCTAAACCTCCTCAATTCGGAAATGCATTTCGGTAGTTTCCGAGCTTGTAAATACGTCCACTGCGAAATAGGCGATCTACGGTCGGAGGAACTACCTCTTCAAATGTTTAACGGGAAGCGGTCCGCGCCTGCCAATGCCTCGAATTTAATCTCCCCTAAGTCTCGCCGAGTCTAAGGCCATTACAATGTCAACGTCCCGAATAGAGAATTTTGCCCGGGCCCATGTCCCACCACGTTGCTTTCGGACCTGGCTGGAAACGCAGCACGCAGCGATTTATCTCCTCCAACATGGGGAGGGGGGCCTGAACCTGCGATCGTACGGTAACGCGCGGATTAACCGCTACGCCCCCACAAACTAAAACCCAAGTGCGGGCAACCAGCGTTCCTCCCGGAATCACCTCCTCAATTTCGGCCTTCTCGGTTCGGGTCTTTCCTGGAAGGGTAGCCGCAACAGGAGACCGCTCGATCGGTGCCACACGGACCAAGGTATCGATCATCTCTTGAAGATGAGCGGATTCCTCTTGCCGATACAAAAGATCAGCAATCGCAACCATATGGTAAAGGTTTTGCAACTCGCGATAAATCGGCTTGGCTTCCGCGATTGCCTCAAAGTTCCTCGTGAATTCTTCGGCAAATTGTTTGGCAAGAGGCTCTGGTCTTCCCAGCCCCCGTGTGGTTCCATCTGGAAGCGCGGCTTCTTCTTCCGTTCTTAAGACCACCGGGCATTCGTCGAGGATTACGGTACTTTCATCGCGGTACACACGAAGATCGCCGGCGTTGAACCAAAACCGGCTAATTACCCCCCCAGATCCAGGGGGGATATTCGGATCCCTAAGCGCGGCCAACGCTTCCTCCCACCGCATCTCGAAGAGACTGCGGACACCTGCAAGCTTTGCGCGACCTTGGGTGACATCCTTCAAGAAATAATCCGCCTCGACCATCACTTGGGCGAAGTGAGTGTTCCGGCTAACACCGAAGACAAGCACTTGCTGAGGAGCTTGAGCCACTCGTACCCACTCGTTAATAAGAGCCTCCTCTTGCTCGGGACGTTCTGCCTCGTCGAAGCGACGGGAAATTTGCTCTAATCGTCGAATCGTCTCAGGAAGGGGGTCTATGCTGCATCCCGGCCATTCTCGGTTGCTGGAAACGTTAAGCCACGCAACAAGGAAGTCATCCAACCGCAAAGAGGGACGTCCCGGTGTACGCACCGTCAGCAGGACGACGTTGGGACCTTCCGCATCCGTAAATACAGAAAAGCCGCGGAGGATTGTGGCACCGAAAAGCCGTCGCCCTTCCGGCGTGTTAGCCTCGCGATGCAATTCCCGCAACGAGATCGCTATTGCCCTGGAGTCACTGGGTGCGACAGCAATAGCTGCGGAAAAAAGAGAGGAAACTAAAAATGAACCAATAAAAAGACAAGCAACAGCTAACCAACTAATCAGATAGCGACGCAAGATGGACCCCATGACCCACACTCCCGTACCTGATGAAGCCAACGCCTGCGGGATGAGCTCAAATTGGCCTCCTTGTGTCGGGAATGGCCAGCCAGGTATCTTCTATTTCGGACCGGCCGTTACGTTCGTGCAGTGCTGCCCATTATTCGGGAACACAAGACTTTTTGTCCGCGGCTCCTGGGCTGGCCCCAAACCGATGGCCGACCATCACGTTGGAAAACCCACATCTCAGCAGAGAGGCTAAGCCTTTACTCTTAGGAAAAATCCCGACCCAGCCTGCCTCATCCTCAAAGAGGGAACACACTCCAAGACAGGTGTACTTTCGTTACGCGATCACCAGTCCTAAAAGCAAGATGTGTCGGCCTCACGTGTTGACGATCGTCGAGGCAGTAAAAGCCGATGGACAAATCCAATCCTTTGGATGGGAGGAACTTGAGGCACCCATCGCCTCCCACGACCCCGGCACGGACCCCCTCCTGCTGGAGCCTATTAACCGTCTCCCCGGATGTCAGCGGTGCATCAAACCCCATTTTAATGGGGCCTCGTAAGGATGCAAGCCGGTGAGTTACCACTAACGGGCTCCTGGTTCATGCCCCTAGCCGATTTGTTCCCGGCCTTAACCGGCTTATTCACGAATAGCCTGCGACTTGCGAAGTGCGGCCGAACGCAAAAAGCCCCCTCCCCAGGCCCTCATCCTGAGCTTCGTCCCAAAAGGGCCGGGTTCGCACTCCCATCCCAAAAACAGCTCCCCAACGGATTGCCTCCCGGGAATTTGTGCACAAACCATCTTGGAAAGAATCTCTCCACGCGAATTGCAATTCAGAATCGCTTGTGGGGCAACTTCTGCGAGGACAACCGAAGTGAAAACGCCACACCTTGCTGCATGAGATGCGTTTCGTGTGGTTGGGCCTTATGCGTTTCGTGTGTGTTGGAGCTCGCCAAGCTACGGCCCCAAGGAGATCACCGTGATTTGCCTAATTTGAACTGGGGCACTCTTATTCCTGCATAGACGCCGGCATCCCGTTCCGGCGGCTTCCATGAGGGCATGTCGACTCTCCCCCCACATATGTTCCCCGGGGTTTGTCCGAGTATGTGGAGGGAGATACCCAACTCTTCGTGCTGGGTCCTAAAACTCCCGGAGAGGAAATTTATTGTGGGAGGGTCGGTGAAATTCCCTCTCCATC
>Ga0272449_1001222_pt1 | contig 27248 bp, 22 predicted proteins | sample YNPCB0241_FD_198679 | JGI IMG/M metagenome (GOLD analysis project Ga0272449, IMG submission 198679) | Hot spring sediment microbial communities from Yellowstone National Park, WY, United States - YNP-CB-024-1 | ecosystem: Environmental > Aquatic > Thermal springs > Hot (42-90C) > Sediment... | reverse complement strand
TTGCAGGGAAGCAGGACTGCCAGAACCTGAGTTTAAAGAAGAAGGCGGTTTTGTGGTCGAATTTTATAAAGACATATACACAGAAGAGTATTTAGCCAAGCTTGGGTTAAATGAAAGGCAGATAAAGGCAGTTATGTATGTAAAGGAGAAAGGGAAGATTACCAACAGAGAATATCGGGAACTGACAGGGCTTTCTGATGAGGGTACAAGAAAGGATATAAACGTTTTAGTTGAAAAAGGATTGCTGTTGCCTGTTGGGAAAGGAAGGAATACTCATTACATTCTTAAATAAATTGGCGATTTGTTGGCATTTAGTTGGCGATTGTGGCGATTGTATAATGCTTATGTAGAAAAAATGTTTAATGAAAATGCAAAATCATATCGAGGAGTGGCACTAATGCTTAAACAACAGGAAGAATTAAGAATGGATAAAACAAAATGTATTCCTAAAAATTGGGGTGTTGTAAAGTTAGGAGAAATATGTGAAATAACTATGGGACAATCTCCACCAAGTGAATCATACAATATGGAAGGAAAGGGAATGCCTTTTTTGCAAGGCAAACAAGAATTTGGAAGCAATCATCCTGTAAATGTCAAGTATACCACAAAACCTTTAAAAATAGCTTTTGAGAATTCTATATTGATTTCAGTCAGAGCTCCAGTAGGTGATGTTAATATTGCTGATAAAACTTACTGCATCGGGAGAGGATTGGCTTCATTAAGGGCAAAAAAAGGAATTATAGCTCTTTTCTTATATTATCTAATGGCTTTCCAAAAATCTGATGTTGAAGCAATAGGGGAGGGTTCAACTTTTCAAGCAATTACTAAATCTCAGATTTTCAATTTTAAAGTTCTTGTTCCTCCTGTTTCTGAACAACGCAAAATCGCTGAAGTACTTGAGACAATTGATAATGCAATTGAAAAAACTGATGCCATTATAGAAAAGTATAAACGCATAAAGCAAGGTTTGATGCAAGATTTGCTTACTAAAGGAGTGGTAAGTGAGGGTGAAGGTGAGAGTGAGAAGTGGAGATTGAGGAATGAGAATATTGATAAATTCAAGGATTCACCGCTTGGGAGGATTCCAGAAGAGTGGGAAGTGGTGGATGTTTATGGCCATGTCAACTTAATTAATGGAGGAACTCCAAGTACAGCAAGGCCCGAGTTTTGGAATGGAAGTATACCTTGGCTATCTGTAGAAGATTTTAATATAGGCAAAAGATGGGTTTTATCAAGTTCAAAATACATAACTGAATTAGGTTTAAAGCGAAGTGCAACAACGCTAGTTAAAAAAGGTATGTTGATAATATCTGCACGCGGTACAGTAGGTGTGTTGGCACAACTTGGGGCGGATATGGCTTTCAATCAGTCATGCTACGGCCTTGATGCAAAAGATAAAATGAAGCTCTCCAATGATTTCCTATATTATGCTTTGAAACATTTCATTACTTCATTTTTATCATTAGCATATGGAAATGTATTTAATACAATTACGAGAGAAACCTTTAAAAAAGTTTTAATTCCTCTTCCACCTCTTCCCGAACAGCAACGCATAGCTTCAATTTTATCCCAAATAGATGAAGTCATAGAAAAAGAACAAGCCTATAAAGAAAAACTTGAAAGAATAAAAAAAGGCTTAATGGAGGATTTGCTAACAGGCAAAGTCAGGGTAAACCACCTTATTGAGGAGGAAGAAAAATGAACAGTGATATACAAGTAATTCTACAAGAACGAAAAAATTATTTAGTGGAAAAGTTCGGAGTAATTGAAATTGCTATCTTTGGCTCTTATGCAAGAGGCGAACAAAGAAAAGATAGTGATGTAGATATCATTGTTGATTTTAAAGAGGGTTACAAAACATTCGATAATTATATGAATTTGAAATTCTACCTTGAAGAACTTTTTGGTAAAAAGGTTGACCTTGTGATTAAATCGGCTATAAATCCACGTCTAAAGCCTTTCATAATGGAGGAAGCAGTATATGTCTAAAAAGCGTATACTAAAAGTAATTCTTGAAGACATCATTGAAGAGATTGACCGCATTAAAAAGTTTACACAAGGGATTGAAAAATACAACAATTTTGTTGAAAATGAACTGGTTTTTTATGCAGTTTTAAAAGCCCTTGAAAATATTGGTGAAGCTGTTAAGCAGATTCCGGATAATAAAAGAGAACTTTATCCAATAGAATGGAAGAAAATCGCTGGTTTAAGAGATATTCTTATTCATGAGTATTTCGGAATAGATGCTGAAATAATCTGGGAGGTTATCAAAAAGAAGCTGCCGGAACTTGAAAAGGCAGTAAAATTCCTTCTTGAAAAGGAGAGTTAAAAATGTTTTACAAACTTGACGAAGAACATTATGTTGAAAATCCATTCCTCTTTCACCTTCAAAGGCTTGGATGGAAGATTTACAGACAAAACAAAGATAACCCTGAGGATACAAAAGAAATAATATCGTTCACTTCTTCATTAGAACCTGAATATGGTAAAAGCCAAAAATTTAGAGAAGGTTTTAGAGAAGTAATCCTTGAGGAAGTTTTAAGGGAATCTTTAAAGAGAATAAACCCATGGATAGAAGATGACCAAATAAGTGAAGTTGTTCGAAAAATTACAACACCACAGTCAAACTCTCTTTTAGAGGCAAATAAAGAAATCCACGACTTGCTTTTAGAGAACACCTCAGTTTCTGAAAATAGAAAAACAGGAGAAAAAAGCCCAACTGTTAAGTTTATTGATTTTAAAAATCCGGACAATAATTCATTCATTGCTATATCACAGTTTAAAGTGAATATAACGGGGACTGAAAAACATATTGTTCCCGATATAGTTCTTTTTGTAAATGGTTTGCCTCTTGTGGTGGTTGAATGCAAATCTCCAGCAATTGCTGACCCGATTTCTGAAGCAATTACTCAGCTTATGCGCTATTGTAACAGACGTGGCGCAATTGAGGGAAATGAAAAGCTTTTCTGGTACAACCTATTTGTAGTAGCTACCTCTAACCAGGTTGCGAAGTATGGTACAATAACCTCAGACTACGAGCACTTTGTTGAGTGGAAAGACCCTTATCCTTTTTCACTGTCAGATGTAAATCCAGATGGAAATGTAACAAGCCAGCAGGTTTTGATTCATGGTATGCTTTCAAAAGAAAACATTCTTGATTTGCTTCACACATTTACCATCTTTAAAGAAGATCCAAAGAGCAAAATGATTAAGGTTGTTGCAAGATACCAGCAATTTAGAGCAGTAAAGAAGATGATAAAAAGATTAAAAGAAGGCAAAACACCAAACGAAAGAGGAGGAATTGTTTGGCATACTCAAGGTTCCGGTAAATCTTTGACAATGATGTTTATGGTTCGAGAGCTTTATCACAATCCTGAGTTTGGAAACTACAAAGTTGTTTTTGTCACAGATAGAAAGGACCTTGAAAAACAGTTAAATGAAACATCAAGAAGTGTTGGATTTACAGTTAAGTTAGCAAGAAGCATACAAGAGCTTAAAGAACTTTTAAAAACTGACACACCCGAACTTGTTATGGCTATGGTTCATAAATTTCAAGAGAAGGAATTAAAAGGAGAATTTCCTGTCCTCAATACATCACCTAATATTCTAATAATGATAGATGAAGCACACAGAACCCAATACAAGCTGCTGGGTGCAAATTTAAGAAAAGCTCTTCCAAATGCAACGAAAATAGCATTTACAGGTACACCTATAGAAAAGACAGAGATGACGTTTGGCGACTACATCGACAAGTATAGCATAAAGCAGGCGGTTGAAGATGGTGTGACTGTTGAGATTGTATATGAAGGAAGAGTACATAGCGCAGAGCTTTCAGACGAAGAGGCAGCAAATGCAAAGTTTGAAGATGTTTTCAAAGACGCTGATAAAGATACAAAAAGAATGATAATGGGAAGATTTACATGGAGAGCATATCTTGAAGCTGAAGAAGTTATCCGTGACAAAGCAAGAGATATGATAGAGCACTATATAACTCATATATTTCCAAATGGATTTAAAGCTCAAGTTGTTACAGTATCTCGTCTTGCTGCAATAAGATATAAAAAAGCACTTGAAGAGGCTCTCAAAGAAAAGATTTCTGAATTGGAAAAAGAAAATAATTCAAAAATAGATTTAGAAAAGTTGAAAAAGTTAGAGGTTGGTGTGGTTATTTCAGGAGCTCAGAATGATCCACCTGAGTATCATCCTTATACTGACCCAAATGTTCACGAAAGGATAATCAAAAGTTTTAAACTTCCATTTGACAAAGTAGATGAAAATGGTATCAACGGCAATGTTGGTATTTTAGTTGTTCAAAATATGCTAATAACTGGTTTTGATGCACCTGTAGAGCAGGTTATGTATCTTGATAATGTGATTAAAGGACATAACTTGCTGCAAGCTGTTGCAAGGGTGAATAGAGTATACAAAAATAAGTCTTGTGGTCTTGTTATAGATTATGTAGGTGTTTTGAAACATTTAAAAGAGGCACTGGCTATTTACACAGATGAAGATATTGAGGAAATTTCGGAGGTTGTAAAGAACAAAGCAAAGAGCATTGATGAGCTAAAGTATGTTCACAATCTTATTGAAGAGTTTTTCGAAAAATATGGCATCAATGACTGGCGCCAGAATGTAGATGAATGCATTGACATTCTTGTTGATGAGCAAGTCAGAAATGAGTTTATAGCTCTTGTAAGATGGTTTAACCGTTGTATGGACGAGGTTCTTCCTGACCCTGCAGCACTAAAATACCTTACTGACTTGAAAATTCTTGCCTTCATAAAAGAATCTGCTCGAAACAGATACAGAGATAACAAGCTGAGTATAAAAGATGCAAGCAATAAAATAAGAGAAATTGTGGAAGAATATCTGATCTCTCGGGGAATAGATCCCAAAATACCACCTACTCCACTTTTTGAAGACAAATTTCTCGAAAAACTTCACAAAAAATCAAGCAAGGCAAAAGCTCAAGAACTTCAACATGCGATAATTGAGTATATTGATGAACATTGGGAAGAAGATCCAGAACTTTATGAGAGGTTTTCAGATAGACTAAAGAGGTTACTTCAAGAATACAAAGAAAATTGGGATGCTCAATGTATAGAATTAGAAAAATTAAGAGAAGAGTTGAAGAAGGGAAGAGAAGCAGAACAGACTTATGGGTTTGATCCTAAGAAAGAAATGCCATTTTTTGGGTTACTAAAAGACCAAATATTTGGGAAAAAGCTTGTAAGTGAACTTTCTGATAACGAAATAGATTTTCTTGTTAGCACAACAAGAGATTTGGTAGAATTAATAAGCAGAGAAGTTAAAGCAGTTGATTTTTGGGAAAGTGCAACAAAACAAAGAAAGTTGAAATCCTATATAATTTCGCACTTGCTTGAAAAAATATCACCTGCTATGTATGAAAACAACCATGATGGAGTTAAAACTGAAACTGCAGTATATATCTCTAATTCTTCCGGTCAAAATATATTCAACAAGAGAAATGAAATAGCTCAAAGACTTTTAGAACTTGCTTATCATCATTTTAGGAAGTGATATTATGCTAGATATTAAAATTGAAAAAATCATACGCTCAAATAGAAAAACTATAGCTTTGCAAATAACAGAAAATTACACACTCATAGTCAAAGCTCCGATCAATGTGGATGAAAAAACAATATGGGATATTATTCAAAAACATAAAAAGTGGATCGAAAAGAGAAAGAAAGAGATAGAAGCAAGAGATCCCAAAGCCTTGCCAAAAGAATTTGTCACCGGAGAAGGATTTTTATACCTTGGCAGATATTATAAACTGCACATAGTAGAAGACCAGGATGTTCCACTCAAATTTGAAAATGGGTTTTATCTGTCAAGAAGTGCTTTAAAAGATGCAAAAAATGTATTTATAGATTGGTACAAAAAAGCTGCCTATGAGAAGATTCTTGAGAGAGTAAACTGGTGGGCTCAAAAAAGAGGTTTTAAATACAACAAGGTAAATATAACAAATGCACAAAGAAGATGGGGTTCTTGCTCTGCAAAAGGCAACTTAAACTTTTCCTGGCGGCTCATTATGGCACCGCTGCAAGTAATAGACTATGTTGTTGTTCATGAGCTTGTTCACTTAGAAGAGAAAAATCATGGGAAAAATTTTTGGACAAAGGTAAAACTGCTCATGCCTGATTATAAAAAACATGAGGATTGGCTGAAGAAAAATGGGTATTTGTTGAATTTATAGTATTTTTCGAATTGAATAAGAATTGGAGGGATTTTTAATATGGCAAAAGTTGGTTGGGGACATTTTTGTGATTATGCTTTTTTTGATCAGGAAAATAAAGTTTGCCTGATAGGAATTTTTAAGTATATTTTAACTCAACATGTGCCTGTTCAACATACAAGATGTGCCTTTGTGTTTCAGGTGATAGGTGAACCCAATGAAAATGTAAAAATTGAATTAAAACTAATGCGACCTGACGGCAGAGAACCACTCTTAAATTTAAAACACCCTGGCTTTATTTTAAGTCCAACAGGTGAGGCAATACATATTATAGGTCTTGATAATTTACTATTACCAGATTATGGTCCCTATGAAATGGAAGTATTTTTGAATGATAAATACGAAGATGGTTTTATTTTTGAGGTTCGTCGAACCTGGCAGTAATTTTTGTTATTATTTCCTATTGAAAGAAAATTCAGAATTTCATATTTAATCAAAAATTTGTAGTTGATTTGGTAAGTATTAGATTTGAAATACAGAAGAGTTAATTTTCTGGTGCGCCCGAGAGGACTCGAACCTCCGGCACATGGTTTAGGAAACCATTGCTCTATCCTACTGAGCTACGGGCGCACAATAATTTTTGCAAACAATATAATACAACATTTTGAGGCTATTGTAAAGGGGCTTAAAGACAAAAATCAGGGTAGCTTGAGAAAAAGTACAAAAAATATTTACAACCTCTGAAAATACTGATAAGATTAAATGTATACAGTTTGTCAATTTTCGTTACCTAAAAATTACAAACACAAAGGAGAGGCGAGTGTAATGCTTGATTTAAAATATATAAGGGCAAACCCGGAAAAGGTCCAGGAAGGGCTTTCTAAAAGAAACAAAGACATTTCAATTGCGCCTATTTTAGAGCTTGATGAAAAAAGAAGAAAGCTTTTGGCTGAGGTTGAAAGCCTGAAAGCTCTGCAGAATCAAAAATCTAAAGAGGTTCCAAAGCTTAAAAAGGAAGGTAAAGATGTAACAGGTCTTATGAATGAGCTAAAAGAGCTGTCTGATAAAATTAAAGAATTAGATAGCAAGGTTAAAGATGTTGAAGATGAGATAGAAAAGATTTTGCTCACCATTCCAAACATACCTCATGAGTCTGTGCCAGTTGGTAAAGACGATACAGAAAATGTTGAAGTAAGGCGCTGGGGTGAGGTAAGAGAACCTGATTTTATAATAAAGCCTCATTGGGAAATTGGTGTGAATCTTGGAATTTTAGATTTTGAAAGAGCTTCAAAAGTGTCAGGGAGCCGTTTTACTTTCTATAGAGGACTTGGCGCAAGACTTGAAAGAGCTTTGATTAACTTTATGCTTGAACTTCACATTGAAAAGCATGGCTATACTGAACTATTTCCGCCTTTTTTGGTTGCGAGAAAGTCTATGATAGGCACAGGACAGCTTCCCAAATTTGAAGAGGATGCATTTAAGACAACAGATGATTACTTTTTGATACCAACAGCAGAAGTTCCTGTTACAAACTACCACAGAGAAGAGATATTAAAAGAAGAAGATCTTCCGATAAAATATGTTGCGTATTCTGCATGTTTCAGGGCAGAGGCGGGTGCAGCCGGCAAAGACACAAGAGGGCTTATTCGTCAGCATCAATTTAACAAGGTTGAGCTTGTAAAGTTTGCAAAGCCAGAAGATTCTTATGATGAGCTTGAAAAACTCACAGCTGATGCAGAGGATGTTTTAAGGGAATTAGGACTTCCTTACAGGGTTGTACTTCTTTGCTCAGGTGATTTAGGATTTTCTTCTGCAAAGACATACGACATTGAAGTCTGGATGCCAAGCTATGGAAGATATGTTGAGATTTCTTCTTGTTCAAACTTTGAAAGTTATCAAGCACGAAGGGCAAATATCAGATTCAGAAGGAAGGATGGAAAACTTGACTATGTTCATACGCTAAACGGCTCAGGACTTGCTGTAGGAAGGACTTTGGCAGCAATACTTGAAAACTTCCAGCAAAAAGATGGAACAGTAGTTGTTCCAGAGGTTTTGAGAAGGTATATGGGTACAGATGTGATAAAATGAAAGTTATGAAAAAGAGTAAAGGTAGCAGCAAGATATCATTTAAAGATTGCTGCTACCTTTTTTGTGTATAAAATTATGAATTGTTTTTATGATATTATCTTTATATACAACACCCAATACAAACAAAATAAAAGCTAAAGCAGAAACTATAATTGCTATTGTATAGTTTTTTTCTTCAATGCTGCTTCCAATATATGATGAAAAAAATATTCCTGGTAGTCTTGCAATAGCAACAATCGCAAAAAATCTCAGCGGTTTTATTGGTGAAAGTCCAGCAATGTATGTGAGAATATCTTTTGGAAGTCCGGGTATCAAAAAGAGTAAAAATAGAGCTATTTCTCCTTTTGGAGAGTTGATAAGTAAATAAAATTTCTTAAGCTTTTCTTCTGAGACAATTTTCCTAACAAGACTATATCCTAAAAGCCTTGTTATATAAAATACACATACAGAACCTATCATGATTCCAATTAGCGAATAAACTGTGCCAAGAAGCGTACCATAAAGATAACCACCAGAGATTTGAACAGCTTCACCTGGAATAGCAGAAATAATAACCTGAAGAATTTGAATGAGGATGAAAACAAGCACACCAAGATGTCCAAAAGATAAAACCCAGTTTTTGAATTTCTGCGGATTTGAGACGATATTTACAATAAAATGAGAATATCTTATAGCTACCGCCGTTGCCAGTAAAATAAATCCTGCAATTGCAACGATATTTAAGACAATTGAAAGATTTTTCCTGTTCACTTTTATCCTCCAATATCATACTTAAGGTTTTTTGTAATTTAGTTTTCATTATATTACTATAACCTATGGATGAGTTCTTTGCAATCCCCCAAACCAAATATATACAATTATGGTGTATTCAAAAATATGTTGATTTTTTAACATTCAAAATATATAATAAAAAGGTAAGTAACCTTTTATTGATGAGTTTATCTTTTCAAATAAAGTTTTCAAATGTTTTTTTGAGGGAGGTTTGAACATGGGCAAGATGATTGAGATAAGATGGCACGGCCGAGGTGGCCAGGGTGCAAAGACAGCTTCACTTCTTTTAGCTGAAGCTGCTTTCAACACAGGCAAATACGTTCAAGGTTTTCCTGAGTATGGTCCAGAGCGAATGGGTGCTCCTATCACAGCTTACAACAGAATAAGCGATGAGAAGATCACAATTCACAGCAATATTTATGAACCTGACTATGTAGTTGTTGTGGATGAAACATTAATCGGAAGTGTTGATGTAACAAAAGGGCTCAAAAAAGATGGTGCAATAATTGTCAACACTTCAAAGTCTCCTGAAGAAGTAAAGAAGATGCTTGGGGATTTTGATGGAAAGGTTTACACAATTGATGCAAGAAAGATTTCAATGGAGTGTTTAGGTAAGTATTTCCCGAACATTCCTGTTCTTGGTGCAGTTATAAAGGTAACAGGCATTATTCCTGAAGAAGAAGCTATAAAGGATATGGAAGGGTCGCTTCGTCACAAGTTTGCAACAAAACCAGATGTGATAGAGGGTAACCTCAAAGCGTTTGTTAGAGGAATGCAGGAGGTGCAAGGATAATGAGAAAAATGAAAATAACAGAAGATGTTACATGGAAGGAAATAACACCGGCAGGTGTAATCATTGACCCGGGTAATGCAGAGGACTTTAAAACAGGCGATTGGAGAACAATGAGACCTGTTTGGCATGAAGATAAGTGCAAGCAGTGTTTGTTCTGCTTCTATGTATGTCCAGATTCATCAATAAAGGTTGAAAATGGGAAGATGGTCGGAGTTGACTATGACCACTGTAAAGGTTGCGGGGTTTGTACAGAGGTTTGTCCATTTAAGGCTTTTGACTTTGTAGAGGAGAAGAAATAAGAATTTTGAGTTTTTATAAGGAGGGGAAACTAAAGATGGCTATTCGTGATAGACTTTCTGGTAATGAAGCGATAGCTTTTGCGATGAAACAGATAAACCCTGATGTTGTTGCAGCTTTCCCAATTACACCTTCAACTGAAGTTCCACAGTATTTTTCTCAGTTTGTTGCAAACGGGGAAGTAGATACAGAATTTGTTGCTGTTGAGTCTGAGCACAGCGCAATGAGCGCATGTATAGGTGCATCAGCAGCAGGTGCAAGGACTATGACAGCCACATCCTCACAAGGTCTTGCACTTATGTGGGAGATGCTTTATATTGCAGCGTCAATGAGACTTCCAATTGTTATGGCAGTTATAAACAGAGCTCTTTCTGGTCCTATTAATATTCACAACGACCATTCAGATTCAATGGGGGCAAGAGACAGTGGCTGGATTCAGATTTACTGCGAAAACAACCAGGAAGCTTACGACTCTTTGATTCAGGCAATAAGAATTGCTGAGCACAAGGATGTAAGACTTCCTGTGATGGTTTGCTATGACGGATTTATTACAAGCCATGCTGTTGAAAATATAGAACTTTTAGAAGATGAGCTTGTAAAGAAGTTTGTAGGTGAATACAATCCAGAGTTTTATCTTTTGAACGAGCAAAACCCAATTTCAATGGGTCCATTAGACTTACCGCCTTACTACTTTGAACACAAAAGACAGCAAGCTGAAGCTATGAAAAATGCTAAAAAGGTTGTACTTGAGATTGCAGACGAGTTTGCTTCCTTGACAGGAAGAAAGTATGGTCTTTTCGAAAGCTACAAGCTTGACGATGCAGAGGTTGCAATAGTTGTAATGAACTCCACAGCAGGAACTGCAAAGGCTGTTGTTGATGAGTATAGAAGCAAAGGATACAAGGTAGGTCTTTTAAAACCAAGACTATTCAGACCATTCCCTGTTGATGAGATTGTAGCAGCTCTTAAGCATTTGAAGGCTGTTGCTATAATGGATAAGGTTGATGGATTTAACGCAGCGGGTGGTCCACTTTTCACTGAGATTACAAGTGCTCTTTATGGAAGAGCAGATGGTATAAAGGCTATCAACTATATATATGGTCTTGGTGGAAGAGACGTTAAAACAGATGATATTGCAAAGGTTTATGACAGACTTCTTGACATTGTCAAGACAGGCAATGTTGGAGAAGTTTACAACTACATTGGTGTGAGAGAATAAGGAGGTGTGCTTTTAAAATGGCATACAATATAAAAGAACTTGCTGCAAGACCAGAGAGATTTACAGGTGGGCACAGAATGTGTGCTGGGTGCGGTGCACCTGTTGCTGTAAGAGCAATACTGCGTGCACTGAAACCCGAAGATAGAGCTGTTGTAGGTGTTGCAACAGGATGTTTGGAGGTTTCAAGCTGTATCTATCCATACACAGCATGGAAAGATTCATTTATTCACAGTGCATTTGAAAACGCTGCTGCAACAGTTTCTGGTGCTGAAGCTGCATATAGAGTTTTGAAGAAAAAGGGAAAAGTACAGGGAGAGTTTAAGTTTATCGCGTTTGGTGGCGACGGTGGCACATACGATATTGGTCTTCAGTCTCTTTCTGGTGCAATGGAAAGAGGGCATAACATGGTATATGTTTGTTATGACAACGGTGCTTATATGAACACAGGTATCCAGAGGTCTTCTGCAACACCACTTTATGCTGATACAACAACATCCCCACAGGGCAAAAAACTTCCAGGTAAGATGCAGTGGAGAAAAGATTTAACAGAAGTCATGGTTGCACATGGCATACCATATGTTGCGCAAACAGCATTCATTACTCCAAACCTCAAAGATTTGATTGAAAAGGCTGAAAAAGCACTTTACACAGATGGACCAGCATTTTTGAATGTTTTGGCTCCATGTCCAAGAGGTTGGAGATATGAGACCTCAAAATTAATTGAAATTTCGAAGCTTGCAGTTGATACATGTTTCTGGCCACTTTATGAAGTTGTAAATGGTCAGTACAGGCTCACTTACAAGCCAAAAGAAAAGCTTCCTGTTGTTGAGTTTTTAAAGACTCAAGGAAGGTTCAGACATCTGTTCAAAAAAGGGAATGAACACTTGATTGAACAAATTCAGCAAGAAGTTGACAGAAGATGGGAAAAGCTTTTGGAACTTTGTGGTGAGAAATAAGTAATATAATGTATAGTAATTCTAATTTCGTAATATAATGTAAGACCATATAAAGTAATAATTAAGAAAGGGGCTATCCAATTATCTTTGGACAGCCCCTTTTTGATATGTTTGTCTTTTATACTTTCATAATCAATGTTAAAATATATAAAAAGCAATTAATGAGGTGAAAAGGTGAAGGTTGCATATTTAGGACCGGTCGGTTCATATTCATATGAGGCTGCAAAAAGATTTTTTGATAAAGACCAGGAACTTATTGCGTGTGATACAATAGATGATGTATTTGAAGCTGTTGAAGAAAATGAGGTTGAGTTTGGAGTTGTTCCTGTTGAAAACTCCATTGAAGGAAGTGTCTCAACAACTCTTGATTATCTTTTAAAATCCCAGGTTTATATAGAAAAAGAAATAATCTTGAAGGTAGAACATTATCTTTGCGCAAGAGAAGAGAAAAAACAGATTTTAACAATTGCCTCACATCCGCAGGCGTTTTCGCAGTGCCATGACTATTTGAGAAAGAATTTTAAGCAGGCAAAACTAATACAAGTTAGCAGTACATCATATGCTGCAAGGTTGTGTGCAGAAGGTGAGGTGGATGGTGCAATCTGTTCACCTTTTGCAGCAGAGCAAAATAACCTAAAAATTTTGGCTGGACCAATAAACCAAGACAACAATTATACCAGATTTTTTGTTATAACCAAGAGCCCTAACTTTAAAAAAGGAGATAAAAACAAGACATCAATAATCTTTTCAACCTATGATAAACCGGGAAGCCTTTACAAAATTTTGGCTATTTTTAATCTTTACGATTTGAATTTAACAAAGATAGAGTCACGACCGGCAAAGACTAATCTTGGTGAATATGTTTTTTTTGTTGATATAGAAGGGTTTGTGGATGAAGAGGATGTGAGCGATGCGCTAAAGGTGGTTCAACGAAAATCTACATTTTTTAAGCTTCTAGGTTCTTATTCTGTCATTTTACCAGATGAATGAATTGATAATAAATTTAGGATGGATGTGAAGAAAAGATGAACAAAAAACTTTTAAATGAAGGACTTATTTTGATTGCTTTTGGAGTCTATCAGGTTATTTTGTTTTTACTTCAGTTTAATCCCATTTTGGCTTTGGTAGGTTTTCCTCTTTATGTTGTAGCAGTAAAAGAGAATTTTGTAAAAAGGATAGCTATATCATATGCCATTTCTGCTCTGATTCTCATGATTATAGGGAAATCTCCAATTAATTTACTTTTTCTGTTGATTACATTTATCTTGCCCATATGCGTATTTTTGCTTTTGCGCGTTTCAAGAACTATTGTTATGGATTTTTCAATACTCACTGCAGGATTTTTGCTGTATCAGGTACTTTTTATAAAGGCAATAAAGATTCTTTATAGGATAGATATAATTGCTCAACTTCTTTCTATTTTAAAAGGCATGTTTGAGGATTATTTTAAACTTGTTGGTGATGAGAAACTTTCAGAAAAGTTGGTTGAATTTTTGAAACTCTTGATGCCAGGGTTTGTAATTGTTGAGGCAATTACATTGGCACTTGTAGGATATTATTTTATCAAATTTGTAGCGAACAAAGTTAGAATTCAAAAGGAATTTTTACCCTTTTCAAGGCTGTTTATGCCTAAAGAAGTAACAGTTGGAGTTGTAGTATTCTTTATACTTTCTCTATTTTTGACAAATATCAATACTCTTTATATTGTTGTAAGTAACATGACAATAATTCTTTCGTGGCTTTTGTTTATTCAAGCACTTTCTTTGATATATGCAGTAATAGCCGAGAAGATTTCTTCGCCATTTATTGGAGGTTGGCTTTTTGCAGTTTTGCTTGTACTTAGTATGCAATTTTTAATTTTATTGGTATTTATAGGTTTTCTGGACCTTGTATTTGATTTTAAAAAACGAAAACCAAAGAGGGTGGAATTGTGAAAGACAAAAAATCTCATTTTAGGTTTGATTTTTCTGTTTCGCAGGCAGGATTTGTACTTTATTTACTATTTGATTCAGTGATTCTATATTTTAACGTCAAGATTGGCTTGATTTGTCTTTCCTTAATTGTTTTGTTTGCCCTCTACAATTTTAGACTCAATAGAAAAAAGAATAAACAACTTTTAGAATATATAGAAACTCTAACTCTTAACATAGATTCAGCATCGAAAGATACACTTTTGAAGTTTCCATTTCCAATTCTTATTTCAGAGTACAATGGAGATATAATATGGTACAATCATAAATTTCTAAATACAGTCAAGAACAAGAAATTGATAGGCAGAAATCTTAAAGATGAACTGCCTGAGCTTTATTCAGCTGTTTTAGAGGGAAAGAATAAGATTGAAAAGTTTGAGTATGAAGATAATTTTTTTGATGTTTTAGTAACTATTGTTGAGGTAGAAGAAGGTAAAAACGATAAGAAATTTTTAAATCTATTTTACTTTGTTGATGTTACTGATTTTGTTCTTCTTCAAAAGAAATATGAAATGCAAAATATTGTTTTTGGTTATTTGACTATTGACAACTATGAAGATGTTCTAAATTCTGCTCCGGAGGTATCTAAATCTTCTATTATTTCTGAGATAGAAAAGCGTGTCACTGATTGGTTTTACAATCAAATAAGGTCAGATGTGTTTTTAATGAAGTATGAACGTGACAAATACCTTTTTATATGTAATAAAGAAACATTTTACAAGATGCAGGAAAGAAGATTTAATATTTTAGAGCAGATAAAGGAAGTGAATCTGTACAATAAGATAATTCCTACCATAAGCTGTGGTATAGGTATAAGGCAGGATTCTATATTCCAGGCACAAAAGGATGCAAAAACAGCTCTTGATATGGCACTGAGCCGTGGAGGTGACCAGTTTGTAATATTCTATGATGGTAAGTTTGAATTTTATGGTGGTAAAACAAAAGAACATGAAAAACGCTCAAAAGTACGTTCGCGTGTTATGGCACAAACAATAAAAGAAATTGTGAAACATTCTGACAAAATATTTATCATTGGTCATCAGTATTTTGACCTCGATTGTCTGGGTGCAGCTGTAGGTTTGAGTAAGTTATGTTTAAATTTAGGTAAGGAAGTATACATTGTAATTAATTCTTACAATCCTACGATCAGAAACTTTCTTCAGATGCTACTTGATGATCCTCAATACCAGAATATAATAATTGATCAGCAGAAAGCTTTAAAGATGAAGACAAAGACTTCTCTTTTATTTGTAGTAGATACTCAAAGAACAAGTTATGTCGATATGCCACAGATGATTTTGGAATTTGAAAAGATAATTGTAATTGACCATCATAGAAGACCTGCCGACTGGATTGAACAGGCTCTTATTTGCTATTCAGAAACATATGCGTCGTCTGTATCTGAACTTGTTGCCGAACTTTTGAGCTATGAAGGAATAAAACTCAAAAAGCTTGAGGCAGAGATACTTTTAGCGGGTATAATGATTGATACAAAAGGATTTACAAAGAATGTTGGTGTGAGAACATTTGAGGTTGCAACATACTTAAGAGAAAATGATGCTTTGCCAGAAGCAATCAAAGAGTATCTTAAGGAGGATTTAGATAGTTATGTTTTAAAGAATCAGCTCATTTCAAACTTGCAAATACTGCATGATAATATCGCGCTTGTTATTGATTATTCACAAGCTTGTCGAGATAATGTTATAATAGCAAAGGTAGCAGATGAACTTTTGAACATAAAAGGAATTGATGCATCATTTGTTGTCTGCAAAATAGAAGATAGTGTTTTGATAAGTGGTCGTTCAAATGGCAAAATAAATGTTCAACTTATATTAGAAAAAATTGGTGGTGGAGGTCATTTAGAAACAGCAGGAGCAAGGCTTGAAAAAATAAGTATTGATGAAGCAAAAGAGTTTCTTGTCAAAGCAATAGAAGAATATACAAATGAAAACAAAAATTCTTAGAAAAGGAGTTGATCTTAGTTATGAAGGTTGTGCTTCTTCAAGATGTAAAAGGGCTTGGCCAAAAAGATTCAATAGTTGAAGTGAACGATGGATATGCAAGAAACTATTTAATTCCACGAAAACTTGCAGTACCTGCAACAGAAGGGATAGAAAAGCATATAAAAGAAAAGAAAGAAGCTGAACAAAAAAAGAAAGAAAAAGAGCTTGAAGTTGCAAAGGATTTAGCAAGTAAGCTTGAAAAAAGTCAGATTATTATAAAAGCAAAAGCAGGTGAAAATGGCAAACTCTTTGGTTCTATAACAAATAAAGAAATTGCTGAAGAGATAAAAAAACAGCTTGGAATTAATATTGATAAAAAGAAGATAGAGCTCGATGATCCAATAAAACTTATTGGCAGCTATGATGTTATTATTAGACTATATCAAGGAGTTGTGGCAAAGCTCAAAGTTCATGTGACAGCAAGTTAAGTGAGTATGAGGAAGTGAGGTAAAAATGGAGCCCGACATTGTTCAAAATCAAAGTGAGATGCCTGAAAGCCGCGAAGCAGAAGAAGCGGTTGTAGGGGCGATGCTTTTAAGCCGCGAAGTAATTTCTGATGTTACTGAGATTTTGACAGAAGAGGATTTTGCAACGCCACAGCTAAAAGAGATTTTTGCTGCTATTATGGACCTTTTTGAAGAGGGCAAACCGGTAGATGTCATAACTGTAGCTGAGAGACTGAGAGAAAGAGGTACATTTGAAGCAGTTGGAGGAAATGAGTATCTGACAAACCTTGTGATAAATACTCCGACGACTGCAAATGCTACATATTATGCAAAGATTGTTGAAGAAAAGTCACTACTTAGGAAACTCATAAACTCTTCAATTAAGATTATTGAAAAGTGTAAGAGTCAGACAGAAAGAGTTGAAGATATTGTTGATTTTGCTGAAAAGACAATCTTCAATGTGATTTCTCACAAAAATTCAAAAGATTTTTCTCATTTAAAAGAGATATTAATTGAAACATATAACAAGATAGAGGAACTGTATCTCAGAAAATCGCATATTATAGGTGTACCCACAGGATTTGCTGAGTTTGACAGAATGACAGCAGGTCTTCAGCCATCAGACCTGATACTTATTGCAGCAAGACCTGCAATGGGAAAGACAAGTTTTGCACTCAATATTGTTCAGCATGCAGCTTTGAGAGCTGGTGTGCCCGTAGCGGTATTTAGTCTTGAGATGTCAAAAGAACAGCTTGTAACCCGTATGATTTGCTCAGAAGCAATGATAGATAGCCACAAGCTTAGAACTGGAAACTTAGAGGATGAAGAGTGGAAAAAGTTTGCAAAAGCTTTAGCACTTTTGTCAAACGCTCCAATTTATATTGACGATACACCTGCCATAACTGTTGCAGAAATGAGAGCAAAATGTAGAAGACTCAAGCTCAAAGAAAAAGGTCTTGGGCTTGTGATGGTTGACTATTTGCAGCTTATGACTGCTCGCGGCAGGTTTGAGAGCAAGCAACAGGAAATTGCAGAGATTTCAAGGTCATTAAAAGCCTTGGCAAGAGAGCTAAATGTTCCTGTACTTGCGCTTTCGCAGCTATCCCGCGCACCTGAAACAAGAGCTGACCACAGACCTATTCTTTCCGACCTTCGAGAAAGTGGTGCAATTGAACAGGATGCAGACATTGTTGCTTTTTTGTACAGGGATGAGTATTATAATCCTGACACTGACAAAAAACACATTGCAGAGCTAATAATTGCAAAGCACAGAAATGGACCTACTGGCACAATTGAACTTCTTTTCTTGGACAAACATACTAAGTTCAAAGATTTGGAGAAGAATAGATAAGTTAAAATAATTATGATATTAAAAAAGGGTGTGATGTTATTGTCAATTATCAGAGATTATTCTTTGTGGGAGGAAGGACTCAAAAAAATTAACTGGGCAAAAAGATTTATGCCTATTTTGAATCAGATAAAAAAAGAATATGATACAAAAAAACCGCTCACAGGTTTGAACGTAGCAATTTCTGTTCATCTTGAGGCAAAGACAGCAAATCTTGCCCTGCTTTTAAAAGATTTGGGTGCCAATGTGTTTGTTACAGGTTCTAACCCTTTATCTACTCAGGATGATGTTGCCAGTGCTCTTGTTCATGAGGGCATTGAAGTATTTGCGATAAGAGGTGTGGAGACATCCGAATATTTTGTTCATCTTGAAAAGACTCTTGAAAATAATATAGACCTTATAATCGATGATGGAGGAGACCTGACATATCTTCTTCACACAAAAAGGCAAGATTTGGCAAGCAGAATAATTGGCGGCTGTGAAGAGACAACAACAGGTGTAATCAGGCTCAGAGCGCTTGAAAAAGAGGGCAAACTCAAATTTCCTATGATTGCAGTCAACAATGCTTTTTGCAAGCATCTTTTCGACAATCGAATTGGAACTGGTCAGTCTACTTGGGATGGGATAATGAGAACTACAAATATAACAGTTGCAGGCAAGTATGTGGTTGTTGCAGGATATGGTTTTTGCGGCAAGGGAATTGCAAAAAGAGCTCAAGGTCTTGGTGCAAAAGTAATTGTTGTAGAGGTTGACCCAATCAAAGCATTAGAAGCATATATGGATGGATTTGAGGTAATGAAGATACAAGATGCCGCAAAGATTGGAGATCTTTTTGTTACTGCAACAGGGTGCAAGGATGTAATAAGGTATGAACATATTTTGCAAATGAAAGATGGAGCAATCTTGTGCAATAGCGGGCATTTTAATGTTGAGATTGATATTGCTACACTTGAGAAAAAGGCAGTCAAAAAGTACGAAGCAAGAAAGAATATCCAGGGATATGTTCTTGAAAATGGCAAAGAAGTTTTTGTAATAGCAGAGGGAAGACTTGTTAACCTTGCAGCAGCAGATGGACACCCAATTGAGATTATGGATATGTCGTTTGCAATTCAAGCATTGTCAAGCATATACGTTGTACAAAACCATGAAAAATTAGAAAATAGAGTGTATAATGTTCCAGAGGAAATTGACAGATTTGTTGCCGAGGTTAAGCTAAGATCTCTTGGCATTGAAATAGACAAGCTCACACCTGAGCAGGAAAAATACCTTGAAAGCTGGGAAGTGTAAGTATATGGATATATTGATTAAAAATGCTACAATTATTACTTGTAATGCACAAAATGAGGTTTTAAAGGGCGATATTTTTATCAAAAGTGGCAAGATTGCAAGGATAGCAGAAAATATAGAGCTATCTATTTATGAGCAAGCTACTGTTAAAGTCATTGAAGGAAAAGATTTAATAGCCATGCCGGGACTTATAAATGCACATACACACTGTGGTCAGACAATTTTGCGGTCTTTTGCAGATGATATGCCTTTGTATGAGTGGTTATTTGAAAAGATTTTCCCGGCAGAAGAAAAGCTCACAAAAGAGATGATTTATTTTTCTTCTCTTCTTGGTATTGCAGAGATGCTGAAAAGCGGCACAACAATGTTTTTTGATATGTACTTTCATGAAGATATGACAGCAAAAGCTGTTCAACAAACAGGTATAAAGGCAGTTTTATCACGAGGACTTCAGACAGATGAAAAAGAAGATGTTAGGCTTGATGAGACAAAAGAGCTGATTTATAATTATTCAAGTGACAGAATAAAAGTGTTTTTTGGACCACATTCAATATACACTTGTTCATATAATCTTTTAGAAAAAGTTGCACAGCTTGCACAAGAGTTCAAAACAGGGGTAATGATACATCTTAGTGAATCAGAAAATGAGGTCAATGAGTGTTACGAAAAGTATAATATCTCACCTGTAAAACTTTGTAATCAGGCAGGGCTTTTTGATACAATTTGTATAGCAGCACACTGTGTATATGTAGATGATGAAGATATAGAAATATTGTCTGAGAAAAATGTATCTTGTGTTTATAATCCTACGAGCAATCTCAAACTGGGCAATGGTTTTGCACCTGTGCACAACATGATAAAGTCTGGCGTAAACGTTGCTATTGGTACAGATTCGGCAGCAAGCAACAACAACTTGAATATGCTTGAAGAGATGCACATTGCCTCTTTGCTTGAAAAAGGAATATACAGATTACCTGATATTTTGAATGCCCAGCAGATTCTCAAAATGGCTACAACAAATGCAGCAATGGCAGCAGGAATTTACAACACAGGAATTTTGCAAGAAGGTTTTTGTGCTGATATCGCACTTTTAAGAGCAGATGATTTTAATATGCTTCCGTGTTACAATCCTGTTTCTAACATTGTTTACAGTAGCAATCCTTCAAATGTGTATGCTACAATAGTGGATGGTCAGATTCTTTATATGGATGGCAAACTTTTTACAATTGATGAAGAGGCGCTTGTAAGAGAGATAAAAAGCATAGAGAAGTTTTTGAAAAAGAGTGTTTAGAAATCTTTTTAAGCCATGAAAGGAAGGACAAAAATTGCAGTATAAAAAGGCAACAAAAATAGCATTACAACTTTTTATTGTAACAGTCTTTACAAAACTTATAGGATTCATAAGGGAAGTAGCGTTCGGTGCAAGATTTGGTACAAGTGTAAAGGCAGATGCTTTCCCGCTCGCACTGCAGCTTCCAAACATCCTTTTTGCTTCTGTTTTTGCTGCTTTTTCAACCTCATTTATACCATTTTACACAGATATACGCGAAAAAAAAGGTGAGGATGAGGGAATAAAATTTACAAATAGTGTAATAAATACATTGCTTCTTGCATCATCAATTGTTGCAATTTTAGGTTTTATATTTTCTAAACAACTTATTTTGCTTCAGGTTCATCAGAGCAAGGAACTTCAGATTATGTATGCCTCAAAAATTTTAAAAATTACAATCTTTATGATAATATTTACAAGTTCAACAAACATACTTCAGGGTTTTTTACAGGCAAACGGGAACTTTACAAAACCGGTACTCTCAAGCATTCCTTTTAATTTTTCAATTTTTGTTGCGATATTTTTGTCGTACTTTGAACCGTTCAAGAAATTTGATATATATATAGTGGCAGTAGGATTTGTTGTCGGGTATTTTTGGAGTTTGGTTTACCAGCTTAATAATTCAAAAAAATATGGCTTTAAATTTTATCCTGTGCTTGGTTTTAAAGATGAAAACATAAAAAAGATGATAAAATTTTCTTTCCCGGTTTTTATAAGCAGCAGCATGGCACAGCTTTATACCTTTATAGATAGATATCTTTTGACAGGAACATCAACCGGTGCTGTTGCAGCTGTTGCATATGCAGGGAAGCTCAATGATGTGGTGGTTGGAGTTTTTTCATCATCAATTTCTGTTTTGGCTTTTTCTACTTTATCTAATCTTCAGGCAAAAGGAGATAAAGAAAATTTTAGAAAATTTTTTGTGTCTGCAGTAAATTCAATTATACTAATGATGATGCCATTTGCAATTGGTGGTATGATTATGGCAAAAGAAATAACAAGATTAATCTACCAGAGAGGAAATTTTACCACTGAATCTACCCTGCTTACAGCATCGCCACTTATGTTTTACTGTTTGGGTTTTGTAGGGCTTGGTCTTAGAGATATATTAAACAGAACTTTGTATGTTTTAAAAGATTCAAAAACAGCTGTAAAAAACGGTGTTATTGCTATTATTTGCAACATAATACTTGATGTAATATTTATTCATAAGTTCAAGCATACCGGTGCTGCTATGGCTTTTGCGACGGCAAACTACATTGCGGCAGTTTTGCTGTTTATTTCTCTTAGGAAAAAACTTGGTTCAATTGGCTGGAAAAGGATTGCAGGTGTATTTGTAAAGGCGTTTGTTGCAAGCTTGATAATGGGTGTCTTTGTATATGTATTTAAACAAAGATTTATTTATTTAACAATGCCGTTAAAGCATTTTGCTTTTTTTACTACAGCAAATATTTTGCTTGGAATGGGAATATATGCAGGGATTATATATCTTTTGAAAGTTGAAGAAGTAGGTTTTATTGTGAAGATGGTAAGAGAAAAATTTGGGGTTTAAAAAACTAAAGAAAGGAGAAGAAGTATTAAGATGGATATCGAACATCAATTGAAGGTTTTTAAAAAAGGTGCTGCTGAGATTATTACAGAAGAAGAACTTATTGAAAAGCTAAAGCAAGATAGACCTTTAAACATAAAACTTGGGCTTGACCCAAACGTGCCAGACGTTCATCTTGGCCATGCTGTTGTTTTAAGGAAACTTAAACAGCTTCAAGACCTTGGACACAATATAATCTTGATAATTGGTGATTTTACTGCAATGATTGGTGACCCAACTGGAAAGTCTGAGACAAGAAAACAGCTTACAAAAGAAGAGGTCCAAAAAAATGCAGAACCTTTCAAACAGCAGGTTTTAAAAATTCTTGACCCGCAAAAGACCACAATAAGATATAACAGTGAATGGCTTGAGCCCATGAACTTTTTGGATGTAATAAACCTTGCATCAAAATACACAGTTGCAAGGATGCTTGAAAGAGAGACATTTAGGCAGAGGATGGAAAAGAACCTTCCACTTTCTATCCATGAATTCTTCTATCCACTTATGCAAGGTTATGACTCTGTTGTGATTGAAGCTGATGTTGAGCTTGGCGCAACCGAGCAAAAGTTCAATATACTTATGGGAAGGACGCTGCAAAAGGAGTATGGATGCAAAACAATCCAAGTTGCGCTGTTGATGCCCATCTTGGTTGGAACAGACGGGGTCAACAAGATGAGCAAAAGCCTTGGCAATTACATTGGTATAAACGAACCGCCAAATGTAATGTATGGCAAAGTGATGTCTATTCCTGACGAGGTTATGATTTCCTACTATGAGCTTACAACTGATGTCGAACCAGAAGAGATTGAGGAAATTAGGAGAAAGCTTGAAGAAGGAACGCTTCATCCAAGAGATGCAAAGATGAGACTTGCAAGAGAGATTGTAAAGCTCTATCATGGCGAAGAGGCAGCAAAAAAGGCTGAAGAGGAATTTATAAAAGTGTTCCAGAAAAAAGACATACCAGATAACATTCCAGAGGTTGAGCTTCAAAGCTCAAAGGTTTACTTGCCAAGGTTTATGGTAGAAAATAAACTTTGCTCATCTACAAGTGAGGGAATGAGGCTTATCAAAAGTGGTGCTGTAAAATTAAATGGCGAAAAGATAAATGATCTTGACATTGAATTTCAAAATGGGGATGTTTTGCAAGTTGGCAAACTGAAATTTGTAAAGATAAAGCTTTTGTGAAGGTAAAACCTTCGCAAAAGCTTTTTTATTGATATTAATTTGACTCATAGTCAATAAATATGTTAAAATAACTTTGTAATTTTTTCAAAGAGGTGAGGTGTGTGAAACAAGTTTTAAGGCGACCTTGGATAAGTGTTATAATATGGGCAGTCTTGACAGCTATATTTTTAATTACAATGCCTGACATAAATAAAATAGTAAGACTCAAAGGTGAACCTAAGATTGGCAAAGCTTATCCATCTCAGGTTGCTACTATATTGGAAAAAGAGTTTCAAGGTGTACCAAAAGATAAAAAGCTTTCAACTATAGCTATGGTCTTTTATAATAAAAATGGTTTAACAAAGGATGATATATCAGCAGCTAAAAAGATAATTGATGAACTTGACAAGAACAAAGAAAAATACAATATTCAAAGCATTTCAACTCATTTCAAGAATCCCGAGTTAAAAAGTTATTACGTCTCACCTAATAATAAGGTTATACTTGCAAGCATTCAGGCAGATAAAACAAAAAAAGAAATTATTGAAATAAGAGATGATATGTATAGACTAATAAACTCGACTCAAAAACCAAAGAATCTTGAAATATATCTTACAGGTGGAGATTTAATCACCCAGGATTTTGTGAAAGCCTCTGAAGATGGCGTCAAAAAGACAGATGTAATCACAATAGTGTTTATTATAGTTGTTTTAATTCTTGTGTTCAGATCTCCTGTCACTCCGATAGTTTCACTTTTGACAGTTGGAGTGTCTTTTTTGATTTCCCTTAGTGTAGTTGGACACCTTGCAGATAAGTTCAACTTTCCTATAAATACTTTCACAAGAACATTTATAGTTGTATCTTTATTTGGTATTGGAACTGACTATAACCTTTTAATTATTTCAAGATTCAGAGAAGAACTTGCAAATGGGAAAGATATCGATAAAGCAATAATGACAACATTTAAAACAGCAGGGAAGACAGTGATATTTAGCTGTCTTGCAGTTTTTACAGGATTTGCAGCTTTTGCAGTAGCATCTTTTAACTTTTTCAGGGCAATGTCAGCTATTGCTGTAAGTGTACTTATACTTTTGCTTGTGCTTTTGACACTGGTTCCAGCAGTGCTAAAGATTTTTGGTAAAAATCTTCTCTGGCCATTTAATAAAGAAATACAGCACACACATAGCAGGCTTTGGGAGGCTGCAGCAAGACTTTCCACTAGATATCCTTATGTAGTGTTGACAACAGTGATATTAATCTTAATACCTTTTCTCTTATCAGTAAGAAGTGACTTGTCCTTCAACACACTAAATGAGCTTTCTGAAAAGTACAAATCGGTAAAAGGATTTAACATAATTTCAAAGAACTTTAGCAGCGGAAAGACATTTCCTGTTACGATTTATTTAAAATCCAATAAAAACTTAGCAACTTCAGATGCACTATCTGATATTGAAAAAATAACTGAAATATTGAGCAAGCAAAAAGGTATAAAAGATGTATATTCAGTTACAAGACCTCAAGGAGAGATTATAAAACAATTTACTTTGTCAGACCAAGCAGATACTGTTATTAAAGGCATTGATAGTTTGAGAGATGGTCTTTTGAAAGTAAACAATGCAATTGAGACTATAAACAAAAATTTGAATGTGTCAACAAAAGAGTTTGATGTTCAAAAACTTGTAAATGGTATTTCACAGCTTGAGAATGGCATATATGAATTAAAAATATCCCTGGATAAACTAAATTTTGGGTTTGAACAAGGATTAGAAGGTTCTAAGAAGATTTATGATGGTCTTAATCAGCTTTCGAATGGAAGCAGCAAGCTGTCTGAAGGGTTTAAAAAGTTCTACTCTGAATACACAAAGTCAATAAACAAAATAAAAAGTGAATTACAGGGATTTGATATAAATCAAGTTGAGCTTTTATTGACAGGTATTAAGACTGCTAATAATAATTTAAAAGCACTTTCAAATAAATATCCGGAAATTTCAAAGGATATAAATTATATTATGGCATCTGAAATCTTGTCGAAAATTGAAGCTGAAACAGACAAACTTGCACCAAAGTTGAAAGAGTTTTCGTCTGAATATGAAAAAATTTCAACACAAATAAATGAAGCTGATAAAGCTTTAAAGCTTATTTCGAATTCGATTGACAGCATAGCCTCAGCTTCAAAACAACTTGCGGATGCTCAGGGTAAGGTTCTAAATGGTTACAATCAAATTGACAGAGGTCAAAAACAAATAATCTCAGGTGTCAATCTTATGTATTCAAAGCTTCAAGAATTTGATAATCAAAAAGAACAAATTCTAAAAAAGGTAAATGAACTTCAGACAGGGTTTACAAGTTTAAAGTCAGCTCTTTTCCAGATTTCTGATGCACTTAACAAAATGATAAATTCTACTGGTAGTATGAAGAGTTATTTTGAAGGTTACAAAAACACAGACATTTTTTACGTCCCTCCAGAAGCTTTGAAAAGCAGTGATTTCCAAAAAGCTTTGGACTCATATATGAGCAAAGATAGAAGAATAACAAAAATAATTTTGATTCTTGACACGAATCCGTATACAAACAAAGCAATTGATATTGTTGCTGAGGTGGAAAAGGTTTTAAATAATTCTTTAGAATTTGTAAACACAAAATTTGTATCAGTAGGAGTTGGAGGGATATCATCTTCAAACCACGATTTAAGAAGCATATATTTTAAAGATTTTAAGACTTTAAGGTTAATAATGATAATAAGTATTTTCATTTTAATGTTTCTTATTTCAAGGTCAATTTTCAATGCAGCAATAATGGTCATAATCGTTTTTACTGACTATTATCTTGCACTATCTATCACAGAGATGATTTTCAAAGGTATTTTCAAATACGAAGCACTCAACTGGGGAGTGCCATTTTTCACCTTTGTTGTGTTCTTAGCTTTGGGTATAGATTACAGTGTATTTTTGCTAATAAGATTTTATGAGTATAAAGACTTGGAGATAAACGAGGCGCTCAGGCTAACCTCAGCAAACATTGGGCATGTTGTGACATCGGCAGTGATAATTTTAGCTGGCACATTTGCGGCAATGCTGCCATCTGGAATACTGACGCTTATGCAGGTTTCCATCTGCGTTGTGATAGGTCTTGTTTTGCTTGCGTTTTTCCTTTTGCCGTTCTTGTTCAATGGTTTGATGAGGATAAAGAGAGATATAGTTTAAAAATGCTTTTAAAAAGCAATTTAGATAGCTGCCTCTAGAGAAGGGGGCAGCTTTTTGTTTGTAAAAAAACAAAAGAGAATTTAAGAAATTTAGAGATATTAAAAGAAAGAGGGAGCTGATAGCTAAAAATTGCATGAAATTAACTAAAAAAAAAAAAAAAAAAACGAGTTTGACAGGACAAAAATTAATAAAGTAAAATTGAGGTGAAAATTCCAAGAAGGATATTAAAAATATAGCAATATGCAAGATTACAGAAGCATTAACTTCTTTAAGAGTACTAAAGAGGAGGTGGTATGTGAATATGTTGTAGAAAATATAAATTTAGTATCATTAGCAAATATTAGTAAAACAAAGTATACTGACAGGAGGGGAAAAGCAAATGATTGCTGAGAATTTGAAAAAATTACACAATAAGATTGTGATATCAATTGTCTCAATTATTTTAATCGTAATTTCTTCTTTGTCAACTATTGTCTATTCTCACGAATTGTATTATATAAACGGTCAGAAATATCCTGTTCGGTGGTACTGGAAAATTACAGAAGGAGGAGTTACTAAGCTTTATATTAAAACTAATAGCAATTAT